>JAABUK010011362.1_pt1 | contig 11620 bp, 16 predicted proteins | sample 5559141 | NCBI WGS metagenome assembly JAABUK01 (sample SAMN10711869, study PRJNA513367) | rock metagenome | isolation source: Antarctica rocks | place: Antarctica: Victoria Land, Pudding Butte nord | collected 2016-01-03 | reverse complement strand
CTATGCTGCAGTTGGGCGCCTCCTTTCCCGTCAAACTGGAAGCCCCACATGTGGTAGATGTCAGGAAGCAAGTATGGGCAGGAGCCATAGGCAGAGGTGTAGATGGTGCCACCCTTCAAGCCACCTACAAGCAGGCAGACACGACAGCCTTCCAGGACAGCGTGGGCAAGAGTGTGGTGGAGGTGTGCAGGGTGGTGCCTGATGGGGTGCTCATGTTCTTGCCTAGCTACAGCATGCTGGACCGCCTGGTCACCAGATGGAAGGTATGTACAGGCCCTTGGCATGGTGCAGTGCTCATGATCTGCCCTAGCTTCTGCATGCTGGACCAGATGGAAGGTAGGCTGTCCCATCTGCAGGCCCTCAGCATGGTTCAGTGCTTATGATCTTGCCTAGCTTGCATGCTGGACCGCCTGGTCACCAGGTGGTAGGTAGGCTGCCCCATGTGCAGGCCCTTGACATGGTGCAGTGCTAATCAGTCCCACCTGGAGGCATGCATCAGAAGCCCTTGTTATATGGAATTGAGGAAGATAGATGCCTCGTCACTGTTGCAAACCCAAAGGCACTTCTCACTGCCATGACCAAGTATCAGCAGTGTCTGGGCAGCCCGGTATAATACTTGGCTTCTCATTAAATAGACGCCAAAAGGCGTAGTCTTTTTTTTCTTTTCTTTTCTTTTCTATCAGCAGTGCAGCACTGATGTCATGCAAGGGTGCTGTTTGTACTGGCTCTGCTTGCTTCTGCCTTTTTTCTGTTCAAAAAAAACGAGGAAAAGGGGGACTTTTCTAACAAAAACAAATGACCATCTCCATGCAGACCAATGGGCTATGGGGCCAGTTGGCAGCCTTGAAGAAGGTGGTCACTGAGCCCAAGGGTACTGGTGAGGCCTTTGACACGGTCATGAAGGACTACTACACCGCCATCAGGAGGGGCCAGGGCGGCCTCTTCATGGCTGTCTGCAGAGGCAAGGTGTGCACTGCTGCATGGGATGCTGCTGTGCAATCTGTCAAAAGAACATTACAATGTGCTGCACCAGAGCATGGCGTTGAGAATTTGAACTGATTTCTTTTGTCACCCAAAGCAGTCATGATTGTGATGATGACCTGCACAGAACCTGGTCCTGCAGGCCATGCAGGATGCATGCACACGCACCATGCTATGTTTTCACCTCTTGTAACCACCGGGCTCTGGAGAAACTACATGAAGCTGCTGTGAACCATGACTGCAGGTGAAGTACACTCCAGTGATCTTGTGCATTCAGAAACATGCATCTGATCTGCACTGACAAGTCATGTGAAGCTGCTATGGGACATGCAGCCCACAAGGATGCGCATCACAGATAACAATGACAATGACAGTAACAATTATAATATCAATAGAAACAACAGTAAACAATATACAGGCTTTCCAGCTAATTGTTCTTGCCAGGTACTTACTAGCTTTGCAGCACAGATGCAAGGCAAAAATTCTTTTGGCAAAGCAGGCCCATTCCTGCAGGTCTCAGAGGGGCTTGACTTTGCAGACAGCAATGCCAGGGCGGTGCTCATCTTTGGCATACCCTTCCCCAACGTGAAGGACACCAAGGTGGGCCTGAAGAAGGCCTACAATGATGCCGGCCAGCGCACCCACCGCCTGCTCAGTGGAGACCAGTGGTACATCCAACAAGCCTTCAGGTGTGTCCGTCGTTCTGTGCCTGCGCTCTGTCTGTGTACACCCCTTTGTCTGTCTGTCTATCTGTCTGTCTGTCTCACCGCCTGTGTGGCTGACTGCCTAACTGCTGTCTGTCTGTCTGACCGCCTGTCTGTCTGTGAGTCTGTCTGTGGCTGCATCTGCAAGAAAGCCTTGGATGGAGTCTCATCTGCTTTGACGCACACTGACAAGCTCCCCAGCAGACGCTGGCAGCTGCATTCTTTCAGGCACAGACTCTGAGGCACAGCTGGCCACTTCCTGCTGCTGCATTTGAAAGGGAAAACACATGGTGTGTTGCTGTCACAGTGGCAGCGTCACTAGATCATGCTTGCAGTGCTGCAAGGGTACCGAATCAAGCAATCAGCCAATTGCTGTTGCCATGACAGTGACCCCATGGCTTTTCCTGCATCATGTAGGGCAATGTAATTGTCGTTTTAGTAGGCCTTACAGGTAAGCACAAGACAGGCTGCTCTGGAGGAACAAGACTTGTGCTGCATGCACCCAGCTCATCATGAGCTGAAAAGCATTACCATCACTGGCATTATTGTCATAATCATCACTAGTATTATTATCATTATCATCACTGGTTTTATTATTATCACTATTATCATTATCATTAATGTTATTATTACTATTACTATTATTACTATTGTTGCCATTATCAGTATTATGTAGGGCGCTGAACCAGGCAATAGGCAGGTGCATAAGGCACCGGGCAGACTATGGCGCCATCATGCTGTTTGATGATAGGTTCCGCCAGCCCAGATACCAGAAGAACCTGTCTAGATGGTAGGCTCCCCACCTGCTCTGCAGAAAGTGAACGTGAATGTTGCAGTGTGTTGATATATTAACATAGGCAGACACAGGGAAGCCCAAAGTATGTCACCCTCAGGCTTTCATTTGATCAATGCCGAAAGGCATAGTATGGTCTTTTCTGTTCCTTTCTCAAGACAAGCCAATGGCGTTTACCTGATATCTTGTGTATTCTGCCCATAGTGCGACCACCCTTGCTTGCAGGATCATGTGTATAAACACGCAGGCCAGGCTTGTCTGCCTGTAGTGCATTCAGGGCGTGCATGCTGTTACTCTAGCATGCAACACAAGCAAGTTTGTGACAAAGTCTCTTGAAGTCGAGACTGCAACGCCAGAGTGCACTGCAACACAGAGAACCTCAGCCAAATGCGCCTGTCTTCACAACTATGTTTGCTTTAGCTACAATGTAGGACTCTTTGCATAAGAGCATCATCTGGCAGGTCATGTGTGCAACACACCTGTCATGATGCCAGATATTGGCATTGGTGACGCATTGAGCAGCATCTGCACCCCAGTCAGCCTCATTGTGTATGAGGGTTGTTGGGGGTGAAAGGCAAACGCATGGGGTCTGTGACATTGTTAGCTGATTCGTCATGTGGAAAATGGCTGTTCAGGGTCAGAGGCACCATCACGGTCCAGCCCAGCTTTGATGCCGCCTTGGACTCCATCACACAGTTCTTTGCCCGGCTGAAAGCAGACCCACCTGCAGGATCCCTCCCCGCCCCCCTCCCTCAACCTGACCTTCCTTCTTCCTCCGCTCAGCCTCAGTCCAAAGCCCAACAGAAGCGAGGCAAGGCCGCACCAGCAACAACCCCCATGGATGGTTTAGTCACTGCATCACAGCCAACACTCATATCTGCATGGGCTCAACCACAACTTGACGGCCACAGACAGCAGCTGCAAATGCAGCCCAGTAGTAAGCGGCAGCAGTGGCAGACCGCCATGTCAGCTGCAGCCTCAGCAGCAGCTGCTGGTCGCCTGGGGCAGGGCAGTGTGGGGCCAGCCCCAGGAGGCCTAGTGCCCCTTGGCAAGGCTTTTACAGGCAGTGGCCCCTCACCAGGGCAGTCGCTGCCAATGCTGCCTTCGCCTATGCCTGATGCCATTGTGAGCGTCAACCGTACAGCGACACCATCCACAGTGCCTAGCATGCTGCCATATCAGCAGCAGCATGCTGAGGTTCCCATGCGTACTGCTTCACCTCAAGTGAATGCTGCAAGGGGTCATCAGCTACCTGTGCCAGCATCAGCAAGTCACTCTGGCACTCAGCCTGGCAGCAGACGCCAGTCTCAACCTCAGCATACACTGAGCTCAGCTGGGCAGCAGCAGCAGCAGCAGGGCGATGTTTGGGGTGAGCAGCATGCTCCTGGGCTTGCACATGTGCAGATGCAGGGTCAGCAAGCTGACAACCACTGTGCTGCAGCAGCTGTCCAACAGACAGGACATCAGCAGCCACATGATTCTGTGATGCCAAACAGAGCTTCAGGCCCCAGCAATGATCCCTGCAGGCAGCAGCATGCACAGCAGCAGCATCAGCCAGCTCAGCGGCTTCACCCTGCTCGCCAAGCTCAGCATGCACAGCAGGTCCTGCATGTACAGCAGCCTCAGGAAGTGCTGCAGGCCCAGCATGCACAGCAGGCCCAGCATGCACAGCAGGCTCAGCGCGCACAGCCAGCTGCTGCCTGTGGTGTGTCTACGGCCATCCTTCAGGAATGGGTGACAGCTGATATGCAAGCCTTTGTGGTCTGGGTCTCCACTCATGACTTCATGCAGGTCAGTGCATCCCTCAACCGTTTTTCTGTCACAGACAGCGGCCTTGCCACTACTTGTAGCCACTATTGTACTTGCAGCAGTCTGAACCAGTTGACCTCGAACTTGAACCAGTACCTGCTCGGTCCACCCATGTGGATGGGCCTCCTGAACCACATCGCTGTGCATATTTTCTTCTTCCTCAGTCTTCCTCTCTGTAAGCAATACACAATGGGCCTTCTGAACCACGTCGTTGTGCATATTTCTTTTTTCATCGGTTTTCCTCACTGTAACAAACACATGATGGGCCTCCTGAACCATGTTGTTGTGCACATTTCCTTTTGCCTGCATACTATCATGAACACACGGCGAGACTGACATGCTGTTCTTTGCTGCGTGCAGAGTCAGATTGAGGCTGAGGATGTGGCGCAGTCTGGGATTGTGGACTGCTTTGATCTGGCCCAGTAAGTATGTCCTGCATGGAGTGCTCAATCAGACACTGCCATGGCGCATGGCTGCCCATGGTTCATCTTATCTTATCTTTTCTCTTCTTTTGACATGCTACAAAAGCCACATGACTGTGCAAGATGCAGTGGCACAAATGTGAGTTGCAGGTGCACTGTACCGCATTGCTGCTGTTAGGCTGCATGAGCAGTGCTGCATCTGTTGCTCTGAACGCTGCTGCATAGCTGGGTTGCAGGCAGCGTGTAAATCGTGCTTCGGGGAAGGTACATATACTCACAGTTGATTTTGGGTAGGCTACAGATGGTCTGTATGGTAGCCAGTAAATTTAGGGTAGGCATTGAATTACTATGTGAAGCTTGTGAATGACTGCCACTTGCGTATTACAGTGAACCGATTGATGTCCATCGTGAGTTGCTACCATACGTGCACCAGATGACACCCTTGCATTCTTGATTATGCCATGGGAAAAAGCTGGCCTGGTGCTACTTGTTTAAGCTGCAAGCGGTACAAGGCCACAACCTGCAATTGCTGGGAGTCAGCACATCAGGTATACAGGTTGTTACACTTCAAGCATGACACTTTATTGTTTACATGACCTGGCACTCAGATGCAGTGGGTGAGCTAGGGTGCGTAAAAGTTCAGTCTGTGGTGCAGAGAACTGCTCAGCTCAACCGCTCTGCTCCAGCCTTTCCTGGAAGAGTGGACTGGCCCTCTGCCCCAGGGCTTTTCTGCTATAGCTGCTGCCAAGGGCATTGCCCTGAAGCAGCCCCTCAGTCTGGCCCCTGCTCTGCTGCAAGCCATGCGGCAAAACCTTCGCCATACATCGCTCTCAGCAGCCTTGCAGGTACGCCACAAATTTCCTGTGGCTTTGTTTTTGCAGTCAGGCATGCTCACTCACGACTTGAACTGTACAAAAGACTCATGCTTGATGCTTACAGTGCAGCTTGTCCTCTTTCCAAATTGTTTGAAAGTATGAAAACACAAATCAAACGAATACGCTGTGATGTGCAAAGATGGTGTGCGTCAAACATTATGACATGCCATGTATGTTTCAGGCCACAAAAGCATTTATGGTGTATTCCACAGGCTGTGAAAACATCCTGCCAAATGATCTGCAGGCTATGAAAATATTTGTCCAAGTGTTCTGCAGGCTATGAAGGCTGGGTACAAACTGGCTCTGGCAGCGCACTGCTCAGCAGCCCCTCAAGTGCCCCAGCTCCTCCAGGCCTCATTGCCGCAAGGGCCTCAGCTTGGTGCTATACAGCCCAATGCACTGCAGCCCTACCAGCAAGCTGTTCTACAAGACACTATCATGTCAGACCCAGCTTGTAGTGACCTGGTAGGAGCAACTGCCCAGCAGCCCCATGCTGCTTGTATGCTGCAGCAGCCCTCCTGGGAGGGCACAAACCAGCAGGTGCCTCACCCAGGGCATTGCCAAGTGCCCCAATCAAGGGCTTTAGCAGGCACACAGCAAGCTGGTGCCAAGATGCAAGAGTCTGATGATATCAGCTGTGCTCAGAGACAGGCTGCATCCCCAGTGCTAGCAGAGCACATGAGCAGAAACACCACCTGTGGGTTCAACCAGAGTGATCCAGGCAAAGCTGACGAGTCTGACCCAGACTTTGCCAGGCTGGGGGGTCCTGGTCCCTTGGGAGGGGTCAGCGCAGGTCAAGCTCAAGGCAATTGCACTGCAGCCAGCAGTGCTGCAAAAATGCCCTTGCAGGGCAGGGCTGTAGGGCCAAAGGCTACTGCAAGCACTGCTATGCAAGGCACACCTGGCAGTACAACTGCTGGGGCAGCTGTTAGCTCTGGGTCAAGGCCAAGCGGTCATGCGGGTGCTCTCAATGCCAGCAACAAGTCTGCTGAATCAGACAAAGAGAACGCAGCAGCAGGTAATGCTGCTTGCCATCACATCATCAATCTGATGTCATGACAGGCTGTCAGCTGGCAGTTATTATGTTTTGTGATTTGCAAAGTAGCTGGATGCCAAGAGAGGAGAGCATGGCACAAGTGTGTTTCTGCTTGTGCAGCTGTCTTGTAATGCACAGAGCACTCGCTGCTGTCACGCGGCCAACACGTCTCCGTGCAAAGCACATGTCCATGCTACTTGGTGATCCTCTGTGTGCATTGAATGATCACTCCAAGAAATAAATGCCCCAGCACACCTGGGCTGCAAGCCTGCATGACAAATTTTGCAAGGTCTTGTGCAGTGGAAACATCAAAACTTGTACAGTGCTCATCAGCGTATCGGTTACATATGTGCATGGGTTGCCTTGCCGATGAGTCTAATTCCCGTAGGGTTGCATGGCAAGCTATGCATCAGTTCTTGTCCTGCATACTTGTCCGTACTATCGATGGCAGTGTGTTCGGTATGCATGTATGGTGGCTAAACCCAAAAATGTACAACGCAGCCATTTTGGTGTGTCTATGTGATTGGAGTACCCTGTAGTGGGTGAGAAGCTGCTGCTTGCTGGTTGCAGTCAACCCCAAGCGGATTCAAAAGTCTAAAGCAGCAGCTGCCGCAGAAGCTGACAGGGAGAGCAAGCGCAGCAAAGCAGTGTCAGCAGATCAGGCGCTCGCAGAGGCCAAGGCAGCTGCTCTTGCATCAGGCTGGGACAGTGATGATGACTTTGAGACGCTGCCAAAGCGCTGAAGGCAGTCATGACACCCACTGAGAAGGCAGTCATGACTGGCGACACAATGTGTGCTGAATGTCATGTCTGACAAATCTCAGAACGTCATGTTTCTGTGTGTGTTGTGAATAGAGAATTTGCTCAAAACTCAGACCAACAGTATTATATGTCAGGATCCAGCCACTGTACCATCGGTCGAAGGCGTGCTCAGTAGTCGGCCCAACACATGAGTGTTTCATGATTGCTAGGTAGTTTAGATAACGACAGCGCTGTAAGCAAGCAAGTCGCTTGTTTTTGACATGCCTTGAAAACTTTGCAGGTCTAAGTGTCTAAGCCATTAGTACGACTTCCAAGTGGGTGTTTTTTTTGAGGTGTCATTCGTGTGTGCATCGCAGTATTGCGTTGTAGTACAGGGACACTAACAATGTTGTCAAGCACTTCATTGTGATACCAGCTGGAAAGCCTCACTGCTGTGCAGCAACCCAAAGTAATGTCTAATGCAGGTGTATTGAGCAACGTCCAACATTGCTTGGCATGATCAGTCATTAACAGTCCGCATGAACACTTACATTACAGGATGAATGGCTCTACATGCTTCAGCACGCTTTATTGTCTGCTTGCTGGACACTGCCCCACAACACTGCAGGCTGCACAGCTCAGCTTATCACGTACGCCTATTATTGCCATGAAACACAATACTTACAGCCCCTTGACACACCAATCAGAGTTGTCACTTGACGCTGCAGTTATACCCCATAGTTACTTGAGCTCGAGCCTTGGCCCTAGCAGCTGGTGTGCCATCATCTTGCAGAACCTTGCCATCATCAACAGGAAAGCGTGTGTCAGCTGTCATAATCAATCACTGTTCAAGCAACTTCACAGCAATTCAGAAACTACACCGCAAGCACCACTCAGCTACATCTCCTCATGCCCAATGTGATGATCCAAATGGTATATCCTCATAATCATATACAGAGTGCTCACCTAGCCAGCTCCCCATCTCTGGACAGAGTAGACAGTGTCATGGCCCCCTGCAAATCCTGTGCTGAATCAGTGCCATGCCTTCTGCGCTTGTCAATGAAGCTGTGCTCTGCAGGATTCGTCTGCAATATGTCAGCTGACAGCCTCTTCCTCCCCATCTCACCTACATCTGCAAAACACAAGCTGGATGCTCCAAGAAAGTGCAAATGCTTCCAAAACAAATTTGCAGCGCAATGTGAGGGGCCATGTGTGAGCAGAAAGACAAGCTTGACTATGCAGTGAATGCATCCATTGGGGGCGCATGTTTTACAATGTTTTATGGAATGTGCTGCCAAGCAAGCAATATGATGTCACCTGTGTATAGTACAAATTACACCAAGTATGGTACCAAGTTGGGTAGAACCCACAGTGAGAGGCTTGCAGCATGTTGACAGCACAGTGACTAGGACAGAAGATTGGTGATGGTTGACAATCTGTGGGCGTGTCTACAAGTGCCCTGTATTGTTGCCATGACACCATGCCGTACTGGAAAAGCTCAATGCTGGTCTTTTGTTGCTGGACAGTACCATGCTGATGCTCACGACAAAGCAGCAGAAACATACACAGGCTGTGTTGTGATCTCCAGACTGCAGAGCTTAGGTCAAACACATCAATTGATTTGTGACTCACCAGTGTCATGACTGGGGACTGCGTCCTTGCTGGCTCTGTCTGCAAAGGCCTGCTTCTTCTTCCTGGGGCGCCAGGCACCCTCCCCATTGGCTATCTTGGTCCAGGCATCGTGTGAGAGTGGGCCTCGCCAGATTCTGCTGCTGAACTTGGAGACCCACAGAAGCACCTCTGCTGCGTTGGTCTCTCTGCATGCTGCACGCAGAAGGGCAGCTGTCTATGCATGCCAAGCCATGGTGAACTTGTTGTTCACAGATCAGCATGATGTTGACCATTGCCTCATTCGCGGCAGCCATGCTTACGAAGCAAGCTTGCATACTTCAGCGGTCTCAGCATCACGTTGCCAAATTGACGCGTTTGCCAGTCACAGAGCATATGAAGTGACCCAAATGTTTCATTTTGACATGACATGCAGTGCACCTATGAAACCATGATGCATGATAACAACAACGATAAACACTAAATCCCTATCAAAGCAAAGATATAGTAAGGCTTTATGCCTCATGACGAGCTAGGAACATGCAGAATGAGTCAACAGACACTCTCTCACGGTACGTGTAGCATGCATACCTGGGAATTTAAGCTCAACCTCAATCTGAGTCTCAGATGTGACATAGGCCTTGAAGTACACCCCAGACCCCGCCTCAAGCTCTGTGATGAAGTAGGGTTTTGACCCTTGGGGGCAAACAACAGGGGGCTGATCACATGTCTCAGCAGACTGCCCCTGACCCATGGCCAGTCTGGAAGCAGCAGCAAATGGTGGTGGGGGGTTGACTGGGGTGCCTGGGGTCAGAGCGTATGTCTGTAGGAGGGGTCCAGATGCAGCATGCATTGCAGCATGCAGGGTGGTGTTCTCTTGTTTGGTGCTGGTGAGCTGCTTCTGTAGAGACCTCTGGCCTGCCTTTGCACGTAGAACTGCCCTGTGCCTCTGGTCCAGTTGTGCCTAAGACAGCAGACACACGGCACTCACAGACAGGGCATGGACCTGGAAAATGGCTTTGCGTGCTGAGGTTTGGAGGAAGCCATGGTGAGTGCTGCTTGTGAAGCATCAGCATGAGGCGTGGTGTCACGCTTGCTGTAAAATGGGTGCACACCATGCAACCAAAGGACTTGTAAAGCTGCTGATTGCCACATATGAGACCAGAGCAGCAACACTGACGCACAGTCCTGCCAAATTATGATAACAGTTTTTTGAGTTGCAAAACACGCAAAGCAGGAGGCAAACCTTGAGGGCCTTCTCGTGCTTGTCAGCAGTGTCCAAGTAGCACTTGAAGAGGACCAGCTGCACTGTCATATCTGCAGTGCTATCCACCAAGGCTTGGGCACGCTTCTGCAGGTTGATGAAGGCAATGCTTTGGCTTTGGATCTTCCTGTGCTGAAAGGCAGCAAGGCCCTGCATCTCTGCACATGCATACAACAGGGTTTGCTTGATGTGTTGCGTACCTGCTTTGCCAGCATCACGGACAAATGAGGCATGGAAAGCTAAAATAGGGATGTCCATGGGAGGTGTAGCGTAAAATGCATGACACTTTGTTTGTATGCGCACTGACAGTCTTTGTAACACATTGCAAAAAGTCAAAGCTATCTGACCAAAGTTGCTTAGCCACAGCTCTGTGCATGCATTCACCTGGCAGAGGCACTGCATATACGTTCTGCCTGTTACACTTTGTGAGTGAGTGTAGAAACGCATGGTTAGGACAGCAAGGACTGTTGGCATACCAGTAAAGTCCTGCTTGGTCTGCAGACATTGGGCTTTCCAGTGCTCTGTCTCATCCACCAGCGTCTGAGATTGCCTCTCACACTGTACGCGCTGGACCTCCATGACATGCAGCATCTCCTGCTTGAGCAGTAGCTGGTCCTGTACAGCCGGGCCAATTTGAATACATACGGTCACAAATGACGTCTCAAGTCTGAAGGTCGTGGATTGTATTTCTGGTGACAAGTGTGAAGTCAAGAGCTTGTGTCAGCTCATCTCTGCTGTGCGTGCCAGCTAGTTTGGTCCGACACAGGCATGCGACACCCACCCTAGCATCCTGCAGCTCAGTCCGCAAACTCAAAACCATAACATCTCGATGATCGAAGACTGGGCTGCTGGGGCGGTGTCCAAAATATTGGGGGGAGGTCGGAGAATAGCTACAGTACGGAGAATCTGGCGGACTTGGTCCATATCGGGGACCCTTAGGCCAGTTAGGGTAAGGGCTATCAGGTGCATCGCTGCACCTATCACAACACAGATTTGTGTTGTGCAGTAGCAACTGCCAAACAGGCTTATTGCGCAACACATCATCGGGGTGTGTCACGGAACTGTAGAAGGTGTTGGTACCTGTAGCTATCTTCGTACAGTTCATCAGACTGCTCCATGTGGGACCGACAACGGCCAATCGGTGCGTAAGCGGCGGATTGAACACTGCAGCTGACTTGCAGCGAGCTACAACGAGGAGCTGCGCTCCTTCATTAGTAAGCATCACACCTTAGTCATGACACGAGCGAGCGTGAGTCCCGACAAGGTTCAAAGTGCGCCATTGCAATGTGGCAACACAGTCAACCTCAAACTCTTCCTACTGCAAGGCATTCTTGCACCCTCTCTGCATTATGGTTGTGAATTGTGGGGCATGCATACCCCCCGTGGC
>JAABUK010011361.1_pt1 | contig 11620 bp, 13 predicted proteins | sample 5559141 | NCBI WGS metagenome assembly JAABUK01 (sample SAMN10711869, study PRJNA513367) | rock metagenome | isolation source: Antarctica rocks | place: Antarctica: Victoria Land, Pudding Butte nord | collected 2016-01-03 | reverse complement strand
CTGGGTCGCTGTCATGGTCGTCCCTTGCATACCGTGCATAGGTATCGGCTGAAGAGTTTTCTGACCAGACAATCTCGTCTGCAATGCCGCCGCGCAAGGCTTTGTTGATGTGTCTAGGGATCAGGCAGGCGACCAAAATGGCGAGCACGACGGGCAATAAACAGGACAAGCCTGCAGGGATCTGCCACTTCATGTACGGTGCGCCAGAAGGCTATGACGCAAAATCGGACACGTGCATTCCGCTATTCAACTTGTTGCAATCAGAAACACTCTTGATGTATCCTGCTCGAAGCTGCGGCGACGTACGGATGCGCAGATCTTCCGGGAGCGTTTCTTCTGCGACATGCTGCCGATTCATCTCCTTACTCCGCCCATATGGAATGCATGCATGGACCCGCTGTACATGTCACGATGTTACTTATGTGAGCACAGCAATTCCCGCTCGCGAGATCCTGTACATGCAGCTCTTTTTCTGATCAGCTTCAGGCAACAGTAACAGTTGTCTGGCCTGTTGATCAATTTGATAGACAGGGATACCAGTGTTAGACCCGTCGTTGGGCAAATGTCGCGCTTAGTATGATTTTGGTACCGTACGCACGATGGCTGCATCACTGCAACGCTTTCTCCGCTAGCTATGGATCTGCTGCTTCCCACTGCATTCATGAATGCAATACTTCTCCGTCATCTGCAGATGTTGCTTGACTTTGCTGACTGTCAAGCACACGCAAAGCATATGTTTACGGTTATGGTTGTCTGCATGCTTAAGCTTTTCAGTATGATCGGCACAACTCTAGAAAGGTTGTAAAAGCTTGGTCGAGCAGAATTGTTTTGGTGCTCAGGTAGTTTGTTTCAAATGCATTTGCATGCCTGCCTGCTGGAATCTGAGGCATGCATCACTTGCACTATGTTCAAATCCCAATGCCCAATGCTCATGCCCTGGCAGCTGTAAGGAGTGGTTTGCCATTGTGTGCCATGGCTGTCTGGACGCTGGGTGCAGTGATTATGGCTGCGACAACTGCATCATGCCGTGGGATTGCTGTGTATCATGGCATTGCTGTGTGTCTCAAGTGACTTTGACTGTTGCACGGCTTTGTGCATCACCTGGAGTGTAAGCTTGAACCATACACAGACATATACACCGTGGCAAATACGAGAGTCATCTTGTTTGTCTATAAGATTGGCTTCAGTCATGCGTATGAAGCTCTTGTCAACAAGCCAGAGCCCTCACAGTCCTCCACTGCCATGAAGTGAATGTATTCGAGCAATGTAGATACAGGTCAGAAGTATGCGGCACGGGTCAAGCTGCTTTGCTGCAAATCAGCATATTTTGCAACCTAGCTTGCCTAAGCATTCTTGGGACCATCATGCCAGCGCCTGCTGAAGTGACTTGGACATGCAAAATTTGCTGCAAGGATGGCTGTTGGATGAGATACAGCCGCTAGTTGCAAGCTGAAGCCGTTTACGTGCAATTGGTACTGCAGCTTGCACAGGTGATGGAACATAGCTGCATTGTGAACATGACGCCTTGAGATATCTTTGGTCCTTGGACATTGATGGTCGTGCTACAGTCTTCTTTGCTGGCAGGTCATGCAAGTGACATACCGCTAATTGTTCTTACACTGCAGCTGTTCACGGTGCCTATCTATGAGTTGCCAAACAAAGCCGCCTACTTGTTGTGCATGACAAAGCTACTCTACAAACATGGAAAGGGCAGGGAACGTCACAAACTCATCTGTAAAGCAGAATTTGGATTCATACGTTCAACCATGGCTAGCAATGTGGGACATGTTATCTACCTCATTGCACGGCCGCAGATGCCATGTTCTCAAGATGGATCAATGCATACTGTCCAGCACACTGTCCATACCAGTACTGCAGCCGTTGACACAGCCACTGCAAGGACTGCTGACAGTATTAGCAGCATTGAGCAATGAGCATGCATGCATGGCAGGGAGTGCACTTCATGAGACGGGTTGCCCGACTGTGCAACAACTAGTAGAAGTTGAACCCAGAATCTGGATGTGAACCAAACAACTCCTCATCACTATCATCAGAATCGCCCCCGTTTTGCCACCAGGCCCTCTCATTTGTAGTCCTGCTACTGTGCCTCATCCCAGCCCTGTGAGAAGGACAGCAACATTAAAACGCATGCAGCAGCCATCCCCAGGCTAGCGAAAGCCTTCAAGGCTGTGAAGATTCTGAGTCTCATGTCAATGGCAAAACGTGAGGACCTCTCTGGATTGCCAGAGCAGCCTAGCAGTATACAAATATCCAACTAGATGTACTGTGCTCTTGCCAGGTGACAGGTACAAACAATAAAGTGAGCATCAGCTGTACAGTATCACAAAAAAGGGGTGCGTGGGGTAACCTACCTGGCATGTGCAGAGGGCTGAGGGTTGGCAGCAGGCCTAGGGTTGGCAGAAGCTCTGTTGTTGGCAGAAGCTGCAGGTCGTGAGAAGGAGTAGCTGCCTCCTGGCGGCGTACTCAAATCGTTCCTGTAGAACATTCTGCGCTCCTCAAACTCTAGTTCACTATCCAAGATGTGGCGCTTTTGGGGATCCGACAACACCACATTGGCTTCTGAGATGCATTTGAAAAGCCAGTTTGCCTCATCCCGGACTCTGGTCTCAATCTCAAGGCGGTCGGCTAGGGCTGCGCCCTGCAGCCCCAGGCTGAAGGCAAACTTGCAGTGGGTGACGGCCTTGTCTGGATGAAAGCGGAGGGAGCACTTCTTGTAAGCTTTCCGAACCTGCATGCCATAGACAATTTGCTCATCCCAGAGGAAATCTGATTTGAAAAGCATCGCTCCAGTAGTCAACAGACTCAGCAATCACAGGTCTGGCTGAAAAATCCAGCTGAAAAAGAACATAGCATATGCTGCTCTCCCTTGCAACGCATGGCCTAATGCACCTGCATGATGACAACAGGAGAACATGGTGCCTGCTGGCAACAGGCAAAACTCCATACCAGTGATTGCAGTCATGCTTGCAAAAGCACATCACATATCATAAAATGCAACCCATCTGTAGGACAAGACTGATACAAGGCCCACCATGTGGTCATGTTGTGCATGCTGCTTGCACTGCAACAGCGCAACAAGCTACCGTTGATGTTTTCAGTCCACAGAGTTCATATCCCAAGTCATGACCTGCACCTCTTCCAAGAACAGAAATCTGAGGCAGGCAGTAGTGGTGCCCAAGCTACTAGAACTACCCCTCACTTCTCGGCAATAATCTACTTGACCATCATGATCTGATCATCTTCAACACCCCAAAACATGACCCACTTGGCAGGATTGCTTCACACAGATATCAAATCAAGAGCCATGAGGTGCACCTCTTCTGAGGAATACGTCGGAGACAGGCCCAGCAGGCAATAGTGGTGCACAGGCTGCTTGGACTGCAATACCCGAGCATGTCCCACTTGGCAGAGTTGCTTCACACAGATGTGAATCGAGAGTCATGAGGTGTACCTCTTCTGAGGCACAGGTCTGAGACAATCCCAACAGGCGGTAGTGGTGCACAGGCTGCTTGCGACGCACATCCCCTCGGGCCTGAGACAGCCTTGAGGCCGTTTTAAAGGGGTCCCTTGCGCCATGTGACTTCATCAGCTCTGCCAGCTGCTCCAGGGCTGCCACCACGCCTGAGCTGAGGTGCAGCGAGCCCAGCACAGCAGCTAAGCGCGAGTAAACCTGTATGCACACACAGCTGGACATGATTACAAAGCACATGGTTACTACTTACGCTGAAATCTAAAGTAAGGCTGCAACATATGGTCACAGCATATATGATTACAGCATGTTGTTTTGCCATGGCTACTGTATACAATTATTGCAGATGGTTATGGCTTATGGTCATAACAGCGATATAGTACGAGCCCAATGCTACGAGATATGTGTGTGCCAGCATGCATTCGGTAGTCAAACAGGGTACACAGGCTGCGCATAGGAGAGAATGAGTACACCAGAATTGAGACGCAGCTACGCTGCAGCTGAACGTACATAGGCCTGTAGTTGTGAATGTATCAGTTAAAAGGCGCTTGGCAGTGGATGCATGGAGACAGTACTGCAAGTCTGCAGGCAAGCACGAGAGCAGAAAACAGTATTGCCTTAGAATGCATGTTCTGTGTCATTCTGCATTGAGCGTTCAGTCTGCAGCAATATGTTAATAGTGTTACAATGGAGCGTTGCCCATCTGATGAGATGTCCAGTGTTGATCAGTGAATCTCCAACACAGGCTTTTGAAGGAGCCACAGACTTGTAACAGCTAGCAACACAGCGACACAGCAACCTTGAACAGGCAGCTGACGCATTTGAACACAATGCAAACAACACATGCGGCATGGCGTTGCATAGTGTTGCAGAGGTGTTACCTTGGCATAGGATGGGTCCAGAGCCTTGGCCCTGAAGCTGTCAGCCACAGCATCAGTGTACTGATCCAGGTGCTGGTGGACTGCTGCCCTGTTGGAGTGCAGCACAGCAGCAAAGAGTGGCGGGGCGTCTGCACAGTTTGTGATGGCAAGTGTGTATATTTTGATTGCATCCTGCCAGTTCTGTGCCTGCACTGCCCTGCAGAACCAGGAAGCATTTGATTGCATCTTGCCGTTGATTGCCATTGATTGCATGTTGCTGCTGTGCCTGCACTGCCCTGCAAAACCAGTAAGAACGACACTGGGATTGCATCCTGCCAGTTCTGTGCCTGCACTGCCCTGCAAAACCACTGTTGAGCCTGGACTGCCCTGCAAGGTCAGTTAGCATGACACTGTGATTGTGTGCTGCCACTGTTGCGCCTGGACTACTTGACAAATCCACCAATAATGGCACTGTATTTGCACGCTAGCACTGTTGAGCCTGCACTTCTCTGCAAGACCAGGAAACATGACACTATGATTACAAACTGTCACTGTTGTGCCTGGAGTACTTTGCAAAACTAGCAACAATGACACTGTGTTTGCATGCTGCCACTGTTGAGCCTGGACTGCCCTGCAAGACCAGGAAGCATGACACTGTGATTGCATCCTGCCACTGTTGTGCCTGGACTACTTTACAAAAGCAGGCAGAATGACACTGTGTTTTGCATGCTGCCACTGTTGAGCCTGGACTGCCCTGCAAGACCAGGAAACATGACACTTTGATTGCATCTTGCTGTTGTCATGCCAGGGGTACTGGGAGAGGCTGGCAACTGACTGGCTGCATTCTGATGGTGCTATGCTCTTATGCATTTGTCATCTACCTACTGATGGGCACTGACTTGGCCCCTGTGGCTGACTGCAATGTTGCTGGATCATGACACTCAATTGGCTGCATTTCAATGCAGAGTTGCTGCCCGCATGTGCATTCCAGCATCTGCCCATTTGGCTGCAACCAATTCTTGTGTACTGAGTAGGCCTCAATGGCTTACTGCAACCTAGTGTGAACCTTGAGAGTGGGTTACTGCAGCCTGGTTTGGATCTTGAGAGCGAATGCTGTCTGCTGTTAATGGGAGAATATGCAAAGCAACGCAGTCCTTGCTGAGGTACTGACGCAGTCTCAAGCAGATTTCAGTGTGGCGATTGCCAGAACTGCACTCCCTTATACCAGGGCAAAAGACTGCCGCAGCACTTTTGCACCCTCTAGCAAGTTGTCGGTTCAAATCACGTATCAAGTAGCTTCACCACTTCTGCTGTTGTTCTTGCCTTGACATGACATGCAGACACGACTGACTGAGCATGCTGAGCTGCTGATGAAATGATATCCTGTTTCAGAACTCCTGACCAACATGTTTCTGCCATGCATATCTGCAGAACTCAAGCGGGCATGGCTCCATAGCACAGCCAAGAACCACAGGAAAGAACCACAAGTAGGATGCAACACTTACGCCAACAGCGCTCAGGTGTAAAGCATGGCTTGAGACAATACCGCAGTCTACAGATACACATATGCATTTCATAAGAATGAATCAAAAGAATGACTGAGTCCCTCTAAGCAGCATGAGACCCACTTGTTGCCTGCCTCTTTGAGCTGCAGCAGCTTGTGTGCATTTGCCAGCAGGCCAGTCAGCTCCGGCCTGGTAGGCACATCTTCCTGGTGGTCAGGATGCTGCTCAAGCTTCTGCACTCCACCTTGCAGCAACTCCTGCATCTGCACACAGCACACATTTTGTTTCAGGATGCTGCTCAAGCTTCTGCACTCCACCTTGCAGCAACTCCTGCATCTGCACACAGCACACAGTTTTTCAGGATGCTGCTCAAGCTTCTGCACCTTGCAGCAACTCCTGCATTTTCACACAGCACACATTTTGTTTCAGGATGCTGCTCAAGCTTCTGCACTCCACCTTGCAGCAACTCCTGCATCTGCACACAGCACACGGTTTATTTTTCATATACCTTACAGTCTGGGGTGTGCAGCCAGTTGTCAGGATGCTGCTCAAGCTTCTGCACTCCCCCTCACAGCAATTCCTGCATCTGCACACAGCACACAATTTTTCCAGTTATATTTCTTACAGTCTGGGGTTCCCTGGGCAGCCCGGTACACTTGGCTTCTCATTAAGTTGACGCCGAAAGGTGTAGTCTTGTTCACTCTTATCTTACAGTCTGGGGTGTGCAGCCAGTTGTGACTCATCAGACATCCTGGCTTGAAAGCACAGGTGTAACAGGCACACCGCATCATACTTGTAAGAGTCAGGAGTGTAGAGCTGTTGAGTTTGGATGAATAGTACACATTAGATGGTACAATTTGGGTTGTACTAGTGCTCTGCTTGGCTGCGGTAGTGTAGTGTAGGTTGAGGATGATACTTTCCCAGAGATGTGAGGGAGTCTGTTGTAGGTGTTGAGGTTCATAGCATGTCAGATGAGTAGTGATACACAGTAGTGGAAAGAACAGCGCTGACAGGGTGACTGGCAGACACAGGAAGCATACCCTGGCCCACACAGGAAGCATACCTGGGCCAGTCCTGCACGTACCTAGCTCATCATGAGCTGGAAAGCGCTATTAATATTGTTATTGTTATTGTTATTGTTAGCGTTAGTGTTAGTGATAGTGATAGTGTTAGTGTTAGTGTTATTGTTATTGTTATTGTTATTGTTATTGTTATTGTTATTGTTATTGTTATTGTTATTGTTATCGTCATTTTTACTATTACTACTATGATTATGATTGTCATTACTATTGCAACTATGATTATGATTATACCTGAGTCAGATCCCCCTTGAGGAAGGCTGCCTGGGCCTGCACCCACCAGGGCCAGTGCAAGCCAGTGGGGCACTCCCGAGATGGAGCAGCATGCTTCCTAGCCAGACTCACAGCCTCATCAAACCTGCAACATCGACAGTGACTGTCAGTGCAAGAAGGTGCTGCGCTGCTCCAACACTGTCAATGTGCCAGTATGGTGTTGGATGTGCATGTGCAGTGCCTCTGAATGCAGGCATTTCCTGTGGCTGCCAATGAACATTGTCAATGTGCCAGGATGGTACTGGATGCGGTATGTGGTGCCTCTGGATGCAAGGATTCACTGTGGCTGCCAAGTAACGTCGAGCAGCATCAGCAGTCTGACCGTGACGCTCAGCTCAGAACAGTGAGAGACAAATGCATAGGCTCCTGCATCTTGTTAGCGATACGTTCATGTATAAGATTGAAAGACACAGTATAATGTTACAAGGGAAAGACACTTTGATACACTATGCAGAAGCAGCAAAAGGTAGCATCATCGTGTTATGTATCTGCTGTATGCAGGAACACGATTCTCAGGATAGTGTGTACCTGTCAGTCTAGGTGAAAACACATGTTCAGGTGTTGACTGAGTAAAAGGTTACATGATTGCTGCCTTTGGAGAGACAAGAGTAAGAGCAACAGGGTTCTTGCTCATTGCACACAAACTTGCTCATTAAGCTTTGCAGGGCTAGTCAAGACTGGGAAGGCGTGAGGTAGCTGACCTGTGCAAGCGCAGCAGGGCAGTTGCATTGAGGGCCTGAAGGGATTGGGAGAAGGGGCAGTAGCCCCCTTCCCAGCTCAGAGACTCCACCAGCTTTTGAGCCTCCTTCACAGCTGGCATGTTGCCTGCTGCCTGGAGGGCTGCTTTTGCCTGAGTATGACACGCAAGACTCAACTCACAGATTCACTGTTGTGCAGACTCAGATTGGCCCAGCACATGCTTTGCGGCGACAGGGACAGACAGTGGCATGGACAGACATCAGCACAGACAGACAGCAGCACAAAGGCATTGTGCCGATGCACCATGGCAGCAGAGGCAAGCCAATTCTGGGTCTTGGTATATGTAGGCAAGGCGTGTGTATACAGTACTCCAGCTACAATCAGCCTGAGTTCAGGCATGCACATCTCATGAGTCCTGCTGGTCCCAAGCATCTGTGATGCGCCAGCATGCGCAAGGCAAGAGTACAATCGCAACCACATGCAGACACAATCATGTGACATCACATCTGCAACCACTTGTGTGGTCCCAGATTGCTCTGTTGGCTGATGAGATCACAAGGGACCAGGAGATCAGCACACACAGTCAAGACAGCAATCACATATAGACACAACACCTCTGCAACCATGCATTTTGTCAGTCACAAGTTGCCATGTTTGCTGGTGAGGTCAGCAGGCACTGAGGGATCAGCACATATGGTGGAGCCAGCAGTAACGTGAAGAAGCAATACCTCTGTGACCATGCGTTTGGTCAGTTCCAGGTCGCTCTGTTTGCTGGCAAGATCAGAAGGCACTGGGTGACCAGCAGGTACAGTGGCCTTGACAGCCTCAAGCACTGCAGTGGCCTCTGTGAGCTGACCCATCTTGATGTGGCAGGTGGCTGCCCGTGTGGCCGCACGCACATTGGTAGGATCAGCCTGCACCATTGCAGTAGACAAGGCAGCTGGTTTACAATAACAATAACAATAATAAACAATGATAATAATAATAATAACAATAAAAACGTATATTAGCCAGCAGGCATCAGGTATGTGGGACGACACATCAAAAGAATCAGCCTGCATTGATGTTGTGGGCAAGGCCACTGTGAAGAGTGCTGTGTATCGCCTTTACTTGCAGCAACCTTATTTGCACATATTGCATTGCGATGACCAGCTGTCGCATAAATTACCCAACAAGTTGGCCTGTGAAGCAATCCCGTGTCATTCTTGCGTGTTTTATGGGCTTACTTGCTAGGTATTCATGAGACAGTTGGTGATTGAAATGCAATGTTTGTGAGTACATATGCATGCAATGCGTGATAATCTTCAAGCAGCAGCACAACAGATGATGACACTTTTTGTCTCTGCCTTAAGCAGTCCCATGCAATGCAATGCTGACATGCAAGACTGGACCTGGACGGTTCCCACGCAAGCAGAAGATCACTTTGTGCATTTCCAAATCCCGTCATGATAGCTGCAGCCGTGAAGTAGCATTGTCAAAAGTGACAGATCACATTATTGCAAACACAGCTGTACAATGAGAAGACAGGCAGGCACTGCAGTTGATGATGCAGCCAGTGCAGCTTGTCAGACTGTGGAGAATGCTACTCAGCTATGTTGAGTGCTGAGAAAGCAGCCATGCATAAGCCTGACATGGACGGACAGCGACACAGAGCAAGCCAGTTGGCTGAACAACCTGATGCAGCCAGACATGTGCAGCTTGGTGCACAAGTAATCACAAGTGAGAATGCAGCAAGAGGAGTGAGCTGGCAGTAGCTGACTCACCTCCACAGCCATGTGACAGTCCTTCAGGGCCGACAGAGGCCTTGCCAAGGACAAGTGGCAGGCAGCTCTGTTGGTCAACAGTCGCACAAAGACTTCCCCATCATGGATGCCAGCCCTGTCGAGCGTGTTGAGACCCTGCAAAAGGCACCAACATGCTGATCCACATGCATCACACTGTGCATGTGGATCAGTCACATGGGCTTCCAACACATTAAATCATGCCATGGCCTTTGGGGTGCTGTGCACTGAAGGGGAGCATTATTGCCTTTGAGGTAGCTGGGCCGTGAAAAGTGACACTGCCTTTGGTGCGCTGGGCCCTGAAGGGGAACATTGCCTTTGGGATGCTGTGCAGTGGAAGGTGACAATGCCTTGCACTGCTGCGCCATGATTGTTACAGTGAGGTGTGGTTGAGTAACAGTGCCTCTGACTGCAAGCCAAGATCTTTGACGTGAGGTGTGGTTGAGTGCTGATGCCTCTGACTGCAAGCCATGATGTTCAACATGAGGTATGGTTGAGTGAAACTGCACACACCTGTCCAGACACTCCTGTTCCTCATATTCTAACACTTCCATGGCAACCAACAGTGGCCGCTTCACCTCTTTCTCCAGATGCTTGGTTTGTACAAGTGTGATCTACTAACCCACCTGTGTGTACAGCTTGCCAGCAGCCAGATAGTCTGGCTTGGCAAAAGCCATGTTCCCTTGCTGCCGGTCCCGCTCTGCTGCTGCTTCCACCTTGGCGCGCTCCTCTCCTGACGCCATGTGACCCCTGACAGGTTGGGCCTGTGCCTGCGGTTTTGGTGGTTGAGAAATCTGAAAAGCAGTGCGCAAGGATCAGGAGGAGATGCTGATGCAGGTGCGATGTATTGTGCTCAACCCACAGCATACACAGCTGCAGCTGATCTGAGTGTTTTGATGCATGATCATGCCAAATTGCATCCTCGACAGCTAGGAAGAAATGGTTTGGATAATGGTGAGCAGGCTATGTGACAGGTGATTGCCGTTATTGTAGATGCATTCATGGTGCAGGTTTGATTGTATGCTTTTAGAGTATGCCCTGACCTGTGGGTGGGGCTGCTTGCGAGGGGTAGGCCTGGTGCGCCTGGCGTGAGGGCTGCCAGGAACAGGCCTGCCATGCTGCCCTGCGCCACTGACACCGCCTCTGCTGCTGGTGTGTTTAGCAACGCCTGATGGGGAATGCAGTCCAGTCCTGACGCTGTTTGTGTTGACTGGACCAGAAGCAAAGGGTAGAGGGACCTCAGAAGTGGCAGCAGCAGGAGAAGCTGTGCTGAATGGAGCTGCTTGTGGCCAACTAGCCTGGGACCCTCCCGCCGGCGGGAAGTTGGCGCCATCTTTCATCTGTCTAATAGTTTCTCCAAAGACAGCAAAAGGAGCTGAGGAAGGTACTGAGGCGCCAAAGACAAACGGCTGGCTGGGTGCGGGCTGTGCTGCTGCCTGCTGTGCAGGGACACTGCGTGCTGTACCAAACGGGAAGCCCTGAGGCTGGCTCTGAGCAGCCCTGCCACCTGCTGGCTGGGCTGCTGCCTGCTGTGCAGGGAAGCTGTTTGCTGTACCAAACAAGAAGCCCTGAGGCTGGCTCTGTTCAGCCCTGCCAGCTGTGTCAGCAGCTGCATGATTGGCAGCTGGTGCAGCACTGCTGCCGAATATGAATGGGGGAGGAGCAGCCGCTGTAGGAGCTGCTGCACTTGCAGCCGATGTACTGCCAGCTGCTGAGTGCTGTGCTGCTTGCTGCTGTGCTGCTTGCTGCTGTGCCTGTGCAGCCTCACTGCTTGTAGAGGCAGAACCGGCTGGCCCATTTGCAGCAGCAGCGGCAGCGGCAGCCGCCGCGAAAGGTGCTGGATCAGCGGCTGAAGGCTGAACATGCTCAGGATGGCTCGCAGCTGCTTGTGCAGCTTCTGCTTGAGTTGCAGCTGCCAGCTGCTCTTCCAGCA
>JAABUK010011360.1_pt1 | contig 11621 bp, 11 predicted proteins | sample 5559141 | NCBI WGS metagenome assembly JAABUK01 (sample SAMN10711869, study PRJNA513367) | rock metagenome | isolation source: Antarctica rocks | place: Antarctica: Victoria Land, Pudding Butte nord | collected 2016-01-03 | reverse complement strand
GCGCCGGAGGTCCTGCTGTCGGGCATGCCGATGCCGCAGGGCCGCCCTGGTCCGACCGGGTCACCGCCGCCGCCAGCTACGATGCTGCACTAACATCTTGCCCGGACCACTCGATGGGGGCTGGTCAAACTCGTCGACCACGTTCAGCATCCTGATCTTGCGCCCGTCCCGCGTCCGGTCCTCGACGAAGTCGTAGGCCCATACGTCGTTGGGCTTCTCCGGTCGTAGCCGAACGCAGGACCCGTCGTTCAGCCACAGCCGACCGCGCTTCGGCTGCCGGGCTGGCACGCGCAGGCCCTCACGGCGCCAGATCCGCTCCACCCGCTTGTGGTTGCAGGCCCAGCCCTCGGTCCGCAGCAAGGCCGTGACCCGCCGGTAGCCATACCGGCCATACTGCCGCGCAAGCTCAATGATCGCTGCTGTCAGCGCCGCCTCGTCGTCGGCCGTTTCAGGCGCCTTGCGCTGCGTCGAACGGTGCTGATCCAGCACCCGGCAGGCAAACCGCTCGGACACGCCCAGCCTGGCCGCAACATGCGTCACGGCAGCCCGACGACGGGCAGCGCTCAGAAGTTTCCCGAGGCGGCTTCCTTCAGCACCAGCTTCTCCAACGTGAGATCAGCCACCGCCCGGCGCAGGCGCCCATTCTCCTGCTCCAGAACCTTGAGGCGACGCACCTGGTCCAGCTTCAGCCCGCCATACTCGGCACGCCAACGGTAGTACGCCGCCTCCGTCACCCCGATTGCCCGGACACCCTCGGCCACCGGCTTGCCCTGTCCCACCAGCACTTCGACCTGCCGCAGCTTGGCGACGATCTCCTCCGGCTTGTGATGCTTGCGCGCCATCCCAGTCCCTTCCGTGTTGCCACCGAAGTCTCATCTTCGGCGGAACACTTCTAGGGGGGCAGGTCATGCTGAGCACGCCCCTGTCCTCGAAGCGCCTCAACGCGGTCGTGCGTCACCATTGGGAGGTGGAAAACCGCCTGCACTGGCGGCTCGATATCGTCATGAACGAGGACCACGACAGGACAAGGCCGGGCCACGGGCCACAGAACCTTGCCGTCCTGCGCCACATGGCGCTGAACACCGTGCAGCAGGAACCTTCCAAGGACTCACCGCGAGGCAAACTCCAAAGAGCCGCATGGAACAATGCCTACCTCACCAAAGTCCTGGCCCTGCTTTGAAATGCGATTGCCCTGGATAAGGCCGGCTTCGGTCTTGCTCAGGCACAGCGCCTCCGCCATGGCGGGCAGGATCGGCGTGTAAACGAGCCGTTCAATGCCGAGCGCGGAGGCCAGCGCCAGCATCCCGCCAAGCGCCGGCAAGACGCCCGTCACAGTGGCCGAACCTCGCACTGGCGGCACGTTCACCTCCGGACCTGCGGCGCGGGTACCTCGTCAGCAGCAGTGAAGGACGGGTCTGGCGCGAACGCTTCGCTGAACCGACGCGCGAGCGGCACGCCGAGCTGGTCGAGCGCCGCCTCCATGGCGGCCATGAAGCCGAGCGGGCCGCAGTAGTAGAACCGTGCGTCGCGCTCCGGCAGGTGCTGGCGGATCAGATCCGCCGTGATGCGTCCTACAGCATCATGATGCGTGCCGAGCCCGTCCCCTGGGCCGGCTTCCTCGTAGGCGACGGCCACGCGTAGGCCAGGCCGGGCCTGGGCCAAGGCGCGCAGGTGTGACCCGAAGGCATGGTGCCCGCGGCTACGGGCGGCGTGCAGGAACACGGCTTCCCGCGTGCCGCCATCTGGGCCGGCCAAGTGCTCCAGCATGGAGAGCACGGCCGTGATGCCGGCGCCGCCACTCAGCAGCACGACTGGAGTGTCGCCGTCGTTGAGCACGAAGTCGCCCAGGGGCATGTGGACGTGCAGTACGCCGCCCGCTTGCAAGGCATGATGCAGGTGGCCCGACACCAGGCCCCCTGGCGCATCCAGCACGCCGAGGGGAGCATCCTCGCGCCGGACGGAGATACGCCATTCCGCCGCGTTCGGGGCGCAGGACAAGCTATATTGCCTGATTTGCTCGTAGGCGAAGCCCTCGGGCCGCACCTGCACCGACACATACTGGCCCGGCTTGAACAGCGGCAGCGGCGTGCCGTCCACGGGCCGCAGGTAGAACGAGGAAATGACCTCGCTCTCTTTCACCTTGCGCGCCACCCGGAACGGCTTGAAGCCGCGCCAGCCGCCAGTTTGCGCCGCGCCCTTGTCGTACAACGCCCGCTCAGTCCCTGTCATGATGGCGGCGAGCTGCCCATAGGCCGCGCCCCAGGCGTCGAGGATGTCCGGCGTCGCCGCGTCGCCCAACACCTGCTTGATCGCGCCCAGCAGATGGTAGCCGACGATGGGGTAGTGCTCGGCTTTCACCTCCAGGCTGCCGTGCTTGCCCGAGATGCGCTCGACCATGCGGCCCAAGCGCTCCGGGTGGTCAATGTGCTCGGCGTAGGCCAGCACGGACGCAGCGAGGCTGCGCGCCTGGCCGCCGTCGCGCTGGTTGGCCGGGTTGAACAGGTTCCATAGGTCAGGATGGGCGGCGAACAGGTCCGCGTAGAAGCGACGGGTGACGGCCTCACCGTGCTCGCGCAACGCGGGCACGGTGGCGGTGACGAGGGCGCGTTGGCAATCGGTCAGCATGGGTGGGTCCTTTGCAGGCCGGACACGCTGCGGGTCGGGTGCGTGCTCTACCGGGTGATAGCGCCGCCCGCCCTGGAAAGCTATACCGTGGTTACATCTTTAACGGCCTCACCTTCTGCCTGGCCCGATTCCGCGCCGGCATGGGAAGGCAAGCCGCCCAGCAAGGCCGCCAGGTCCACCCGCCGCCGCACCATGTCGGCCAGGCTGTGGCGGTCCAGCACGGCCAGGAACGCTTCCCGGGCTTCGTATAGCGCGCCGCGCAGGCCGCAGGCCGGGGTGATGGGGCAGTGTTCATGCAGCGGCTCGAAGCAGGGCACCAGCGCCATGTCCGGCTCGGTGCGGCGGACGACATCGCCTACGCTGATGCCCGCCGCGGGCCGGGCCAGCCGCAGCCCACCGCCCCGGCCCCGTACAGTCGCCACGTAGCCGGCCAGCCCAAGCTGGTGCGCGACCTTGGTCAGGTGCGCCTTCGAGATGCCGTAGGCGTCGGCCACGTCTGCAATGGTGGCTAGGCCGTCATCCCGGGCAGCCAGGTACATCAGCATCCGCAGGGAGTAGTCGGTGTAGGTGGTCAGGCGCATAGCGGCTCCGATCCTGGGCGGCATGGCCCAACACAGAAGATACATGCAACCTGGCACTTTCGGCCATCGGCCCGTGAGGATGCGGGAGTGAGGCTGGACGCGGCGTCTCGCCAGGCGGACTGTGCGTGTTCCAAATAGTAAGAAGCGTTCAGGTGGACAGGTATCGCTTCCACTACTTTCCGGAGTCCGGCAACAGCTACAAGATGGGGTCTGGAGAGATGCCGTAATGGGCCGGCACCGGGGCTGACGACTGGTGCGGGTCTGTTCAGAGTGATGGCGTGAACGCGCGGGCTCGAGCGGTTCGGGTCCGGCCATCAGGAGGACGGCCATGGAGCATCATGTCGGGATTTACGTGTCGCTGGAGCTGAGCAGCCTGTGCGTGCTGGATGCGACGGGCAAGGTCATCCGGGAGGCGAAGGTTGCGAGCGAGCCCGAGGCCCTTGTCGCAGTGGCTCTACGACGGGCTGCACGAGGCGGACTTCGATGCCGTGCTGCTGGAGACGCGGCACGTCAAGGCGGCGCTGTCGGCGATGGCGGTCAAGACGGACCGGCACGACGCCCGCGGGATCGCGCAGCTGCTGCGCATGGGGTGGTATCGGCCGGTGCATCGCAAGTCGGTGTCCTCCCAGGAGATCCGGGCATTGCTCGGCGCGCGCAAGCAGCTGCAGATCAAGGTCATCGACCTGGAGCAGACCGTGCGCGGGTTGCTGCGCGGCTTCGGGCTGAAGGTCGGCGACGTCAGCCGTGGCAAGCTGCCGGCTCGCATACGGGAGCTGGCGGCCGGGCACGCGATGCTGGAGAAGATCGTCGAGCCGTTGCTGGCCGCGCGCGAGGCGATGTGGCGTGAGTTCGCCAAGCTGCACCGCGAGGTTCTGGTGATCGTCAAGGAGGACCAGGTCTGCCGCCAGCTGATGACGGTGCCCGGGGTGGGTGCGCTGGTGTCGCTGACCTACCGGGCGGGCGTGAACGACCCCTGGCGGTTCGCGAAATCCAAGTCGCTCGGCGCCTTCTTTGGCCTGACTCCCAAGCGCTACCAGTCGGGCGAGACAGACGTCACCGGCGGGATCACGCGTGCCGGGGACGCATCCGTGCGCACCGCGCTGCACGACGCGGCCAACGCGCTGCTGACGCGAGCGACGAGGTTCAGCACGCTCAAGTACTGGGCGCTGGACGTGGCCAAGCGGCGGGGCAGGCGGAGGGCGAAGGTGGCGCTGGCACGCAAGCTGGCCACCGTGCTGCACCGCATCTGGGCCGACGGCTCGGAGTTCGTCTGGAGCAAGGACCCGGCCGCCGCAGCAAAGGCGTAGCCGACAAGGAGGCACACAGTTCGGGGCAGGGCCAGACGGTCCAGCTCCCACGAGGTCCCTTCGCCGGGATGCGGAGACGGTAAGGCAGGTTCCGTTGCAGTGGCGTATCCGTCCGGCGGAGGCCGCCTGGCGAGTTTGGACTTGGTCTGTGATCTTAGTGGCACTTGTACGAGCGCCGTTAAGATTGGGGGCGGGTGTTTGGATGGAGTGTAAGTCGGCGGTGGGTTTCGACGCTGATCGGCGCCGCAATACACTGAATATACACATTTCCTCTGGGTCCGGTATCTAGTTCATCCGCGCTTTTGGTGCAGGACAAGCAAGGTACTTGGCTGCTACCTTGTTGGAACAACTTAAGATTCTCGGCTTGTATCCGGCGCTGCCGTCGGCTTGTGGCGCTGGCAGCCATCAGAGTCGAAAGACGCAGTGTATTCAGACGTTTGTGCCCCTCCTACCGGCCTCAAGCTGCACCAAAAGCGCGGATGAACCCGGTATCTGCGCTGATTAACACACAGGGCACGACCCATTCGTCACCGCGCCAGACGCCCTGGCGGAGTTGCTGCAGCGCATCGGGACGGCGCCGCGCTCCATGGCTGATACGTCCCATCAACACGGCTGACACGAGAAGGTGAGCAGTCGACACCGGTCCAGACCCCGAGCATTGGCAAGGCGGACTTCGCCGGCGTGACCACGCCCTAGCAGGCCATCGTGCCGGAGAACCAAATTTGCAGACGCCGCTACACTGTCCTTCAAACTACGCGAAGTCCTTGCCCGCGTGGTCCTCGAACAGCCGTGCCGAGCGGACGTAGCCGGAGAGGACATTGAGGCTCTTGTGCCGGCTCTGCTCCTGCATCTTCCAGATCGACGCCCCGGCCCGGGCGGCTGACGTCAGGAACCCCGCCCGCAGCGAGTGCCCCGCGAAGGCCGCAGGGTCCAGCCCCGCCCGCTTCGCCCGCGCCTTCACCACCTCGGCGACCGACCGGTCGGACATGCGCCCCTCGAGCACCCGCGTGCCGCACTGCGACAGGCGCCGGAACAGCGGGCCGTCGGCGACCGCGGCGCGCGCCAGCCAGGCGTCGAGGTGCGCCACCGGCTTCAGCCGGCGTCCGGCGGGGACGGCGATGGTGGCGCCGGCGCCCTCCTGGTCGGTCTTGGAGCGGCGGATGGTGACGCGCAGGCCCTCGGGGGCGCGGACCAGGTCGGAGACGTCGAGCGCGGCAATCTCCGACCGGCGCAGGCAGGACACCATCCCGAAGGACAGCAGCGCCCGGTCGCGCACGTCGCGCAGGCTGTCGCCCTTGATCTCGTGCAGCATGCTCCAGATCAGGTCGCCGTCGGCGGCGGCCTTGCGGGCGGGCGGCTTGCCCCAGCTGCGGCGCGCGCCGGCGAGGATGTCGAGGATCACCGAGCCGCCGCGGAGCTTGTGCGGCGGCACCTCGCCGGCCTGGCGGTGGGCGTAGCCGATAGCGGCCATGCGCAGCGCGAGCGTTTGCGGGGCGGTCCCGGCGGCGGCGAGGCCCGACAGGTGGACGGCGACCACCGCGGGCTCGGCCGGCAGCGGACGGTGGCCGGCGTCCTGGCACCAGGAGCCGAACGCGGTCCAGTGCTGCAGGTATTTCGCGCGCGTGGACGCCGCCCGCGACGCGTCGGCGTAGGCGCGGGCGGCCTCGACCTGCTCTGGCGTGAATGTCGCGACGCCCTTTGGCCCGTCCGGGACGGCAAGCGCCTGGTCCGTCACAGGCTGGCCGTCGTCGTCGCGCTCCGGAGCCGCCGTCATCGCGTGTTCCCCAATCCAGCCCAGGTCCTCCGGAAATCGCCTTTTCCGGCAGAAGCCCCGGGGAAAGTAGCCGGGCAGGGAAGGGGGCGCAAGCGCTGGGCGCACGGCCCACGACAGGAGAGCAACGCACCGTTTGGCCTCTTGACGGGCACTGCGGGGGCGAGGTGAGCCGGCGCTTGCGCTGGTGGCGGACGGACCAGCAGCGCAGTATTGCGGAACCCTGCGTCTTGCGCTTCGATTTCGCAACTGCAAAGCTAGCTCGCATACAATAGGTTAGGCCAGATATTGCCCATGTTTCGCAAGGTTATGATTTGCAACGCGGCCCGCGTCCCGGCCGGCATGGTCGCGGACCGCGGAGCAGCCGTCGCAGCTACGTTCGACGAACCTGGCATCACCTTCCGCTCACCCGGCCACCGCAGCGGTTTGTGGGTAACCTCGCCTTCCCCGTGCGGCACAGCCCCGTGCTGATCGGCTACCTTCGGGATCCCTCCGGTGACGAGGCCCACGCCGCTGCACAACGACGTGCCCTGGCCGAGGCGGGATGCGAGCAGGTCGTGGAAGAGCGGCCCGGCGCGAAGCAGGGCGACACGCAACCCGAACTGCATGGTCTGCTCGCGCGCTTGCAGGCCGGCGACGTTGTCGTCATCCCGCACCTGGACAGCCTCGGCGACAGCCTGCCCAAGGTGGTGCAGCACGTCCAGCAGCTCGCGGCGGCCGGCATCGGGCTGCGGAGCCTGGCCGAGGCTCTGAACGCCCCGGCACGCCCTTACCTCGCCAGGATGGGCGCCGGATGCGGTCAGGGCGTCAGCCAGGAAGCCGGCAGCGTTCGGCGAGGCGCCGGGGGGCGCCCGCCCAAGCTGTCGCCCTCCCAGCAGGCGGACGTCGTCGAGAGGGTCTTGTCGGGACAGCGCACCGCCGCCGCCATGGCCAAATGTTACCGCGTAAATCCTGCCACGATCAGCCGGCTGCTGGCCGCCCGGCGCGCGGGCGCCGCAGCGCCGGCGCCGGGCGGGCCTGCGGGTAGGGACGGGGTGGCCGCGGGTCGGATCGCGGGTGTGCTGCCCCCGTCCGCCCTGGACGAGCGCCTGGCCATCGTGGGCACGTCCGGGTCGGGCAAGACCTACGCGGCCAAGGGCCTGATCGAGCGGGTGATGGCGGGCGGCGGCCGGGTCTGCGTCGTGGACCCGCTCGGGGTGTGGTGGGGGCTGGGCAAGGGCGCCGACGGCGCGGCCCCGCCCTTTCCCGTGGCCGTGTTCGGCGGCCTGCACGCCGACGTGCCGCTCGACCCCGGCATGGGTGCCTCCCTTGGCCGCCTGGTCGGGGCACATGCCATGGCCTGCGTCGTGGACGTGTCCGACTTCGGCAGCGCCGCGGCCCGGCGTGCCTTCATGACGGCCTTCACCGAGGCGCTGTATGCGGCCAACACCGAGCCGCTGCACCTGGTGCTGGACGAGGCGGACCTGTGGGCGCCGCAGCGCACCCAGCCGGACGGCCTGGACCTGCTCGGGCGGGTGGAGGAGATCGTGCGCCGCGGGCGCGTGCGCGGCTTTGTGCCGTGGCTCATTACCCAGCGCCCGGCGGTGCTGCACAAGGACGTGCTGAGCCAGGCCGACGTGCTCGTGTCCATGAAGCTCACCTCCAGCCAGGACCGGGCCGCCGTCGGCCGCTGGATCGAGGGCCAGGCCGACCGCGCCGAAGGACGGCGCATCCTGGGCGCCTTGCCGCGGTTGGCACGCGGCGAGGGGTGGGTGTGGGCGCCTGGCGAACGGGTGCTGGCGCGGGTAGCCTTCCCGCGCATCCTGACCCTGGACAGCTCGCAAACGCCGCGGCGGCACGAGCAGCCGGGCACCCCGCGTGCGCTCGCGCCCGTGGACCTAGCCGCCATCGGGCGGGCGCTGGCCGGGTTGAGGCTGGACGGCGACGAGGAGTAGAACACTGCGCGCCCTGGGGCACAGCTACCAGCATCGAACAAGGAGCCAAAGCTCCGGGTGCCGGCTTGGGGCAGGGCCGTCCGCTGTGCGCCCATCTCGGTCGTTCCGCGCCCTCCGCTAGGTGCTCCGAAGCGGACATTGAGCTGCTCCTGCCGCGTTACGAAATTTTTGGTTCTGCCGGAAAGACGTGGGCATCGAGCAACTCCGGTGCGTGTTCGCGAAGCAAGGCCAGCGTCAGCTGTTCTCCTCGTTTGGAAAGGCGCTCGATCCACTCCTCAGGCATCGCGGAGAAGTCTGTGGGATACCCTGCGACCTCGGCTCGCCTGACCAGGTTTAAAGGAGCGTACGTAAGCTTTTCGTCATCCTGGTCGATATAAGGTAAGACGAACCCCTTCAGCCTCCCGGAGGCCTTCAGCTCGAAGAGCCGGGTCATGGACGAGTTCTGCACACGGTTGTGAACGCACGCGAATGCGGCAGCCATCCTTGCCGGCGCGAAAAGGCGGGGGTTCCCCATCCGCAAGCCGTAGCCCGCGCGGCAGACGATGATCGTGTCCACGTCCTCGACAAAGACGCTGACCTCGCGATCCCTGCCGGGCCACAGCGGCGACAGCCCGAGATTGTCGTACACCCCGCCGTCGGCGAGCGTGACCCTCTCGGTCGCGAGCGAGCCATCGCGCCGCCTGAAGGCGACGTGCTCGTCCAAGGCCGGGAGCAGCAGCGGGTAGGCCGCCGATGCTGCCACCGCCTGCGCCACGGGGACCTTGGCGGGGTCCATCTTCCCGAACCTCCAGCTCCCGGCTTCAGCACGACCGAAATAGAAAGCCGAGCCCGTCCGCAGCTCAGCAGCGACGGCGACCAGCCGCGGCCCGTCCCGGCGCAGGCTCCCCAGTGTCTTGCCGTGGAACAACTCGTCGTCAAACGCGCGGCGCAGGATCGTCGTCCGACTGGAGAACCGGCGAGGAAGCCATCTCTCCCGCGCGGCGGGCGCATCGCCTTGCCGATCGCCGCCCAAGGCGCGCGCAAGGAATGCACCCGCCCGAAACGGGAGTAGCCAGAGCCACGCTGCAAGGAGCAGGCCGAAGCACACGACCGCCTTCCAGCCCTCGGCCGTCGTGAACGCTGTCCGGATGGCAGGCTTCACGAAGCCGACGCGAAGCACGGACCTAACCCGGCGCTCGAGCGACGGAAAGTCGCCTTCATGCACGGCGTACATCGCCCCGATGACGCTGCCGCCCGATACGGTCGAGAGCACGCGAGCCTTTTCGAGCAGCCCGATGCCGTCCAAGGCGCGCAGGCACCCTAGGTGGAACGCCATTGCGCGGGAGCCGCCCCCTGACAGGGCGATACCAATCCTGGGCGAACCCCCGCTGCCCGGTCCGTCGTCCCCTTCGCCGGGGCGAGCGCCGTCAGCTTGCATCGGAAAGCGCCACGAAGCGTTCGCCGTCCGATCCTGAGATCAGCATCGTAGCAGGCAGACCCTCGCGGCGCAGCTCGCGGCGCAGGGCAACCAACTGCTCGATGTCGAGCGCGCTCGGCATGGCCTCGCTGCCGCGGGGATGGGTATGCCATTCGCCTATGTATCTCACCATCCCGCCGGTGCGGCGGGCGACGGCGTCCAGTCGGTCGCGGAGGCCGCCGGTTCCCCGGGTGAACGTCGTCGCGTCGCCTGAGCTGTCGGCGGGAGGGTGCAAGGCATCGACTGCGGCGATGACGCGCCGCTGCATGTCGACGGTGCCGACCAGGACGCCGCCGGTCTCGGAGGGCAGCGCTTCTTCCCGGCGCCTCCGGACCTCGGCAGCGAGATCGTCATCGAGCAGGACGGTCCAGCCAGCGAGCGTCTCTCGCTTCGATGCTGATGGCGCCACCCGCGCCGCGGTGACACCCCCGCCCGGCTGCAAGGACCATGTGCACAGGGTAGCCCGCTCTTCTGCAAGCGCGGCGCTGATGCCCGCGGCAGCCAGACCGGACAGGACGGAAACGCGGCTCTCGGGTATGCGCGCTGACACCGCCCGGCAGCTGCCAGCGTAGCGGAAGCCCTCCGGCGGGGGCGCCAGATGGGCTGACAGGGCGTCGTCGCGGAGAACCAGCCGGTAATACTGCGCCTCCAGCGCGTCGAGTGGGATGGACCGGGCAGCGTCCTCCGCGAGCAGCACCGCGGCGTCGCCGGAAGGGTTGAAGAACGCCGATACCCTCCTGGCCTTGGCATGGCCCCAATCCGACATTCGGCGCGACACCGCGATTGACGCCGATGCGTCGAGGATGATGTCGGCTCCGGCCGCGGCTTCCTCGAGCGCCTTGGTCTGGTCCGCCGGGCGGAGCACGTCGCAGACGATCGGCGTGGCTTGCGCGCGGGACAGGTCCGAAAGCATCACTGCTAAGGCGCGCGCCTTGAATTGGCCGACCTGGGATTGGCCAAGGACGTGGCGCGCCAGGTTGTGCGGGCGCAGCCAGTCGCCGTCCGCCACGGTCCAGCTGTGACGTCCTTCCCGCGTGAGTGCGAGAGCGACATGGGAGCCGATTGCGCCCGCGCCGACGAGAAGCGCTTTCGTGGTGCTGCCGTCGGGCACTCCCGACAAAGGCCTGGCGGTGCCGAGATCAAACTCCAGCTGCACCGCCATCGAGAGCATGCGCTCCGCCGCCAGCAGGTCCAGCTGGACGGGAGCGCGGACGACGAGCTTTCCCCATGACGATGCCCTTTCAGGATCGGGGCTGAGAACCCCGAGCATCGTGCCCAAACGGCCGAGGTCGCACTTGAGCGCGAACGCAACCAAGTCGTGCCTAACCTCGGTCGATCCCGGCCCGGCGACGGGGAAATTCAGCAGGAGCGCCGGGCGGCAGGAGAGATCAGCGGCGGGGAGCCGCGCTATCCAGGTCTGGATGCTGCGCAGGAGATCCAGCCCGGCCGCCTGGGCGACGCGCAGCAGAGCCTCCACGTTCCCCGGCGGCGTCGTCACCGACTTCGCCATGGAAACTGGCGCGGTGAGCATGATAGCCTTGAACCCTCCTTGGCCGATCGGCATGTCGCCGCTCTCGACCAGGTGCAGGCAACGGACGTCCCGATCGCCGCTTCCCGCCGGCGGTACAAGCGCGAAGGCGAGCTCGCCTTTAACGTCCGCGAGGACTCGCGCCGGCACCAGCAAGTCGGGGCCAGGCGCGACGAAGAAGGGATCCACCACTTGGCCCGTCCCGCTCAGCTCGCCCATTGCCGCGGCATTCAGCCACCACTTCACCCGCTCGAGGTAGGCGTAAGGGCTCCACCCCGGCGCGGCGTCGTCCCAAGGCAGGGCCATTCAGTTCTGGCATATCGGCCTGTGCGTGAGCGGTGGCGGGGTGACGTAGCGGCTGTATGGAGGCGACTTTCCCGCTTCGTGAGGTCGCCCTGTGCCATTTGCTGCCCTGCTTG
>JAABUK010011359.1_pt1 | contig 11622 bp, 8 predicted proteins | sample 5559141 | NCBI WGS metagenome assembly JAABUK01 (sample SAMN10711869, study PRJNA513367) | rock metagenome | isolation source: Antarctica rocks | place: Antarctica: Victoria Land, Pudding Butte nord | collected 2016-01-03 | reverse complement strand
GGAGTTGACGGGCGAAGTCGAGGTCGACGAGGTCTACGTCGTGGCCGGACACAAGGGGCAGCCGGCGGCTGTCGCCAAAAGGGGCGGCTCGGACGCCATCGCAAGCTGGCAGGCGCGCCGGGCCGCGCTGCCTGCCGATGTTGCCCGCGAGGCCGCGGCCGGTGACGCGCCCGATCCAGGCGCTGATCTGCTGAATGGCGGACATGAGCGGGTACGTGAACAGCAGCGTCCAACCCAGGTTGTAGCCGAACTGTGCTCCGGCCTGCGAGTAGGTCGCGATGCCGCTCGGGTCGTCATCGGAGGCGCCGGTGATCAGTCCCGGTCCCATGATCTCCGCGAGCTTCGGCCGCCTAGGCTGCTTCACCTCGCTGTCGGGATCGGGCAGGGCAGGCACGGTCTGGCTCAAGGGCATTCCCTGATGCTTAGGCACGACTCGGATGGAGCCCGGCGCAACGTTCATAGCAGGTATCGCCATGGCACAACATTTCCGCGCCTTGGCAGGGCGACGGCGCCGAGGTAGGACTCCGTTCGAGCTGCGGTCTCACCGAGCCCGCCAAACGCTAAGACGTTTCCAGAGTTGCAATGCATTGAAATGCGGGATTGATACAGGCGCAATGTTAGGTCGCCATCTCCTGCTCGGTGGGCCCACGAAACCGCCGTCAACCGGCTGATGGCGCCCTGCTGCTCGAACAGCACGATGAATGGGCCGTCCAGCGCGCCCGCTATATGACCCTGGAAACCGTCGCGCTACTCAGCGATGATCCTATCGTCAGCATGCCAGCCCTGACAGCCTGACAGGCAGCTCACCCCTGCCCAGGAACACCGCTCCTGCACCACGCGGCGGGGCACGATCCCCTACAGCCGGACGAGGTCGTCTAGCTACCTGGAAAACCCCGGGTGTTGCGGGCATCAGGGCAGCGAGGTTGCAACCATGCCGAGAGACCGGGATTGCGGCGTAGAGGAAATCCAAATGGATCGGCAAGATAACGGAGTTCCGCGAATTGCCCACGCGACATCACCTCTGGACGCCTCCGCCGGGCTACTCCGCGTGGTCCGGCGCGTGGCCCTGCTCAACCTCGGCTATTTCGGGATCGAGTTCGCGGTGGCGCTCGCCATCGGGTCCGTGTCGCTGTTCGCGGACAGCGTGGACTTTCTGGAGGACGCCTCGGTCAACCTGCTGATCCTGCTCGCGCTGGGGTGGGGCGTCCGTCAGCGTTCGTTGGTCGGCATGGGGCTGGCCGGACTGCTGCTGGTACCGGCCGTGGCCACGCTGTGGACGGCCTGGAACAAGCTGGCCGCCCCTGTCCCGCCCGAACCGCTTCCCCTGTTGCTCACGGCTGCAGGCGCGCTCGCCGTCAACCTGTCCTGTGCCCTCATGCTGGTGCGGCACCGGTACGGCGGTGGCAGCCTGACCCGGGCCGCTTTCCTGTCCTCGCGCAACGATGCGCTGGCCAACGTCGCTATGATGGCTGCTGCGCTGGTGACGGCTTGGTGGCCGTCGCCGTGGCCGGACCTGGCCGTGGGCCTGGGCATCGCGGTGCTGAATGCCGACGCGGCGCGCGAGGTCTGGCAGGCGGCCCGCCAGGAACGCCGGGGTAGCCTCGTGCCTGGCGCTCCAGGCCCGGTTGTGCCTGACCCGCGCGCGTGAGCAACCTGCTGCGGACGGCATGGGGCACCCTCGCCGTGGCCCTGGCCGTGCTCAGCCTCAAGTTCGCTGCCTATGCTGCCACGAGCAGCGTCGCGCTCTACTCGGACGCGCTTGAAAGCACGATCAACGTGGTTGGCGCCCTGGGCGCCCTGGTCGCCCTCTGGGTCAGCACCCAACCGGCCGATGCCAACCACCCCTATGGCCACCAGAAGGCCGAATACCTCAGCGCGGTGGTCGAGGGCGGCCTGGTGCTGGCGACCGCCTTCGTGATCGCGCGCGCGCGGCGTGGCAGGGCTGGCAGCACCCGCACCCGCCGGACACTCCGCTGCTGGGCATCCTGCTTAATGGTGCGGGCGGGGCCGTCAACCTGGCTTGGGCCTTGTTCCTGCTGCGGGTGGGACGACGGTGGCGGTCGCCCGCGCTCGTCGCGGGCGGACGGCACGTCATGACGGACGTGTGGACGACAGGGGCGGTCCTGGTGGGCTTCGCGCTTGTGCCGATCACCGGGTGGCTGTGGCTCGACCCGCTGGTGGCCGGGCTGGTCGCCCTGAACATCCTCTGGGCAGGCTACGGCATGGTGCGGGAGTCCGTGGGCGGCCTCATGGACGAGGTGGCGGACCCGGACAGCGTCAAGGCGGTGCGGCGCGTGATCGCCGCGAGCGCAGAGGGAGCCATAGAGGTCCATGACATCCGGACCCGAACGGTGGGCAGCGGATTGTTTGTCGAATTCCACTTGGTCGTGCCCGGCCGCATGCCCGTCGAGGACGCGCACGTGATCTGTGACTGTATCGAGGACGCCCTGCGGAAGCAGGCCGGCGCCACCAGCTTCAGCATTCATGTCGAGCCTGACAGCAAGGCCAAGCACCGCGGGGTCGTCGTGCTGTAGCCGCTCCAGCACGGGCTGGGTTGCCGGTCGTGCGGCGAAAAGCAACGGCGCGCCCGGCATTGCGGCCCTGGCGCTACGGAGGCTATGGTCCGGGAACGATGGTCCCGCGCAAGCGGGTCAAGAGGGAATGCCGTGCGCCTTGGCCGGATCAGTTCCGGAGGCAAGTCGGTGGTTGCCCCCGCAACTGTAGGCGGCGAGCGGCCGGACCTTTCTGCTTCGTCCCGCAGCTGCGGGACGAAGCAGGCCACTGAGCCTCCAAGCCCGGGAAGGCAGGGCCGGACGTGACGACCCGCAAGCCAGGAGACCTGCCATCGTCGTCCACTCGTTGACCGCCGGGCGGGGTGATCCGGCGCAGGAGACTGAGCATGCCCATTACCCCGCGCATCTTCTGGGCACCGACGAGCTGGGGCGGGACGTGCTGTCGCGGCTGGTCGTCAGTATCCGCATCTCGCTGCTGATCGCCTTCGGCGCGACCACGATGGCGGCGGTGCTGGGAACGACGCTCGGCTTCCTGGCGGCGCAGTTCCGCGGCTGGGTCGAGCAAGCCGTGCTGATGCTGATCGACTTCCAGGCGGCGCTGCCCTTCCTGATCCTGGCACTCGCGGTCCTCGCCTTCTTCGGCAACTCGTTGCCGCTGTTCGTGGTGCTGATGGGGTTCTACGGCTGGGAACGGCACGCCCGCATCGCCCGCGGCCTCGCCGTTGCGGCCGACGCCCAGGGCTATGCTGCCGCGGTCCGCCAGCTCGGGGCGAGCCCGTGGCGGGTCTATGCGCGGCACGTGCTGCCCAACATTGCGAGCACGCTGATCGTGTCCGCGACCCTCTCCTTCCCCGAGGTGATCCTGCTCGAGAGCGGGCTAAGCTTCCTGGGCCTTGGCATCCAGCCGCCGATGACCAGCCTGGGCAACATGATCGGCTACGGCCGCGAGTATCTGACCCGCGCGCCCTGGATCCTGTTGGCGCCCAGCGCCGTGGTGGTGCTGACCACGTTCTGCGTCAGCGTGCTTGGCGACTGGTTGCGCGACCGGCTGGATCCGGCGCGGTAGTGCTGCTTCGCGCAGAGTGGAATCCCGCTCCGCGCAATTTGGCGCGAGTCGCCGCGATCAAATAACGAGCTACACCGGCTCCACCCTGAGTGGAGCCGGTGTAGCGCGTCAGGCCTGCGCGGCGACAGGGTAGTCGGGGTTTTCGAGCAAAGGGAACGGTCCGGGATAGGTGTCGCGCTTCACGATCGGCGCAGTGTGGGCCGCGATGCCGTGTTCAGCCAGCCAGCGCCAGCGGTGCCCGCAGCGTCCCGCCGATCGCAGCGCCCAGCGCCGCCGCGACCGCCGCATCCGTGTGCGTCTCGCGCATGTAGGCCAGCCCGGCCCGGCCTGCGTCGCGGTGCGCGGAGGCGCTGCCGTGCACGCGCAGTATCGCGGCCGCGAGCCCTGCCGCGTCGCCCGCAACCAGCGCCTGCAGCGCCGCCGGCAGCACCAGCCCCTCGGCGGCGACCGGCGTCATGACGCAGGGCATCGCGGCCGCAAAGCTCTCCAGCACCTTCCCCTTCACGCCGGCGCCGTAGCGCAGCGGCGCCACCGTCAGCCGCACGCGATCGAACACGCCTTCATGCAGATCGGCGACGGCGCCCACCGTATGGACGCGCGGGCCGGCCAGCCGAACGAGCCGGGCCGGCATGGCGCTGCCCACCAGATAGCAGTTAATGCCGGGCTGCAGTGCCCAGACCAGCGGCATAATGTCCTCGACCAGCCACAGTGCGGCATCCACGTTGGGCGTGTGCGCATAGTGGCCGATGAACGCCACCCCGCCCCGCCCGCGGAAACCAGGATGAGCCTTCCGCACCGGCACGGCCCACGGCACGTGGTGGACCTGCGCCTCCGGTACGGCCCGGCGCAGCATCGCCGCCTCTGCCGTCGAATGCGTCAGCACCGCGTCCGCGACCAGCGCCGCCGTGCACTCCGTTTGCCGCATCCGGCGGCCCTGCGCGAGCAGCTCCGGCGCGGCCTCGACCGCCGCCTGCCGCGCCAGGCGCACATGGTGCAGGTCTGCGACCGAATACAGCACCCGGGCGCGCGGATCGTGTTGGCGCACGAGCGCCAGATAGCGGCCGGCGATGCTGGCACGATGCAAATACACGACGTCGAAGCAGCCCGCCTGCCGCTGCAGCAGTTCCTCGACCGAGGCATAGAACGGCGCGCCGCACACCGTGACGCCCTGCTGTGTCAGCGCCACGCCCGGGGCCGCCAGCTCGTCCGCCGCAGCGAAGCTTACGGCGTAGCCCAGCGCCTGCAGCCCCCGGACGTGCGACAGGATCGCCTGCGATCCGGCGTCTCTTCCTTCGACCGGAATACGCTCGTCGATCACCAGCGCACGCTTTGCCGGTGCAGTCAGGCCCGCTTGTTCGGCCACTGCGGCCCCCATGCGCCGGCTGTTACGGCGGTGCGCCTGCCGCTCCTCCATCTTCGCCTCGCCAGCCGCCCGCTGCTGCAGCACCGCGTAGGATTGCGCGGCGAGGAACGCCAGCACCCGCTCCCGCTCGGCGTTGCCGTCCAGCGCCGCGACGGCATGCATGACCGCCGTTTCCAGCGAGCCGTCGAACCGCCCGGCGGTCTCCAGCACCACCGGCGAGCCGACCAGGTCGGCGCCGTCACGCTCCCGGCACACCCGCACCACGTGGCGCGCGAACGGTGAAAGCCCGCCGGGGACGTCGAACTCGAACCCGTGCCAGCCGCGGCCGATGCCCGCCGCCTCGACATCAGAGCGGTGCCCGTTGGCCAGCACGCGGGCGATCGTCTGCCCGTTGACGATAATCAGCAACGCCTCCGGTACCGCCGCGTCGGGGCCGACGGCCCAACCGACGATCCGATCGCGCGTGATCAGGTCCACGTAGCCCTGGGACACTTCCGCCTCGGTCCGTCCGCCCACGTCCAGCCCGGCGCGAACCGCCAGGCGCTGGCGCACGGCCTCCAGCAGCTCGCCGTCCTCGACCCGCGGCGCGCAATAGCGTGCTGGCACGCGCCGGGCTTCGGGATACAGCGCCGCGTGTTCGGCAGCGTTGTGGAACATGCCCCGGCTCTCGTCGTCCACGAAGGTCTCGGCGGGCGCGCCCTCGGCCAGGATCACGTCGTGGCTGTCCAGCTCGACATGGTAGTACGACACCTGGTCCACCGTATCCAACTGCACGATCGACGCCCTGTTGACGAGTGCCGCGGCTGGGATCAGGACGCCCTCCAGGAACATCGCGTGCAGCGGCGAGACGACCAGGTCCCGCCGCGGCACCCCTTCGGCAAGGGCGCCGGCCGAGATGCGGATCGGCATGATGTGCGTCTGTCCCGCGAGGAACCGCCCCGCGTACGACCGGGTGCCGATCCAGCGGATCGCCCGGCTCTCGCCCGCGAGCGTCACCACACGGTCCCCGATGGCCAGCCGCTCCACGGCGACCTCGCCGGCGTCGGTCAGGATCAGCGTACCCGGGCAGTAGCAGGGCGTGGCGGCAGTGAACCCGGCCGCCAGGGTAAAGCCCATGATGTCGGACGGCGCCTGCGTCGTGGCCGGGAAGGTGTTCTGCAGGTAGGACGGGATACCGTAGGTGTCCACCGTCAGGAACTGGCCGTCGGCGCTGACGTCGAGAGTTGTGTAGTTGAACGTGTCGGGCGAGTAGAAGTCGATCGGCGAGGCGGCGGCGGTGTCGAACTGGCGGTGCACGTTGGACAGGCCGCTGAAGCCGCTCAGCCCCACGAGCGGTGCGCCCGCGGCGGCGAGGCCAGTGTCGGTGGCCGCGAGCAGCGACGTGATGTTGGCGAAGCTGTGGTCGGTGATCGCGTCCGGCCCGCCGGCGCCGATCGGGCCGGTGACGACGAGGAAGGCGCCGGGGACTGTGGTGGTCGTGGACGGGTCGCCGAAGGTCGTCTGATATTGCATCGCCGTCTCGCGCGTCAGGTGGTCGTCGGTCGAAAGGAAGACGACGTTCTGTATCCTGTTATCGGCGATGAACTTCAGCAGGTCGTTGCGCTCGGCCGTGTAGCCGCCGTACCACGACTTGCCGTCCTGGGCCGGGCCGGTCTGGTCGATCGGGGTCGAGATCGACACGGACTTCCACGGCGTCCCGGCCGCCTGGGCCGCGAGCAGGGTCTGCTTGAACCAAGCGAGCTGCGTGACACCCAGCATGGTGCGGTTGGGGTTGAGCTGGCGGCCCGAGGCGACGTCGTCGCCACCCGCCGCGGCGCCGAGCCTTGCGTCGCGGTAGCTGCGGTCATCCAGCTCGATATAGACAACGTTGGCACCCTGCTGCTGCGCGAAATACTGCTGTGGCGTGCCGTTGCTGCGCCGCAGGCGCGACGACAGTCGGGCCGGTGGAATTGAGCGCCGAGTCCAGGTTGGCGCGCGTGGGGTGGTAATCGAAGTACGCCTTTTCCAGCGTCTTGAACCCGGCGGTCTGGTTGTCATAGGCACCCGTCGTGTTGACGTCGAAGCCCTGCCCCGGCGTGACGCGCGCCGCGGCCGCCAGGGGTGCCCCGCCCGACTGCAACGACACGTTGCCCAGCTCGTGGTTGTCCAGCAGCGTGTACTCGCCGGCCACGGCGAACGTGTCCCGGAGGTCCTGCTGCCCCGTAAAGCTCGGCGTGCCCGTGGACGTGACGCCCGTGATATTTTCGAAGTACTTCTTATCGTACGCGGCGAGCCCCGCCGCGAGCGCCGCGCCGGTCGTGCTGCTGGTCACGACGGGAACGGCGGGGGAGCCCGTGCTCGCCGTCTCGTAGATGGTGTCGCCGAGGAAGTTGAAGAACCGCAGGTTCTGCGACTGCGGCTGCTGGCTGGTGCCGAAGCCGGCCATGAGGGTGTAGGGCCGGAACCGCCCGTCCGCGTCGCCCGAGAACGCGAACTTGATCTCGGTCCGCTGCGTGGCGGCCGGCGCCGTCATGAACGTGCCGGTGGCGCTGGCGGCCCCGGTGCCGTCGACGAAGCGGTAGTAGTAGGTGCTGTTGGGGGCGAGGCCGGTGGCGTTCAGCTTCAGGGTGAAGTCGGTCGCCGCCGACGTGCTGCCGGAGATTGTCGTGACGCCGGTGGCGAAGTTCGGGTCGGTTGAAACCTGCGCGATCAGGGCTACGGGGGCGGTGCCTGCCGCGTCGGTGGCGCGGGTCCAGAGGATCACATCCGTGGCCGTCATGTCCCCGGCGGCGACGCCGTAGTAGGTCGCCGATGCCGCCGCCGCCGCGGCCAGCAGCAGGTCGGCAGGGGCTTTCGGGGTCGCCGTATCGGACATGTGTCAGGCTTCCTTGTCGTTCGCGGAGCCGAGAATGTAACAGTCCAAACCCTGAGAACTGTTACAGGATCATGAACTCTGCCCGCGGCCTGCCGCGGTCACCTCGGCAATGTTCAGCGTGTCATCCCGTCGTGCGCCGCCGGGTTTGGCGCGCCGGTGCGGGACTTGTTTTGGCTGTCCGGGTGCGGCGGGCAGGCTGGGCGGGCGGCGCGCCCTGGCGAAGCACAGGCACGATATGATCGAGGTCGAGCGAGGGGACGAAGCTGGGGTCCTCGTAGAGCTTTTGGAGATCGGGCTCGGGGATGGCCCGGGCGACTCCGGCGATGCCGCCGCCCACCTTCCAGGCGCTGTCCCATAGCATGGCCAAGACCTGCGCCCCATCGGCCATAACGTCCATTGTCTGCGGCCCGAATGCCGTCCAAAGCGCATCGGCGATCCGCTTGGACTTGCCGCCGCCCGCCTGGATGTAGGCGTCCACCACCGCCTCGGGCGGAATCCGCCGTGCCGTGCGGTCCATCAGTTGCAGGACCGCCAACGCGGCGCCGTGGCCGTCCGCCACGTTTGGCAGATGTTTGGCCTTCCGCAGCCTGGCCGGTATCCCCTGCAGCAGGTCCGTGGCGTGCTGGTCCACCATCGTGTCCTCATAGGCCGAGTGGACGCCCGCGCCTTGCTTGACCGAAACCTCCTCCGTCGTGCCGTCCTTGTGGTGGACGGTCCGAGTCGTCTGCCCATCCGGCTTGCCATCCGAAAAAATCGAACCGTGCAGCGGCTGGCATGCATCCCCGACATAGTGCGACAGGATGCCGGCGGCGCAGACGAACCGCCCGGTATCGCCGTTCTGCACCGCCTCGACCATGGCGTCGAAAAATTGCCAGCAACGGAACGGCAGCAGCCCGCGGGAGCGGGAGTCCTTCATGCCGTTGCCATTGTAGAACTCTTGCCAGAACGGCACGGCGACTCGGGCCGGATCTTCTAGGCAGAGGGCAAGCAAGGTCTTGCCGTCCTCGGCCCGGGGGAGGTCGATGTCGGCGTAGTGGTTGGGGTGCTCGGGCCCGGTCGCACGGTGGGTGGCCGCGTTCACCTGGGTGTCGCGTCCGCCCGGAACCGCCCGCGGCGACTGCTTCCACACGATATCGGGCACGTCGGCCAGCGGCACGAAGGCGTTGTCTTTGGCCTGCTGCAATGCGCCGCGGATTTCGCCGGGGTCCTTTCCCACGACGTCGAAGGCGATCCGCCCGGCGTTCGCCTGCATCAGGGCATGCAGCGCCGGGTCGGCCGATTCCCCGCAGGCGAGTGCCGCGATGGTGTAGTGCCCTTCGGAGCCCCAAAAGGTGTTGGCGCCGAGGTTGTGGTCGCCCAGGACGTCCACGTCCAGCAGGTTGCACACGGTGCTGAGCGCGGTTGCCAAGGCGATGTTGACGGTGTCGCGGCCGCCGCTGCCGGAGAGCAGCGTCTGGCCGCCCCACTCCACCGCCAGCGGGCGCACCCGGCCCTTCTCCGTCGCGGGCGGCAGGCACCAGACCGTGCCGGAGTCGCCGGGCCGGGTTTGCGGGCCGCTGGCTGCTTCCGGGGCGATCACGAAGTCCGCCACCCAGTCGAACCCGCCCACTGACTTGTAGCGGTAGAACAGGGCCATGATCCGCCCCGCGAGCGGTCCGGAGGCCGCGCCATAGGCGGTGAGCGGCGCGCCGATCAGCCGCAGAGAGAAGGTCCGCTCGCTGAGGTCGGCCATTTCGCCCAACTTGCCGATGCCATAGACCTGCGACGTCCAGCCCGAGGTGTCGTCGAGCTCCACCAGCCCCACGTCCAGCGCGGCATAGGACCTTGTGCCGGGATAGGCGGGATAGACCTCTGCGAAAGGCTTGCGCGTCAGTTGCTTGGCGCTGGATTGGCCGATGCGCATCAGCTTGCCGCGCAGGCGCGTATAGACCGGCTCCCCCGGCGCGCCACAGACGTGGCGGTTGGTGAGCGCATAGGTGGTGTGTCCGTCGGTGACCAGGCAACCCACGCTGGCAACCCGCTCCGCGCCCTGAACCTCGACCACCAACGGATAGCCGCCGCCGGCGAGCGAGTCCGGCCAATTCGGCCGGATCTGGGCGGTATGGGGCACCTCGGCCGGGGTGACCTTGACGATGCACACAGGGACCACGCGCCCATCTTGCATATAGAGGCGGGAGGGCACCGCGCTGTCCGGGCGCAGGCGGCCCTGGGCATGGCCGAATTGCGCCGGCATCACCCACTCGCGCACGAAGGCAAGCACGCAGGGCCACGAATAATCCCGCACGTGGGCATTATCCAAGCGCCGCTCCGCGCTGTGGTCCACATCGTCGGGGCGTCCCTTCAGGCGGGCCTCATGGTCCGCGTCCCGGATCAGGTACAGCCCGATGGCTGTCCCGACGACGTTGGCCTTGCCCAGCAAGTGGTTGTGGTAAAGGTCTCGCGCTTCGAGCAAGTCCTTCACGGATAGGCTTTCGAAGCCCTCCCCGCCACTGAATGGATCAAGCATCCCGCCCTCGGTTCTCGTTGCGATTGAGCATAGACATCTAAGCCGCCCCGGCGCAACCCTGTCAGGCTGTGCGGACGGGCAGCATGCAGAGCGAAACGTAAGGGAGGAAATTGGCCACGGGGGGCGTTTCCAAGCCGGCGATCTTGGCATCGTCGTCGAAGCGGCGCAGGCGCACCGCCGCCTCAGCATGCGGCTGTGCGCGGAACGCAGCGGCCTCGTCCGGCAGCATCGGTCCCCCTTGCAGCGTTAGGCTGCGAACGCTGTCAGGGGCAAGGCGGCCGAAATAGCCGGGCTCGGTCGCGCAGAGGAAGCGTTTCGCAGCCACGTGCAAGCGAACTGGTTCGGTCACCTCCGGCCCGAACAGGCCGGCGAGCCAGGCCTGCCCAAGGTCCTCGTGCCGGTCGTCGGTCCCGGCCGAGGCCGGGTCATCGCCGAGATGGTGCACGAGATGGCCGATATCATGCAGCAGCGCAGCGGTGATCAGCGCTGCATCGCCACCGTCCCGCTCCGCCAGCCAAGCCGCCTGCAGCGCGTGCTGCAGCTGCGAGACATGCGCGAGACCGTAACGTCCCTGACCCTGCTGTTCGAGGAGGGCGGCCAGCGAGACTAGGCCGTCGTCGTGCGGATCCGTGCCGCTTGTGCCTTCGCCGTCAGGCATAGACCTCTCCAGCCGTTCCGTTTTCACACTGTGATGATAACGTCCGTGAAGGACAGAATTGCGACATTTAGATGTCGCCCCGATGATACGGGTTTGGTGCTTTAACCGGGCGCCGCAGCAGCGGCCGAAGCGGATGTTTGCTGGAAGGCATGCCGGCCAGGAAGTCTGGCGTACCCGCAGCGTCATCCTTGGCTGTCACGTGCCGCCACCCGGCGGCATTATCGTGATTTCGACACGGTGGCCGAGACAGCGCGCAACACGGACGAGGCAGTCCAGGCTGAGGCGGGCCAGGTCCGCATTGCGGATCCGTTGGACGTCGGCCGGATCGATGCCGGCCGCGGCTGCGGCGGCCCGGGCCGTCAGATGGCGTTCCTGAAAGGTCGCTACGACTCTGCGGGCTACTTGCTCTTTCGGTCGTCCGGCCTCTTTGTCGGCATTGGGCGCATCACCGGGGACGGGAGTGTTGTCCGGTCCAGGGACGGATGGCTGCTGGGTATGAGACGGGTTCATCCCTCTCGTTGGCAGCCTTGCCAATAAGGCGCAACCCAAGCGGTCATCGCGTTCGCCGGGCCGAACGGCTCAGCGGATGGAGCGCGGAGCGACGGGCAGGAGAGAGTGAAAGCAGGAGCGCTACCGCGTCGCGGCCGGACTGCCGCAAGGGG
>JAABUK010011358.1_pt1 | contig 11623 bp, 17 predicted proteins | sample 5559141 | NCBI WGS metagenome assembly JAABUK01 (sample SAMN10711869, study PRJNA513367) | rock metagenome | isolation source: Antarctica rocks | place: Antarctica: Victoria Land, Pudding Butte nord | collected 2016-01-03 | reverse complement strand
CCTGATAAACGTCAAAAAAAGGCAGGTCATGATCGAAGTTGTATTGCATCCGCGAGCCTACGGTGGTCGTGGTCGCTAGCGTGACTACAAAAAGCAGGCAATGCAGCCAAACCCGGCCGAGATTTCTAACTTTCGCTTGCTCAAATGTCAGCGGTGGCCTGACAGGCAGCGCGGAATACGAAGGTGAGAGTTCCTGTGATGCCACTTAGCGTGCAGAGCTATTGCAGCGTCTGCAGTTCCTTGCCCGGCTTGAACCGGACCGCTTTACCTGGCGGTATAGAAACCTCCGCCCCAGTTCGCGGATTCCGGCCGATGCCCGTCTTACGAGGCTTTACGTTGAAAACACCAAATCCGCGCAACTCAATGCGGTCGCCGCGCTCCAGGGCTTTCTTCATCTGCTCGAACACCCGCTCGACAGCCATCTCTGCTTTCGTTTTTGTAATGCCCGTCTTATGTACCACTTCGTTGATGATGTCGAGTTTGATCAATCGGCCTCCGAAGCTTTCAAGTCAATGATATAGTTAGGTTTACTTGCATGTCAAGCCAACTCGCGCCCGACCTGTTTCGGCGTGCTTGCTCTCTCTGGGCCACGGGAATTACCATCATCACGACAATGGATTCCACAGGCATCCCGCATGGAATGACCGCTAACTCGTTCTCGTCGGTTTCGCTCAATCCACCGCTCGTGCTCTTCTGCCTTGATGAACGGGCGGCTCTTCTGTCCCACATCGCCCCAAACCGCTCTATTGCAATCAACCTTCTCGCTGAAGAGCAAGCCGATCTCTCCTCGCGTTTTGCCCGCAAGTCTGAAGATCGTTTCGAAAATCTCGATTGGAAAACCGGCTCGCTGGGCTCTCCACTCCTCGCGGGCGCACTGGCTACCTTCGAATGCACCGTCACACAGCTTATTCCCGCGGGCGACCACCAGATCGTCCTCGCCCATGTCCAGACCGTTGAGTGGCGCGAAGGCCGGCCCCTGCTGTATTTCGCCAGCGCCTACGAAAGCGTAGCCTAGTGCGCTGCCACTATGTCTGGATTTCGGGCCAGTACAAAATCCAGATTTCCTTCCACATCGAAGGGCATAGGCTCAGGCTCGCTTAAAATCCGCATAGCCGGATTGCGCTCCACTTCTGTCCTCATGTTTTCGCTCAACAACACCGGGTTCAGGTCAAGCGTATTCTTGATCCAGCAAATTCGAATCTCGCCTAAATCAATCAGTCCTACTGTTGGCGCAAACCGCTCCAGGCACTCCCGGTCTGTCGGGTAGTGAAGCGGGGTCCTCACGGCAGCAGGTGACGACGCTGTCAGCGAATTAATCTGCGTCGGAGTCCAATCAACTTTTTTCAGCAACCGGTCCGAAACCACATCTGCCATCCCCAGCCCCACGCTATTGCCGTAGCTGTTCGGGTGAAGATCCCGGATAAAAAGCCGGTTGAACTTGGGAGTATTCGGCCACGGGTTGTACTCTCCATTCACTCCGCGGTTCGCCACCTTCGTATCGAAACCGGCACCGCTGATCGGCTTCCCGATCTGATCCAAAATTAGAATATGTGCGCTCACTGGAATGTGCCCCATCCAGCTCTTCACCAGCGCCAGCAGTTCTTCTTCTTTCTGCTCCATCTGTTCAACAGGCACCGCGGTTAACTGCGCCGTGTTGTGATTGGCATCTTCTAGAATTGCTAACCCGCCCAGGATCTTGCCGCTTTTCAAAACCTGCCGCCCTACACTGCGGATTACGTGCTCCAGGCCCAGATTGTACGCATACGTGTGATACCGCTGGGCTCCATGAAACTTGCCCAGACCGATCGCCATCATCTTGAACAGGCCGCTCTCAATCTTGCCTGCGAAATCCGTGTGCCACTTCACCCGGCCCACCAGCATCACGCCGTCCGCATCAAAAGCGTTGCGGTCCATAAACGCCTCAATCCCGTCTGAGGTGCTACCGAGGGATACCACTTCAAGCGAACTCACCACGGGGCAGCCCATCGTTTCCTCTACAATCCCGTAATGCGCCAGAACATCGGCCTGACCCTCCGCCGTTGCCGCCCCGTGGCTGCCCATGGCGGGAAAAAGAAACGGCTTCATACCGGCTTCCTTCCAGAAATCCACCACGGCACGGACAATGGTCGAGATGTTCACGATTCCCCGGCTTCCCACTCCGATCGCGACACGCGAACCAGGCGTGAGTCTGGTCTGGAACTGCGCACCTGTTAATTCCTTTCGAACCACATCCGGTAAATTCTCCAGGCGGCGATCCGGAAAGTCCTGCCGCGCCATAAACATCCGGGGAAATTGCATGGAAGAATTATACTTGGAATGCCGCTTTAATTGTTCCAGCCATCCGCCAAAAGCTTGGCGTATTCCTCAGAGGCATAGAGTTCGAAAACCAAGCCGCTCCCCTCCAGGCCTTTGTATTGCACCATAGTCTGGTAACAGATGAATAAATAGTCTGCATATCGTTGATAGGACTGAAGAAACTTTGTGCTAAGAGTTTCAATTGGCGGCGGCTGGTCAAACACGCTGTTGAGCCCAATAGCTCGAGAAAAAATAGACCTTTGATCGGTTATTCCCCACTTCGCCATCTTGTCCGCGAAACTCGCCGGTGGCCGATTAATCAGCGTGGTGACGAAACTCTGTTCCCGAATTGCCGCACTGCGCAATTCGGGCTCGCGATTTACAAAATCCACACACTGCTCCGCCCACCGCTGCAGATCGCGCCCGATATAAATCAGCATCTTTAATTCCTGATAGCGCCCGCCGGTCACCAGGCGCGCCATTTCTTCCCGGTCACCTTTTACCCCTGGAAGCAGCCCACTCAGCGCCAACTCCGCCCGCGAGCCTTCCATCAGCGTGTCCGGCCCCTTCTCACCTGTAAACGGGTGAAGAATCAATGGCGGTAGTTTCCAATCAACGTTGGCTTTTTCAGGTCGATCTAAACAACAGGTTTGCCCTGCTGATGCAGCCTTATATCGTTCCACACCCGTCTATCGGCATTGCTTCGGAAAAACTTTGCAGCAGCTCTTAACTATTTGCCGGGGAAAGATAGTTTGATCTCACAACCACAGTCCTCCCCGGCATTTTTGGCTGTCTTCTGGTACTCAACCTCGTAATCGATGATCCGCTTCAACTCCCGCCAATCCACTGCGCCCACAAGCCTGCGGCCATTCACAAACAGTGTCGGAGTCGATTGCACCTGTACCGCGCGCCCCATTTCCACACTCTGATCCACCGCGGCCAAAACCTGCTTTAGCCCAAGCGCCGCCTTCAATTGCAGGGGGTCCAAATCCTTCGTCTTCGCAAACTCAAACAGTTTGCCTTCAAAATTCTCGGCCGTGATCTCTGCCTGATGCTCAAAAACCCAGTCGTGATAATCCCAGAACGCGTCAGCTTTCAACTTGAAAATCGCCTGCCCAGCAATAGCCGCCGCCCGCGCCCATGGATGTAGCGAATCGAGAGGATTATCCATGAAGTACAGCCGCACGTCCTTCGGGTACTCCTTAAGCAGGTTCTCGCGCAGCACTTTCGCCTCTTCCCGGCAGAAATGGCACTGGAAGTCGCTGAATTCCACAAGCACCACATTCGCGCCCGCCGTTCCCATACTCGGCCGCAAGTCGGTCCGAATCTTGTCCAGGTCCGCCTTGAACGGATTCTCTTTTACATCGAAAATCTGTCCCCGGACAATCTTCTGACCGTCCTTTGAAACGTAAAAAATCTCCTCCTGGAACGCCTTTCCCTGGGTTGCTTTCACCCGCACTTCGTCATACCCGGGCATCGGTCCCGGTTTTGGATCCCCAATTTCCAACTGAATCGCCGTCGGCCATACAAACAGGTGTCGCACGTAGTCTTCAAACACCGGTTTCGAAAATGCCGAGACCTTTGGCACCAACGGTTTCGCCGCCGCCTTCTTCACCGGAGCCGCCGACAGCATCGCCGCCGCGCAACACAACAACCCTAAAAATCGCATCTGCATCACATTACCGGCCCAATGCGCCACGGCACAAACTCCTGATGGCCTAATTTCTCCGCCTTGGTTTTCTCGCCCGAGGCCACACGTAGCACTTCGTCGAAAATCTCCTGCCCCACTTGCCGCACATTGGCCGCGCCATCCGCAATCCGCCCGGCATTGATGTCCATGTTTTCCGTCATGCGGTCATACGTAAAACTGTTGCTTGCAATCTTGATCACCGGCACGCTCGGGAACCCGATCGCACTGCCGCGCCCCGTCGTAAATGCAATCACGTTGCATCCGCCCGCGGCCAAACCCGTCAACGACACAGGATCATATCCCGGCGTATCCATAAAGACGAATCCCGGAGTCTTAATCCGCTCCGCATAAGCCACGGCATCGGTCAGCGTGGAAGTCCCCGCCTTTGCGACAGCCCCCAAACTCTTCTCCAGAATATTAGTCAGCCCGCCCGCCTTGTTACCTGGCGAAGGGTTGTCATCAAAGCTCCCGCCAAACCGGTTCAGGTATGTCTTATAGCCTTTCACGAACCCCAGCAGCTTCTCAGCAACCTCGCGGTTCCGGGCCCGCTCCACCAGCAGATGCTCCGCCCCGAAAATCTCAGTCGTCTCCGCCAGCACCGCCGTCGCGCCAATCTCCGCCAGCAGGTCAGACGTGTACCCCAAAGCCGGATTCGCCGTGATCCCCGAAAACGAATCGGACCCCCCGCAATTCAGCCCCAACACAATCTTCGACGCCGAAACCTCAGTCCTGCGCTCCCCCGCCGCCTGCTCCATCAACTCCAGAATTTCCCGCCGCGCCGCGGCTACAGCCCCGCTCGTACCCCCGGAATTCTGCACCGTCAACCCAACCAGCCTCGTCGATTTCGGTGCATTAGGCCCCAGATAATGTTCAATCTGGTTCACCTCGCACCCAAGGCCCATAATCACAGCTGCTGCAATGTTCGGGTGCGCCAGTACTCCTGTCAAAGTCCGCTGCAACTGCTCACTGTCCGGCCCGATCGACATCCCGCAGCCTTCCCCGTGGGGAAATGCAACTACGCCATCGATATTGCCGGGCAGCGCCTGCCCTCGAAAGCTTGCCGCAATCATTTCCGAAGTGTGCGCTGCGCAATTGCTGGCCGCCACGACGGCGATATAGTTGCGCGTTCCCACACGCCCGTCTTCACGCACGAAGCCCATAAAAGTCGGCGCGTTCGCGGGGCTGGGCGGAAACGCTACCTCGCCCTCTGGATACCGGTAATCGAACTCGGTCTCCTGATACCCCACATTGTGCGTGTGCAAATGTTGTCCAGGCTCAATCTCTACCTTCGCGCGCCCAATATTCTGGCCGTACCGCCGCACAATTTCACCCGCCGCAATCCGCTGCAGCGCCACCTTATGCCCGGTGGGAACATAGTCGCGAACCCGTACCGTCTCGCCCTCAATCCGAATCACCGAATCCGGCGCAAGCGCCACGCGCGCCACCGCCACGTTATCCGTCGCGTGAAGATGGATGGCAGAATTCTCAGCCGTTGGAAGTTTCTGAATCTCAAGTAGCTGCATACTTACCTCATTAAATTGAATTCCGTAACCTGTTCCCCGGCATGCACGTGCAGCTTTCCGTTTACCGGATGCACCCAAAGTCCCGCGCCGTTTTCCGGCACCGGAATCTCGCCGGGAAGCGCCACTACAACAAACTTCTCATTCTCCGCATCCGTGTTCATCTTGCCGATATGGACATGGCCATGGCATTGCGTCCGGCGCTCGTCGCCGTTATAAGCCACGCCCCAGCCATCGCCCCACAACTCCGTACCCTTAGCAATCGCAACTCTCCAAAGCTCTGTTCGTTCCTCCGCGCTCATATCCCCCAGCGCGTGCCCTTTCAGATAATGCTTTCTCGGCAGCGCCAGCGTCCGATTCGGCTTGCTGGGATTCGTATCTTTTAGAAAAAAGATCGCGGGCGTTTCCGGCTGCTGTTCCGCGGCTTTGCACAGGCTGCACTCGCGCGCTTCGAGAGTCGTCGGCTGTGCCACATCGCACGCGCACCCGCTCACACCGGCAAGCCAAAATAAAGCAAAAAGAAGAGAAATCACGTTGTCCCTATATCCTATACGTATTGCTGAACTCGCCCCTTCTTCCCATTTTCCTGATCGTCCTTGTAGACGTCCTTGGCATGGCTATCATCCTGCCCCTCCTGCCGTTCTATTCCCAGCGTATGGGCGCCTCAGCCCTTGTCATCGGCTTCCTGGTCGCCTCCTACGCCGTCTGCCAGCTAATCGCGGGGCCAATCCTCGGCCGCATCTCTGACCGTGTAGGCCGCAAGCCTGTACTTATAGTTAGCCAGATGGGTACCCTCGCGGGGTTCCTGATCTTAGCCAACGCTCACGTTTTATGGCTCGTCTTCGTCTCAAGGATCATCGACGGCCTTACAGCCGGTAATCTCTCCATTGCGCAAGCCTACATCTCTGACGTTTCAAAGCCTGAGGACCGCTCGAAATCCTTTGCCGTTATCGGTATTGCATTCGGTGTTGGTTTCCTTATTGGCCCGGCCATCTCCGGTTATCTCTCCACGTTCAGTTACAGCGCTCCCATCTACGCGGCGGCCGCACTCTCTTTCTCCAGCATCCTCTGTACATGGTTCCTCCTGCCTTCCCGCCAGACCTCCGAAATTGCCCCGGTAGAGCGCCACGGCATCTTCAATCTCTCTGGATATGCCCTGTACTTCCGCCGCCCTGTGCTCCGCTTCTACCTCATGCAGTTCTTCCTCTTCGCGTTCTCTTTCTCTACCTACGTCAGCGGCTTCGCCCTTTTCGCGCAACACCGCTTCGGCTTTGGACCCCGCGAAGTGGGCTACCTGTTCGCCTGGGTCGGCTTCCTCGGAATCATCCTGCAAGGCGGCTTGATTGGGCGCCTGGTGAAGCGCTACGGCGAACGCCGCCTGATCTTCTCCGGTTTCCTCTGCGCGGCCATTGGCTATGCCGCCGTGGGTGTTACTACAAATTGGCATTGGCTTTACCTGGTTAGCGTTATCGCCTCGTACGGCATGGGCGTTCTCCGTCCTTCGGTCACCAGCCTGGTCACGCAAAACGCGGGCGCCCAGGAACAAGGCGTCGTCCTGGGCCTCACGCAATCCATCACCTCAGTTAGTCAAATCGCGGCCCCCATCCTGGCCGGTTTCCTGATCGACGCGAATTACCTTACTACCTGGGCTCTGGTAGCAGCGGGAACCTGCCTTGTGGGAGCCATATCTTCATACCGAAATTCCCCGGAATCCATCAACGCCTGAGCGTTTTGCGTTACACTGACGAGGAACTTCACGGATGCTGCTTGCCAGAGACTTTGTAACCTACATTTCGCGCCAGATTGCCGCCCGCCTGATCCCCGCCGTAATCGACACCCCCGCGCCCCAGAAAGTCATCGAAATGGTCGATCACCTGATCGAAGACGAACTCGAAGTCGAAGACCGCCTCAACGATGAGGTGCGTGAAATTCTCCTCCAGTACAGCGATTACATGCGCCGCGAAGGCGTCAGCTATCAGGAGATGTTCCGCCGCACAAAAAATACTCTAATTTCCCAGCGCAAGGTAGTGCGCGCCGCCGGCCGCGATACGGGCGATGCTATGAAACTCTCCCGCGACAAGATCACCGACATCAGCCACAAGCTGGTCGCGATGCTAAAAAAGACACGGGAGATCCGCGTTAAAAAAGACCCGAACGAAGTCCGCCTGGTCATCGTGAAAGCAATGACGGAAATCCTCACTATGGAAGACCGCATCGATAAAGCGGCCCGCGATAAAGTCCGCTCCACCAAACGCGAAGTCCCCGAAGGCAGCGAAGAGTGGGACCTCATGCAGCGCAAATACTACGCCGAAGAACTAAAAAAATTTGGCATTGACATGTAGCACTGGCCTACCCGGAGCAATGTATCTCCACTAAACTAAAAGCACATGCCCCGCCTTACCTGGGATCAGACCGATAACATTGCCCTTGCGCTCCAAGAGCAATACCCCGAGCTCGATCCAACCCACATCCGCTACACAGACCTCCACCAGTGGATTACGGAACTGCCGGATTTCAGCGATAACCCGCAGGCCTCCACTGAAGGTAAGCTGGAAGCTATCCAGATGGCCTGGCTCGAAGAATTTCAGGATAGTCAGTAGCCGTCTGTGCTAACCTACGATATTCGGAATCTGCCATGCCTAAGCTAAAAACACACAAAGGCGCGGCTAAACGCTTCAAGAAGACGGGAACCGGGCTTGTGGTTCGTGCACACGCTTTCGGTCGCCATATCTTGACGTCTAAGTCGCGCAAACGGAAGAGAAAGTTGCACAAGAGCGTCGTTGCTGATAAATCGGATCAGGCGAAGCTTAAGCGGATGATCCCTTACTAATAAGTTTTCCTCTTCCCAAAGTAGTTAACGAGTGCTGACGGGCTCTTCGCACGTGCCCGTTCCGCCTCAATTCATACCAATCCAACCAGGAGTTGAAACGTGCCTAGAGTCAAACGTGGTACTAATCGCCGCGACTATCGTAAAAAAACGTTAGATCGCGCAAAAGGCTTTTTCCTTACTAAAAGTAAGCTCAATCGGTCTGCTCAGGAAGCGGTCGAAAAGGCTCAGAAGTATGCTTACACCGGGCGCAAACAGAAGAAGCGGTTGTACCGCTCGCTCTGGATCGTGCGCATTAACGCAGCATGTACCGATGCTGGCCTCTCTTACAGCAAGTTTATTCACGGCCTGAAACTTGCCGGTATTGAACTGGATCGCAAGATTCTGGCTGCGATCGCCTATGACGATACCGCCAGCTTCAACGCCCTGGTCGCGCAGGCTTCGGATGGATTAAAGAAGCAGCCCGCGCCGGCATCGAAACCCGCGGCTTAAATCATGGCTCATGTCGATCAGGAAGTTGATTCCCTAGCTGGCCTTGAAGACCGCATCATGAAGGCGGTCCAACTGGTAAGTCGCCTTCGCCAGGAAAAAGAAGCCGCGCTTAAAGAGAATCAGCAGCTTACCGAAGAGCTAGAAGCTATGCGTTCGGAAAAAAAGCAAGTGCGCGGCCGAATCGAAAAACTGCTGGGGACTATCGACACCCTCGGCCAGTAAGGATACGAACCGGATGGAACGTCAACCGGTTCGTATCACCATCTTCCACCAAACCTTCTCACTTCTGGCCGAGGGCGATCCCGCCGATTTTGAACGCGCTGCTGAAACCGTAGACGCGCTCATGCAATTGTTAGCAGCCCAAAGCCCCACCACCGATACAACCCGCATCGCAATGCTAGCCTGCCTTCACTTAGCCGACCGCCTCCACTCCATTAACTCGATTGTGGAAGACGTTTAGCTTACGCCTTCTTATACTTTTCCACTCCCGCGCCGGTAGGACCTTTCTTCGTCCGGCTCAGCAGGGTCGTCATCTCTTCCCCCGACATCTTCTTCATCGTTTTCAGTGTCAGAACATTCTGCTCTAACTGCTCCACCGTCTCCACTCCGCTCACCAGCGTGTCGATGTCTTGACTCCAGGTAAATCGCAAGCACTCCTCAATCGGCGCGATGTTCGCTTTCCCAATCTCGCCCATGGCGTTGCTCTTCATCGCCAGTAGCCCCAAACCCTTCGCCCGAACCTTCGGCAGCACGTTCTCAAGAAAACTTAAATGATGCGGATCGATCAAATTTACCGGATGCTGCACCGTCTCCCATCCATCGAAGGAACGCAGCAGACGCTGATGAACTTCTGGATCGTGATGGCCGGTGAAACCGATATGCCGCACCTTCCCCTGTTCCTTAGCTTTCACGAAAGCCTGAAGCGAGCCGCCCGGGCCCAGGATCTGGTCCACTTCCTTCATCGTGCTCACCTGGTGGCAGCACCATAGGTCCAGATAATCCGTCTTCATGCGGCGCAGGCTTTCTTCCAGCTCCAGCATGGCGCCGTCATAAGTGTAAATCTCCGCCTTTGTCATCAGGTGGATCTTTTGGCGCAGCCCGCCTGCCAGCGCGCGGCCATAAGTAGTTTCACTCTCGCCCTTGTGATAGATACGCGCGCAATCGAACATATTCACGCCCAGATCAATCGCACGGTGGACGATTTTGACACCCTCGTCTTCGCTCCGAACGCGCATATGGTACCCGCCCACCGTGATGCGCGAGATGCGCATTCCGGTCTTGCCCAGGTTGGCCATGGGCATCGGCGTATCGGCGAGCAGTTTCGAATTCAGTGCGGCCGCCGCGGAAGAGGCTGCCAGAAACGTGCGTCGTTGCATAGTCTTACTCCTTTTTGTGTTCCCGGTGTACTGCGTCCAGCACACCGTTGACAAAGTTTACCGATTCTTTGCCCGCAAAGCGACGGGCCAACTCTAGCGCTTCATCGATCAACACCGGCGGCGGCGTATCGGTGTGCAGCATTTCATAAATCGCCAGCCTCAAAATGTTGCGGTCTACCGGTGGCATACGCTCAATCCGCCAGTGTTCGGCATGCTTCGTGATGCGCTCGTCAATTTCGGCAACCTGAGCCACTGTTCCCGTGACCAGTTGCTCCAGAAACGCATCGCGGCTGTTCCTTGCTTCGGCTTCTTCCGAAGAAAGCGAACCATAGAAAGCCTCAATCGATTCCTGCGCCGTCAGCTTACGAACATCCCAGGAAAACAGAACCTGTAGCGCTTGTTCGCGAGCTTTGTGGCGAGACGGCACTAAGCGGAAACCTGCTTGAGCAAATTTACCATTTCGATTGCGGTCATGGCCGCATCGAAGCCTTTGTTACCGCTCTTCGCACCTGCCCGGTCGATTGCCTGGTCCACTGTGTTCGTGGTGAGGATACCGTTGACGATCGGCAATCCAGTTTCCAATGCCAGTGCAGCTAAGCCGCTAGCCGATTGGCCCGCCACATAATCGAAATGCGGAGTATCGCCGCGGATCACAGCACCCAGGCAGATTACCGCATCGTATTTGCCGGTCTTCGCCAGCGCCTTTACAGTCAGCGGAATTTCCCAAGCACCGGGGACGCGAACCACGGTCATGCTTTCCTCCGCCGCGCCAGAGCGCTTTAGAGCTTCGAGCGCGCCTTGCAGCAAACGCTCGGTGATAAAGCTGTTGAAGCGGCCTACCACCAGCGCGAACCGCGCCCCGCCACAATTGAAATTGCCTTCGATAGTTTGCATTAGTTGCCGGTAAACACGGGGTTGCGCTTTTCAAGAAACGCTCTGATGCCTTCAACGCGTTCCTGTGTCGATGCTATCAGGCCGAAAGCGGCCGATTCGAAGCGCAGGCCAGCATCGAAGCCTGACGTGAAACCGACGTCCACAGCCTCCATCGTAAGACCGATTGCATAAGTCCCGTTAACCAAGCAGGTTTCGAGCCACGCGCGGCTAGTAGCGAGCAGTTCCGCGGCGGGGACAATATGATTGACCAAGCCGATACGATAGGCCTCCGCTGCTGTGACCGGTTTTGCGGAGAGCAGCATTTCGAGCGCGCGACCGCGTCCGACCAAGCGGGGCAAGCGCTGTGTCGCACCGTATCCGGGAATGGTGCCGAGCTTGACTTCAGGCTGCCCCAACATGGCTTCGGGAGTTGCGAACCGAACCGTGCAGCACATTGCCAGTTCCAGGCCGCCGCCAAGCGCCGCGCCATTAATGGCCGCAACCGATGGCTTACGCATGGTTTCCAGCAGGCGAAAGATATCCTGGCCAA
>JAABUK010011357.1_pt1 | contig 11625 bp, 8 predicted proteins | sample 5559141 | NCBI WGS metagenome assembly JAABUK01 (sample SAMN10711869, study PRJNA513367) | rock metagenome | isolation source: Antarctica rocks | place: Antarctica: Victoria Land, Pudding Butte nord | collected 2016-01-03 | reverse complement strand
GAGCTCGGCCAGGCTCACGAACGCCTGCTCGGGATCGCCGTCCTGCGCAGCGATCGCCATGACGCCCGCCAGCCGCAGGACGCCGGTCTCGGCGACCCGGTCGGCGAGCCTGAGCAGCTCATCCCCGGCCCGGCCACCGCGGCCGCCCGAACCCGCCTCCGCGTCCAGGCTCAGCTGGACCAAGACGTCGAGTCCGGGTCGTTGTGCCCGCCGGACGCCTTCGGCCAGCGCGGCCGCCAGGTGCTCGGAGTCCACGCTGTGCACCAGGTCGGCGTAGCGGGCCACCGATCGGGCCTTGTTGCTCTGCAGCCGCCCGACGAAGTGCCAGTGCACCGCCACGTCGGTCAGCTGCGGTAGTTCCGCCGCCTTGGCCGAAGCCTCCTGGTCTCGACTCTCCCCCAGCTCGGTCACGCCCAGGCCGGCCAGCAGTGCGGCGTCAGACACCGGAAAGAACTTCGTGACCGCCACCAGGGTGACCTCCGCGCCGGACCGACCGGCCGCGGCGCAACCCCGATCGATCCGGGACCTGACCGTGGCCAGGTTGCCGCGCAGCTCAGCCAGCCGGCCGGCCGGCGATGTCATCGCCGCTGCTCGACGGTGACCGGCCGACTACTTGAGAAAGTCCGGAACATCCAGCTCCTCTTCAACCTCGACCGGCTTGCGGGTCGTCGCGGGCGACCATGAGGAGCCGTTGGCCGCCGGCGCGGCGGTGGCGCTGCCGTAGCTGGTCGCCGACGAACTGGGATTGAAGGTCGGCGCCGGCCGGCCCGAACCGTTGACCGAGACCGCGGGCCCCGCCGACACCGTCGCCAGCTGCGCCTCGGGCTCGCGCCGGACCTCGACCTTCTTGTACGGCAGCTGCCCGGAGTCGAAGCCCGCGGCGATGACGGTGACCTTCACTTCGTCACCGAGGGTGTCGTCGATCACCGCGCCGAAGATGATGTTGGCGTCCGGGTGGGCCGACTCGGCGACCAGGGTCGCGGCGTCGTTGATCTCGAACAGCCCCAGGTCAGAGCCACCGTAGATCGACAGCAGCACGCCGTGCGCGCCGTCCATGCTGGCCTCCAGCAGCGGGCTGGCGATCGCCATCTCGGCGGCCGCCCGGGCCCGGCCCTCGCCGCGCGCCGAGCCGATGCCCATCAGGGCCGAGCCGGCCCCGCTCATCACGCTCTTGACGTCGGCGAAGTCGAGGTTGATCAGGCCCGGGGTGGTGATCAGATCGGTGATGCCCTGCACACCGGAGAGCAGCACCTGGTCGGCGCTGCGGAAGGCGTCCATCACCGAGACGTTGTGGTCTGAGATCTGCAGCAGCCGGTCGTTCGGGATGACGATCAGCGTGTCGCACTCGGCGCGCAGTTGCTCGATGCCGACCTCGGCCTGAGTGGCACGCTTCTTGCCCTCGAAGGAGAACGGCCGGGTTACCACGCCGATGGTGAGGGCGCCGAGCTTGCGGGCCATGCTGGCGATCACCGGGGCCCCGCCGGTGCCGGTCCCGCCGCCCTCGCCGGCGGTCACGAAGACCATGTCGGCGCCCTTGAGCACCTCTTCGATCTCGTCGCGGTGGTCTTCGGCGGCCTTGCGGCCCACCTCGGGCTGAGCGCCGGCGCCGAGGCCGCGGGTGAGTTCGCGGCCGACGTCGAGCTTGACATCGGCGTCGGACATCAGCAGTGCCTGCGCGTCGGTGTTCACCGCGATGAACTCGACGCCCTTGAGGCCCTGCTCGATCATCCGGTTTACCGCGTTGACGCCGCCGCCGCCGACACCGACGACCTTGATCACAGCGAGGTAGTTGTGCGGTGAGGTCATGAGCCTGTCCTTCGCTAGCTTTCGATCTTCGGTGTTGGAAGTTGGGTAGCTGGTTCGACAACCCTCACCCTCAAGTAGACCGTTAACGTTATGTCAACCTGAGCGATAGAGAGGAAGTTAGTTCGCGCGGCGGCCAGGGACCGTAGGCGCGCCGCGACATGCCGAAATTCGACCCGAGAACATTTTCCCGCACCGAGGCCGGCAGCGGCAGGGACGGACTAGTTGCCGCCGCCGGTGGGCGCGCCGCGGCTGATCACGGCGCTCGGATCGCTGAGATCGAAGTACGTACCGGGCTGAGCGATCAGGACCGGCAACAGCTTGGCCTTGTCGGCGCTGCGGTCGGTGCCGCCCCACAGCACCGTCCGGCCGTCGGTCAGCGTCAGCGTCACCGACTCCTCCGACGGTGCCGAGATGGAGCCGACCTTGCCAGCCACCTGGGGCGGCAACGTGCCCGCCACCTGCGCGGCGGCGCCCGAGCGGGCATCGTCGCCCGGCACCAGCAGCCGGGGCAGGCCGGCCGGCGCCGACTTCACCGTGTGAAACGCCACGTCGTCGCGGTCGACCAGCACCACTGCCCCGCTGTCTGGGCGGTACCCCACCGCGACCCGCTCGGTGATCCGGATCGTCACGCTCGATGGGTAGGACGTGCTGACCGTGACGGCGCTGATCGGGGTCAGGGCGGCCAGGCGCCGGCGGACGGCCGCGCTGTCGAGCCGGGCCAGCGGGGTGCCGGGGCTGATTCCGGCCGCGGCCCGCACCTGTGCCGCCGTCAGGGTGCGGGCGCCGAGCACGTTCACCGAGCGCACCCCCAGCACGCTGGAGAACGCCACCAGCCACACCAGGACCGCCAGCACCAGGGCAGCCGCCACCAAGTACCACCTGAGCGGCACGCCGGCCAGCCGGGCCCGGACAGCGCCTGCGGCGGCCGGCCCGGTCATCGCGGTCGCGCCCATGCCTGCCGTCCCGCCTGGTGCTGTCCCGCCTGGTGCTGTCCCGCCTGGTCCCGTCATGTCTGGTCCCGTCCGGCCAGCTCGGTCAGGATGTCGGCGCACAGCAGGTGCACATCACCGATTCCCATGGTCAGCACCACGTCACCGGCCCGGGCGACCTCGGCCACCCGGCCGGCCACCGCATGCCAGTCCGGCTCGTACAGCACCCGGGCCGGCGGCAGCCCGACCTCGCGGGCGATCAGCTCGCCGCTGACACCGGGAAGGGGCTTCTCCCGGGACGGGAAGACGTCCATCACCACGGCGATGTCGGCCAGCTCCATGGCTTGGCCGAACTCCTTGGCGAAGGTCTGGGTCCGGCTGTAGGTGCCGGGCTGGAACACCCCGATCAGCCGGCCCGGTCCGGCCAGCACCCCGCGAGCCGCGGCCAACTGAACCCGGACCTCGGTCGGATGGTGGGCGTAGTCGTCATACACCCGCACGCCACCGGACGCGCCACGAAACTCGAAACGCCGCTGCACCCCGGCGAAGTCGTGCCAGCTGCCGGCGACCAGCCTCGGGTCGATGCCGAGCTCGATCGCGACGGCGAGCGCCGCGCTGGCGTTCAGCGCCATGTGCCGCCCGATCAGCGACCGGAGCCGAATCTCGATCGGAGTTTTCCCAGCGCCGTGCACGGTGAACTCCACCGCGTCCGGCAGCTCGACGATGTCGGTGACCCTGATGTGGGCCTCGGGGCCGGTACCGTAACCGAGCACCCGGACGTCCCGGCCGCGGGCGTAGCCGGCCAGCCGCCGAGCACCGGGATCGTCGGTGCAGATCACCAGCAGCCCGCCCGGCACGATCCGGTCGACAAACTGCTCGAAGGCCCGGAACACCCCTTCGAGGTCACCGTGGTTCTCCAGGTGATCCGCTTCGACATTGGTCACGATGGCGAGTTCGGGCCACAGCAGCAGGAACGAGCCGTCGCTCTCGTCGCCTTCGACGATGAACAGCTCCCCCGCTCCGGCGTAACCGTTGACGCCGGACCCGGCCAGGTTTGCCCCGATGGCGAAAGAAGGATCCAGATCGGCGGCAGCTGCGGCGGTGATCAGCAGCGAGGTGGTGGTCGTCTTGCCGTGGGTGCCCGCCACCGCCAGGCACCTGCTTCCGGTGATCATCGCCGCCAGCGCGCTGGCCCGGCGCAGCACCCGCAGGCCACGCTTGCGGGCGGCGACGAGCTCGAAGTGCGCCGGGTCGATGGCCGTGCTGTAGACCAGGGTGTCGCAGCTTTCCAGGTGCTCCAGCGAGTGCCCGATCCAGATCCGGGCGCCGAGGTTCCGAAGCTGCTGCACGGTGCCCGACTCACGGTTCTCACAGCCGGTCACCGGTATGCCCCTGGCCAGCATGATCCGGGCGAGGCTGCTCATGCCGGCGCCGGCGATCCCCATGATGTGCACCCGGCCGAGTTCGCTGGCAACCGGGATCAGCTCGGTCGCCGCGGACGACACCAGTGCGGCACCGGGCGCCGCCCAACCCGCCGGCCGGTCATAGCTGGCCTGCGGCCGGTGGGCCGCGTCCGGCGGTTCAGGCGTGCTGGGCGGTTCAGGCGTGCTGGGCGGTTCAGGCGTGGTGGGCACGGGCCACCTCCAGCACGTCGTGGGCCAGCACCGCGGCCGCGTCCCTGAAGCCGGAGCGCTGCGCGGCGGCTGCCATCGCGGCCAGCCGTGCCCGATCCCCCAGTACCGCCGGCACAGTCCGGGCGACCCACGCCGGATCGCAGTCCTCGTCGGCCACCAGCAGGCCGCCGCCGGCTGCCACGATCGGCTCGGCGTTCAGGCGCTGCTCGCCGCCCCGCAGCGGCAGCGGCACGTATCCTGCCGGCAGCCCGACCGCCGTCAGTTCCGCACAGGTCATCGCCCCGCAGCGGCACAGCACGAAGTCGGCGGCGGCGTAGCCCTCGGCCATCGCCTCCAGGTAGGGCAGCACGACGTAGGGCGGCTCGGTCGCGGCTCGAGCCGGCGCGGTCAACGGATTCTTGCCACCGGCGATGTGCAGCACCTGGATCCCCGCGTCGGCCAGCGCCCGCTCGGCACCGAGTACGGCCTCGTTCAGCCGCCGGGCGCCCTGCGAACCACCGGTCACCAACAACGCGGGTAGGTCCGGGGCCAGCCCGAAGCCGGCGCGAGCCGCCGGACGCGCCTGCTGCCGGTCGAGTTCGACGATCGCCGGACGCAGTGGAATGCCGATCGGCCGGCCGTGCGCCAGCCCCACCGACGCCGTCGCGGTGTAGACGTGCCTGGTCAGCCGGGCGGCCAGCCGGTTCGCCACGCCGGGCCGGGCGTTTGCCTCGTGCACCACGATCGGAATTCCTCGCCGGCGGGCGGCCAGGTAGAGCGGCACCGCGACGTAGCCGCCGAAGCCGACCACCACGTCGGCCCGCAGTCGGTCCAGCACCGCGCCCGCTTCTCCGACCGCGGCGGCAACCCTGGCCGGTGTCTTGAGCAGCGCCAGGTTCGGCCTGCGCGGCAACGGCACCGGCGCGATCAGCTCCAGCGGGTAGCCGCGCGCGGGTATGAGGGTGGTGTCCAGGCCCCGGACGGTTCCGACAGCGGTGATCACCGCGTCCGGGTCGAGCCGCCGGATGGCGTCGGCGACATTCATCGCGGGCTCGATGTGGCCGGCGGAATGACCGCCGGTGATGACGATGCTGAGGGCTGCCAACTCGTCTCACGCGCCCCTGCGGCGAGCCGCCGGCTGCCTGCCGGCACCGGGCGCCTTGATCGCAGTGGCAGTGGTGATCGCAGTGACAGTGGTGATCGCAGTGGCAGTGGTGATCTCGGTGGCGATGGACTGACCGGGCCGGGGCGTGGCCAACCGCAGCGCCCGGACCCAGCGGGCGGTGCTGCCGGTCTCGGCGGCGAGCTGGGCGCAGCGGGCGGCAGCGGGCTCGTGGCGGGCGAAGGACACCAGCATCCCGAGCACCGCGCAGGTCAGGATCAGCGACGTGCCGCCGTTGGAGATGAACGGCAGCGGGATGCCGGTGACCGGCAGCAGGGCGGTGACGTAACCGATGTTGATCAGGGCCTGGCCGGCGATCCAGATGGCGGCGCCGCTGCCGACCAGCCGGACGAACGGGTCCTGGCTGCGGTGCGCGATCCGCATCGCGGCGTAGGTGAACAGCGCGAACAGCGCCAGCACGACCATGCAGCCGAGCAGCCCCAGCTCTTCGCCGACGACGGCGAAGACGTAGTCGGTGTTGGCGTTGGGGACCCAGCCGTACTTCGAGGTGCCCTGACCGAGGCCGACCCCGAAGATGCCGCCGCTGGACAGCGCGTACAGGCCCTGCATGGTGTGGTAGCCCGCACCCTGCGGATCCAGGTCGGGATGCAGAAAGGTGGTCAGCCGCTGCAGCCGGTAGGACTCGGTGACGGCCAGCGCCGTGACGGCGCCCACCACCAGCAGCAGCATGCCGGCGAAGTAGCGGTAGGGCAGGCCGACCATCCACAGCAGTCCCAGCAGCAGCAGCATGAAACACAGCGAGGTGCCCAGATCGGGCTCGAGCATCACCAGGCAGATCACCGCGACGAAGCCGGGCACCAGCGGCACCAGGACGTGCTTGGCGCTGGACAGCGTCTTGAGGGTTTCTTTGCGGGCCAGCAGATCGGCGCCCCACAGCAGGATCGCCAACTTGGCGAACTCCGAGGGTTGCACGGTCAGCGGCCCCAGCTGGATCCAGCGGTGTGCACCGTTGATGGTGACCCCGATGCCCGGCACCAGCACCCCGGCCAGCGCGCACAGTGCCAGCGCCAGCGCCGGATAGACCAGCCTGCGGTAGCCGGCCGGCGGCATCCGGACCGCCAGCCAGAACACCGGAATGCTCAGCACGACGAACTGGACCTCACGGATCAGCTGGGCCCACGGGGCGTCGCCGGTGGTGTGCACCGAGGCCGAGATGGTAGTCGAGGCCGACATCAGCAGGCCGAAGAACAGCAACCCGCCACCGGCGGCCAGCATCAGTTGCAGCGAGGCGTACGGGCTCTCCAGGTAGCGACCGGAGGCCCGCATCATTCTGGTGCCGCTGACCCGCTCTCGCAGATCGGTGATCACAGCCGCCCCTCCGGCACCGCACCGGGAAGGGCCAGCACCGCGGCGCTGAACGCCGAACCCCTTGCCCCGTAACTGGAAAACATATCCTTGGAGGCCGCGGCGGGTGCCAGCAGCACCACGTCACCGGCACTGGCCAGTGACGTCGCGGCGGCCACGACCTCGTGCATCGCTCCATCGTCGGTCCTGGACACCACGATCACCGGGAGATCGGGCGCGTGTCGCGCGAGCGCGGCAGCGATCTTCTCGCGATCCACGCCCAGCAGCACCGCGGCGGCGAGCCGGTCGGCGATCTCGGCGACCAGCGGCTCCACGTCGGCACCCTTGAGCTGACCGCCGGCGATCCAGACGATCCGCTCGAAGCTGGTCAACGACGCGGCCGCGGCGTGCGGGTTGGTTGCCTTGGAATCATCGACGAAACGGACTCCACCGACGGATCCGACCGGCTGGTTGCGGTGCGGATCGGGCACGAATGCCCTGAGTCCGGCGGCAATGTCGGCGATGCCCGCGCCCGCCAGTTCCGCGAGCGCGGCGGCCGCCAGCGCGTTGCCGACGTTGTGCGGGCCGGCCGGCCGGACGTCGGCCACCGGTATCAGCAGCCGGCCGGCCCCGTCCACCAGCTTGGCATCGCGCACGCCGTACTGCCCGGGTGCCGGCTCGCCGAGTGTGAAGCTGAGCACCCGCTGGGCGCCGGCCCGTGCCAGCAGTCCGACCACCAGCGGGTCATCGGCGTTGCCCAGGGCCACCGCGCCGGCCCAGACCTTGGTCTTGTCGGCGGCATAGCCGGCCATCGCGCCGTGCCAGTCCAGGTGGTCCTCGGCCAGGTTCAGCAGCGCCCCGCCGAGCGGCGCCAGGCTGGCGGCGAAGTGCAGCTGAAAGCTGGACGCCTCCACGACCAGCACCTCATACGGCGGCTCGGCCAGCACGGCGTCGATCACCGGCACCCCGACGTTGCCCACCGCGGCGACCCGCCGGCCGGCGGCCAACAGGATGGACTCGACCATCCTGACCGTGGTGGTCTTGCCGTTGGTGCCGGTGACCACCAGCCACGGCGCGGCGTCCGGGCCGCGTAGCCGCCACGCCAGCTCGAGTTCACCCAGCACCCCGATGCCGCCGGTGGCGGCGGCGGTGAGCACCGGATGCGACGGCGGCAGGCCGGGCGAGGTCACCACCACCTCGGTGCCGGCCGGCACCCGAGCCAGCTCGCCGAGAAACCGGGCCCCGCCGGCTGCGAGCTCGGCCACGTCGGCCGGTGCCGGCCCGTCGGCACAGACGCTGACCACCGCACCGACCGCCAGCAGCGCCCGGATCGCCGACCGGCCGGCCAGGCCGGTGCCGCACACCAGCACCGACCGTCCCGCGAAGTCCTGCCGGCCGGCGAAGTCGGCGCCGGCGCTCGTCAGCTCAGCCATCCGGCCCTATCCGTGGGAGATGAATTCGGCATAGAACAGGCCCATTCCGAAGGCGACCGCCAGGCCGCCGACGATCCAGAACCGGACGATGGTGGTCACCTCGTCCCAGCCGCCGAGTTCGAAGTGGTGATGAAAGGGAGCCATCCGGAACACCCGCTTGCCGGTGCCGGTACGGATCCGGGTGTATTTGAACCAGCCGGTCTGGATGACGCTGGACAGCGTGACCACCGCGAACAGGCCGCCGAGTACCACCAGCAGCAGTTCGGTGCGCGACAGGATCGCCAGGCCGGCCATCAGACCGCCGAGCGCCATCGACCCGGTGTCGCCCATGAAGATCTGAGCCGGCTTGGCGTTCCACCACAAAAAGCCGAAGCAGGCGCCCATCGCCGCGGCCGCGATCACCGCCAAGTCCTGCGGGTCGCGGACGGAGTAGCAGCCGTGCAACGCCGGGGCCGGATCGCAGCTGCTGCGGAACTGGATGAAGGTCACCAGCGTGTAGGCGCCCATCACCATCGCGGCGCTGCCGGCCACCAGCCCGTCCAGGCCGTCGGTCAGGTTCACGGCGTTGGTGGTCGCGGTGATGATCAGGTAGGCCAGCAGCAGAAACCCGACCACCCCGATCGAGAGCGAGCCGAGGTCGCGGACGTAGGAGATGTGCGTGGAACCTGGCGTCAGCCCGCGGCCGTTCTTGAACAGCATCGCACCGGCACCGAAGATCAGCGCGACCAGCAACTGGCCGGCGAACTTGGCGCGGGCCCGCAGGCCCAGACTGCGCCGGTGCCGCAGCTTGATGAAATCGTCCAGAAAGCCGACCCCCCCGGAGCCGAGCATCAGAAACAGCAGCAGCATTCCGGACGCGGTCGGCCCGGAATCGTGGCGCAGCGAGCCGATCAGGTGCGCCATCAGGTACCCGGCGATGGTCGAGCCCAGAATGGCGACGCCGCCCATCGTCGGGGTGCCGCGCTTGACCAGGTGGCTCTTGGGGCCGTCGTCGCGGATCTCCTGGCCGAATCCCCTGCTACGGAAGAACTTCACGACCAACGGGGTGCAGAGGATGGAGGTCATCAACCCGAACAGCGCGGCGATCAGGATGGTCTTCACGCCGGGTTCTCCCCGCCCACGGCGCCGCCGAGCCGTTCGATCACCGCGTCCGCCACTCGCTCCATCGCCGCCGACCTGGATCCCTTCACCAGCAGCACGTCACCGGGACGCAACAGGTCACCGAGCCGGGCGACAGCCGCCGTTGCGTCCGGCGCCCACTCTGACTCACCGTTCCACGAACCTTCCAGCGCCGCGCCGGTCGCGATCGCGCGCGCGCCGTCGCCGACGGCGAGCAGCTGCCCGATGTCCAGGCGCACGGCGAGCCGGCCGAGCGCATCGTGCTGGGCGACGGAGTCGGGGCCGAGTTCTGCCATGTGTCCCAGGACCGCGACCGACCGGCGGCCCTCGGACATGATCGCCAGCGCCTTCAGCGCGGCCCGCATCGACTCCGGGTTGGCGTTGTAGGCGTCGTTGACGACCGTCACCCCGGCGGCGGTCTCGCTGACCTGCATCCGCCACTGGGAGCGGGCCGTCGCGGTCGACAGCGCCTCGGCGATCACCGGCAGCTCCAGGCCGCAGGCCAGTGCGACCGCGGCCACGATCACCGCGTTGGACACCTGGTGCTCGCCGTGCAGCCGCAACCGCACCGGCGCGCGTCCGGTGGCGGTCACCAGCTCGAAGGCGGGCCGGCCCTGCGCGTCCAGGCGCACCTGCTCGGCGCGGACGTCCGCGCCGGGATGCTCGCCCGCCGTCAGCACCCGGGCGCTGGTCCGCTCGCGCATCGCCAGCACCAACTGGTCATCGGCATTGAGCACCGCGACCCCGCCAGCGGCCGCGGCCGGCAGCGCCTCGACCAGCTCGCCCTTGGCCCGGGCGATCGTCTCGACGGTGCCGAACTCGGACAGGTGAGCGCTGCCGACGTTGAGCACGGCGGCCACCCGGGGCGCTGCGATGCCTGTCAGATGCCGGATGTGCCCGATTCCCCGTGAGGACGTTTCCAGCACCAGGTACTGGGTGTTCTCGTTCGCCAGCAACACGGTGTAGGGGTAGCCCAGCTCGTTGTTGAACGACCCCGGCGGGGCGACGGTTGGCCCGTCGACAGCCAGTACCTGGGCCAGCAGGTCCTTGGTCGAGGTCTTGCCGGACGAGCCGGTGATGCCGATGATCGTGGCACTCAGCCGCCGGGCCACCGAGCTCGCCAGCGCGGTGATCGCAGCGATCGGGTCATCGACCAGCACCGCCGGCGCCGGGACCGCCCGGCTGCCCAGCACGGCCACCGCACCGGCTGCCACGGCGGCCTCGGCATAGTCGTGGCCGTCGACCCGAGTGCCGGCGATGGCCAGGAAGAGGTCACCGGCAACCACCTTGCGGCTGTCGAACTCCACCTTCCCCGAGACCCGCAACGCCGGGTCGGCGCCCGCGATCCGGCCGCCGACGATCTCAGCGATCTCGGCCAGACTCAGGCCGATCACCGGCGGCTCACGTCCTGGTCAGGCTGCATCGACACGCCGGAGCCGACCGGCGAATATCCCTGCGCCGAAAGGCAGTCGCGTACCACGCTGACATCATCGAAGGACAGCAGGACGCCGCCGACGTCCTGCCCGGTCTCGTGGCCTTTGCCGGCGATCAGCACGGTGTCGCCCGCTTCGGCCAGGGCGATAGCCTGCTCGATGGCGGCGCGGCGCTCGCCCTGCTCGATGATCCGCGCGCTCTGACCGGCCGGCACCGACCGGGCGCCGACCAGCATCGCGGCCCGGATCTGCTCCGGTGCTTCGGAGCGGGGGTTGTCGTCGGTCACGATCAGCACGTCGGCGTTGCGGGCCGCGACCTCGCCCATCACCGGGCGCTTGCCGCGGTCGCGGTTGCCGCCGCAGCCCAGCACGATGATCAGCCGTCCGGTGGTCAGTGGCCGCAGCGCCTGCAGCGCCCCTGCCACCCCGGCCGGCTTGTGGCTGTAGTCGACCACGGCCAGAAACGGCTGGTCACCGTCCACCCGCTCCATCCGCCCGGGCACCTGGGCACTGCCGACCGCGGCCGCCACCTCGGTCACCGCGACGCCGGCCTCGGCCAGGATCGCGAATGCCAGCAAGGTGTTGGCCACGTTGTAACCGCCCGGAATGCGGCAACCGGCCTCGAAGCGCAGACCCGGGCTGTGCACGGTGAACCGGGTGCCGCCGTCGGCCAGCACCCGCACGCCGGTGGCCCGCCAGTCCGCGGGGCCGGTGGTGCTGACCGTCACCGTTGCCGGGCCTACCAGCCGGGCACCCCAGCCGTCGTCGGTCACCACGATCTCGCGCCTGGCCCGGCCGTCGAACAGCAGCGACTTGGCCGCGAAG
>JAABUK010011356.1_pt1 | contig 11625 bp, 11 predicted proteins | sample 5559141 | NCBI WGS metagenome assembly JAABUK01 (sample SAMN10711869, study PRJNA513367) | rock metagenome | isolation source: Antarctica rocks | place: Antarctica: Victoria Land, Pudding Butte nord | collected 2016-01-03 | reverse complement strand
CTTCGATGACATGCTTCACCAAGGGCGAAGACTTTGCTACATGACATCTAACAGTCGACTGATGTGATGGGTCGGATGGTTCGGATGGGTCGAATGGATTGACTCTCCATATGCGAGTCGGCAAGTCCCGTATTTGTCGTTCGTGAAGTATTCGATTTTCCCTCTTGGATCGGGCCAAAGCATCGTATGACTTCTGGGAGAACACCATTTCTCCTGACAGAGCACCCTGGACCGTAGAACTATGTCGCCGCGTTTGTCTCAGGGCACAGTGCCAGCATACTTTTTTGGTAGCGAGGCCTGTATCTAGACCGAGGCTGAGACGAAGCCGCTGCCATGACGCCATTTTATTAAAGCGATGCAGGAACTGTCCTGCATGCGCGAAACGTTCTCATAGGAGAGGGTTATGAATTTTTTTAACTGTTTGTTCTATGGAAGCGGTTGGATATCTAAGATTCTGGTAGTCCATAGCATCCTAAAACGCATCCCATATCCGCACTAATCCTAAATCCTTCTCCACCGTCCACATCCATTTATGGTACGTTCGCACACGCCAATCGGTAAGCCGCCTTCTCTCTTGACTCCGCATTCACAAGACTCTGATGAACCCCAACAAACAAAGCATGTATTATCCGAAAGAGCGCCATGTGTCTCTCTCACAGAAACCATCTACCTATCTGATCCGGTCTTTACTCTGCACCGTTCCTTACAACCTCTCCCCTATACGCTCTCCCTCCCAAGCTAACCACACCTCATCGCCTTCAGGAACCCTCTCGAATTACAATAATGGCAGCCAACAAATCCCCACCCGGCCAGTTTAACATCCTCTACTTCGCCTCCGCAGCCAGCTTCACAAGGAAGCCTTCGGAAAACTTCCCCGCACCGGTTCCAGTGACGGAGCTGTTCGACTTTCTAGAGGAAAAGTATCCGGGGATTAAGAAGAGCGTGCTGAGCAGCAGCGCGCTTACGGTCAATTTGGAGTATGTGGATGTTGAGGAGGATGCTGCTGCCGGGATGGTAATAGAGGAGGGGGACGAAGTAGGGATTATCCCGCCAGTGAGCTCAGGATGAGGCTTCAACAGTGGGACGCGAATGAGATTATATTCTGGATACAACACTGTGGCTACTTTCCCCGAGAACGAAATGAGGCCATGCTTGTACTAGCAACGGCCTGGCAAGAGGCCGATCGCCGCAACAACAGGACAGATCATAGTGAGGCAGATGCGGCTGAGGACATATATTTGATTCAATTCTCAGCGAACCAGAACGGTGAGCTGTACCGTATCAAGCATCTGCTGTCCAAGAGCTTGAAGGTTCTGTGTCATGGCATATACCAATGGCGCTTCGAATGTGGTGCTTGGAACGTCGCTCAATCCGACACATATACTACGCGAGTGCCTTAGTTCTATTAAGGCCTCCCAAAATAATATCTCTACTCTTGGGAAAGCGCGTGCGTTTGCGCAGCCGTTTAAGGAGAAAAGGCGCCAGGAAAATAAGTAAGGAAAGTTTTCCAAACTGGTTGTACACTTATCTCATGTTTTTACATGCTAGTAGAGAGTCAATGACTCTTACTCAATCTCCAAATGCTCATAATTCCCCCCCTGCCTTTCCAACGCTTCTTCAATTCTCTCCATAACCGCCAAGACCTTTTCCTCCTGCAAGCGTTGTCCAACAACCTGTACGGCGACAGGTAGACCATGCATCTTGTCCGCATTATAATGCTTATAGGCCCCCTTTGCCACCCCGTTCAATTTCTTGATATCAAAGGTGGGGTCAATTTGATCGAGATTTCTGTCAACGTGCGTCACAGGAATGATGCCGCATGCGTAATCAAGCAGATTAAAGAGGAATGTATAGCCGCAGCTGCTGACAGCGTCTTTCATGGCATCGTGAGGAACAGCAGGCGTAGCGTTGGGTGGAGTGATCATGAAGTCAAGCTTTGCCTCCTCCTGCCACCATGTATGCCATGCCGCCTTGTACGCCTCCCTCTTCGCTACCCACTTCCACTGCTCGAACGCACTTTTCTTGTGGAAACCTTTCAACAGTCCGGCCCAGATCTCGTCACGGCGGACATATTTGACCCAAAGGTAGTACAAGTACTTGAACGGTCTAGGGATTTTCGCATAATTGTCCATCTGTGCGGCGCCAGGGTCGTTCCATTCGCCAGTGCGGAAAAAGGAGCGGTATGTTTTGCAGCCGTCAGACGTCAGAAGCGTGGAGGCGATGAGAAGTCCAGTGTAAGGGGAGGGCGGAGAGACGTCAATTATTTCGTGGCCTTGGGATCGGAGGGCGGAGACAACGGATTCGAGAGCGCGAGCGCAGGCAGGAGAAGGAGGAATGACACCATCTGTATTCATGACACCAAATTTGAATTTGTGCTTGTCCTTCGCTTCTTGGTATTGAATTGTTCGCCATTCGATGGGGTGCACAGTATGATCGTAGTTCCATGGTTTCATGGAGATGATGCTTTTAGAAAAATAGACGAGATCTGCCAGGGTGCGGGCCATTGGGCTGTAAACACTGGGTATACCTTCTTGGCCAGGCATACTGGTGTTGATACCCATCTTTGGCCACCGTCCTGTTGAGCAACGTAGAGAGTAAATCCCACTGAAGTGCGCCGGCACTCGTACGGAACCTGCAACATCTGAACCGATTCCGATACGGCCACCCCCGTAAGCTAGCAGCGCGCTTTCTCCACCCGTTGAACCACCCGGGGAGTACATTGGGTTGTGAGGATTGGTACAGCGGCCCCAGACGTCATTGGTAGATTCGAAGGAGAGTAGGGTAACAGGCAGGTTGGTTTTCACATATGGTATGGCGCCTGTAGGCCCCGTCAGCAGGCAGCCTCATCGATTGTACGGGTCGAAGGGCCTACCAGCATCCTTGAGCAATTTAACAAGGCTACCGTCCCGAGCATACGGTTTGCCGGTGTTGCACGAATATCCAACACTAACGTCAAACCCGCCTACAGCAATAGAATCCTTGAGAGAAATCGGGATGCCTGCGAGAGGTCCTTTTAGGTTGACACCGCTCTCTGCCCATCCCTCTGCCTCACGGATCATCACCTCCGTGAGGCAGTTGGTCTTTGCATGAGCCCTGATGGCAACCTTGCCGTACGATTTAAGGATATCAATGGGTTTAAGAAGCCCTTTGTGGACATCTTGCACGATTTCTTCAATAGGCTTGGCAAGAATCTCTCTATCTTTCCGAGAGACCGGAGCGTGGTAGTCTTCTGGGAGGCTGGCTATCCGAGTTGTGCGTTCGAGCTGCTTGCGTTGACTGTTGAACGATTGGGGTTAGCCTGCCATGAATCTCCGTACATTTGGGAGCGTCGATTACCAAGCTTGCCGATGGTCGAAGTAGTCGAACGGAGGCAGCATGATCAGCGCCTATGCTGTCCAAAGAGTCAAAAGCATTGATGAGGCTGAAGACAGCCGAATCCGAGGCTAATGAGGGGGAACGAGGCTCCATGTCTCAGATAAGGTAGATAAAGTGGTTGATAGAGGGCATGAGACGGCCGAGGCGCTTCTCAGTTGAGTTTCTCCCCGCACTCGGCAATCGATCTCACTAGCGTCACGCTATTCAGGTTCCTCGTTCTTACAAGTTACGGTACATGTACATTGAGTACCAGCTGTTTGCCGAGAGTACTTAATTATAGTAGGTTCGATTCCTAATGGCGCTGGTACAATGGTGTTGTGGTTTTGTTCTTTTCTCCAGCCTCCTGTAGGGCAGAGAACAGTCTAATAGATGATACTTTATGCAGGGTATACTGAGGTACCCTGCGGAAATCCTACGAGCTTCATTACGTAGATCATCATTCGTTCATGTATTCTATACAAGTATATAGCAGCCTTTTTACCTACCTCGCATAATACACCTGAACTTTGGCCCGAGACGTTCAGGCGCTCGGCAGACTGACGTGCCCTGGGCTAGGTGGTAAAGCCCCAGTATCCCAGCTCGTCTGGTGGCTGCCAAGAACGAAGTCGATTTGACCTCCATTCTTAATATCATCATGGGTGATCCAGCTCTGGTTCCACTGCTGTCCGTTGACTTTCACGCTCTGTACATAGTAGCTTGTGTCGTTGAGCCCTTGTGCAGTGATGCGCAATGTTGAGTTGCCCCCAATGCTCATCGATATGTCGCTAAACCATGGAGAGAGTAGAAGGTAGATTGGCTGAGTGACCACAGGGTAGAGGCCAAGCATATTCCAGATCATCCAAGAATCAATCGCACCAGCATCACTGTTGCCGGGAAGACCGCTGGGCGCAGGGTAGTAGTAGGTGTTCACCGTCTGTCTGCTTCGAAGAACGCTCTTGTACTGCCTTCCTTGGAGGTAGTTGTACAGAAAGGGGGTTTGAAAACTGGGCTCGTTGCCGGGATTAAAAAGTGTGCTCCCAATGCCATTGGTTCCTCCAGATCCAACGGCACCATTCTTCAGACCTGGGATGAACATGGCATCCAAACGGTTCTCGGTAGTTTGAGGCCCACCCATGAAGGTGATAAGGGTTTGCATGTCGAAAGGCACTGTCCAGCTGTACTCCCATGGTAATGCCTCGTAACTAACGGCTGACCACTCACAGCTGCCGCAGGAAGTTGCATCGAAGCCTGGAACACGAGTGCCGTTGGCGTATTTAGGAGCAAGAAACCCAGTGAAGTTGAGGGAAGTGAGATTGTGTTGCCACAGGTTTTGCCATCCCGCAGATCTATTGAGATACTTGGCTTGGTTTTGGGGGTCGATCCCTGCAGCCACTTGGCTCAAGGCAAAGTCATTGAGCGAGTACTCAACGGTCTTGCTCACACTTCGGGAGAAGTTTGGTGTGATGAAGCCATAGTCCAGCCAGTCAGGCAAAGCTCCTCTACCTTCTTTGGTACTTCCAGTCAGGTCCTCGGGGTCGAAGTTGTTGTAAGGTACCACTTCGGCATCGGTCTTCATCGCAGCGTAGCCATCAGTCCAGTTGATGCCTCCAGCTAGGCCTTTCACGTAGCCATCCGCTAGAATGTTATCGGCGTTTGAGCCTCCTTGGACTCTACCGTTGTAATTACCACTCCTGCCATCAGGCATGAACCGTTCATGTCTCCAGATGTCTATCAAACTTCTCACAATGCTTTCTTCTCGATCTGGCTGGATCAGCAGATACAGGCTGTTTAGGCATCTGAACGTATCCCAAGCAGTATAAAAGTCATCGTAATACGGTTCAATAGATCGCCAATGAGGGTTCTCTCCAGTCCTGTCGCTTGGCAATAGGTGGGCCCTGTACAGCGCAGAGTAAAACATCTCCAGTCTAGTTGAATTACCAAGATCTGTCGTGTTGATCTTGTTGAGAACGTCATTATTCCACACTGATTGGGCAGTTGCGACGGTAATGTTCAGATCGTAACTTGGGATCTCTGATGCAACAAATTGGCAGGCTTTGTCGGCTGAGATCCACGAAACGCCCACTTTGGATTTGACAGTGGTAGCATTAGTAGGGAATTTGAAAAGCACACCGACCCGGTTCGCGTATTGGTAGCCGGTGGCTCCTCCGGTGATAGTGGTGCCACTAAGATAAGTTGCTTGGGCGGTAAAGCTGGTGTCGTTTGTGTTTCCAGGCGGATACGGATCGGTATAAGGTCCTGAAAACAGCTGTGCACTGGTAGGAGTAGTATCAAATTGGCCACAAAAATAGACCTGAAAGTCGGCCCCTACATCATGTAAGTGCAAGATCTAAAAGATTATGATTCCGATCAAGATACTTTGCTCACCTTCGTTCCAACCTCCTCGCCAGATTCCGTAACCAGTATACATTGCTCCACCTTGGGAAGTCTCGATGAAACCATTGCTATATAATTGTTCCGCAACAAACTCATCCTGGGTTGGTAGATAATGTGAGACGTCCACAAGTACGTATTTGTCCCCTCCACTTGGATATGTATATTGCATGATCCCAGCATGCTGAGAGGCGGACATTTCGGCGGTGACGCCGTTTTTCAGGTTGGTCCTGTAGTAACCTACCGAGCCGCTGTCATTTCCAACCCTTGGTTGCATGTACGTGAGATTATCGAGCACGTTGACACCCTCAAGGGTGGTCAATGGCATCTGAGGCACAACGCCATATTTCGGGGCACCACCTGTACCACTTTCGTGGAGCATGGTAATGGCTGTGACGTTTCCATCTGGTGTGTATCCGGCATTGACGTCTGTTGATGTATTGAACCTGTTGCTGATCAGTATTCTGATCGGATACTCGGGCTCTCCGAGAGGCAGCGTACTCTGTGGTATCGATACCGACTTTGACAGAACCTGTCCTTGGTCAGTACATCAACTGGAGCCCTGTCCTTGGGCGATTGATGCATACCGAATGGAATTGTAGCTCCTGGAAAGACATTCCCTCCATTGTAAGATGTCCCCGGCACTGTACCTTCAGTACCTATAAAAAGGTTGACGTACTTGGTCCAGTCAGTGATGGCTCTGGTCACTGGGACTGCGGCAGCTGAAGCCGACAAGCCTATTATCACAAGTCCTTTCAACGACACGCAAGACATATTGAGAAAGCTTTGCTATTCGAAAACGTGGTCTGGGGACTATGCTATGTACATATAGACTTTACATGTTTCTGCCTTTCCACCTTCCCCGCACGGCCAACGATGCTCTCGACAACAATGCTCCCATCATGGTGACGGGGAGGCATCGGAATCAGCAAGCTTCGTTGGGTTGGGTTGCATTTCATGTATGACGTGCACAAGCAAAGGGTACTTTAGAGACATAAGGTACCTTAGATAGGCTATGAGTACTCGACTAGCACGCGGGGGAATAGTGGGGAATGCTCGTGTAACATTTCAAGACAGGCTAAAGGATAGATTACATGGTGAATGCAACTCTAGAAAGAAAGTATTGTGCGGAGAAATAACCCCACTAATCCACTAACCCTGATTTGGCCAACTACCTCGAATTCCATTTCCGGTGCACGACGTCATCTTGTGCACTTCATCACCTCGACATCAGAACCGACCTGCCCTACCTTGAATACGTCCCGAATGTGGCGATATTCGCTTGTGGGAAATAACCCGTACCGAGCTTAAACCGAACCTCAGGGCAACAATAGTCTTTATAGAGAGCAATCATCGACTTGACATGCCCAGGTGTGATTCGATCTCGGCAATAGTCTTTGTGGCCTTGCTGTGCTTTGGAAGCTATGGTGCTACAAATGGCTTTTCTTAGGGTCTCTAACCTTGAATGTAAGCCTTTCGAGAGGCAAGCAGCCTCTTTCGACTCCATGTCCTACTCCGCTCTACTTCCGAGCATGAGAAGCCGAACGTGGGATAGAAGATATTGAGGCTGGCAAGCATCAACAGAGTCAACGTTCCCAATGGTCTCACAGGGTTCAACGGATACTCATCCGCCAACCCTACTGTAGGAAGTCAACCAAAGCTATTTTCATTCGAGCCCTCAAGCTTCAAGATAATTACCCATTCCGATGGTACTCCTCGGACTTCTTCCAACTGCTCGTCAGCTATTAATCTTACTCGATCTATCCCCTAGCAACGCTTCTGAGTCTTGTACGTAAAAAATTTTATTATATGCATCTTAGAGTCAGGCCTTTGACTCCGAGTTTTCAGCAACGCGTCTTAAGAAGACATAGATCACCGTTTAACTACACATAATAACGACCAATTGACACGAAGATCAAACAAGACCCAAATGCCTGCTGGGTGGTGTCGCTTCCCTACAAACAGACGGGCTACAGCAAAATCGGTGTTTAAAAGAAGCTCAAGTCTAGCATTCAAGTTCAAACTCAGAATTTGGGATGTCAATCTCTGGGGGGCTTTGTTCTTTTGTTGCTACGCCCGCATCCGTATTTAGAATAAAGACACGCTGGACTCCAACCCACCTCTAAATCACAAGACGTTCGATGGAGACAAGAGGACCATATGTGATCAGAAGATGCAACACCAAAATCACAAGTTTCAGTGACTGAGATTAGCTTTTGTGCACAGAGTTAAAATCGTCTCTTAAGGAGATAACCATCGAACCCTGGTACTTGGATTTTTGATACCGAGTTTTGGAAAATCAGCATTATTTCCTCTGTAGTAGAGATTTGGAAAGACGGTGCTCCATGAACACACTCATCAGCCACTCTGCCGGCGTCCACGGGCAGGTCAGGGCTTTCTCTGAAGATACCATGAATGGGGTAGGCCAGTATCAAAAGTAGTAACCAAGAAATCTACTTCCAGAATGAACTAGAACGATCTTCAATATAGTCCTCAGGAGGTCATCCCAGAGCCCAACCAGTCCAACTTTTCACCAACTGTCAAGTGAACCAAACGGACTTCGCTTGTTATCTTCTTAGTGCTATCATTCTCATATAATCTACCTTAAACCCAACCAGGGGTTGCAGGACGTCAATCAACAGTAGCGTTGCCGGAAAGATGTCTAAATGGATATTTAGATCCATCATTTTCATGAAAACAACACAGGCATTGATTGACGCGGAATCTATTGCAAAGCTTGTGCGACAAGAAAGGTTCGACAAATGAATATATGGAACTTGGTCATTTTCGATTTTCTACACTCAGAATGCTGCTTGAAATAGTTGGCCTGGTGTCTGACTATCGGTTATTGTTCACTGGCTCTCTGTAACCTGGTGACCGGGCTCACTTCCCTAGAAACAAATTTACGAAAGGTCCATTTTCTGCGTATCAAAGACTAGTACTCTATACTTAAGAAACCATACCTAGGAAAGTAACTAATATTGGCAGCCGCACTACGAGTACTTCTTTAGGGAATAATGCCGAGCTGCTCTTCAGAACAAAGGCAATTCGTTTTCTTACTTGTGGTCCTAATCGTAACAGAGGATGATCTACTATCAGGGAGACACCTCCAGTTTTGCGCAAGAGTACGAAGTATCAATAACATGACATAAGTCACCAATATGAGTTCTTCTTTTCCATCTAACATATCTCAGATAGCGATAATTTCGTTTTCGATACTGTTCTCTCCACTCTTGACAATCTCGGTCAAACTCAAGCTGACCTTTCGGACCTAATATACCTATTCCGCAATATCATCTTCATTGCGATAGTTTCACCCAGGCTATCCAAGAGCGGAAAGAATTCTCACGATCATGCAGAAAGAAGAGTTCAAAGAACGACGAAATGTAATGGCCAAAAGCGGCCGTTGGAAACAAAGCCGCCAACAATTCAGCAATTCCAAAAAAGATTAAATATATGCTCGCATTCTAGAACAAAGCGGACGACAGCATTCCAATGCAGATAATAGACTATCTGGAAATCAGCACTTTTCGAGTCGGAGCTAGAAACATCTAACTTCTGAAAGTTGGTATTCCTCGATCCAATATCCTCACACCTTACCACACCTCCCAATGGCAATCGAAACCCGCTCCCGAGTCCGCGTCAAAAAGGGCCTGACCCCCTACGGCCCGAAAAAGCGCCGCTACTCCGAAGAGTCCATGGCCACAACGCCCGCAAACCCACGTCCAAAGAAGGCCAAGACACGTCGTCGAAGAACCATCAACAAAAACGCGCCTGTACAGACGACTACCCCCAAGAAGGCTGTCTCCAAGAAGACCTCCCCCAGGAAGGCCGCTCCGAAACAGTACACCACTCCCAAATTGACCAAGAAACCCTCCATCAGGAAGCCCGCTCTCAATACCACCACAAAAACACCCACCAAGAAACTCACCCTCAGAAAATCCACCAAACCCCTTGACAAATCCTACCTCCCCACCCCCACCACCGCCTCCACCGCCTCCACCGCCTCCCCCTACGCCCCCACCCGGGCCCCCAGCCCCCCCACCGTCCTCTCCATCTACGCCGAAACCCCCTCCGAAGAAACCGACTCCGGCTCCGACTGGGACGGCGACCGCATCCGCCACCTAGCCGCCTCGATGAAGAAGAAAGCCGCGGTGCGGATCCCGGTCCCTGTGCCCGTGCAGGATATGAGCATCGAAGAGGTGGTGGAGAAGGCGCGGGTGATTCGTGGGAGGTTGGGGCTGGGGTGGGGGGATGGGGGAAGGGTTACGGGGGTGGTGGAGGTGGCGGGGGAGTGGTTGGAGGATGGGGAGAGGTGTAGGGCGATTTTGGAGAGGGCCAGGGCGATCAACAGGTGAGGACTTGTTGGGTAGTGCCAATGGGGGTGGTCGTATCAATCTCCTTTTATCTTTTTTATCTTCTTTTAATACCGACCTTTTTATTTTATTTCTTCGCAACTAATTTACCGTGCAAGGGTACTGTTATCAGAATCAACGTTCCTCTCCATATCTCCCTTTCCATCTCGTGGCCCCCCTGATCCGAAACTTGACTTCTCTGTTCACGCAGTGCGGTGCCGCGCTTCGGGGCTTTCGGTACCATGATCTCGGTAGCTTGGTTCAGAGGCTTCGGGGGTGGTTTTTTTTTTCGGGTTGATGGAAGTGGGAAGTGAAAGGGGGAATTAATCACGACCAAACTCACCGTCAACTTTTGCCTCGGGCAGTTCTCAGACGTGTACTAACCCCAACTGAGGCAAGTCAACTTACGGAAGCTTTGCACGAGCGCCGCATTGGAAATCTGTTTTTGGAAAAAGAAACGTGACGGACGGGCAATAAGCTCGATGACGCCAGCAGAGTGCCATGGAAAGAATGGGTGGTGGGGGATGTAACAGTTAATGCACCCCTACGTTTCCGGCGAAAGCGCAGTGTTGCTTCTACATGACATACTACTACATTAAACAACCATACTTCTACATTCCCTCCAAGGTCCCGGTTTCCTCGGCTTCGTCTGTGTGCTGGAGTGTCCAGGCGGCTGGGTTTGGGAGTGCCCGGCTTGGATGCCGGCTTTGCGCGTGTTGGGGGTGTGGCGGATGGTTCGGTGGGTTTTGTTGTAGCTGCTCTTGGCGAGATATCCTTGCCTTCCGGTTGCGCTGGTGGGGACGATGGTACCCTGCGGTGCTTCTCCCTGGAATTTTGCGTTCCGAATATGGAACCCGTTTACCCACCTCCATTTAGCCACCGAGAATGCCTCGTCAGCAAGGCATCGTCCTCGTCAACGCTGTCTATGCCGTAGCCCTTCCCAACCCTTCTTTGTACCTCGCCAAAGCCCTATCTCTACAATCCTTATGCACCACAATCGGTTTCGGATACCCCGCCTTCTCCATCAATTTCGCCGCTCCCCGCCCATACGGATCGTGTATCGCCTTCCCCTCCACCTCCTTCAGCTCCGGCACCCACTTCTTGATATACTCCCCCTGCGGATCATACTTTTCGCTCTGCAACAGCGGATTGAAAATCCTAAAGTACGGCTGGGGATCCACTCCCGTGCTGGCGCTGAACCCCCAACCACCGTTGTTGCTCGCGAAATCGCCGTCGATGAGGTGTTCCATGAAGTAACGCTCACCCATACGCCAGTCGAGCAGAAGGTCTTTGGCGAGGAAAGAGGCGACGGTCATACGGGCGCGGTTGTGCATGTAGCCGGTGTGGTTGAGCTGGCGCATGGCGGCGTCGACGAAAGGGTAGCCTGTCTTACCTTGGGCCCAGGCATTGAACATTTCCTCTGAATACTCCCATTCGATGTTGGTATATTCGGGTTTGAAGGGTTTGTTCATACTTGAAAGCTATTAGCGGGGAGTACTTGATGTGGGGAAGCCGACGGGCAAAG
>JAABUK010011353.1_pt1 | contig 11628 bp, 12 predicted proteins | sample 5559141 | NCBI WGS metagenome assembly JAABUK01 (sample SAMN10711869, study PRJNA513367) | rock metagenome | isolation source: Antarctica rocks | place: Antarctica: Victoria Land, Pudding Butte nord | collected 2016-01-03 | reverse complement strand
ATGTGATTGATCAACGAGAAGATATAAAGCAGCGACTTTGACCAGGTTACATGTAACTTAGCATACATACAGCGCCTAGACAGTGCCATAGCCATAGGCTGCATGCACTTAATGAAGAAATAAAAAATAAAAATAAAAACTTTCATAGTCTCATTAAATATTCTCTGATACTTTGTAATCATTCTGCTCACTTCATAATCAAGAATGTCTCTCTTTTTAAAGCTCTGTTCTCAGATGTCTCTGCAAAGCTCGCAATGTATCTTTTTAAAAGCTCATGTGAAGTTTTTTTGATACTAGCGTGTATGCTGTTGTTATATGCAAACGTCATCATTGATAAAAGCTTTGATCAGTTATTCATCTTATAATTAAAATACACTCGCAAATAATGCTCAAGTATCTGATTCTGTCTTTCTGTTTGATCGTTGATTTGCAAATGAAATGCAATGCTTAACTTTCACTTTGCTTCAAGATGTCAACATAAAGTAATTCAAAAATGATTAATAAACAATGAGTCTTGATTCAATATAATGCTTCGCATCATTTTATGCTGAGATACAAATTTTTATCATAGCAGATTTGCAAGTTTCTTAATGTTTAAATCTTTGATCATTGAAATGTAAATTGCATGCTTGATCAACTTATTTATCATTATCAATATAACATTGCTTGTTTTTTCAATGTATGAATTCTTTGCAGAGAGCATGTCTATTATAAAATTTATGATCATTATGTGAAATGAATTCATGCTTTCTGAAGATATAAATGTCAGCTTCTTATAGAACTTATGATGATGCACTTGCACTCGCTGACAATCTGAACAGATGCAAACATATTTTGTCATCTTTTTGAGCATTTTCAATCAGTAATATTTTCTTCTTATTGCAGTCTTGATACGAGTGTGTGCAAAATGATTTGCTTTAAGATTGTCATGATTCATATGCAGAATCTCATTTCTTGTAGCAGAGTCATTGAGTACATAAACTGCAAGATCACAACATAGCAGTTCATCATTTTTCATGCTTCATTTTGAAAGCTCATTCTTTCTAGATGCAAATCGTTGATGTCACTTCTCATTTGCAACAAAGACATCTCTTTGTTGTAACTTCAGCAGTCACACAGTCATTGATTCACTCATCTTCAAATAAAATCTCTTCAACTTCATAATCTGATGAATCAGAAGTTGAAATGATGCAGTGTCTAAAATCTTGCAAGATTTAGCGAGTACTTTCTCATTTGAACACATGACTTGAGTATCTGCAATGACTATGTCATTCAGTTGCATCATCAATGCTGCAAGTTTAATTGCTGTTGAAACTTTTTCATTCTTTAGCAGCTCAGATTAATATTTCTGATTGCAAAGTTTGTTTCACAAAGTAGATAGAAAATAATCATTATTCTTCTTGCTATCATTTAATTTCATGATGTTGAGTCTTCTTAACGATGCATTTGCAGAATTTAATTTGTCTCTGCAATATTTTATATGAAAGTCAAATGCAGCTAGTTTCTCAACTCAGCGCATCTGTCGTGCGTTGAGCTTCTTTGTCATCATAAAGTAACGAAGATTATTGTGATCTGTTATCACACATATAAGTCGCTTGCTATTCTGAAGATAGTATCATCAATTCTTATAATCAAGAACTATAGCATACAGCTTTTTGTCATGCATATTTCATTGTACTTCAGCTTCTTTGAACTTATAACTATAATATGCAATGAAATGTCATTGATCAATCTTGCTCTTCTAATTAAGCACATCTTCAACTTCATGATTTGATGCATTGATTTTCATGTGAAGATCTGCATTTCAATCATAGTGTTTCAAAATGAAAGCATTGATAAAGACTGCTTTCAATCTTTCAAAAGCTTTTCTTACTTTTGATGTCATTGCAAAGAATGAATGCATTATTTTCTTCTTTGCACTCTTGATTAAATCTGTTAAGAGCATGATGATTTGAAAGAACTTTCTTATAAATTGTCAATAAAATTTTGCAAATCTTAAGAATATGAGAATGTTCTTTACAGACTTGAGTTCAGATCAGCTAGTGATTGCATTGATACAAGACTGTTTCATCTGAATATCTCTTTGCTTTATCACAAATTTCAGAAAGATAACTTTGCTACAATTGAAAGTGCATTTCAACAGCTTGATATACAGTTAATATTTCAGTAGCACACAAAGAATCTTGCACACATGCTCTCAATGTTGCTCTTTCATCTCAAAGTATACTAAGACATTATTCAAATATATAATGCAGCAAATATTCATGAATGACTTAAGTGCATGATTTACATAGAATTGAAAGATTGCAGAAGCATTTATCAGTTTAAAGAACATCATCTGATATTCAAACTGATCATAGTGTGTATAAAAAGTCGTTTTTCATTCATTGTTCTTGCAAATTTGAATACAATGATAAATGTTGCAAATATAAATTTTGATAAAATGTCTTGCATGAGTAAAGTGATTCAGCATCTCAAACAATAAAGACAATGAATAATTGTTCTTTACTGTTATTTCATTGAGATTATGATAGTTCATGCATAAACAAAGACTTTTATTCAACTTCTTTACAAACAACACAGATGCTTCTGCAGAACTACTTGATAAATGAATTCATTTCTTCTCTAGCGCGCTGTCTAAATAGTCTTATATCACAGCGAGCTCATCTTGTGTCATCTTATAAATAAACTTGATGTAAGACATTTTGCTCTTCATCAGATCAATGAAATGTTTCATCTGATCATGCATATTCAAACTATCAGAAAGAATCTCAGAAAACACTTTCTTGAAATCTTGAATAGCAAAGAATATCTTTGATTCTTTTGCTTGAAATGCATTGCATCTTGCAGTCTGATGATTTGCATTCTGTGATAAGATATTTATAAATAGCAGCTGATAAAACAGAGTTACATAAGTCTCTTTTCTTCTTTTAGCTGCAAGTATTGTCAGCTCGACAAATTTCAATGTCTTGTACAGACTAACTTATATTTGCTTTGCATGCTGAGTGCTGTTTTCTCAATATGATCAACGATGCTTGCATCAATGAATATTCAAGTTGATTTCATTTAATCATGAATAGTCAAGAATCATATTATATTCTTGCATGTTCACAGCATGAAACTCAATGTTTCAGCTTTTGCAAACTTTCTTGTGATCAATCAACTCAATATTGATCTGATGTATATCATAGCAGAAAATTCAACAATCATTGATCATCTGAATCTGTTTTAAAGTTGCATAATTCTTCAATAACTTATGCTCTTTTACTCATGATTGCAATATAAAGTTTCACTCAATCTCAAAGTCAATAAAACAGTGAGCTTTGCGCACTTTCTCAAAGACATTTGTCAATACTGATATCATCAATGCACATGATAATCATCTTTTCATAATTATATTTAATAATTTGATGATGAATATCAGACTTTCTCTTTTCTCATCTTTTCATCATGATTGCAAGTCTCTTGTCTGAATGCATAGTTGAAATACATCAAATTATCAATCTTATGTCTCAGCTTTTTGCATGATCAGCATGTAAGATTGAATGAAGCAGCATCTTGCTTAAACTCATTGAACTTAAGTGTTGCATCATCTTTAAATTGCATGCTTGAAGCAAAGAACTTTGAATTCTCTGTTGCAACAATAAACTTCATCTTTTCATGCAAGAATTGAAAATTCTTCTGAGACGTTGCATTCTCACTTTGCTGCAAATGTAACTTCAACAATGCATCAGTGTCTTGCAGATGCAAGTCAATGTTTATAAGATGCTTTAGCAGACTGACATAATTGATAAAGATGTATGAGATGCAAAGAGACTCATTCATGATGATTTTATTAATCTTCATTCACAAGTACATCATGCAAGTTTTATTGAATATATGATAATTCAAATCTGCATACAGTCTGATAAGATATTGCTTAAAATTCATGATGCTTTGATTGACTTGCTGCTTTGCAATCTTGAATCAACATTCTGTTTGAAAGTTGCAAATTTCAGAATTGTTAAGTTTAGCATGCAAGTATTTAATGTAATACTTTCAGTTGAATATCTCATCATGATTATGCATGCTCATCACATGATTTCATCATTGATTGCAAAACTTCTCTGACAAGTATGATGTAAATCATTGCAGCTTCTTTTCTTTTGTGATGAAATCAGATGATGTCATGATTATGAAGTCTTTGCAATCTTGCAGTCAGAACATCAAGAAGTCATAGTTTGTGATGCTTTGCTCTTTAAACTTGCAAGATTGATTAGCATGCTTGCATGCATCACTTTAATAATAATCATCACTATGTTGACATCAATGATCAGAAATTGATTAAATCTTTCGCTCAAGTTTTGATATATGAAGTTGCAAGATAAGCAGTATATTCTGCATCTTCAGATTCTTTAACTGCTTGCATACTTCGCTTATTGATCATCAAGAGATATAATCTGTTTATTCATTAAATTCTTGCAATTTGAACTTCTCATTTGCATGTTCAAATGCGTGATTCTCAAATCTGTTTTAATGAGATGATGAATTCTCAGTGTGAAAGAAGTTATTACTTCTTTCGATCATGCAACTTCTGATGAATCACTGCATGTTTGACATTTCTTACTGAGCAGCTTCATGCAAATGAAGCAATTAAAACTGTGAAATGATGAGATCTTTTTACGTGAAACTGTGTAGTAAAAGATAATAAGATAGCATTTTATTGATGATAAAACTAATTGCTAAGAAACAAAAGTGAAGACTTGCAGAGTTTTCATCTTCTGTCAAGTCATTATCTTTATTCACTTATTAGTTTCTTTAATCTAATCTTGCAAGCTAGTCTTGCAAACATGCATCATTCATAATCGATGAGATGCATTCTTACATTCAGTGAGAATGATGTAAATTAAAATCTTCTACAATCAGTTGTTTGCAGTCATTCTTGAGTAGTTTGTTCAAATGAGAAATGATTAAAAATCTTTTTGTGAATGTAGTAAATAATGAACATGAATTGTAGATGTTTAGAAGTTTTAGCGTCTGCGTTTCATCATCTGCATTGTGAGTTAATATTCTGATTAAGCAAATGTCTGACTCAACTGTTTCTACTATTTATTGATTGAGTCTTAAATATTTATTAATGTATATGCATGTTCTTGATTGAGATGATGAGTTTTTCACTAGATGAAAGAAGTTGTGTGCTGAGTTAAATGATTGTGAATCATTGTTGTTGTGATCTTACTTCTGTATAGTTATTATGTTGAATTCGCAAACTTCTTTGTTAATTAGAAATGATTCTTGAATTCTTAATGACTTTCTGATGTTGTACTGTAGAATTTGTAGAAAAGATTGTTTTATCATAAAGTTATTTGTAACTGTTGTTGACTTTGCAATAAAAAGACTCTTTGTATGCTTTTGATCATTGAGAATCTTTCTTGCTTTCTGATTGAACGTTTCTGAATCTGCTCAGATATTGTCTCATCTGAGTCACTACTTACGCAAGAGAAAAGATCAACTCATCTCTTCTTGATTTCTACTATCTGTCAAGCTGATTTATTAACAATTCAACTGTATGTTTTCAACATGACTGTTGCTGAGCTTGAGAAATTTGTTGAATTGAAAGAGTTTGTTGAATCTGAAGAGTTCATTGAATCTAAAGAGTTCGTTGAATCTAAAGAATTCATTGAATCTAGAGAGTTCAGAAACAGTGAGAAGAATGTGTAATTGTATTTAAACGTTTCAGAATATCTGAATGATCTGTTTTTATAGATTTTGAACGTTTGTTTCATCTGCTGTCATCACTTGAAACAGATGCATCTTCAAAGTTCGTGATTTTCGTTGCAGTTGATGCAACATCTTCTGTTCAAAAACATCATGCACTTCTTGATGTGATGCTTGCCTGCACACTTTTCACAGCACTGATTCTTTCTGCAGAACTTAGTCATATGATCAAATTCATGACATCTGAAGCATTGTGTGATGTGACAGTTCTTTTCAAATAGCTTGCATGCACATTCTTGATACAAGTTCAGCATGCTCACGTTCATTAGTTGATTCATCATTGCTTCGATCGCGATCTCTACAATGAGCAATAAATGAGTCTTTTCGCTCTTTGCTATCTTCTTGAGTCAGACTATTCTTAAAACTTTCAGATCTTCATGAAGTCTTGCGTTATCTTTTATCAGTCTTTCAATGATCTTTTTCTGATTGTTTATGTCTATTATAGTGCATACTTCATATGTCAGCATTGCAAAGATTTGACGTGCTATGCATGTTGAATTCGTGATTTCTTTTGCTCATGTCTGAGTCTTTTTCAGATTTGCTTGAGCATCTGAGCTGATTGCATGAAGAAAAATATCATCACTATTCAGCTTGCAAAGTGACATGATTAGATCTTTTTAACCTGTTGACACGTCTGCGATTCTCTGTAGAATCTGTTCAATCAACTTCTTCTGTATCTCTTCTATTTCTCTTCTGTTCATTATCTTAATCATGACTTCTCATTTCTTGCAAAGCGATGATGAGTTGTCTCTGAGACGTTACTTTCTCATCGCTATTTCTTCTCTTGTCACGTTCGCTCATGACATGATTTTCGTTGAAAGATGCATGCTTTTCTGTGTATGCAACTGCTTGTTAAGCAGTTGAACTGATGTCTTCAATTTCTGTACATTTTTCGCGATGAATGTGTTCTGATTCACATGATGTTTTTCTTCTGAATCGAGTTGAAGACATTGAATCAGCTTCAATGCTATCTCTTTTCATGAATGATCTTTGCTTTTCTCTTTCTCTAACGTTGATATCTTTATTAGTAAATTAATAATGTTAGCAATGTTCTTTTCATTGTTGCATGAGCATTTTAATCTTGCATCTCTGTTTTCTTATAACAAATCAACGTTGCTCGCAATCATCTTCAAATCAGCATTGCTGCAGTTCATGTGATTCATCGTTGTTTCATCATCTTCTAGATTCACTCTGTCTTGTTTATAATGCTCTTTTTCAAAATTTGTGATGCGTGCGTTGTGATTGTTTTCTCAAGATAACAGAAGTTGAAACAGAAACTGAAACAGCAGTAATATTCATGCATGAACTCATCAGATTTAGCAAAGCAACAAGTGTTTCTGACAAAATAATCACAACGAAAGCAAAACTGTAAGCTATTAGCGATGCAATTGCAATATGCAGCGAAAAAGCACTCAAAAACAGCGAAATTTGAATGTACATGAACAGTCAAATGACTTTGTAAAGACTAAACATAAAGAGCAACATTAATGTAAAGTTATTCAATGACATACAACAAAACTTGATCAATTTACGTCAGAATCAGTGTCAAATTCACATACAGTGAATACTGAGTTGCAAAAGCATTATTGAGAACGAAAAAGCAGATCAACTGATCAAAAGTATTGCTCAAGAATTATCAGTTATTAACAACATGAAAGCAATCATCATAAGCTTTGTCAAAAAGCAAATTTGCAAAGAGACGAAATTACAATGATTAAATGTCTGAAAAAGCAGCATCAAGAAGAAAAATCAGTATTAAAAGCACATATTGAATGTGAATTTAAGTCATAAATTACTAAAAGAGTTGAGAAAAATTAATAGACTAACGTTTTCAATCTTTATTCAGCTGAAAATGAGACATGACTATTTCAAGAGCTATTTGCATCAATTATCAGAGAATAATTTGAACAAATGCTATGAAATATATAATGCAAGATAAATGTTGAAGCATTTACTGCTGAACTGCAAGCATTATAGAGCAGAGCAGATAAAGCTTAAGAAAAAAGCTCAGCTCAAAAACATAAACACTATATTGACATTGTTCATCACTAAGATTGAAAGAATTGCAACATTAAAGTATTTGAAAAATACTTGAATTGTGACGAGAAAATGACTATTAGAAACGAAAGAATAGAACGCGAAGAATGCAAAGAAACAAAGAAAAATGAGAGTATGATGATGAGAATTTGAGCGAGAGCGCTTGTATACACAAACTATCGATGTAATTAATCAATGAGAAGATATAAAGCAGTGACTTTAATCAGATTACATGTAACTTAGCATACATACAGCATTTAGACAGTGTCATAATCATAGATTGCATGCACTTAATGAAGAAATAAATAATAAAAAAGCATGTGAATTTAGCATCAATGCATCAAGTGAACTAAACATGTATTGCGTTTTTCTATTTGCTGATGTGAACGATTTTTGTTGACTGCAAAATAAATCAACAATGTCGTTCTGCAGTTATTTGCTTGTTGATGAATTTATGCTAAGTTTGTTTCATAAATCTGTTTCAATCTCTAACATTGACTTTTTAATTTCTATCGTTGACGTTTTGAGTTTTGACGCTGAGCTATTGCTTCTGCTGAGTTTCACGTTACTATTCGTGAAACTTTTAAACATTCATAAAAGTCTTCAGATTATTATGATTGATCAAAACTTTAACAGTATGATAATTATTTTCTACATAGTGTTGTCAGTGTTTAAACATTATTACTATGACTAGAAACTTCTGATCATGCATTTTATAATTTTGTTCAACATTTATCATTATTTTAAATCAGAATGCAATCAAGTATCATTGATCTTCATCATTTAACTGAGATAAAATACTTGTGACTGCATAATTGAATGCATTGATCTCAATGCATATATGTTGCTTTGAATCAAAGTGTCTCAATATAATTATCTTTATAAAAATGTCATAAAGCTGATTAAATGCTTGTTTTGCTTCATTTGATTATATAAATGAGTTTATTTTTACATCTTTTATACTATCTCTCAGCAATGTTGTTAAAGACTCTGCTATCTGAAAGTAATGATGTATAAAACGTTAATAGAAATTAACAAATCTCAGAAAAACTTGTATTTCTTAATACATCTTTAATCTGAATCATGTTTTAATAATGTTTACTCTGCTTGAGTTTATCAAAACATTCTTTGTGAATATGATAAGTTTTAGAAAATTTATTTTGATGATAAAGAATGCACACTTTTTCAAGTTAGTATATAACTTAAACTTTCTTAATTGCTTCAGAATCTGTTTCACATGATTTATGTAATCAATTTTTGACTTGAAGAAGATTAAAATATTATTCAAAAAATGATGTAATAATTATTTAAAAGCTTTGTTAAAATCTTATTAATATAAGTTTGAAAAGTGATAAACATGTTGATTAAATCAAATGACATGATCATATACTTAAAGTGTTCATAATGAGTATGAAACGTCATTTTTCACTTGTCTTTATGTCACAATCTGAAATGATGATAAACATTTTTCAAATTCAACTTAGTAAATCTCTTGATTTTACTGAATCTGTCTAGAATTTCATTAATTAAAGATAGTGAATGATGATTCTTTACAGTAATTTTGTTCAGATCTTGATAGTTCATGCATAAATAAAAACTATTGTTCTTTTTGAAAATAAATAGAATAAATGCATCAGTTGAGTTAATGAAGTGTTTAATTCATTCTTTCACTAAAACATTATTTAAATACTATCTTAAAGTCATTAACTTTGTATTTGACAAATTATACAGTAAATCATATGATGATTCTGCAGTGATTTCAATTGCATGATCATGATCTTTATGCAAAGACAATTTGTTGATACTTTCTATTGAAAATACATCTTCATATTCTTTCAATTCTGAATTTAATGAATATGATTTACGTTTCAAATGCATTTATGATACAATTTATTAAGTTATTCATGACTTTCATTTGATGTTCAACAGTCAATTCTTTGATAATGTTGCATATGATAAGAGCATACATAGTAAACTCATCTTGTAGAGCTTTTACAAAACTCTTTGTGATAAATAACTTGAATGCATGTTCATTCACGTTGAAACATCATGTTCATGCAATCATGTTTATTCAAATACGCTTGAATTGCATATTCAACATACTTAATAGTTCAGATCATCATAACACAACAGAGATTATATTCAATTATTTACAAAACAAGTATTTAAAATTCATGTTGATAAATAGAATAAATATATTAGTATTGATTGCAGTTATCGCTATCAAAAATATATATGTGTTGCGTTGATGATTGCATCTGAAAGATAAATGTTGATGATTTTTAATGAAATTACAAAGATTTGTATGAGTGCGCATCAAAATAATTGACAATCTAGCAAAAATACTACGACGCGATGATCTCAAACGTGGTCGTAGGCTGAGTAGTCATTCAGAGAGTCTCTAATTCAAAGAGGCTTAGGGGAAGTTGTTAACTCGAAGGGGCTTAGCCACGGAAACACGTCTGAGGTTCTGAGGCAAGATGAGCCTGATAATAGCGAAAGATGACAGATGGAAACAGAAAGATAGAAATGCAGATAAACGAACTTCAAGACAGTCGTTGCCACTAGACAGGAAATACAACATTCTGTAGCTGCTTCCCGTGTAGACAAATTACATGAGTGAGCATTCGAAATGGTATCAAATTTATCAGCAGGCTTTAGTCAGCCTTAGCTTGTATTGTACATCCCTTAGCACCCACCTCGATCGACCCTTTACTAGTGATTGAGCTTTTGGCTCGCGTATGTTAGAATACTCGCAATCTTTACCACCTGCTCCTGGGCCAAGGTCCAATTACCATCATCAATAGCGTCACGTATACCGGGGAATCTAGCTTCTTCGTAGCCAGACCATGCTTGAGGCGCGAAAATAACATGTTTGTACTGTTCTCGGCCCGGAAGCTAAGCCAACATGTCAGTTATATAGTGGGCCGAAGCAAGAACGGGTATGAAGTCTCTGCTTACACCACCGTCAACATCAAGCAGATTGGTCTCGAAGTTCGCCATTCGGGTATTGTGGCTCATCCGTTTGATAGCCATAACATTTGTCTCGAGACCGCCACGCTCAAAGACTTCGTCAGCCCAGGCCTGATCAAAGTCATGGAAATCATGTGCATTCTGAACAAGTTCTTCAACTGCGCCATGTAAGGGCTCCAAATCAATGTAGTCGTGCGGTGAATCCTTTGTGCTAGCCAACCTCTCGAGATCTTCGATAAACCCTTTAACCGCGCGTGCATAGTCGTTGAAATCAAAGGGCAAGACTGGAGAGTCGGCCATTTCAAGTATCAACAGGGCCCAGATTTGGGCAAGGGCTTTATGATATCTGAAACCCGGGTCACCGAAAAGACGCATCCAATCGTAGTTATCGTAGACGCTATGATATGGATAAGGTGGCCCGCTGAAGCTGAGGTCGAGAGAAGATGTTCCAGCCAGGTGTTGAAACGCGACATAGTCACTTCCAGCACCGAGGCCTCGAATAGTGCTGTTCTTCTCATCCCAAGTAGATCGAAGCGTGCTGTTGGTATCAGGATCGTAGATACGATCAAGAACCCGTAGTAGAGCTTTCTCAAAGACCGGGCAACCAGCCGGCTCAAAGTCATGACCTACAACGGCGACATTGACATTCAGATAGGCGAAGCCATTGCGTCGCATATCATCCATCCTTGATTCAACGTGCTCGGTAGACCCAATTAAATTGTACTCTTCGGCATCCCAGGATGCAAACTCGATAGTTCGCAGAGGAGCCCAACCAAGCTTTCTAAGCTCACCAAAGATCCTGACAACTTCGAGGAACACAGCTGTTCCACTCCCAGGGTCTGCAGCCCCGAAAGCCCAGGC
>JAABUK010011352.1_pt1 | contig 11628 bp, 13 predicted proteins | sample 5559141 | NCBI WGS metagenome assembly JAABUK01 (sample SAMN10711869, study PRJNA513367) | rock metagenome | isolation source: Antarctica rocks | place: Antarctica: Victoria Land, Pudding Butte nord | collected 2016-01-03 | reverse complement strand
AGGGTGACCTTGTCATTAGCTTCATACCCCCATTGCACCAGGAGTGCACGTGCTTCAGGTAGTTCACTTACAATTGTCAATATATTGATCAATTGCTTGGTACTGTTGGTGACTCCCAAGGCAGATGGTTCCCAACTGTGTAGCCATCCATATAAAGTCAGCTTTGTCGTAGCACACATGTTGCTCTTTGCCAAGTGCTACCTGCGTATGTACAAGCGTAGTTTGCTGTCAATATCACAACATTGTGTCTCCAAGCTGTTTGTGATGTCCAGTTTAGTTGATGATTGTGTCATCTGCAGCTGCCCTGATGATGATGATGAGGTCACAAGCCGCTTCCGGCCCCTTGTCCGTGATTGTGTTATGGCAGTTTCTGGTTACCAGTCCCATACATCACCTTCAGCTGATCCTGGTGCGCTGATGCCCTGCTGCAGACCTGCATGTATCTGTGCAAGCCTTTTCCCTTCTTCTTGCGTGCTAAACGCGCCATGTTGTGCAGTGTAAGCATATCAAGATGCCATTGCCTCTATCAACACGAAAGATTTGTCATCTGGCCAAATCAGCTGCCATGCATCTTCTATGCTGTTCAGCTGCACTCAAGCTAATGCTTGATGTCTCCAACACAGCACACATCAATGTCAATGTCAAATTCCATTGCAAGAGGCTTTTGCACCAGTGCTGCATCAACATTCTGCTTGTTTGCTGCTTGTAAACAGGCGCTGCGTTGCTTCAATGCGACCCATCTTATGCTACTGCTATAGGTGAAACCTATGGGAGGCTTCCTGAAAAACTACCTGCAGATACGACAGCTGAAGCAAACACAGATCCGCTATCTTGCATGCAGCAAGTACTCAAGCAACATGCACAAGGTGAGCAATCAGGCACGAAAAGCATTTTTCATGACTTCATTTGCAAGCTATCTGGACATGCAGCCCTCTTGACAGTTGAATCATTGCAGGTGCAGGCGGCTCTGGTTCACGTGCAAGCTGTTTGGGCATCCTCGTGGTGCAGGCTGCAGATTCTGCTGAAGCTGATTGCGCGGTTGCAGCTAGATGCAAAGACATGGCAGATGGCAAGAAGGCTCTGAGTGGTCTTGACTGCAGGACTGCAGCTGATGGCACAGATCTGGCAGTTACCAAGATGTCTGTGCACAGTGTCTATGCAGCAGCCTGTGGATTTGCTTCCAAAGTTGACTGGTGGGGGGAAATTGACAATGAGGCTGTCAATGGTGTACTCATAAGTCACGGCTATGTTCAGGATGCAGCACCCCAAACCCCACCTATATTTCGGTGTGAACGCCTCCAAAAGGACTGGGCTGCAGGGGATCTAGATGCATATGCAGAATTCCATGGCCTTGGACAGCTGCGTGCTGATTATAGCCAGGCTGCAGATTTCTGGCGTGATCACATGGCTAGCTTGCTGGCCTGTCGCCGTGGCCTTGGACAGCTGCATGCTGAATATAGTCAGGCTGCTAATCTGCTGGCATTACAACAGGCGCAAGGTTCAAAGCAAATCTGCTACCTCTCTGCATACTCGCTTGGCAGGGCCTGTGTTTGTCATGGGCTGGAAGTTCTGAAAAGCAAGGGTTGGTTCCACAGACAGATATTGCGGCATCACTTGACTCATTGTCCATATCATACTAGCAAGATTCCTGATAGTGAGCAGGACCCTCAATGCAAGCGGCACAAGCAAATGTAGACATGTTAGCATGAACTTTTGCTGCAACTGCTTGTTTTCTGTTGACACCTGAACAGCCTTTCACAAGAATTTTGCAGGGGCTGCATTGCTTCAATGCTGAGGCAGTTGCGTTTATTTCCTGCAACCCAGTACAGCTTCTTTGTTCAGGCCTGGCTGGTTTTGACTCTGAGCACTTTAACGTGATTATGTTTGCTCGCATCTGTGTACTCATTCATCAATGTTTTTGGCTAGGACTGGTGTGTCACGTGGATCACATGGCTCAAGCGTCATACAGTTTATGCATACACTTACATAGGCACATACAGTTTGCAAAAACAACAAAACTGCTGCACCTGCATGTCATGCGATGGCGCTGTTCACATGTAATGCAGGTGAATAGTCCCAGCGTTGCATTAAGGTCCTGAGACATGCCGTGTATTTTGGTGGATCCATTCCATGCAGTCTAATGTTGCCAAATGCTCTGAGGTGTGTGTTGCAGACATCTGCTCGACGTTATTTTGTGTAACATGTTGAACAAGTTATTGGTTGAGCTCACATGTACAGTGGATCTTTGATTTGTCGTGCGTCAGAATCCAAAAGCCGGGACATAGAGGCAAATGCGCACAGCCGGTCTTGACACACTAGTCAATGACTTTTTATCTCATATGGCATCCAACTGACTTAGCTGCTCACGCATTTGGAACTGTATCACTGCAAGGTTGGAGCACCTGTGCTGTTTAGCAACATGCAATTCAAAAGGAGTCAATCTATGCATTCTATCAAGGAACAGGCAATGTAAAAGGCGGCTTGACAATGCACCTGCTAACAAGACTACAACCTGCAGGTCAACTCTGAACTAGCAATATGTAAATCAAGCTGCAAATCTGATACGAAATGAGCCAGAAGTGGTGGCTCATTTCATGCCCTCCATCTGTCTCATGAGACCCTGAAGGGCTCCTGGGCCGCCCATCTGTTTGAGCACATGGGGCGGCAGCATCTTGCTCATTTGGGCCATGTTCATTTGCATGTTGTGAGGGTTCATGCCTGCCATGCCCTTCTGCAGGTTCTTGGGCATGTTCTTCATCATACCTCCTCCCCCCTTGCCACCACAGATCAGCATCTTCAGGCGCTTGAACTCCTCTGCAAATACCAATAGAAGCTAAAAGAGGCGTCATGGCAAGTTAGGCTGTTGCCTGCGCTATTTCGATTTGCTGCTGTTGCAGCATGGCAACAAAGAGATAGAAACAATGTTGCACAAAGAAAATGGTAAAGATGATATGTGAGCAAAAACACACATGTAAAACCCGCACAACCCTCACTGACTGGACAAGTCCAAGCAGACAAATGTCCCTGGTATCAGACTCTGAAAAACCCAAGTAGGCAAGTGTCCCTGGTATCAGGTTCTGAAAACCCCAAGACACAGCCAGTAGCAGTCCAAAGCCACCAACTGTAAATACACAAGTACAACAACACCACTATGCTCAGGACTGCTTGATTGACAAATTCTTGTAACATCATCACACAAGCTGGCTACAATGAGCAACAACCTGCCAGGTGCTGAAGACCAGCACACATTGTATGACAAAGCGCAAGCATGCAACTTGGATATTGCGCTTGTGCCTTTCACCACGCACACAACCTTCACAGGGAAAGGGACCCACCAAGGAGCTCATGGTAATCCTGAGGGGTTCGGCCAGCCCCACGGGAAATTCGTAGGATCCTGCTGGGCTGTGTGAGCACCTTGATGTCGTTGGTGTTGAGCTCCTTCTCAGTCATGCTGTCCATCATGGTCATGAACTTTTTGATGCGCACCTCACTCTGCTTGTCTGAGCCCTGGTGCGCGCCGCACACGCAATGGATGAGGTATGAGCAGATGCACACATGAGAGATGAGGAGAGGCACAACCAACAAACAGAAGCTAGGAAGGGCCAGGCATGAGCGCACAGTGCACTGCATGTCTACCCAGGAACATGGACTTGGAAGCTTTGGCTGGCCAACAAGGCCAACATCTTGTGGCAGACACAATGCATCAGCTGTGATTGCAGAAGACGAACACCTAAGCCAGTACCAACATCTAGAACCCTGACGACATAGTACCATACAGCGGTAGAAACAGAATGCAGCAAGCAGGCATTGATGTGAGCACTCTGGAAGACAGTACACAAGAGGCAAAGGTAGTAGTCAGCAAGCAGGCGTCGATGCTAGCATTCTGGAAGACAGTACACAACAGGCAATGAGCATAGTCAGCAAGCATGCAATGATGTTAGCATTCTGAGAGACAGTACACAAAAGGCGATGACCATGATTGGAGGGAGCATTGGGCACCTTTGGCATCATGGCGTTGTTGAAGCCGGGGATCATGCCCATGACCTGGCCCACAGGGCCCATCTTGAGGATGTTCTGCAGCTGGTCCTTCAGGATGCGCATGGTGAAGTTGCCCTTCTGGATGCTGTCCATGATCTCCTCCTTCATCTGGTCCTCTGGCACAACATCCTGCACAAACAACAGAACCAAGTTGAGGGCGATAGCAAAAGCAGGAACAACAGCATCAGGCCTGATGACCAGATGAAGTGGTCCACTCCTTCATCTGGTCCTCTGGCACAACATCCTGCACAAACAGCACAACTAATGTGAGAGCAGTCGTGACACCAATGAGAGCAGCATGAAGCCTGACGACAGAAAAATTGAATCTACTCCTTGATACAATCCCCTGCTAAGACACACTGCACAATAAACGCCAAGAGCAAAAGCAGCAGTAACATTGTCAGGCCTGATGACAGGGTAAAATGGTCTCCTTCAAGGAGTGTCATTGCATTGTAGTGGTCTGGTGTGACATCCTACAGAGGGATGGATGCCGGGAAGGGCCTGCTGTTGACCGCAATATCATGCAGACAAGATGGGGTGTCTTGGCAATGCTTAGGATGATACATCTCAGCATGCCTCAACTGAGTGGAAGACGTAGGTACACATGAGCATTATGTGCATAGCAATGCATGCCCCCTGGGCCTGACTAGTGCTACCATTCGCAGAAAAACTCTCACATGCTTTGCTCTGTGTACTGGCATACTTCTGTTGCGGCTGCTGCCAGCACTCGTGCACTGATGCTGAAGCAACTGTGAATGCTGCAAGTACCTTGATCTTATCCATGAAGCCGGTCCAGTCTCCTTTGCCCAACAGTCGCCCAACAAATGCCTTGGCCTCAAAATTCTCAAACTCATCCATGTGTTCACCTGCAGCAGCCCAGCAGTCAAGATTGCTCAACCGCGGCTTGTAACAAGATGTGAGCAGCGATAAAAGCGGGCTGTGCTTGGGGTGTCACAACCCTGCTCATGCAAGTTGTCCCACATCCACCTGGACTACACCTTTGTGACGAAATGACAGCATGCACACATTGATGCATGATGACGGTTGCCTCCGCATGCAAGCAAGAGAAGCCAAAATGCAGGAGAGGACAAGGCCTATCGTTAATACACATTACGTACCTAAACCGAGAAATGCAATGGGGCTCTTAGTTGCAGCCACAGCACTGAGCGCTCCTCCTCCCTTTGCATGCCCATCCATCTTTGTGATGATCACAGACCCGACCTGAAAGCACCACCGTGTAGACATGAGTGCTTCAGACACACCACGCAACACAGCTCTGTGCTCTTTTGTGACTTGTAAGCTTGCAAAGCATACACCAGCAGCTCCTACAAACATGCCCATCTGAGAATCATGCATCCCTAGGTTCAATATAGGTATTCAGGACAGTTCACGCAGCTGAGAACAAACAAGACAACATCATGATACATATGAGATGCTTGCAAAGGGTGTTGTTGCATGATGGATCACCTCTACTGTGTCCTTGAAGGCTTTGGCTTGGTCAAAGGTTGCCTGACCAATGCTGCCATCCATGACAAATATGATCAGATCAGGCTGAACACTGACAGACACTTGCCGCATCTCCTCAAACAGGGCTTCCTCTTGTTTGTGCCGCCCACTGGTATCAACAATGATCAAGTCTCTGCCGCCTTCCTTGAACTTGTTGACACCAGTCTCAGCAATGACAGCAGGATCTGTTTCGCTGTAACTTCCATAGAAAGGAATGTTTGCTTTGGTGGCGTTCTGCTTGAGCTGGTCAAAAGCTCCAGCTCGAAAGGTGTCAGCACACACCATCGCTGGCTTGAACCCCTTCTTCTTGTAGAAGTGCGCATACTTCATGCAGGTAGTGGTTTTTCCACTTCCTTGTAGGCCAACAAACATGACCACATTTGGTTTGCCTCTTTTCAGGTCCTTGTCTTGCTTCTTGCCGGTGTCTTTTGTCTCTGCCCCGCTGTTCAGCATGGCACAAAGCTCATCAAAGACTGCCTTCTCAATGATCTTGCGCTTGTTGAGACCAGCGCCTGTGTCTGAATCAACCCGCTTTTTGACATTTGCTCTCATGTTGAAGACCAGCTTGATGTTGACATCAGCCTGTAGCAAGGCTGTGCTGATCTCCTTGAGACAGGCATCTAGGACTTTCTCATCAACGACAGTTGCCTCCTGTACTGCGGCCAAAGCTTTGCTGATCTGACTTCCAAGCTCTTGTAGAACCATGATGTCAAGCTACAGCGAGTGTGTGTGTACTGTCAAAGATGCAGATTCAGCGTATATACTGATTGAGACAAACACTGGCAGCAAGCCCTGAAGGATTGTGCAAGTTGCCTTGCACTCCTCTGCTGCTTGCTGCACAAACTGTGGAGTACTACCTACGATTCAGAACTAGCCGTCGTGAGCAAAGCCTGTCAAATCTGCCAGGCGAACGAGGCCACAGCGATGCAGAGTCCTGCGCAGGTTGCTTGATGCAGCGAACGTTGTTGCTGCGAGAAACTTTGCCCCCTCCTCGTTGTGACACCTGCACCATAATAGTAATCACGCTGCTCACTTCCGAATCAGTTGCTTGCAGGCTGCAGAGTTGCTTGGATTGGCAATCGCGTTTGGTCACAAGCAAGTGTGATCGGTTTCCTTCTGACAAATTGCTGTATCCTACCGGTCATTGCGGAACGGCGGGCACGTTCGAGTTGTTGTTGATCGGGCCGTCTTTGGAGGGAATCAGCGCAGATGGCCAAGGCCGCTAGCGGTTCACAAGCAGGCCAGGTTGTACCTCGTGGCGCTGGCTCTCGTCAAGCTGCAGGACCACCATCAGGGTCACAAGGAGCGCTACGGCGAAGGACAAGTGAGCACTTCTTGTTGTAATTGCTGAGCACCTCCTGTCTGTAATCACCCCACAGCCGTCTTACAGGCAGCTGACACAAAAGTGTATCACTTGCAGCTTCCACAAGAGGCGGGGGAGGCGGCGGCCTTCGGCAAGGGGTGACAAATTTTTACACAGACGAATCACCAGGAATTAAAGTCTCACCAGTGAGTATTTCTGTGCTTGATACAACATTGGCACGAATAGGACTTGCACCAAGAAGAGCAACCAGCACCAGAACTTACCAACCTTGGGGTTACCTGCAGGTTGCTGTGATGATTTTGAGTCTCGGATTTATAGCATTTGTGACGCTTCTGCACATCGTAGGCAAGGTGAGTCATGACCTCTGCATATCACAAAGATGGACACAGCTGCTGGTGTCAAGAGCAAGAGGGCTCATGCACACGGCCATAACGCTTTTGCTTCATTGTGTTGCAGCTGCGAGGAAATTGACAATCTGGGCTGGCCACATATGATGCCAACCCTTCAGTGAACAATTTTGGGCCACATGAAACATGGCTTGTCACTGCAATATTTTTATTGGTCCATGTGAACTGCTGTCCCTGTGTCTACACCAGCAACGCCTAAGTATGTAAACCAGTTGTGTGCAATGACAGCACCTCATTTTGCTGGTCACTATGACATCTGATTGAAAAACAGCGCAAATGCCAGAAAGCAAGTAGATTGTTGTTGTGCATTGCATATACTGGTAGCTATACGGTGTTGCTGCCTGGTAACAATTACATGTCCAAACACATCTTGCACACATTGGCATCAGTACTCGACGGATGTTGAAGGCTGTCCAAATAGTAAGCATCATTTCAACCGTCACACACATTGTCCAGCTGTGTGTGACAGTCAAGCATGTGAATAAACAGCATGTCGTCATAGATCTTGTACTGCGCTATATACAGTGCAGTACAAGGGCTCAGACATGCTGGGGGCAATATACTATTTGATGTATAATACCAGAACCCAAAGCTCTCACCAAAAAATCAAGCTGGATTAAATTTAACCCTGTCTGACAAAACAATTTCCACATATGCAAATCTGAGACTCTACAACACAGCCTGTACAATCTTGCTTGATGTGAAAAGCATACGCTACACAGAGACAAAGGCTCAGGGAGGGAACCAGAACATCAGTCACATTTTCACAATTTCTCAGACACTCTGCATTATGGCTTGAAGGTCATTTTGACCCCCCACTAGCAGCCACTGACGACCCCAATCCAGATGCAAGAACTTTCTATATCAGTGACACTCTGCAGCTTTCCAGAACATTGCTTCTGACCAGCACTTTGACTTTGGACGGCAAAAGAAGCCTGGGCATCACACAGCATTCAGCCAGTTGCCAAAACATGTGGCCAGCTGTAGCAACCACCAACTTCCATACTGGAACTTCTAAAGGAAGCCCTGCCCTAACATCCCTGCAGGCCCAGCCTTGCCAAAGCATGGCCAGCTGCTGAAAAGGCCATCTGCCCCTATTTGCCTTCGGCCCCAGCCTTGTTGAAGGGAGATGTGTATACCAGGGGCCAGCTATAGACAGGCCATCTGGCCCTATTTGCCTTCAGGGCCAGCCTTGTTGAAGGGAGATATTATTTCTGCCACATCACTGCTGACAGACATGTCCAGCGGCTTCCATTGCAGCTTCTGGCTGGCCCTCCTGGCCAGCTTGCTGTTCTTCCTCTCAAGGTCGACCATGCGAGCAGCTTCTGTGCTCTGCCTGGGGACCTCTGCGGGGGTTCCATCAGCCCCAGTGCGCTGCTGGGGATTCCTCAAACCCCTGCACACATCACAATAGCAATGACATCATCATAATCACAAACACAAGCATGAGTATGACATTAGTGAGGTTTTACAGTCAGAAAGAAACTCCAAACAGGAGTGATGTTTGAGATGTGTGCCAATTACAGCTTGCTACATGCAGGACCTGCACCAATAGCATGAGCCCTAGTAGCAATAGGCTACTCCTGTTTGCATCTCATGAGCAGCAGACATGCTAAGCATCGTTTCAGCTGCCTGGATATCAGTCAGGCCAAGCAGGCACACATTGCTATGAAACGCCTTGATTGATAAGCCTTTTGGCATAACAGCAAGTCTCTGGTCATATGATGCTCAGCAATGCTGAGTCAGCATACAGACCTGAGAGGGCTGAGCCTAGATAGGCGATGGCCTGGACTGAGCCGGGACAAGTTATGCCCCGAGCTCAATCTAGAAATCCCATGTGGCCCCATTTCCCAATGCCTGGACCCTACTCGCGTCAAATCTGGCCGTTCTGGTAAGTCCCCATCGCTCTGCTGCTGTCCGTGCAGAGGATGCTGGGATCCTTCTGGGGATGGTGCCTGGGATGGGGTCTGGCTGGTTGGGGTGGGGATGGGTGAGATTGGGGTGTTGGGTTCAATGCTGCTACTATGTAGAAGGAGATCGTCTGGGATGCTATCATGCGCGCTCGCAATCATAAGTGCACCTGCAACATAACACCATGCTTCAACATCATTGATGAGAAGAAGAGGACGAAGAAGAGGAGGAAGAAGAAAAGGAAGAAGAAGAGGAAGAAGAAGAGGAAGAAGAGGAGGAAGACGAAGAGGAAGAAGAAGAGGAAGACGAAGAGGAAGAAGAAGAAGAGCAGCTCCATGTAACATGAACCATGTCAATCAGCACATGGGAGATATATTTGCAAACAACACAAGATACTATCCTTGCAGACGACAGATCTTTGCAAGTGGGCAGACATGCAATTAGTCATGGTGGTGTGATCCTAAGCATGTGAAAAAGCAGACCCCCGTATGCAAAGGAGCTACATCAGGAACTGACCCTTTTTGCCTGCAGTGAATTTGACACCAACTGAGCCTTCACTTGCTCCAGTTTCCAACCAGGGGAATGTAAATGGAGCTGTGTAGGTCACAGACTGTGACTTGCCTGCAGCATTGACGCGGACGTTTACATAGACATGAATGCTTATGTGCTGCAGAATGCAATGTTTACCATGATGAGTACGCAGGCCGCAGTAGCAGCACATGCTTGAATGCGTATTCACACATGCATCACACAATGCCTGTCCCTGCTCACTGACTTTGTGCTTCTTGGTAGGCTGCAAGGCAGCAGCATCGCCCTGTTTGGACAAAAGTACTGACATGCAAACTCACAGCAACCATCTCAGAGAACTGTCTGCTTCAAGCCAAGAATGCTATAGCAATCATTTGCTGCAGGCACTGTTTGCTTCGTGGACTGTTTGCTTTACAAACTGTTTACTGCGAGACCTGCTTGCTTCTGGATGCATTTACTTTGCAAAAGAGTTCCCTGAAAATGTGCCTGCCTGCCAACATCAAGAAACCTCTGAACCCAAACACACACTCAAACACAGAAACAGCCCTCTGAAAGCATGCCTGCCTGCCAACATCAAGAACACTCTGAACCCAAACACAATCACACCCAGACACAGAAAGAGCGTCACCTTCACTCTCTCCTCTGACATACAGCTCGCCCTTCAGCAGCACAAAGCTGGCCTGCTGTATGAAGCTATCCCTGTGACCCAGCCTCAGCAATTGCCCCTGGGTGAGCTCCCTTGTTAGTCTCTGATAGTGCTGCTGAGCTCTTTCCCTGCATGTTGCAACCAAGACGTGAACACTGTTTGCAACCTTCATCATGCAGTATGTTGTGCTTTTGTACCCGACATACTGCACTATGATGATTGCAAATGATGCCTGGATCGGCTCTCTTTTCAGCCTCTAAGGTGGCTGCCTTCTGTTGTGGTGCAAAGTCCCACATTGCGCATTAGATGCCCTATACCTTATTGTACACTTTCCGTGTTTCCTGCTCATCACAAATGAACTTGTCAGCGACACTGAGTACATCACACAGAGTGATTGTGTGCTTGGAGCAGACATTCTGAACTATATTGATGTTCGGAAACTGAAATTGACTGGATTTGACGGCTGGGTCTGCTCTTTTCCTCTTCTTCTGGAGCCTCTGATATGGCTGCTGCACAAGCTAGCTGAGCATTGCAGGGGGGAAACAGCACTTGTACAACTTCAGCATACAGTGTGGTGGACCTGGATCAGACAGTGACTGTAAAGTATCATCAGCAGTGACACATGTCCTGCACAGTGTGATGTGCTTTGGAATCACGCAATAGAGAAACCACCTGCCTCTGTTTCAGGCTGAGACAGAGGCAGCTGAGTCCCAGATTGCATGATCCACATACCTTTTGCACTGTGCTGGACATACGTGACAACTGACAATGGTCTACACCAGTTTCAGCTTAAAATAGGGGCCTGGGCACCTGATTTGACTTGTATGATCCCCATGCTCTCCACCTTGTTCTGGATATGTAAGCGTCTGCCTGCAATGCTGTCTACGATAACAGCACAATGTGGTGGACATGTCACAATTTGGTAGACACGTCAAGATGTGGTAGACACGTCACAATGTGGTAGACATGTCACAATGTGGTACACATGTCACCATGTGGTAGACAAGTCACAATGTGGTAGACACGTCACAATGTGGTAGACACGTCACAACGTGGTAGACACATCACAATGGGACATCAGTAGTCTGAAGATTGCGTGCTGGAATAGAGCGTTTGCTGCTTCCCACATGTTTTGGCCTTGACGCTATGATCAGCCAGTACTCGGCAAATGAAGCGCAGCAATGAGAGCTCCTTATAAGATGCGACAGCAGTATGGATTTGATAAGTGAGTCACCAGCACACAAAACGCGCTGGTGGCGCCCCGTAAA
>JAABUK010011351.1_pt1 | contig 11631 bp, 1 predicted proteins | sample 5559141 | NCBI WGS metagenome assembly JAABUK01 (sample SAMN10711869, study PRJNA513367) | rock metagenome | isolation source: Antarctica rocks | place: Antarctica: Victoria Land, Pudding Butte nord | collected 2016-01-03 | reverse complement strand
TTTCTCTCATAATCAACTCATATTATTAATTATAATCTACCTTTAATTTATTTATGTAAGAACAGTAATTCCTATCTATAATCCTCTAATACTTAAATCTTACTATAAGTTAGACTTAATAATTTCTAATACTTTAACTATCTATTATTAGATATCAGTTATTCTATTATAATAGATTCTATTAAAGTAAAACATATTATATTCTAAACAAGAACAATCTTAAGAAGAAGTTGCCGGTATAGATTACGCCTTCTTAAAAGTTAATACTTCTAACACGTTTTATAAAGATAGAAAGAAACTTCAAATCTTCTTAATTCAAGTTAATATATATATTCAATTTAATATTCAGAAGCTGAGAATGACTAAAGTTAAGATGATATTTATAGTTATATATCTTCGGAATAAAGTCTTTGATTAATTTGAATCATATCTAATAAATTACTTAAAGAAGATAATTGAAGATAAGAAAGTAGAAATAAAAAGAATCTTCGCCAGTTATATCTGCTTTAAAGAGTGTATCTAACGGATGTATAAAGAAGTAAATAAGAAACGAACTACTAAATAAGAAGTTTAGAAATTTTAATAAATAGACTCAGTAACGGAATACGCATCTAAATTTTAATAAATTATATTAAGAATTAAATAGAATGATGTAGCACTTATAATAAAATATTATCTAGAACTGAAAGATTCAGTTAAGAATGAACTGGCTTAAATTAAGAGATTAGATGAATTAGAAAGTCTGATTAATATATCTATTAAGATAGATAATCGTCTATATAAGAGATAGATGGAAAAAGAATAAGAACGCTCTTAGATCTTCATTTTTAATAAATATTAAAAAGGCGGATATTAAGTGAAATAAGTCCGCTATTCTTAAGAAATGAACTTAAATATTATAAATTAGAAAAGATTCAGGAAGAAATCTAGTTAAGACAAACTCTCTTCGATTTAATAAGAGAAGAGGATGAAAAAGAATCTGTGTCTCTATTATAAGAAATCTGAATATTAAGTAAATGATTATCTGAATAAGTAATAGTTGCATATAATCTCTAAAGAATCAATAATAGAAAAGTCTAATGATATATAGAACTTTAGTAATGCGAATATTAAAACATTAATGCCCGAAATAATTATTAAATCGCCCGAACAGATTCGCGATTAAAAGTCTAAAGAATTATTTTATGTCTGTATATTCTAAACCGCCTGTTATAATGATAACTGCGCCATTTATAGATTAGATAAGAATGACTCGGAATGATATCTTAAGAAATCTAGATAGAAGAAAGCACAATAGTCACTAAGCGCTATCTTTAAGATACTCTAGAAACGAGTATTAAATAGTCTTAAATATAATAAGAACTATATAAAAATAATCACTAAATTCTAGAAAAGAATATGATATATAAATAAAGATTATAAGTTGGAATTTCAATTTCAATATTAATATAAAATATATATATCTGAGATGACATCTTAAAGAAATAAAACAAAGTTGCGACTATAAATATATTATATTAAGGATTACTCAGATTAGAATTCAGAATAAATTCATTATTATTAAGAGAGTAATTTATGAGGAGGAGAGAACTTATATAAGATTAATATCCCGGAATATCTTAAAGAAGTATAGAATGCTAATATAATATAAATCGCATTAATTAAAGTAGAATTAATAATTAAAGTTGTATATAATAAGAAGTATAGAACTCCTTACGAGCTTTATAAATACTTCGCCTGTAATAAACCCGAATATTACTTTAAGAATAAGAAACACACTTACTTCAGAAATCTTTAATGTAGAAAGATAAAAAACGAGGAGACTCTTTAAGTTAGAGATCTAATAAAGAATCTATTCTCAGATCTTAAGAACTAATAGCAATTGATATTAATTACACGCGATATTTAATCTTATATACGCGAATAAATAAATAAAAAGCGAAAATTATAATAGACTCTGAAGTTACCGGAAACTACGCTTCTCTAGTTTATATCATCCGAGCACGTCTAATTATTTAGAAAAAAGATAAATTCTACCGTCTAGCTCTAATAAACGGGAGTCTTATAAGTTAGAATCAAAACTAAATGAAAGTAGAGATCTGCTCACTGAATCTTAATATTTAATAGCATATGAAAAAAGTGATACTGAATATTATAAAAATCAAATATAATATTATTCTAGATATTTCATAATTAGAAATTTATAATTTAGTCGTTAGTTGAAAGTAGAGAATTATCAGCTTTCTTAACTGCGGTTATAGTATAATCGATATAATGACAGAATAATCTTAATTAATTATGATTAATAAAGATATCTTAACAATCTCTTTTATAAAAGTTGTATGAATAAAACTCAACTATTAATACTTAGCAGAAATCATAAAAGAGTCTATGAAATACTTATCAAAATATAATGAATTTAAATATTTGTTTATTAAAGATAAAAGCGCATCTGCGTTATCTGAGTATTAATTTTAAGATTATAAGATATCTTTAAAATCTAATAAGAAACTTATTTACGGGTCTATCTATTCTCTTTCTAAGAAAGAACTTAAGATCTTACATGAATATCTTAACAAAAATCAGAAGAAGAGATTTATTCAATCTTCTACTTTATTTATAGAATATTTAGTTCTGTTTATTTCAAAACTTAATAGAGAAATGCGTTTATATATTAACTATTATTAACTAAATAATATTATAATCAAAAATCAATACACATTATCTTTAATCTTAAAACTATATAATTATATTCATAAAGCAAAATGATTTATTACGCTTGATTTATAAGAAGTGTATAATCTAATAAGAATGAAGAAAGAAGAGAAATAAAAAATAGTATTTTAAACTTATTATAATTATTATAAGTATCTGATTATACTCTTTAAATTAATAAACATTCCGATCTTCTTTTAATCTCTAATAAATGATGTTCTAAAAGAATATCTAGATCAGTTCTATATCACATATTTAGATAACATTCTTATATACTTAGAAATTAAGGAATAATATATTAAATATGTTCGAAAGATGTTTCGCGCTCTTTAAATAAAAAATCTATTAGTAAAGATTGAAAAGTGTGAGTTTTATAAGTAAAGTATTAAGTTTCTCGGATTTATTCTAACAGTTATAGAGATTCAGATAAATAAATCTAAAGTAATAGTCATATTTAAATGATCGTAATCTATATTAGTAAAGGAATTACAGTCATTTCTTAGATTTATTAACTTTTATTGAAGATTTATTATAGATTACTTAAAGATAACCGCCCTATTAATATAAATAACTCAGAAGAAGATATTCTTTATCTAAAGAATAGAAGTAGAGTCTTCATTTTAGAAGCTAAAATAAAAGTTTATAACAGCTTCTATTCTTATAATATTTAATCTCGAAAGATAAATCGTACTCAAGATAAATATATCAGATTATATTATTGATATGTGCATAATTTAATCTAATAATAAAGAATGATTAAGACTTATTATCTTCTATTTTAGAAAAATGATTTCTGCGAAACTTAATTATAAGATTCATGATAAGAAATTTTTAGCTATAATTACCGCGTTTAATAAATAGCGAGTATATTTAAAAGAATTCAAGTATTTCGTGAAAGTTTATATAGATCACAAAAATCTATTATACTTCATCACTATTAAGATGTTAAATTAACGCTAGATATAATAGTCTGAGCTGTTATCAGTATATAACTTTAAAATCTTCTATTAAAAGGAAAATGATAACGCTAAAGCTAACGCTTTAAGTCGCTGAGCAGATTATATTAGAGATATTAAATCCGCTCTATAATTAGTTCTATGTAAGAACGAGAATAAATTCATGATATATAATCATGCTGTGATCGCTTTAACATTTCAGATCTCTAATTAAGATTAGAAAAGCTGAATTATTAGATCATACTTAAATAATTATTTATCTCGCGAAATTTAAAAGAATCCCGAAAAGTATTTAGTATTTTAGAAATAAGACAGCGGGCTGATCTTATATAAAGAACTAATATACATTATAAATTAAGTAAAAGAAATAATTCTCCGATAATATTATAAGAAGATATCTTACGAACATTAGAGAATAGAGAAAACTCTAAAACGCATTTCCAGATCTTACTACTTTTCCGGAATAAATAAAACAGTTTAGTAATAAATAGCTAATTATGATATCTATTAGAAAATAAAGCACTTCTAATATAAATTATATGAGAAGATGCAGTCTTTAAAGATATTAGAAGAAGCTTGAAAATCCATAATATTAGACTTTATTATTAAGTTACTTTCTTTTCAGGATTCTATAATAAAAGTTAACTATAATAGCATCTTGATTATTATTAATAAATTAATGAAGTACGCTTACTTCATCAACTATCTGAAGACATCTAATACTGAAGATCTGATCTATACATTTTTGCGAATAATATTTATAAATCACGGTATGCTAACAGAGATCATTTCTGATTAAGATAAACTCTTCACCTTTAAATTTTGAAAATCTTTAATAAATCAACTTGAAATTAAGTATAAGCTATTAACGACTTATTACTTATAAATAGATAAATAAATTAAGAGAATTAATTAGATACTAAAACAGTATCTGAGATATTATATTAATTATCAATAGAATAATTAAATAGTACTTCTATTACTGACTCAGTTCGTGTATAATAATGCTCTAATAATAATCAGAGTATTATCATTCTATATAAATTACAGATATAAATCAGTTCCGTATAAATAACTGAGAGAAGTTAAATAACTTACATAAAAATCAGTTATTAGTATGCAGCTGTTAATCAGTTTATATTAAGAATTAACAAGAGATTTTAAATTCATTAGTTAAAGATCAGACATATATTATAACTCTAAAAGAATTGATAAACTAAATCTTAAAGAGAAAGACTTAATATATCTACTTTACTGAAACATTAAAATCAAAAGACTTAATATAAAACTAAATCATATGAAACTTAGTTTCTACTTAATTTAGAAAGTCTTAGATAAGATAATCTATAAACTTAAACTTCTAGAAATCATAAGAATTCACTCGATATTTAATATTTCCTTTCTAAAACTCGCATTAAAGAATGCTAAATAGACTTTAATCCGCCTAAATAATTAGAATCAGAAGTATAAGATAGAATAAGTACTTAATAATTAAGAGATTAGAGAAAAAACTTATTATCTAATAAAGTAATTAGATTATAATATATTAGAAAATATATAAGAATTAGAAATGAACCTCAGTTCTATAACTTTTAAGAATTATTACTGCCGGAATTTCTAATATAAGAAAAATCAAAGAAAGTAGTTAACTGCTCCTCATTAAAAGTAATATTTAATCCCGCACTAATTAATAATCTTTCATTCTTAGAATATTTCTCTTTTCAGTTAAGCTTATTTAAAGATCTGAACTTCTGAGTAATTATCTTATTCTAAGCCGCTTAAATAAACTCTATATAAGAATTCAGACTTACTATCTCCGCAGTATTCCGCTAAAGATAAAGGAGAATTATCTTCCGCGTAATCTTTAAATATAGTTCTTCCTGTTATAATCTCTAAAAGTTGAACTTCAAGAAGTTATTATTATAGTAAACTTTCTGATAAGTATATTTTAAATACTTTAAAGCGTTCTTAAAAAATATATAAAGATAATCCTATTTAGCGCAGGCGGAACACGCGATTATAGTCAGCACTCTTAATAAAGTTATCTTCTTCGTCTGAATCTAACGCTATTTATAAGAGGAAGATTTACTGATATAATACTGAAGCATGATAAAAGAGAAAAGGAAGTAGAAAAAATAGAAATTCTAAAAGATAGATTTAAGTAGCTTGAGAGATTAAGCTAATCCGGAAGAATATAATATTATGATATAAATTCTGAATCTTATTAATCGCGGTTAATAAGAGCGTTCTAAATCAGAGCGCGGATTATAAATAATTAGAGAGATCTTATTAACTGCGGTTAATAAGGGCGTTCTAGATTAAGATACTAAGATAAGTGCTCAAGAATACTTAAGAGAAGTACTTAAAAGTAAGTACTTGAGAATGCTTAAAAGGAGCACTTAGAAGCTCGTGATATAGATTATAATTCAGAACTATATAAACGAACGTTTATCTCTTAAATTTATAGTTCTTTCCCTCATAATTAACTTATATTATTAATTATAACCTGCCTTTAATCTATTTATATGAGAACAGTGATTCCTATTCACAACCCCCTAATACTTAAATCTTATTATAAATTAGACTTAACAGTTTCTAATAGAACACTATTTCTAATAAGAGAATGTTATTAGTTTAGTGATATAAGAGATATTAAAGAGCGCAGATCTTCTTATAAATATCTTATAATAGATTTTCTTATATTTTTCTTACGTTTTTTATTTAAAATTTGCAGATTTCTTAAGAGTTATAAGAAGAGATTACTACTTTAATAACTTTATATTAAAGCTATTTTATTTAAATAAATATAACTTTAAAAGAGATTTAAAAGAATATTAAATCTCTTATTAAATGATTTTATATTATTAATTAATGTGTTAAAAAGTATCTTAAAAATCTCTTACTTAATATATTTTAAGCGGATAAGTTCTTTATCTTAATTAGAATAACTGAGAAAACTTAGTTATAAATTATATATATTTTAAAAGCGTTCGTCATTCTAGATATAGAATTTATTAAGTAGATAAATTCTCTTATTAAGAATAATAATCTCATTATCACTAATAATAATGAGAATAATAATAGTAATGATAACACTACTAATATATAAGAGTGTATTTACTTAAATTTTTGAAATATCTTTTTAAGATTACTTAATTTTACATTTCTATCTTATAACTTTTCTTTTATTTTATAAGTCTTATACGTTTTTATCGCGTAAGATATAAATACTTAAATAAGAAAATTAAATAAGATAAATAATATTTATAACACGTTAATAACTCGCATGTGATTATTATGAGCTGAATTAATTCTCTTTTTATCTCTTTCACTTTTTATGATTAATTACACGTGATATTAATATGTTTATTTTATTTATGTAAAAGATATTGATAATCTCTTAAATATATATTAAATCTTTCTTAAATTATTAAAAGTTCTTCTCTATTATATAATCTTTTTACTTTATTAAGAAGCTGTGCTTTAATCGCGACTCTTGCACGTTTAATATATAATTTATCTCTTATTTCTCTTTCTCTTTAATTTTAATAAATGCTAACAGCTCGCAATTATCGCGTTTATAATATGATTTTAAAAGAAAGATATAAAAGATAAAGTGAATCTATTTATACATCTTTAATAGTTTTAATTTATATATATTTTAATTTAGCTTCTTAATAATGAGAAATCAATTAAGATACTTATTTAATAACTTCTTACTTGCGCGTTATAGACGAATATTACGTGAAGATAATACTATATAATCGCTCACGATATAGATTCTTTATTAATACTTCTTATTATAATACTTCGCAACTGCTTCACTTATATATTATTATATATCTCTTACTTCTAATTCTTCTTTTTATAGAATCTTAATATATTATCTTATATTCTAATTCTTATCTTACTTTATTAACGAATCTTCTATATTATATCTGCGCATTATAGATATATAATATTTAATTATCTTTATTAATATCTTATTAATAGTATTATAAACGCTATTATTATACGCAAACTTAATAGTTAATAGAAATTATATCTAAGTATTTTAATGATAATTAATATAGTAGTGTAAATAATATTCTAATATCTAATTTTAACACTTTATTATATTATTATTCTGTGAGTGAAATATAATTAAAAATCTTTATTTAATTATTAAATTATAATAAAAGATACTTTATTATTTTAATATAAATAACATATCTTAATCGCTTATGATTAATCTTAATATATTATAATATTTTATTACTTCTTGCTTAATAAGTGTAATAAACTCGCTTGCGATAATATTAATAATAGTAGATATATAAATTACTTTATGTAAGTATTAATCTATTATATTAAATATTAAATCACACACGCGTCTTTAATAAAGTAAATAGAATAGATTAGTAATGAAATTCAAAGTAATATTCTATTAGAATTCTTACAGAATTGATAAAGATATTAATAAATTATAGAATTTATATCTCAGTGCTTTTATATGTTAATATATATCATATATATTATAGTAGATTCGCATATTATTTACTAACTTCGATTAATAATATAATCTGCAAATCGCGTTTAATATCTTCTCATACTTAAAATAATCTCTTATCTAAGAATTATTATAATTCTAATATAATATTTCCGTATAAGTAATAAAATTATTTGAAATATATATTGCGCTATTATATCGCACGAGATTTGTATAATCTTTATATTATTTACTTCTTATATCATCTTCTTTATCTAAATATCTATATAATAGAGTGGGAGAAAAATGGAATTAGTAAGTATTAAGACTATTAGACAGATAACGCAGAGATGAGAAGACTTATACGGAGGAGCAAAGCTGACAGTTTCGTGAGAGGAGATGCGCGCTCTCATCCAACCGATTCTATAAATCTATTCATACGCAGAAAACGTGATAAAAGACATGTTAAAAAACGCGTTAAAACGCGTAAATCACTCTCCGTCTGAATAATTATCTAATCTAATAGAGATAAGACTACGCAGAATTAAGAAATCTATTATCAGACTAGGAAATTAAAGTTAGCAGGAATAATCCTTAATCTTATACACAGAAATAGCACGCGATACTTTAAAAAAGAAATCAGTTTTTATAATTTAACTCTCTTTAAAAACAGAGATAAGAAAAATCATTATTTAAATCTTAGATAAGAAAGAGAAGATTAGAATTAATAAACTCTTAACTAGAAAGATTATAGATCGGGTTAATCAGAAATTAATGAGAATATTTTATATATATTATATGATTATAGTAAAGAAACTTCTAAAGAAAGAAATTATATTATACGCGGAAAATAATTTAGATTATATAAAGCTTAAACGGAACTTAATATAAATAAAGTTGCTAAGCTTACTTATATAACTTAAGATAAGATTATATAAAGTATTAATATAAGTAGTATAAATAAGATAAGAAGAGGAAGAGAAGAAGTAACTTATATAAGAACTAAAGAATAAGAATACTAGACTTATCTTAAATCTGAAAATTAAAAATCTGTAATAAATAAAAAGATACGCGGAAATAAATATAATTATACACGCAATTCTAAAACTTTCTTATTTAGATCTGATAAATAGAATTATTTAAAAAGATTTTATTTATAAGATAGAGTTTAAGATAATTATATAATATGATTTAACTCTTTAATCACGCTAATACTTCTATTATTAGAAATACAAACATTTATTTTATACGTGTAAAAAGATATAATTCTGCGCACACTATATAGAATATTATTAAACTAATAAATGTGAGAAAAAGCTTAAGAGAAAAGCTGTATAATATAGTAACTGCTTAGAAGAATATAAAGCTTAGTCTTATAACTACTTATAAAAGAAAAGAGAATAGTCTTATATAAAGAAAATATATGATAAGAAATTAAGATACTTTTAATCTTAAAATTAATAAGAGATCATTTCTATTCCCTCTTCTTTCTTCTCTTTATTAATCTTAAATCTATTAACGGAAGTTAGTAGAAGTAACTCTAAATTAGAGATGAAATAGAGTTAAGTAGAAGATTTATAAAAAAGAAGATTAGTTTATTTAAAAGATTATTTATAAGAATTTAAGAACTATATAAAGACTAATCTTATATTAAGTTAAGATATTTAACTTCTTCTAATTAAAGAAAGTTATTAACTTATATTCGAAGATATTATATATTAGAAAACATCTTCATATAAAGTCTTAAGATTCTATAATATAATATTAATAAATTCAGAAATAAGATGATAATAGAGCTGCTTTAAAATTTAGAGATTGAAAAGTATAATATTCTTACAATTTAAGAGTTATAAAGAGGCATACTTAATTATACTTTATATAATTTAAGATAAAGCGCCTTTTATAATAGTGATTAAAGATAAAAAGATTTAAGAATTCTCATGCTTATTAATAAGCGCATTTATATGAACACATGAGTAGAAACACATTACTTAAAAGATCTTATCATAATTATATTAAAACTTCAAGAAATATAGATCACTAATTATATAATCAATATTTATAACATCTATAATCCTCTAAGCTAATATTTAGAATTAAAAGAAATGAAGTCTCTTAGTATTCTTTATATAACATTCAGAATGTCTAAAGAATATATTATACTGAACGATCTGAATCTTTATTATCTTAGCTAATTAGATCTGACGTACTTATTATAATATAAACTCTTAGATATATTACTAGAGATTATATAAGAAGTAGAGTTGAAACTAATTCTTCTTCTAGAAATAATAATAAGAGACTGTTAAAGAGGAGATTTATATAAATAAATAATTATAGATCTTATCTTTATAACATTAATATTAAAGAATCAACTCATATAATATTAGATAGAAGTAGAAAGAGAATAGTTATTAGATTATCTTCTAATTAGCACGGAATTTAAGTAGCTAAATTAATCTAGAAAAGAGTTATCGAAAAGATATAGAGTATGAAAAAAGATGGATTAAGAAGTCTTCATTAAAAGTCTTTATAATTATATAAAATTACTTGAAAGTTGTATACTAAATACTAGAGAAGAGATTAATCACTTTACGTACAAACTAATAAGACTTACACACGCGATAATAGAAGACTTAATATTATAAATAAGATAATCTCAGTATAATTAGAGATTCTAGATAAAAGAATGTTAAGAGATGATAAAGAATATAAGAAAAGTTCATAAAAACTTTATTAAGAATTTATCACTCTTCTTATAATGAAACTTTATATAACAGCGCAGTTAAAAAGAGAAGACGTTATTAAAGATAAAAAAAGAAGACTTTAAAAATATAATATAGAAGATAATATAAAGATTACAAAGAATTTAAAAGATTATATAATAAGTAAGATAGCGATCATAAGAATAAATTACTTAAATATTCTTTCTCACTCTTAAATAAGAAATGTATAAAGTGAAAGATGTAGAGAGTAAAGTAAAGCTTTTATGTAATATCTGCTTTTCTTCTTTCTCTAAAGTAGATTTTATAGATATTGAAGAATATAAATATTCTCAGAGAATTCTATAATAGAAAGAGATTAAGAAAAGAGAAATCTTAAAAGTAGTTAGTTATACGGGAAAAGATAAGGCTTCTAAATTAAATGGAATTCTAAATAGAGTTATTTAAATTCTTGTATAAGAAAAATTAAATCTGATTAGAAGACTATTTCAGATCTATCTTATATAAGAAATCTAACTAGACCACTTTAGAAGCGCTCGTACGGTAATATTAAAGAAGTTAGATAAGAGAGACTACTCAAATCTATTAGTGTATAGACTAATCACACTGCTAAACACGCTAGAAAAGATCTTAGAGACAGTAATATCTAACTAAATAAAATATATTATTAAATTATATAATCTTCTATTAGACTTATAATATAGAGCACGTTCTCTAAAAGTAATAGAGATAGCATTATAATAGATTACAGAGAAGATATATATAATCT
>JAABUK010011349.1_pt1 | contig 11633 bp, 8 predicted proteins | sample 5559141 | NCBI WGS metagenome assembly JAABUK01 (sample SAMN10711869, study PRJNA513367) | rock metagenome | isolation source: Antarctica rocks | place: Antarctica: Victoria Land, Pudding Butte nord | collected 2016-01-03 | reverse complement strand
ACAAAGACACTAAGGCACGAAGAAGGAATAAGAAATCTTCTTCCTTTCCTTCTTAGTGTCTTTGTGGCCCACTTGAAAATTAAGATAATTGTGTTCTACCAGTAGCCTTAAAAAGAAGAAACCGTAACGAAAACAGTTTAATCACGGATGACGACAATTTTCAAAACCTTATTTTTGCCCAATGGCAAAAAGCAATTCCGATACGCCAATGATGCAACAGCACCAGGCTATAAAAATTAAATACCCGGATGCCCTTTTACTATTCAGGGTAGGTGATTTTTATGAAACTTTTGGGGAAGATGCAGTTCGTGCCTCTCAGGTGCTTGGGATAACGCTTACTAAAAGAAACAACGGAGCCGCCGTATCAACCGATCTTGCCGGTTTTCCTCACCATGCCTTGGATACTTATTTACACAAACTTGTAAAAGCAGGATACAGGGTTGCAGTATGCGATCAACTGGAAGATCCTAAATTAACTAAAGGGCTCGTTAAGCGGGGTGTTACCGAAATGATCACTCCCGGAACTACTACTAACGATAAATTATTGGAACGTAACTCTAATAATTTTCTTGGAAGCATCCATTTCCACAATGAACAACTATTTGGCATTTCATTCCTCGACATTTCTACAGGCGAATTCCTGATCGCAGAAGGCGACAGGGAATACGCTGATAAATTGCTGCAAAGCTTTAAACCTGCAGAAGTTATTTTTCAACGCCACCGTCAGAAACAGTTTAAAGAAATTTTCGGAAATAAGTTTTATACCTACACCCTTGATGAATGGGTTTACCAAGATGTATATGCAGAAGAAATGTTATTAAAACATTTTCAAACGCATTCTTTAAAAGGTTTTGGAGTAGAAACATTAACAGCCGGACTTACCGCTGCAGGCGCAACGCTCCACTACCTTAAAGATAATGAACATCCCAATCTGCAACATATAGTAAGCATGCAGCGGATTGACAAGGAAGATTTTTTGTGGATGGACCGCTTCACCATCAGAAATCTTGAACTGCTGGGAACCGGGCAGGATGATGGAAGAACCTTACTTAAAGTACTTGATAATACAGTTTCACCTATGGGAGCGCGTTTGCTAAAGCGGTGGATCGTATTTCCACTCAAAGACATTAGTAAGATCAATGAACGCCTGGACCTGGTAGAATTTTTTATTAAAGAGGTGGACAACCGTAATAAAATAGCGCAACACATCAAACTATGCGGTGATATTGAAAGGCTGGTAAGTAAAATTCCACTTAAGAAAATAAATCCAAGGGAAGTATTACAGATCAGCCGGGGCTTGCAGCAGGTTGAAAGCATCCGGAATATTTCGATGGTTAATGGTAATGATTATCTTAAAAGATTGGGTGATACTTTAAACCCCTGTCACTATATCGCTGAAAAGATTGTTAAAGAGATTGTGGATAATCCACCGGCTACGGCATCCAAAGGAAACATGATTGCAAATGGTATAAATGCTGAATTAGATAACCTTAGAATGATTTCTTCCAGCGGAAAAGACTACCTGGTAAGGCTGCAACAAAAAGAAGCCGAAGTCACAGGAATTCCTTCCCTCAAAATCGCTTTTAACAATGTGTTCGGTTATTACCTGGAAGTTACCAATTCGCATAAAAATAAAGTACCGGCTACCTGGATGAGGAAGCAAACGCTGGCAAATGCAGAACGTTATATTACACCGGAATTAAAGGAGTATGAAGAAAAGATTATGGGTGCAGAAGACAAGATACTTGAAATGGAGCTTAAAATTTATGAGGCGTTACTCAATGAATTACAGGATTACCTGGCTCCTATCCAAACCAATGGCAACACGCTGGCAATTCTTGATTGTTTGCTTTGTTTTGCCAATAACGCGCTTCGTTTTAATTATAAACGCCCACAACTCCATACGGGAGATGAACTGGCATTAAAAGGTGGCAGGCACCCGGTGATTGAAAGAAACCTGCCTGTTAGTGAAACTTACATTACCAATGATATAGAATTGAATAAATCGTCACAGCAAATTATTATTCTTACCGGACCTAATATGAGTGGTAAAAGCGCTTTACTAAGGCAGGTAGCACTGATTACGCTGATGGCTCATGCAGGGAGTTTCGTTCCTGCCGATGAAGCAATCATTCCATTAACTGATAAAATTTTTACCAGGGTAGGCGCTAATGACAACCTTAGCGGTGGTGAAAGTACTTTCATGGTGGAAATGAATGAAACAGCGAGTATTATAAACAACCTTACAGACCGAAGCCTTGTGTTACTGGATGAAATAGGACGTGGCACTTCAACATATGATGGCATCTCAATTGCCTGGAGCATCGTGGAATTTTTACATAAAACTATTCATGCTCCCATCACATTATTTGCCACTCATTATCATGAGTTGAATGAGTTAGAGAACAAATTGCCGGGGGTGAAGAATTATCATATTTCTAATAAGGAGGCAGGCAATAAAATTATTTTCCTACGCAAACTTTGTCCTGGTGGAAGCAAGCATAGTTTTGGAATTCATGTGGCAAGAATGGCAGGCATGCCGGCTAGCCTGGTGGAAAGAGCAAATGAAGTATTAAAACAACTTGAAAAAAAACATGTAGATGATAATCTTGGTGAACAGGTTAAAAAATTAGCGGCGCCACACGTGCAGCTTTCAATTTTTGACGAGCATTCACAAACATTTGCGAAAATCAGGAAACTGCTAGAGGATATTGATATCAATCGTTTAACACCAGTAGAAGCTTTGCTGAAATTACAGGAAGTTAAAAGCAAGGTTAAGTGATGAATTAAACGGAATTCGGATTAGGATTTAAAACGTATTTCTTCAATAATTGACCCGGAATTACAAGGCCTATTTAGCTTTATTGAATTGCCAAAAGGTAGTTAAAATATGATAAGAATATTGATATTGAATGTGGCGTTGTAAAGTTTAACATGAAAGTATTGAAACTTTTAAGTCGAGGCACATGATTTGAATACGGTCAATTGTCATAATCATTGAACCTTTCGTATAAGCATCGACTGGTTGTTCATTTAAAAAATTAAAAAAATATGAAAACATTAAAAAAAATCGTTTTACCTGTTTTAGGACTATTTGTTATTTTTTCTGCGTGTAAGAAAAGTTCGTCTACTCCCGCCGTTCAAGATGTTTATACCAAAACCGGCTTACTGGTGAATACTTCTCAGGAAGTTCCCGCTGTTACAAATAGTAATGCAACAGGGACTATGGATGTTACTTATGTGAAAAGCACGAAGTTGCTTACCTACAAAGTTAACTGGATGAATTTGTCAGATTCCATCACTCAATCCCACATTCATGGAACGGCTCCAAGAGGCGTTATGACAGGGGTAAAAGTTCCTTTTGATCTGGGTAATAAAGGTGCTTTATCCGGAACTTATACCGGAAAATTTACAGTGGATGGTACTACAGTTAAAGAAGACAGCCTATTGGCAGGGTTTTACTACTTAAATATCCATACCAAGAAAAATCCAAATGGAGAAGTGAGAGGACAGATAGAATTTAAGTAAAATTTAAGAATAAAGAAAAGACCCTGAAATCAGGGTTTTTTTATATCATATCTGGAAGTTTGCTTACCACTTGGTCAACTTCATTTTTTGTATTATACCTACTGAAAGAAAAACGAACAGCAATCTTATTTGGGTTATTGTTGATAGCGCGGATAACATGTGAACTCTGGTCGGCGCCGCTAGTACAGGCGCTACCGCCCGAAGCACAGATATGATTAATGTCAAGATTAAAAAGCATCATTTCGGATTTCTCCGTTTTTGGAAAGGATACATTCAATACAGCATATAAACTTTTACCATAAGTATCACCATTAAAAAATATTCCGGGAATATTTTTTTGTAATTGCCCGGCCATATATAATTTAAGCGAGCGAATGTAATTACTGTCTGCCTCGTAGTTTGCAGTTGCTATTTCAAGAGCTTTTGCAAAGCCTACAATACCATATAAGTTTTCAGTGCCGGCCCGCATGTTTCTTTCCTGCGAACCACCATAAACGAGCGGCTTTATTTTTACATTTTCATTAATGTATAAGATACCAACACCTTTAGGACCATGAAACTTATGACTGGAGCCAGTAATAAAATGAACAGGTGTATTTTTAAGATCAAATGGATAATGACCAACAGTTTGAACAGTGTCTGAGTGAAATACAGCGGAATACTTTTTACATACTTCACCAACAACATTCAGATCAAGCATATTACCAATCTCATTATTTGCATGCATCAACGTTACCAGGCATTTATCAGCGCTGCCTGCTAACAATCTTTCCAGGTCTTCAATATCAATATGGCCATCAGGTAATAATCTAACATTAGAGGCTGTAACCTCACCATTATGAAAAAGGTTTTCTACAGTGTGCAAGGTTGCATGGTGTTCCAGCGCAGAGGTAATGATATGTTTACAACCCAGGTCTCTTACTGAAGCGCAAATTGCCGTGTTACTGCTCTCCGTTCCGCCAGAAGTAAAAAAGACCTCTGCAGGATGTGCATGTAAAATTTTAGCTACAGTTTTCCGGGCATTTTCAATAGCAAGCCGGCTTTCACGACCATAGGAATAAATTGACGAAGGATTACCAAATTTTTCCGTTAAATAAGGCATCATGGCATCAAGAACAACAGGATCTAAAGATGTGGTAGCTGCGTTATCAAAATAAATTCTAGTCATTGTTTCTCTGATAGTTAATAAGCTATCAGCTGCTTGCCGCTGTAGCATTAGCGACCGCGTACACCATAGCGTATGCAAGACGGATCAGCATCCAGCTTAAGCATAGACCTATAGTCTTGCCTCATACTTAGCAAACAGTGATTAGCTGTCTGCCAACCTCGCAGCTCATACCTGGTTACATAAATTCTTTAATATCCTGCATTAATCTCATCGCGATGTTATTCGCTGTTGTTTCAAAATTACTTTCAGCGTAAATGCGTATGATCGGTTCTGTATTAGATGTTCTTAAATGAACCCAGTCTGAATCAAATTCTATTTTTAATCCATCCTCGGTATTGATAGGCTGCCGGCCGTATTTCTCCTTAATCTTTTCTAAAATTGCTTTAACATCGATGCCGTTTTCGAGTTCTATTTTATTCTTTGAAATAAAATAATCAGGATATTTGGAACGAAAAGATTTAAGACCATTTTTATGTGAAGAAAAAGCGCTTAAAAACAAACCGATTCCAATTAATGCATCACGTCCGAAATGAAAATCAGGCACTATAATACCACCGTTACCTTCACCACCAATCACAGCATCAACGTCTTTCATTTTTTTCACCACATTCACTTCGCCGACTGCAGAAGGAAAATATTCACCACCATGTTTAACTGTAATTTCTTTCAAGGCTTTGGTACTGCTCATATTACTAACTGTGTTTCCCTGCTTTTTACTTAGCATATAATCAGCAACAGCTACAAGCGTAAATTCTTCACCGAACATGCTGCCATCTTCACAAACAAAACAAAGCCTGTCAACATCCGGATCAACGGCAATACCAAATGAAGCTTTTGATTTTTTTACTAATGCACTTAATGCTGCCAGATTTTCCGGTAATGGCTCTGGATTATGAGCAAATTTTCCTGTTACCTCGCCGTTCAGTAAAATAACTTCTTCCACTCCTAATGCCTTTAATAATGGTGGAACATATAAAGCACCTGTTGAATTTATAGCATCTACAACAACCCGGAAATTATTTGCTTTGATTGCAGGTTGATCTACATGAGGATAGTTAAGTATTGCCTGAATATGCTTATCCAGTGAGGAATGATCGGTTGTAAGCGTCCCCAGTTTATCTACAGATGCAAAGGAAAAGTTACCTGCCGCAGCTTTATCTAAAATAAATACCCCATCATCAGCATCAAGAAATTCACCTTTGCTGTTAAGTAATTTCAGGGCATTCCATTCTTTGGGGTTATGACTGGCGGTAATTATAATACCGCCACCTGCTTCCTCCCATATCACAGCCAGTTCTACAGTGGGCGTGGTTGAAAGCCCTACATCAATTACATTTAGTCCCATTCCCAATAATGTATTAACAACCAGGTTTTGAACCATTTCACCGCTTATTCGTCCGTCTCTGCCAACCACTACTTTACCGGCATTGCTTTTTTCTTTTAGCCAAATTCCGTAAGCCGCCGTAAATTTTATAATATCGGGAGGAGTTAGATTTTCCCCGGGAACTCCTCCGATAGTACCCCTGATACCAGATATACTTTTGATCAATGCCACAAGTCCTAAGGTTTAATGAGCACCAAAAATAAGAATAATAAGGAAGGAATGATAGCCGGGGATAATAATTCTAACTTATATGTGGCATAACAGCATAGATTTCACTAACGCTTTTCTATCAGCCGTCAGCTTTAAGTGATCAGGTGCAAAAACTTATAATGCCAGGATCTACTATCATCTGATGGCTGATGGCAACTGTTAAATCCGTTCATTTACCACGAAACTGTTTTACTTCATTTTAATTCAAATTAAAATTTCGCACCTACATTTGAAAGAAAAAAGATGGACATCCCCGATAACTGGTTTAAAAATTGGTTCAATTCTCCTTATTATCACCAGCTTTATTTTAAAAGGGATGATCAGGAAGCGACAGTTTTTATCAACCGTCTGATTGAGTACCTTCATCCGGGTAGGGATTCGTTTATGATGGATGCAGGATGTGGAAAAGGTCGCCATGCTATTATCCTGGCCACATTAGGTTTTGATGTAACCGGTATTGACCTTTCTTTCGTAAATATTGAGGAAGCAAAAACTCATGAAACAGATAAGCTCCATTTTTTTCAGCACGATTTGCGGTTACCATTCTGGATCAACTATTTCAATTATATATTTAATCTTTTTACAAGTTTTGGTTATTTCAAAACTGAAAGGGAACATTATAATGCCATACGCACTATTGCAAATTCACTAAAACCCAACGGGGTATTGGTTTTTGACTATTTAAATGTGCATTACACCGAGGATCATCTGGATCATAAGGAGGATAAACAAGTGGATGGAGTAAAATTTTACCTCACCAAATGGCATGATGAAACTCATTTTTATAAAAAAATTGTTATAGAAGATAATAGCTTGAAAGAACCATTAGTCTTCCAGGAAAAGGTAGCCAAATTTACTTTAGGTCATTTTAATGATATGTTCGCCTTACATAATCTTCAACTCCAGGAAGTTTTTGGTGACTATGATTTGAAGGGATATGATTTGAAAAATTCACCCCGAATGCTGATGATTGCAAAGAAGGTGTGAACTGAGATTAAATGATTTAATGAAGACTATGATTTTCTTCCGGTAATCAAAGTATTCATTAAATCATTTTAATCACAGTTCAGACAACATACCTACTTCCTCTTCTTATTATTCTGCAGCATGTACCTGGATGTTTCAAAAAAAGCAGTAGTTATATTGCGATAAACTTCCTTGATTGAATCGTTTGGAATACCGGGGTCTTTTTGAGTAAAATTTGCCCATACAAGATCTTCCTTTTTGCCCGATGGCTGCCGCGTATAATAATAACTTCCTTTTACTACGCCGATGTTATAATTATTATGGTCCATAATAAAAGCAATATCTGCAGCTTTATTGGTTTTCTGCAATAGATCTCTGCCCAGTGTAGTATTTGTATAGTTGATATTTGCCAGCCCAGCGGCAGTTGGCAAAAGGTCTACCTGTGAAGCAACTACATGAATACGCATTGCAGGTAAAAGCCCGGGCGAGTAAAACAACAGAGGTACATGGTAACCGGTTAACCCGTAATCGGTCCAGGCACGTGGCAACATGCCGGCAGCATTGCCATGAATGCCATGATCCCCAACAAAAATAAAAATAGTATTATTAAAATAAGCAGACTTTTTAGCAGCCGCAATAAATTTACTAAAGCCGAAATCCGTGTACCTGAAAGCATTTAATTCATCATTTGATTCAAAACCGTACTTTTTTAGAGAATCTTCCGAGTAGTTTACCCGGGCAAATTCAGCCAGATCTTCCTGAGAAATAGTATATGGACGATGATTGTCAGCAGTTTGAATAACAGCAATAAAAGGGCTATGCTGCTGCTTTAATACTTTATCAGCCTGAAGAAATAAGTTCTTATCACTGATACCCCATACGTCTATTTTCGGCACATCATATTTATCCTCTTCGTACAGGTGAAGATCTTTTATATTATTAGTTAGTAATCCGCGTATATTAGCCCAGCTGGTACTTCCTCCCAAAAAATAATATTTCTCATAGCCGGTAAAGTCGTTGATGATAGTATGCTGATCTACCATTGCCGGATTCCGGCTGGCTGTTTTAACAATTGTAACATCCGGAATGCCTGTTATTGTAGCCCATACACCCCTGGCTGTGCCAAAATGCGGGGTAAAACAGTTATCAAAAAAAATTCCCTGTTTACTGATAGTGTTAAAAAAAGGAGTGGTATTGAGCGGATTTCCCCACATCGAACTTTTATAGGCACTGAACGATTCGCAAATAACAATTATAATATTTGGTTTTGTAAAAATGCCGCTATCACGTTTTACAACTGTTCTTTTAAAATTAAGATTAACAGAATCCGGCTTGTCTACCCCTAAATATGCTGCAACAATTGAATAATAAAGCCTCACTTTTTTTTTATCGAATGTTGAAGTCCGGAAGCTTAGGGTGCTTAAGAAAGACTGAAATGGATTCAGCGCTATATTCGCCTTGAAATCGCTGCCTGTGTTGAAAGCATCACTCCATCTTAGGGGAAACTGACCAATTCTTCCGAATATGGCCAGGGCAAATATAAAAAAACAGATAAAAAACCAGGTAAGGCGCCGGCCTTTAGCAGGATTTTTCCGGGAACGTGCTACTTTTTTATAAAGTATGGAAATAATCCAGATAAAAAGAATAGTGCAGATAGTGATGCCTAAAAGTATCCTAATTACAGGATAAGTTTGCCAGACCATAGCTGAAGATATCTTTGCATCTTCCAGAAAACTTAAGGCACTGGCATTCAGTCGTTGAGAAAGGTAACGTAAATGCAAAAAATCGAGTACATATATAACAATCAATATTAGGGAGAATAAGCCGGCAAAGGATAACCAGCTCTTTTTAGCCGTTGCAGATTTAAATGGATACAAAAAAGGAATGCTGCCAATAAGTAGTATAACAGCTGAAAAAACAGCTACAATTCTTGCGTCATATCGTATTCCTAAAAGAAAGGCAGGAATAGATTCTGAAAATAATACCTGATCAGTTTTAAAAATCCACCATGTTCCTACACGTAAAACCGACATGATCACAAGAAAAAAGATATCCAGGTACAATATCCATTTAACAATACGGGGAATGGGTAGCATCTGGCAAAATAAGGTATAAATAATATAAAAGTTATCATTGAGACCTAACTACCTATTTTTGTAAATAAATTATATCACTAAGTTTCAGGTTAATGAGTGCATTGGAACGAGTAATTCAATTCGATTTTTGGCTGTTCTTTAAAATTAATGGAACGTGGACCTGCAATTTTTTCGATATATTTTTTCCCCTTATTCGTGAATCGGTAGTCTGGATTCCGTTATATTTATTTCTGTTGATTTTTATATGGATTAACTTTGGCATCAGGGGTTTGTATTGGGCAGTGGCACTTATCTGTACAGCTTCCCTTTGTGATATTATCAGCAGCCATATTATTAAAGAAAATATTTTTCGCGTAAGACCTTGCCGTAATCCGGGTATTGAGAGCCAGGTAAGATTTCTAGTTAAGTATTGTCCTATGAGTTCCAGTTTTATTTCATCACATGCTACAACCCATTTTGGTATTGCCTGGTTTCTTCATGCAACGCTCCGGCAGTTTACTTCAGGCTATAGTAACCTTTTCTTTGTTTGGGCTGCCCTTATATCTTATGCACAGGTTTATGTTGGCGTTCATTTCCCCCTTGACGTTTTCTGCGGCGCATTGGTAGGATGTTTGATAGGGTATGTAATGAGCAAATCATTTAACAGATATGTTGGTTTGATTAATAATTCCTTAAAAAACATTTAATGTTAACTGAATTTGGTACCTACCTTTCAGGTAGCTGTTTATTATTGACAAAATGTCTTTATATTAATAACTTAATCACCTGTCGGGAGGCTGGAAATATATGACGGACGTCATAATCGTACTAGTATTAATCGTAGTGAATGGTTTATTTGTGATGTCGGAAATAGCGCTTGTATCCGCAAGAAGATCCAGGCTTGAATCTCTATCAAATAAAGGAGATAACAAAGCCAAAGTTGCCTTATTACTATCTGAGAATCCGGAAGTATTCTTGTCAGCTGCGCAGATTGGTATTACGCTAATCGCTATTTTAACAGGTTATTATTCCGCTGAAAAATTTACCGCCTCATTACAACCTTACATTGAAAAAATAGCGATTTTTAAATCATATGCCGGAACAATTGCCACTGTGCTCATTGTGATTATAGTAACCTTTTTTTCTATTTTAATTGGTGAACTATTTCCTAAACGTATTGGGATGATCTATGCAGAAACTATTGCAAGAGGAGTGGCCAGGCCTATGCGTTTTTTTGCTACCGCTACACATCCTATTGTGTGGATACTGACTAATATCACTAATTTTTTCTTTCGCCTTTTTAATGTCCGGCCCCATAAAGACAGTTCTGTTACTGAAGAAGAAATTAAGGCAATTATTAGTGAAGGCACAGAGCAGGGCACTATCCAGGAGGCTGAACAGGAAATTATTGAAAGAGTGTTCCACCTGGGTGACAGAAATATTACTTCCCTGATGACGCACAGAAGCGATGTCATCTGGTTTGATATAAATGATAATGAAAAATCAATTAAAGAAAAAATCATCGGAGAGCCCCATTCTGCTTATCCAATTTGCGATGGATTGGTGGATAATATTAAAGGAATGGTCTCCATCAAAGATTTGTATGTTTCCGATGATCTGATATTATTTAAAGACATTATGAAACCTCCCATGTTTGTACCGGAAAATAATTCGGCGTACCAGGTCATAGAAAAATTTAAGGAATCGCAGATACATTCCTGTTTTATTGTGGATGAATATGGAAGTTTATTGGGTATGATTACATTGAATGATATCCTCGAAGCAATTGTTGGAGACATTCCTCAAACAGACATGCAGGATTATGAAATCCTGCAAAGAGAAGACGGCTTATACCTGGTTGATGCGCAGATACCGTTCTATGATTTCCTGACAAGATTTGGCAAAACGGAATGGATGAACGAAGGAGAACAGGATTTTGATACCATGGCTGGTTTTATCCTTCATCAGTTAGAACGCATTCCAAAAACAGGGGATAAATTAGAATGGCGCGGATTCGGTTTCGAAGTAATAGATATGGATGCCCAACGAATAGATAAAGTAATGGTGTCGGTTTCTGAAACTATTAAGAGCGAGATGGAGGAGGAGTAATGATTAATGATTAATGATTAATGATTAATGATTATGATTAATGGTTAATGGTTAATTGTTAACGGATAGTAACTGATTACTAATTAATGCGAATCAAGGGTTAAAGATACAGTTAATGAAAGCGGCAGCAATTTTTCCAAACACATGCACTAACAGGCCTTTTGTTGACCTGACTTTGCTGGCTGTTTGAATG
>JAABUK010011348.1_pt1 | contig 11633 bp, 12 predicted proteins | sample 5559141 | NCBI WGS metagenome assembly JAABUK01 (sample SAMN10711869, study PRJNA513367) | rock metagenome | isolation source: Antarctica rocks | place: Antarctica: Victoria Land, Pudding Butte nord | collected 2016-01-03 | reverse complement strand
AATGGGGCTTGACTGCCAAGCAATTCCTTCGTAGTGGGACATATAACTCCCAACCTTCGAAACCTTCAAGTCAACAATATCACTCGTGGTTCTCCTGGGCAAAGCCCTCTGGTCGCCATTCTAGGAAGATCGGAATAAGCAACGTGAGCTGGGTAGGATCTTCCACACAATCAAGCAGAAATATACCGCACCGACCATGACACATTGGCGTATTGAGAACGCTGACGAAGATATTCCTGTCAATGGTCATTCGTACCAACCATACCCACAAGGAGCCAAGATTAGACTTACGACGTTGGCGATTGAATCCCCCTTATCGAATGGCATCTCATCTTCGAAGGTTGAGTCCTGGCTTTCACATGCGACGGCGACGAGACCTTCATCTTCCAGTCCATTCCTTCGTTCTTGAACACCTTGCCCTTCAGGTTGCTTAGGGCCAGATGTATGGTTACTTCCCACTGGCTGATTCTTGGCTCGGTTCCGGGACTTCGATGTATCTTTCTTGTCAATACCTTTCTTTCTCAATCTGTCTAAGCCTCTTTCTGCTACCATTGTTCGTTCAGTGAGGTCATGTACCCTCGCTTCCGCAGATTCTGCCCTGGCTTGCTCGTTCTTGAAATCGGTTTCGGCGTTTTTCGCCCGCTGCTGCGCCGATTCTACTTGAAGTGCTGCAGGTTTCACATCTGAGTCTGCTTGCTTTACATGTGTCTCCAGGTCTGCAAACTCAACCTCTGCAGGGTCCGTCTTGGAATTCCACTTCTCATTTGCCGCTCGTAGCTTGGTGATCTGACCTTCCGCATCTCGGACTGTTCCCTCTCGAACCTTATCCGAGAGAGCGTGATGTTTCTGTTGGCACGCGTCCATGGGGGCTAGAGCAACATCGACAGCAAGAGTGCCTCCGTAAGTCAGAAGAGTTTCTACTGTGTGCCTGACGTATTTGCTGCTACCAAGGCCTTCTATCTGAATGTCTTTCTGGATTGTATACTTGATGAACTCACGGAAGGGCACTCTTGCTTGACCTGCTTCATACACTCTATGAGCCGCACGTATAAGAATCTCGCTCATACCACACTTTGCGTTGTCTTTAAGTGACCTTACGATGAGGTCCTGTAATACATCAAGGTCGAGTTTGCAGGCCATGATATAAATTTCATAGAGCTGTTCGATCTCGGTGGCACTATCAGTAGTGGCCATCGGAAGCTTTTGACCATAGAGATACTGCAAGATTCGACGGACAACAACGAAGTTCTGGTCTGGAAGCTCGATACACGATGCTTGGTTGCGTTGGCGTGTATGCTTTGGGAAGGCGCGGAGAATTGGCGATTGGGCAAGAACTGCATGGAGAGCTTTCAGGACTATTTCCTCTGGGCCGACGCTGATCGTGCAGATTTCCGAATCTAGGCGCCTACAGATATCATTCAGTGACCTTGTGATCGACCCGATAGTTGACTTACTCGCCGTCTTCATCAGGGAGAATCTCTTGGTGAGAGTGTGCCTTGGCGTGTCCATCGGGATCACACGCAGATTTATTTTCCGAGATCCAACTTCCGTCATCATCAGCTCGCGCCCCAGCGTCAAATCATCTTTAGTAGCAGCAACTTGGCCACTGGCGAATTGCTCATTTATCCTGGCAGAGCCAGGCTGCTCCGAAGCATTGATGGAAGGAGTGAGCATTTCAAACGAAGCTGAAGATTCACTATAGTCTAAAGCCATAGCAAAAGTCAAGAAGAACAGTGGAAATTGAAGCCGAAGAAACGCTTGGGGCGATGTTGCGGAAATATGAAGGTGAAGTCGGCGCTGTGAGGCAGGCAAACACATCATTGGTTGCCTATGGATATGTGAGCCCGAACAAGCTTCTGGAAATTTCCTTGAGGATCTGGATACCTCGAGATTGGGACCAACAAAGTCCGGTCTTCCATTCTCACTTCGATCTTCGGCATCTTCCGCTCGCCAGCCATTGACATGCCGTCACCCAGCGACTTCTCTTGATCACCTTAGTGTTTATACATCCGGTGCGGCTCCTTGCGTACGAGTCAGTCCTTCACCCATCCACCTTCGCGCCTGGCTATGCAAAAGAGCAAAAGTCACACCCCTAGCATAAAGCTCGAACATATCTCTTGCTTATTCGCAACTTCTCATACAAGTACCACGTTCCCTGCCGTTTGTTCACTACTCACAGGTTAGCTAGGACCTATACTGGTGCAGCAAACGACATTCCATACCTCGAGACGCATTTCTCCAGCCGTGCACTTGCGGTGAGGAACAGTTTGCTTGAACATAATTACTTCCTATTCGCAGCTGCTATCACTTCTGTCTCTCCCATTGCTATCAAAGGAAACTTCCTTGCACATTAGTAACTTGTCCCAAGACTTCGAGAGAACGTCTTCCAGGGCGAAGGCATCTATGTGGCTTGCTCTGTTTGTGGCTCATGGCTGTAATCGAATTACAGGAGCTTGTGCGTAAAAGTACGCAACTCGAAGAGACACAGGTCGGCCGAATCAAAATCATGACGAGTTGGATAAAGATGGTTCTCGGAGAACCACGGCCCCTGTAGCGAGGAAACCTATAACATAACTCAAGTAGAATCTTGGTCAGTTGACCTTGGACAGTCTAAGCTGCTTTTGCATATAGAAACAATTACAGCTTTAGGGATCTGACCAAGTAACTTGGCAGTCCGAAATTCTAAAAGCATTTCACACGATGGCCTTGGCGAAAATTTCCCCTTGCGTTTATTTACTGGAAGATCTCTCTATGGTTGAGAGTGGATTAGTCTCATCATAAGTAGTCCCAAGCTTCCCTTCTGCTATATCACACAATGAAATATGGTGACATCCACGCCCTGTTATACGCATGCCTGCCCCAGCCACGTTCTCAGCAACTTCTCAAATCGTAAGCTGTGCGAGGATCAAGGTTGTGAAGTCGATCCTGAATAGGCGGCAGTGAAGCCCAAGGGGAAGGAGAGAGTCATGCATAGTGGAAAGGTAAAGGGTCTGAAGGAGGGAAGAGCGTAGATCGAGCGGAGCGGAACGGACCCTAAAAGGAATCGCGCCTGAAGAGCAGGGAGAGAAAGCGTGGGTTTGTGGGACGAGTATCTCTCTCTCTCTGCCGGACCCATTAGTAGGAAGGAGGCCCGGGAAATTGGGTCGAAAAGGAGTGTCTCCATGAAGGGATACCCCAGAGGTAGACTACTGGAGAAGACAATGAGAATAAACCCCCATGTGGATTATGATAGGGCTCATGCTTTTTGGTCGTAACGATTTTATGAGCTCGAGAAATGACAGCAGTATGAAAAATGCTCTGGTTCCATGCTATTCTAGGGGCAAAGGATAGAACAAAATCAGTCCAACTCCGCTGGATGGTTTTGCAGATTGTCGCCGCGATCAAAATTTCGTGATAGGAGGGACCGTCGCACCCTGGCCTGTAGAGCACTCGGCGAAGGGCCTGTGACGCCCAGATCCGGAGAGTACTGCATAAGAGCTAAGCTTCGTCGCCTGCTACCATCCTCCAGACTTGGTATGATCAAGCTTATCAGCAACATCGACTGCAGGACGGCTCCAGAAATCGTTGTCTTTGTGCTCTTCCCCAATTTGGCGAACGAGATTGGTCTTCCCGTCAGCATATCAGACAGGCGGCTCCGCTTGCACGTAGTTATTTGGAAAGACATCAGTGATGCCACCATAGCTGCCAGACCATAACCAAGCCTTACCTTCGTCTATTCGACCTGAAAATATGCGGCTTACCTGAGCAGTTGTCGGTAATGTCTCGGGGTCCGTGCGAATCACTTACCACCACATTCGTGATTGTCGCGCCTTTCGGAAACAACAACCGCGAAAACCTCCGCCATGCCAGTCGCGGAGAGCAGTGGCAGTGGTACCGCGGGCACCTGGGTCGATGGGAGGTCTGGTTGAGGCGCCCCACCCGGTCTGCTGTGAAGGCGGTACAACCACTGGCTCTTCGACGACAGAGGTGATCGACAGCCTGTTAGTCAGCATAGCGTGCAGCACGGCTACCATGAAGTCGGCACTAAGATCTCCGCCCTCAGCCGCAATCATGGCAATGTCCACGTCGTTCCCTCCTGGGTTGAAACCATGATCATGTCGTTGAGAATGAGACACAACCTTCTCAACAACGTGCGATGTAAAAAAGAGGCTAAATGGGGTCTCCCGCCCAAGTGCGTTGTAGACTCCCACCGCTGCCCTGAGCAGCTCGCGAACTCCGTAGCGCCTTTCCAGTTCTCTCAGAACTATATCACGGACATGCATCACGCCGTATGTTACTGCGAAGATATAGAGATCTCCCATGTAGCTGCCTTCGTCTCCTGGGTTGAATTCGAGCGCATGGTCGATCAAGAACCCGTACATCCAGGCAAGGATCCCCGCAAATGCGTGTGGGTCAACTGCAGAGAGTTCAATGCGGTAATCCTCTTTCTTCTCGACTATAGCGTTGCACATGCCCTCGAGAACGAGCGAGGAACTGACGACTTTTTGATGCACAGCAAACGTTTGCTGCTCTTTTCCAACCACAAAGATAAAGATATTGGAACTGTGGTAGCTGCAGTAATTGCGTCAGATACAAGGATGCTGAATAGTACCTGCAGTTTCCCGCGGACACCAACATACCAACGGGCTGGAGACGTGTTTCTAACTTGAATTCCTACCACTGTAGATTCTAGATCAGCCGGGTGTCTTCACATCAAATCGTCATAACACTTCTCATCTCCATTTGTCTGCTCTATGATCGAATCGTGGCTTGTGCTGGAAGATCCGTCCTGACTTCGGTCTCTTTCGCAAGCTGCATATCTCAACGAGGAGAGATGAGCTGCTTCCATCGAGGCGGCGGTGGAAACCATTCCCAGAATTGCAGATGATGTCTTGATCTAGTGGTTCTCAGGAGAAGGCAATGTTCAATGCCTATCTAAACTGTTGTGAATTCCACTTGAATGGAGTTGAGCTAGGAAGGAGAAGTAGTTGAGGTCGTAATCGGCAACGTCAAAGCTGAGCCGAGAGACGGCTCTGTCTGGTGTGTGACTGAGTTAGTTTGAGCAATGCTAATGACCAGAGTCTTTTGACCGTAGCTGAAGAGGAAATGTGTGGTAAGCAATTGTTGTAGTGGAAGTGATCGGCAGCAAAATATCGGGGTAAAAGAAAGACGATAGCAGATGTCTCTAAGAAAGGATGAGAAACCCCCGGGAAAGTGTGGGATTGTAAAGCGCAGCTCAGGTTAGAGTCTGCATGAAAGGTTGGAATAAGCGTCAAGGAGCGTCAAGTCGAATGAAGAGAGAATTTCTTGGAATACTGCTCTAAGAGTCAATGGCGCTTTGTCCTTGTCCTTTATTCGCTTGCAAGAACTAGCTAGTCCATTGCTCAACTTTATCTCATTTCCGTTTCGAGGGACGCTGTCGATCCATGCCGACACCTCTTGCCTTCCCTCCTGTCAACAAGGCTCGCTGTCTCAGGTACTGGCTAACAATCTTTTCCACACTTCCGACATCATGCTTCGGCTTCCTCAAATAGTATAATCTTGCCCTCCTCTTCCTCTTCGGAGTCTTCTGCGCCACCTCCATACTCTGCACCAATGGACTGAAGATCTTAATTTGCATTTCTGTCCCTATCCTGGTGAGATGATTTCGTAATAGAACAGATGAATCAACACCGCGTTGTTTTATCGACATAATGACTCCAGAGAATGGTTCACCGCTTTTGAACGTTGTTAGGAGAATGTCGCCTACTTTGGCGCCTTCTCGGTTTTCCGGGTCGAACAGCCGTTTCCGAGCACCGGTGGGGTCAAGAATTGCCAGTTGCGAGGTACCGACTTCCAATACGGGGTCTTTGCATGTTTGCGCTCGGGAAGGAAGAGGATCGTGTATGATTATCTCTCGTTTGCCTGCATAAAACATCAGATCGCTCAGAGGAAACTGTCGAGGCCCAAATACCCTTATCAGGCCGAAGGCGTGCCGGAAGCTGTGACCAATACTGCTTCGGTAGATCTGGAGGGAGGTCGAGCCTCTGTACTGGTGCCCGTTGTATCGTCATCAAGGATCTTCTCTGGGGTTTGTGGGTTTTAAACTCTCGAGAGAGTGATCTCCAGCAGCATGTTTGGCGCAAGTGGGAAGGGATCGAAGCCATGTTGATGGTTGTGCCAAAGGAGAGGTCAATGGATGAAGTCGAGTGTCCGAGAATTGCTAGCTCCGAAGCTTTGACCAATTTTCTGCGGAGCTTGGCTTTCCCGCAGCTTGAGAGCTCGATTGAGAGTCCCAAGTTCCACCCGTTCTGCGTCCGCGGGTTTGCTGCTTATGGCCGTCCTTTCCACCTCTCCTTGAGATTAATGCGATCAATGGCCCAAAGGGAGCTCGGCAGGGTCTTTCTCTGTCGCAGTTGTCTCAACGAATCACGGAGACCACTTTCACTTTCAATCTCAAGACCTTTTTCAAGCACACCTAAACATGCAAAAAGTATGCCTTCTCGCTATCATTGAGCGATGAGCAACTGACTGAGCTCTACAGCGATACCAAGGTTCTCCCCCTCTTCGACCCCTGAATTGGACGACCTCTTCATGACCTTTCGCACCAAAATCTTCACTCCGTCCGCCCTCTCCAAATCCCATCGCGACCTTATCTACAAGCCCACTCGCCACAAGCTCCTCATCAACGATCCCGGGGTCACTGTCACCATGTCTGATAACGAGGAACTGAGACTCACACCCATGAACTCGCGCGAACGACCCAACAAGAAACAATCGCTGGCGCGCTTACTCGAGCTGTTGCAGGATGGCAAAGATTGGCAGAACCTACCTGCATTTCTGGAAGGGATGCATATGGCGGGTGAACAGATGTCAAACGGCTACATGGAGAAATTTGTCAGGAGAGCTAACGAGCAAGGAAAGACAGGGATCATCATTCGATGTGCTGAGATGGTGAAGAAGACTGGTCTTACCTTGGCTGATCCAGCAGTCACGACTGAGTTGATGTTGGGCATACACATGAGGGCAGCGAAAGCAGGGTTCAAGGGCGAAGAAACGGAGAAAGCGCTCCAATGGGCGCAAGAAGTCGCGCTGCTGATGGAGAGGCCAGAGCACTGCGGCGGGAACGTTTGGATGATACACGAGAGAGACATGAGGAAAGACTTGACTGTTCTGGCAGTCATGCTGGAGCTGAGAGCAGCACGAGCAGATCGTCCTGAAGAAGCAGACATCACTTTCGGTGTGGTGACGAAGACAGCATCAAAAGTAATGGCGCTCTGGCCACAGCAAGATCTTCACGTTAGTGAAAATGCTGGACTAGCTCGAGTACAGCTGGAAAAGTGGCTACCGCTATGGGCGGGAATGAAGTTTGCGATGACGGGCAAGAGCGTGCAGGATGCAAAGCTCCGCAATGAGCTCTCTAATGCTCATAAGGCGCTCTCAAAATCTGTTGAGCAGGCGAGGACGAGGGTGGAAGAGGCCTCCTCGGGGAGGCCGAGGAGGTGTCTACACATGTACAATGATGTTAAGGATTTGTAGAGTACAGCGAACGAGAGTAATTCCAATTGTTCGGCAATTGGATTTTTCAGAAAGATCCTCGTTCATCAATTCGTGATTGCTACTGCAATGCGATACGCGTAGTCAGTTACCTTTTGTTAGTCGGTTCCTCAAACCATGCAAAGTCATCACTTATGCAGCCCATTCAATCTAGGCCTCACCTCCATTCCGCAAGCAACGACTTCTCAAAGCATCGTCAACGTATGATCCGACCCAATCCGCGCGACGAGATCCAACTCCTTTTCTCCACCAGCTACCGCCGGTCCTCTGACCACAACCTGCGCCTCGTGTCAGCTCACAGCAGAGCAACCGCCAATGGCAGAACTCACCTTCCCCTCCGGTTCCGCACCGCCAAGCCTACCCTCCTCACCCGTCAGTAGCACCTCCACACAGCTCAACGGCGGGCCGAAACGACTCTCCCGCGCTGGAGCTGTCTGATGGTAGTCGAACATGTTAGTCTGGCAGACCGCTCCAGCCACGCCGGAGGCAGTAAGCGCATAGCAAGTCCTGGCTCCGAGTAGGATCTTGAGATCATTCAGGGCTGTCGTGGATAGAGGGGGTGAATTCTCATCTTCGGCGCGGTGGTAAATGAACAGTAGTCGGAGCTTGGAGAGGAAGTCTTGCCGGCCTGGGGGAGCGAACGAAGGCGTCTTGGGCATGTTGCCGTTGAGGAGTGATTTACTCTGCCAGTAGCGGGATAGTTGGGATAGGAGACCTTGTTGGATTTTCATTAGTCTGTCGTGGTATCGCAGTGTGCTCCGGGAGGATGCGATGATGATTGTAGGGGAAATTTCGGATGCTGCAAGGGCGAAGTCCACGTTTTCTCCTGCTACCGAGTTGAGTGCCACGGTGGCGTGCGAGAAAAGGGACGCAAATGTTAGCATCAGGGTGTATGATGAGGTCAGTGGAGCGATCGGGAGGACCACGTCATCGCTACGGAATTTCTGGTTCCTAGGAAGAGTGCTGATTAGAGCGGCAACAGCAGCCGCGATGTTCTAGAGTAGCGTTAGCCGATTCACACAGCCCGAGACGGCAGCTCACCTCGGATGTATACTCCACAACGGTAGCAGAATCGCGGGAGGACTCGACGATCGAGAGGCTGGGACTCTGTGATCCCTTCTTGACGGATGGAATCTCCGAATTTGCAGGTGATTTGTGCTCTTCGACCAAGTCGTGCCAAGTCGAGATTTTTACCTTGCCGACCACATCTTCAGGAGTCTCGGAGAAGTCCTTGTGCTCATTACCGGCCTTAGTGACCCAGATGATTTGCGTCAAGTTCTGACACCCTGATAGTACCGATTGAACTTCCAGAGTACCGGCTTCGGCGATCAGAACATCTGAGTGAACCCTTTGTAGCTGCTGAACGAGCACATCCGTCGATGAGCCATAGGGAAGGAGCACTACATCGAAACCGTAGAATGAAGCAGCTGGGCGAAGGTGAGTATTGTGGCAAAGAGGATTGAGCAAACTTACCAAATATGCTAGCTAGGAGCTCAACAGAGTTCGAGAGGCAGACCGCAACCCGCTTGCCCTTGGTATCTTGAATATATTTTCCAACGACGTTGAACTCAAGCGTAATACTTTCAAGTGAATGCTCTACAACTTTCTCTCTCCCAAGCACGGTCAAGAGCTTGCCCTTCGGGCCCGCAGAAGATCCATCATCTTTCAATGGCCCTCTCATAGCCTGGGTCCAGACATCTCTCAAGTTGCCATTCCGACCCGAGCTCCATTTCGGAGCGCCAGGATCTTTAACATTGAGACCGGAACGCAGCGGATATCCGTATGGAACTTCGATAGATCTGTATACTGCAGATTCGCCAGGCTGCCTCACAGGAGACGCGGTAGCTTGTCTAGCAAGTAGAAATGGATGAGTATCAGGATCCTTCCACGTCAACCATGGATATGCCAAGAAGAAGAAAAGGAGACTGGCGATGATTGTTGTTGATAGACTCCAGCCAGCGAATATATCATTCAAAATGGCATCTAATTTGACAAGCAATCCATCACCAACAGCCATGATGATTGACTTGCAGAAGTCGTCGACAGAGGTGCTGTATCACATTTGAAGCTGAAGTGATTAGGAAGGAATATCTTGGCAAGCTCGTCACTCTAAAAGCTCCACTATCACATTATAGGCATAGATCACCCGTAATCGATCTCCTTTAATTCAACGCTCCACAAACCCAATTCACTTCTTTCTTCAAGCCATGGCTAAGTAACATTATTCTTAAACTAATAAATTATTTTCTCAGTATTATACTGTAATATCATTACTACTGTATTCAGATTTTATGAACGAGCTTTCTCAAGAATTCTAGTAGAAGCAGTTAATTTGAGTTATTTTCCATAATCTGTTGTGAGAAACGGCGCCTCATTTAGCAACTGCAGAGCCTTAATCATAGAGGCGGGGTTTGTAGAATCAGCTTGACGTACACGGAAACGATCTTTGCTGATGGGAAAGAGTGAATCATGCCAGAGCCTGGAGAAATTGGACGTATCGGATTGCGTGTGACCAAGGATCTCTACACTTGGTGGGGTCAATTGGTTAGAAAACTGGACAAAATCCAGGAAGTGGCCCTCGAAGTCCCATATCTCACACAGACACTCCCCAATACCCGCGCGACTATTAGCTCAAACAGGTGCCGCACAACGATGCGAAGATGGTCCCAAGAATCATCTAAACCACGCGTCTCGACCGCGTCTTGACCGGAACATAATTCCAATTCTACAGACTCAGCATGACACTCGCTTCCATTTGCTGCAGCGCCAGAAGAGTTGGATATGGAGCCCGTGAGCAGCCACTGGTCATACAACATGGCTAGGGCCGTATAATAGCCCAGGGAGCAGCAGAAAGACCAAAAAAATACATATACGAACAATCTGAAAGCCTCAATTCAAGAAATAACTGCCTGCTCCTTATTCTTAATCTGAAGAAGTCCGCGCTCCGTGAGCTTGTCACCTACCCGCTTGCATGTTCTGATTATCGTTCTGCGTCATGCTGAGGTTCTGGGAAGGTGAAGATGAATGCCCTGATCTCAATGCTCTCCTGAGGCGCAGCACCTATGCCAACCTCAGAATGGGTAAAAGAGGCATGCGGACACCCTAGATGCTCGATCAGTACATTGTGCTATCGGGCTGAAATGCTCCTCGGGCCACCTGAGCACGCGGCTGTCTGGATGGACGACGTACATTTCGCCTCTACCTTCGGATCCGAGTCGAAGATTTTGATCAGAGTAACCTCTTCCGGCCTCTGGTTACTAAGATAACGCCATCGGTTCTTCTTGCGCGGAAGCAGATAAGCAGTCTCTCCAATATAGTACTGCCGGATGTGATCGACGCAGACGACATCGAATTCTGCGACTCTGCTGCCGTCGCAGAGAGCTAGTGGCGCATCCACGATGGGCCTCCAAAGCGGCCGCCAGAAACTGAGGGGTCTTGTCAGATCCACTGCACGCTTGACTCCTGCAAAAGCGGAATCTCTTGTCACACTGACTTGATGATCCTCACGCGTCCTTCCAGGAGCTCCTCCGCTTCCTCACCAAATTGAACACGCACTCTGTTGACCGCAGACAGCGGGCTTTGATCTACACGAGGCTCAGTCAATACGAAGGGTGTTCGATCTAACATTCACGAACCAATATGTGCATAATTGACTGGTAGCAGTGCATGTGTACCGTCGTTGATATCCAGCCTGTTTGGAGCTTCTTCCCGTACATTTCGTCGGAGCTGAAGTGGAGAGATCATAAGCCGCTCTTACTGAATGGAAGAGTGAGCCTTTCATGTAGACTGGTCTGACTTACATGCCAATCGAAGAATTCCACCCGGTCTGCGCCGTCGACGTTGTCTAAGAGCCACGGTTTGACATGATTAGGCAAGAAATCCCCCTCAACAAGCAGCCTCTTGTCGAATTCGCTGAATTCCGAGAGCATCTCCCGGAATGCGAACCCATGTTTGTCGAGTTCATAACTAGCCTCGTCTTCTCGAACGTCATGTACCAGCTCTGGAGCTTCTTCTCTGAGCACAACGTTGGTAGCGCGTTTGTCTGGCGAGTCCTTGGGTATGTCTGCCAGGATCTCGAAGGGCTTTTCATGCTCGTACAAATCCTGCCACTGTATGTA
>JAABUK010011345.1_pt1 | contig 11634 bp, 12 predicted proteins | sample 5559141 | NCBI WGS metagenome assembly JAABUK01 (sample SAMN10711869, study PRJNA513367) | rock metagenome | isolation source: Antarctica rocks | place: Antarctica: Victoria Land, Pudding Butte nord | collected 2016-01-03 | reverse complement strand
ACGCCTCCCGTTTCCACTAATCATGTGACCTTGGACGACAAAACTCTCAACCCTCTTGAAGATTATTATTGTCTGGTCGATATGTATGAGTACAACTACCGAGATTCCAGTCTTGCAGACTAGATTGTGTGTGCACTGTTTTACTCGATTCTACTACGTATTCTATTCTTGTACTTATCTCCTTGGCTGGGGAGGGAACAGTTTTCAATGGTCAGGGAATAGAATCCACGAGCGACAATTGCGACTACAGGTATGGGAATATTACCTTAATTCATTGCTTACCCGGGTTGCCACGATCAGAACTTCATCTGCCTCAAGGCTTACATTCCATTTGTTTCTCGTGCTGTTCCTTTTCGTCTCTCAGTCTCTTTCCCAGGGGAGATGTGACGCAGGTTTATGTACAGCCTTCCGGGTCCAGACGCCTGCTTAGGAGAAGCTTAGCCCTTCTATCAGAGTCCAACAATAGAGACAGTCCAGCACTAATAATTCGCCGCTTGTTCGTAGAACCACAATACACACGGGCCCCTTTTAATGCGTTCCGGACTCCCTATGAGAACGATATAGGGCAGGTACCGAAAATTTGGGGACCGGCTCTGTCGAACGAGCAGCGAATTGGTGGTCTCAGATTTGAGATTCCAAGATTTGTTGGATGGAAATCATAGATCAGCGAACATTGCAACTGACTGTACGATGATAAGTCAGAGGAAGTTCGGCATGTCAAGTATGCAATTAATGCCCTTTGCTGTTGGAAGCCTTTATTTCTATTTCTAGCCTTAAGCAGTACCATGGGATCGAGCACACAGATTATCATCTCTTGTAGATAAAGCCAGCAAGCATACCGTCTATGAAGCTAAGAATTCGTGATTGAAATCCCCCTTTTCAACACGAGTTGGACTATGATTGCTTTTAATATAGGATCCAGTAGTCAGTAGTTCAAGAAATCGAAACAGGTATGGCACGGGACTTGGACAAGACTTGAGCCCCTTTTACCGCCGCTACCTGCACAAACTTTGCAGTACCAATAGTTGCGTTGGTTTCGAATCCTGTCCTTGAGACATCAGCGGCTAAAGTCAGGCTGTCCTTTGCGCCACCAGCATACACAAGCCAAGAGTCGTATACGTTGGGAGTGGCACCGTTCCAGCTCATACAGACCGTGGTGGAATTGAAACCCTTTGCGGTGGCATTCGCCAGCGGAACAGTCGTCGGCTTCCCGCTCCATTGTTGTAGAAAGGCTCGGTAGCTGGACACCTGGACCTGGTTTCCGAATTTGACGTCCATGACAACATCTCCATGCTGATCGAACTCTTTCATGGTGGGACTCTGTCCATAACCGAGGAAATTATGGCCGTTACCGAGAGGCTGGTAACTGCCTTGGCTATTTGCGTAAATGATGTCTTTAGGGTCGAGAAGCGAGCTTACTACCGTTGCAGTGCGCTTCGATAGGTCTAGGAACAAAGTGAGACCAGTACTAGGACTAGTCTGATTGGTACTAATAAGGCCTAAATTGTCGTCGTTGAACATGTGCAAGAACAAGTAATCACCTGAGGAGTATGCCGGTCGTACATGATGCTGCCATTGGAACTGGGCGCCCGGACCAAGCTGGAAGTCCCCGCCGGTGATTCCTTGAAGATTCCATTTGACTGATCCATCTTTTGCGAGTGCATAGATGGACGAGAAGAAGCGCGACGAGATGAGATATCCGTCGTCCAATGTGGTCACGGAATTGAGGGTGAAGTATTCCCACGGATGTGTCGCTTTTTGCCCCTCGAACGGTGCACCATCTATTAAGAAGTGTGACTGGTTGATTGGCATCCGATCAACATGATCCAAAGAACTCCACTTAAACAACGTTCTGTTGGTCTTGATGTCTATCTCATAGAATTGACTATCGCTCAACCAGCCGTTTTTGGGCCCGCCAACGGATGAAAGGTCATAAGGAGTAGAGTTGTAGGCGGTAACGAGGATGGATACCTGTGGAGTGATGAGGCTTTCATGGTTGTCAATGTAAGAGGGGTAAGCTGAATTGTTCATTCCGTCGCCAGCAATGAAACTGCTGTCATTAAGGCCGACGGTGTAAATCTCTCGATATGTAGTATCCAGGATCTTGACTATACCGAAGCCATGTCCAGCAACGCCATTTACAACGAAGGGGCCGGTCCAGTACGTGAGCACGTCTTTGCCGTGCAATTTTTGGACTGCAAGGTTGGCAGAAATTGCTCCTGAAACTGTATTCGGACCATGCCAAACGACATCACTGCCTTCTGTCATGATCAATGGCGCAAGAGTCCTAGGCCCGGGTACTGAACCAAAGAAGGACTGAACGAGGAAGAAAAGACCATCAGTTGCTCCCACAGTTTTCGAGATTTCTAAGACTGGCGGGTGAAAGTCTGGCTCAGTGACGAATGTTTGATATGGCCAAGTGCTGGCTGGCAAATTTTGCCTTGATTCCAGGCCTCTTGCTGGTACATTTTGCGTGATAGCATCAGCGAGATTGTTCAACCCGATGATCGAGCCCTGTAATGCCGCGAAGCTGAGCAGATGAATGAGATACCCTCGAAACATGTTGACTTTGTTTCTATGTGACGTGAGTGCGAGATCTTTCAAGCTCTACTTCTTCGATTACTCAAAGTTCTTCAGTTGTTGAGCCCAGACCTCAGTAGATGCAAGGTAGATAGGGTCCAGTACATGAGTTGTCCAGGGGTTCTTGACTGTCGGTTCAGCAATGCACACAGGATTGAATTTCTTATGGAATTGCAATTGCTTATCACTGGCATAGCGTCAATTAAACAGAGAAGATTTATTGGAGAGACATCAAGACCATTTTTAGGAACTATAGCTAAGAAAGATTGACGAGTCTTCGCATTGATACTCCCTTGTACAGCCAGCAATGACGAGAATCGCCGCGAGTACTCATTAAGGCATCCATACACCTTCGGCTCTCCTCATCAATCCTACGTGGTGATCCCGCTTTCAAACATCTCTGAGCTGGTGTGATACTTCTACCAATGGCAAAGGCGTTCAGGTTTGAGTGTTACTTTCAACCAGAGGCATGAAAGGAAGACATGGAATTTTGGCCCCGGTCAGGGAATCTGTCGTTTCAGGTCGGGAAAGGCTGTCAGCCCTACGGATCGTGGGGCGGGGCCTCGACCGATCGACTGCCCCTCCATTTCCTCAGCCGTCCGCTCCAGCTCCTGCTTGAGATGACATTAATCGAATACGATTGCATACCACGTCCAGCCATAGGCCAACGAGTGCTCATAGAAGAATGAAATGATGTATCACCTTGTCAATCCAGAACTATAGAACATACAGCTCTATGACTGCTGCTGGCCGCCTTTGGTCGATGCTTTCGTAGTTTTACCGTCCTTGCTTTTTTCCCTTCCCCGTTTGTATATAACGGTGTCGTTCTACTTACCTTCCTCTCGTCCGCTGTTTAAGATCAGAGACTGCAATGTCCTCCTCCAAACCCAGCCGTAAAGGTAAATTCCTCCGCACCCATTCGATGAGCATCACTCATAATCTTCCTAAGGCCTCGATTCCTCCCTCGAGAATCTCTCTATAGATTCCAAACCTAAACAACACACCAAACCCACCTCCACCCTAGTTGCCGACTCCTGGGACGAAGAACCTTCCTCGTCCTCAGACACTGAACCCCCTCTCCATACCACGTCCGATATCCCGAGCGCCCCTCCCCCTACTCCCATTTCGCCACGCTCCCACCAACCCGGTACTAAATGGAGTGATTTCCCATCAAGTTCCTCTTTCTCAGCCCAGTATGCCCCAGATGGTAGCCCTATAAGTCCGGCCAGTGGTCGTCCTGGTTCTTCGAGAACAGATGCTCGACCGGAGAAAACGACGGCAGTGGCGGGGAGACTGATTGCAGGGGCGCTGGGGGTGAAGACGCCAGCGAAAAGTGAGGAGACACAAGATTATGAGAGGGTTTTGAAGGAGAAGGAACAAAGAAGAAGAAGGGAGGAGAAGGAGGCGAAGAGGAGGGAAGAGGACGAGAAAGAGGCGGCGAAGAAGGGTGTCTGGGAGGAGTAATGGGGAGAAGATTGGATGGAGACAGCAAGATTGCAAAAATGAAGATGAAACAGCACGAAGATCGAGAAGGGTATAACTCTGGTCGACTGGGCCTGGAGGTGGGACGAGTGTACGATAACTGGAACGCAAAATGCATCACAAGGGCCTGGTTAAATATGCGTTATGAATGGGCATCTGCAGCGGATCCTATACATCTTTGGTTTTGGCCTCTGATTTTCTGTAGCCCAATACTAGGAGGACTTAGCGTCGCGTTGCATATATCGGCATCATCACTAGACTCTGATGTATATATCATCATTTCAAATCGCCGCCTACAGCTGTCAGCCATATAGTGTGAATGACAGAGGGATCGATATTACCTTCCATGTTAATGAGAACAACGGCTCAATATATTGTAGCTCCACGCAGTTCCATCTGCACTAGACACACCAACAGATAGTCATCATGTTAGACAACAATCGTTAAACTTGTGTCAGTCTCGTAAGGAAGTCGTATCAAGAGCAAGTGTCACGCCCTGTAGCCAATGGAAGGAGGAGTGACCAAAAGCATGAAATTGAACCTATCCATGTTCCTGGAATCTAAAAACAAAACCCTGCTCCCTTAGCGCCCATTGCTAGAGTCTTTACTATCGCCGGAGAAGCTACATAGCCCGGTGCAAAAGATCAGATAGCTGATACTCTTCCTGCTTTAATGACGTGCTATCCTCATATCTTGAACCGTAGCATCCTTAGCACCCTCCGATCTGTTCTTGGTGGACTTCTAGAGTGTCTCCGTCTGCCATCTCAAGCTATGTAACTTATTAGCCTAACCAATTCGGGAAGGGAAATAATGTTGGATCAATCATGGGCAGAAGTTGCTGCATTGACGCGTAGGAGGACAGGTAGAGGGGAATATTTGCAAATGTGGAGACCTACCGATTCAGGACTATCTGTTGGGTTGACGCGAGCCCCATCGAATAAGAAACGGACGGATGAAAGGTTCTTTCCCTGACGGTCGCAGAAGGCGTTCATGAGTTTGGACAGTGCCGTGGTCCGTTTGATTTTGAAAAACACCTCATTATTGTTATCCGTGACTTTGATGTTGAGATGCTCAGCCTTTGGTTGATCGTCGGGATTCCCCCCTGTGCCGGGCGACTGGTCGCGGTCCGACATGCTGTTGAACGTAGATAGGTATGGGTATGAGGCGAAGTGGCGAGTAGGACTTCTGGCTTTTTTAGGGCGCCACAAGTAAGTCAACAAGCTGATCTGAAAGTTGTGTTAGTATGTACTACACGCCAAGCAAAGGTAGATACGAGAGGGCCATCTACTGACAATGTTGATAGAGTTAGGATCGAGAGGTTGGGATCTTGGTGTTCTAAGAAGTGAGGCTGTAGGAAGAAGTGAAAAGAAGTTGATGTTGCAGGAAGTTCGCCGTGAAATATGCCCCACCAATCAAGAGGCTTCTAGAAATAGCCGAAGAGGAGACCGTCATTCACGCTTTAGCCTGACCGGATACCAATGTAATATAAATTTAGTAACAATTGCATACCTTACATTACACGACACGCCTCTCTACCTACCTATGTCCCTGGCGCTTCTGTTTTTCGGGAACTTCATAATGGTACCACGACTACATGCCTACTTCCGAACTCACAAAGCACATATCTAACGTGGCATTTTAGGGCTTGGAAGAAGATTTGAAGACGAATCCGCCATGCCACCCTCTTGCGGTGAGTCTGATATTTCATTTTAACCATTCACTAGGCTAACGAAGCAGTAGTGTGCTATTCAGGGTACATTATTGCCATACGCTGCTAGCCATGATTGAATGCTAACGAGATATGCAAGACTGTTTGGCTAAGAATTCATACAAAGAAGACAAATGTAAAAGCCAGGTGGACGCTTTGTATAAATGCTGCAACGCTTTCTATCAGCGGCAAGGAGATCATGCAACCACAGTCAGCTGCCCCAAAGCGAGCCTGTTGAGACTAAAAATGAAGCAACGCGCAGAAGGCATCTAAGTCTGCAGGAGAGGCATCTGGATCTTAAGAGTTTGGTAGCCGCTAGTTCCGGATCCGATATATCTGTGGGGATTTGCTAGAGGTTGAAATTTTGTAACAGCTCGCTATGTTGTCAAGACCTTCAGTCCTCCGTAAGAGATCTGGCCTGATGTGTAGTGAGTGTCGAATCCGATCTTAGGCGATCGTGAGCACGCATAGAGATCCTCAAGGGATCTGGACAAACATCGAAGAGTCTGCCCCGAGACTCTAATGATCACCTGAAAAAAGACATTGTTTTGTAGAGAAGAACAGTCTGAATTTCAAATTGACGGGATGTTGTAGAAAATTACCTAAGCGAGCTGTCGAAGAAACGCGCTATGCTAGCGTGTCTGGCTCACGTATCTTTTCCTGCAGGGCGCTGCAACACAATACTTTATTGTCAACAACTTTGAGGAGAGGTAGCTCTTGGTGATACTCAGGAGCTCAGGAGCTTTGTGTAGCTTTTGAAGTAATCGGTGTTTGTTCCTCGTTGAGAGTTTCTAGCCCAAACATGTCCGACCAATCCAATGAGATTCTTTACGCCGTTATAAGGTACCTTTAACGAATCTTTCATAGCGGTCTCTGGAAGGTTAGACTCCTTCTAGCCATTATGTCTTCACGACGGCATTCCCGAGAAGAAAGCTGGGATAGCCTTCATCACTCTGATGCGTCCCATGGTGCGTCCGAGGTGGAGGATGATTACGCCGACATGAGTATGGATGAAGCATCAGATGATCGTAGCGAAGGGTCTCCGTCTGGAACACCGGCGTTGCTTACAGTCAGTGATGTACATCGGGCACTACACCCTCTCCAATCTACTGCAGATCGGGTTGGAAAACAAGTCGAACAATTTGCAGAGACTTTGGATCGTCTCAGTACCAGAAGACAGCGAAAGTCGCAGAAAGATTGTCGACATGTGCTCCCTTTAGTACAAGCCTACAAGAAGATCGCTAGTGGCGCTGTCGAACACTTGAAGAGTATTCATGCGCCTGAGAGGCAGCAGCAGTTGAGTAAAAAGTGGAAGCGTAAGTTGCGGAATTCTGGCGGAACCTCCACCCCTGCATCGCCTCATGCCGACCAAGAGGAGCGTGGCACCAAAACTACCGTAGAGGATCTGAGAAGATGGGAGGAGGAGGAGCAAACATGGGATTTGCTTGGCCTCATGCTGGAGGTTGAATATCCTATTCCACAATCGGATAGTCAACGACCAAATTCTTTCCGAGGTCATACGCGACCAAGTCGAAGTAAGGAGGTCACTCGGTACTCGTCAGAGAAAGCGGTATGGGATTCATTCCTCGCCCATGACGATCTTGCCTGGGAGAGACACACGGTGGTTGAGTGGTTGAAGAAGTGTGCCGACGAATCGGGCCAGGACATCGAATTAGTGGTAAAAGAGCTAGAGTCTGGCGCGGATAGAGGATCTGGTTTATGGGCTCACAGCTGGCTATATACTAAGGAAGCAATCAAAGGTCAGAAGCGTTTACGGTCATGGCCACAGGCGCTTGAGTCAGACGCACCGGGTATCGATACTTCTCTGGTGAACTCGGACCGAACGAAAGCTTTGGTGACCCAGCTGGATCCTGATGCAATCACAAGACAGGGGCGAAGCCTTGAGAAGCAAGACCACTACTTCGAGCAAGCTACTTGGCTGGCTTGCTGGGAAATGGTGCGGCGTGGAAAAGATTGGGATTATATCCGTGAGTGGTGCCAGGAACGAGTGGAAGGATGGAGAGCTACACTTATGCGTGGGGATCCTCGAAATTCTCAATCCAAGGAAGATCATCCAGGACCTGATGTCACCACTGGCTGGCGATCAAGAGCTCTTTGGCGGAAAACCTGCGCCCTTGCTGCCAAAACAGGTGGAATCGACCCTTATGAAAATGCTGTGTATGGAGTTCTCGGCGGGTATTTGCCCAGTGTTCTTAAAGTCAGCCGCAGCTGGGACGACTATTTATTCGCACACTACAACTCGTATTTGCTGAGTCAATTTGACCGTTATGTTAAGTCACATTTCTCTGATCGACTCTCAACTGCGTTGTTACAGAAACACGGGTGTTACGATTTCTCTGTCTCTGAGGGGCATCGGACTCATTCTGGAAATCAAATTGTGCAGAAGATGAAGACCCTGGAAGCGACAAAGAAGGAGGCGAAACGGCCTTTCAAGATGCTTCAAAGCAGTTTGATCGCCAAAACTTTTGATGACTTTGTTTTCAAGCAGGGCGTAAAGCTTTGTCAAGCAGCAAACACCCCGGAGAGGTCTAAAATTCTCCCCGCAATGAGTGCAACTCTCCTCGAGGGCAGTATTACAGCACCGATCGGCATGAAAGATTATGATCTTTTACGAGTGGTCACACATATGCTATTGATATTCCAAGACCTTGGGCTCGACATTGGAGAAGGCAATCGCCGCTTTGCTACCGAAAGTATTGTTGTTGCGTATGTGGATTATTTGAGTAAAGCTGGCAAGCAGCAGCTGCTCCCTCTCTACGCGTCTTTCCTTTCTCATGACAGGTCCACCACCTGCTTAGGTAGACAGCTGCCCTTCATCAAAGATCATCGGGAACGCCAGACAGTTATGCGGCTAATGAAGCAGTGCGGCATTGATGTCCCTGGCGTTCTTAACATGCAACTTCAGATGATTATAAGAGACTCCCCTGAGAAGGGTGACAGCAAAACTTTCCCAGCCTTGGCTATACTGGAACCGAACAACCATGACAAATCTAGAGTGCGACCAATCCAGAGTGCTTTTGTAGGCGATTCAATCAGCGACGACGAGCAAGACCTGATCAATGGATTTGAGTGGTACATGCTGCTTGAGGGCCATTGGCAGCAGACCATGACAACAGGAGCCGTCCTGTACAAGCATTTGCTTCGTAAGTCGTAACTGTAAATATGTATTATGTTCGATTCCTATCCTAATCTGAGCTCACAGGTACTCATGGCTTTGCCGCGGCCAAGGAACTGTCGAAGGCAGTCCCATTTATGACCATCTCGCTCGGTAAAACTCAAGGGCTATTAGGCCAGATGGTAGACATCAGCAAGGAATACAGCGATGAAGAAGACGAGCCAGCCAAAGAAGATGAGTCGGCCACGACGAGCCGGAGCACGAGGTCGAGCACAAGATCATACCGGACCAGGGCCCGACCACAAAACAGGCGTAGCTCATCTGCAGTGCAAGTCAGCAATGAGCGTGAGCTCTTGCTCCATCAGGCCAGTGCTTTCCGGGATTTTGAGAATCTGTTTGCGGCTCTCGATGCCATGGAACAGTGGAAGGCCCTTGCGGATCAAGCAAACACGTAAGAGAACGTTGGACCACTCCATTTGACCACATACTAAAGTGTTGCCTGCTGTAGCTATATCGACCCTCGCGAGAACGGCAAACGGTGGAAGGCCATGTTTCAGAAGGCCTATGACCGGGTAGAGGTGACAATCGTGCCTTTGCTCAGCGGGTGGTTGCAATATCCAAGGGATGGTGCGTTCCGCGCTCTGAGGTTCTTACTTCATGAAGTAGCTAACAGGCGTTGCAGACAAAGAAGCCGTCGAATTTGGGCAAATACGGGTTGCATGCCTCCCGGAAGTTATACTTGCCTACAACACAGTATTGAATTTCAGCGCTCACACTTTGAGTCGAGATTTGCTACTGAGGAGTATGGACTTGGCCGCTATAATAGCAGCGGAAGATTCTGATCTGGCTTCTTGCTTCACTACGGCGAACAGGATGCCTGAGCTTGTGGACTCTTTCGCGGTGTCAAGCAAGAACATCATCAGAGCCGAGGAAAGCGGAGGAGGCAAAGGTAAAAAGAAGCCTGACGGCGAGCGCTTGGACATTTGGACTGTGAAATGGGCCCCAGGCCATGGATAAGAATAGCCTCTTGTTCGTGTCAATATCTCCCTGGACATTTCTGAGTCAGAACGTTCTGGGAAATGCTCTAGAAGCAAACGAATTCACAACACAGCACATCGAAAGGATCCTACAACAACGACGGGAAGACTCCTATGGCATTTGTCCACATCTTCCAATCAAAGTCTATTGTTTGATAGATAGTAATGTAGACATGGTCAATACCTGAAGGCCTGAAACTTATTTGACCGAATCACACTGGAGATTTCCGCATCGCATCGCATCACGAGGCTTTTGTAGCAACGATGACCGATGAATTTGAAGACATGAAGATCTTCAGCGACACCACAGATTGAAGGCATATACAGAATACAGTAGGGTGAAACGCTGGCGCTTAAGGCAGATTCAGGCAAGAAACGCTGGGCACTTTCCCACCAATGTGATAGCTTGCCCATGGAAAGCGCTACTGTAGTAGCTCAACCATGATTCCTAACTTTGGCACCAGCTGCATGCATTTGATGCCATGCCATGTGGCCCGGTATGCGGTTAAATCTGATTGAAGTGTAGGTACTTGTAGTCGTGGTAGCGTGGCGCTTAGATGTTGAAATGCTGTGTTGTCACTTGTCTTACTGCCCATGGGCATCCGATAATGTCTCACAAAGGCCTAATGCATGTAGGATGAGATGATAACTAATACGATAATCTGTCTGAAGAAGAGAGTTATCTTAGTGGTTCTGGCCCCCCTTGGGCGCAAGTATCTAGAGTCAAGGCAAGTCGTTGTCATGTCACTATCCGTTTTGGGACTGGCCTGGGGCAGTGCAAAAGTCGCCAAGGAAATATATGGGCAACCTTGCCAGAACCAACGAACCAATTGAAGGGACTGAGTGATACTCTGCTCTCGCACACAAGCATACACTCTGCGGAATCCACTATAGAACTCTTTTCCGGCTCAACCGCCCGTCTTGGTCATCGTCCATTCGACGTTCCCCCCCCATGAGACTCTGCTGAAAATCGCCATCAGATGGCGACTCGGAGGCAAAGAAGCACAGCCCGCGGAAGATCGAGTGCTTCGCAAGCTCTGGATGGTCGTGAAGGTGACCGAAGGTGTTCAAGAGCTAGGGGACCGGCGGGTCCAGCTTCTGAGCTGCTCGGAATCTGACCATATCTCCTTTGGTATGCAGAATAAGGAGCTTCTGATAGCTACGACTTCAACTTTCTTCCCAAGCTGTTGCAAAATCTTTGAATAGCCTGATCACTAATTCAAGTTCTCTTAAGTCTCTAGCAACGAAACGAGGCGGAAACTCTGGGCGAAGTCGCCAAGACTCGTACCTTCTCTTTACGTCAAATTGTGAGCTTGGCACATCGACATTTGAGATTCGACACATCGACCCGACACATCGACCTACACCACAGCTTAGGCTACATCCTTAATCCTTGTTCTCCCAGCAACACCGGCATATTCTCACCATCCACCTCAATCTACGTACACATGACTGACGGACAGCATCATCTGCATTACATCTCAAGGAAGATCGATTGGCAATAATGACCACTCCTGGAAATAATGGTCAAACCTCACCGACTCCGGGTAGTGCGCCTCGTAGGCAACGAGCACCTACTATAACCATTGACACTTCTGCCGTCAGTCCACCTTTATTAGAAGATGACGCGCTGCCCCTCCAAAGCTTGTCTGACCGACCTCAATCGTTGCAGGGCGATCAAGACAAGGAGG
>JAABUK010011343.1_pt1 | contig 11636 bp, 17 predicted proteins | sample 5559141 | NCBI WGS metagenome assembly JAABUK01 (sample SAMN10711869, study PRJNA513367) | rock metagenome | isolation source: Antarctica rocks | place: Antarctica: Victoria Land, Pudding Butte nord | collected 2016-01-03 | reverse complement strand
AAGTACCCAGTACAGATGCTATGCAGTCTCTGGTACCTGAGAATCCCCAGTCCATTGTCTCCCTGTCGTGTGTTTGTACACATAAGAGAACCGATGACCTTCGATGACAGCAGCTGCCAATCTGCTTTCTGGGTGACCAAGCAATGTGAACTTCTTGTGAATCTTACCTGCAAAGACAGAAACAGACCCATGTACATTGCGCAGCTGTGATCAGAAATGCACCGTACACCAAGCTGCTACAGCAATTGGTCGGCATGACTCACCGGCTGCCACATATGCAAGAGCTGGTATGGTGTGGATGTGATCTGACACCAATGCTGAATTTGATGACTTGAATCCCACGACAGCACAGTCCACATCATTGGACATCCCCAGCAGTATCTGCTGCTGCTGACCGGGTCTGATTGCAACCACCTTGTGTGGGTCACATTCCACTTGGTCAGCAAGTCTGTAGACAGGCTGCTCAGCATTGTGCTGCCTGAGATCACCGGCTGGTGGTGGCATGCTGTTCTGCAGTGGTGATGCACCAAGCTGGTCATCAGGAACAGCTGTCTGAGAGATTGTGCTGCCGCCTGCTGCTTCATCAGCAGTCTGTGCAAAGTTGGGCTGCGCTGAGTCCTTTGTCTCAAAGCCAGCACTGTGGGCTTTGGTGAGGCTTGCGGCACTGCTGTCAGGAGCTGCATGACCATCAGGAGAGAACAAGGTGACAGTACAGGTAGGTTCACTGCCCATACCTCCCACATTATCAGGACCAACCTCATTGTATAGATCCGTAAACTCATTCCTAGGCACAGCATCATCTGCAGCAACAGAGGCGCCGCGCATGTGAACATGTCATACGGCAGGATGAAGGGCTTTGCTCCTGGTTGGCTTGAAGCATAACTATCAGCCATGATTGACTCTCCAGGTGTGAGGCAAGCTATATATGCAATCCAAAGTGTACAGCCTGATGATGCATGTAATCCTCACAGCACACCTCATATGGATGTGTTCATTCTCAGAGGGTCGTTGTACAGTCAAACATGCATACAGTCAAAAATGCATTTGTAAAGAAGGAGAGGCCTTTCAACGCTACAAGGCTTTTGGGGGTGATGAATGTTGTTAGTATGTACAATGTAACTCAGCAGCAGGAGAGCAGCAAGACATAGCACACCTGCTGGTTGATCAGAGGTGAAGCGTGCTAGCCTATCAGCTGCCTGCCTCAGTGTGCGAGGGCTCACGCTGTCTACAGCATCATCACCATCACCATCTGCATGCACAGTTCTGCATTAAGCAACTGCATGAAACGACATGCTTGGTTATGATGCAGAGCATCAGTCTGCAAAATACTTGACAGCCTGCCTGCCACCTTGCAGCCATGCAAACTGCATACAAGCTGTAAAAAGCAAACCTGCTATGATTGCTTGCACAGGAGGATCAGCACAAGATTGCCTTTGGGTTTCTGGGTTGGATGCTGCTATTATGATGAGTCCATGTAAAGGCTGAACGATGACAGCGTGGGGCGGCAATGCACTCACCTGCATCACCATATAAGATCACTCACCATTTTCAGCAACCAACAATGTGAAGTATGTCTGCCATAATAGTCCCTATGCTGTGACTACTCTCTTTTCACAACTTGGACAGCTGAGCATGCATGACACACACTCCCTTGAGCCCAACAAGTGCAGAAAGCACTGTGTCTTGACATTGTTGGGTATCAGGCAAGTGTCGGCTGGGGCAGACTGCATGCTGGGTGATATGTAGACATGAGCTCAGGGTGGTATGTAGAAATGAGCTCATCTCTGCATACCACCCATAGCTCATGTCTGCATACCACTCAGCATGCAGTCTGCCCCAGCCGACAGATGGTGCTCCATCTGCTCCTTGACCGTACCCATCCGATACTTGCCTGATACTTGCATGGGAGGGGGGTTAACAATACCCAAGGATCTGCAGCAATGCTTGCACAAGATATGCAATTTGGTATGCTTACCCATGCAAACTCTCAGGACTCACCACTGCATACCTGCAAAAGCTCAACTGCCTTCACAGTCAGAGCTGCGCCAGAAGCCATTTTGTCGTGCTCAAGTGAGATCAGGAAAATTTCGCAGCCAGCTGATTCAGAACCTTGCTTCTGTTTGACAGCCCAAGCAACAACCTGTACATGGCCTGCACGCATTGTTTGCATGCAGCTGTCCTTCTGGAATGCAACAGGTGGCATGCAGCACTTCCAATTGACTCTGGGGCTCACAAAGACAGCAACACGTGAAGGACGAACTGGATGAACAAAAGATGCTGCAAGATCAATCACCTGGTGCCTGTTGAAAGGCAGCCTCGATGTGTATACTCCTTGCACCAGTGGACGACTCTGATGACTGAAGAGGGAAGCATGGGCCTGCACCACCTGCAAACACATGCTACATGAACATTCATCAGACAGTGCATTGATGATAGTGGTCACATGTCCGCATGTCACGTCACCTTGTGGGTCGCCACCATCTAATAGGATGAGATCACCGCGACCTGATGAAACAATCAGTTTCTCCTCTGGCGACTGAAGGGATTGAATTATTGCCACGGAGGGCTGTAGGGCAGAGTGTGCAGTCTGCTGGCTTGCACATGACTTTCTGGCGTCGTATGATTGCTCTGCACGGAGGCAATTGGATGGAGCCATAGGTAAGCGATGCCTAGCATCCTCAGAACCTGACAAGCTGACCTACCCCAGACTGCTTTGCGGAGGCCTACTTGCTGTCCACTGCTGACTTCGCAGAGGCTATCGATGCCATCGTGCGTCTTGAAAACAAAGAAGCGTCCTCCTGAGTAATTGAGATGATTGTGCAGCACAGCTGCACGCGTGTTCAAATATTCTGTGCTGTGATCGAGGACGGTGACATGCCCCTCAAGCGTCACATGCTCTTCTGAGACGCTGAGCCCCCGCGCCAGCTTCCAGTTATCAAACAAAGGGTTCGACTTTGTGCTGTCCAATTGTAAGCTGCTTCTCGGCATAGCAAAGTTTAGGGACAGGGATGCTGAGCATGGCATGCAAACCCAGCGCAGCATGCACAATGCATCCATATGGCATGCAACCCTAACCAACCAGTCAGAATTTGTTCCGGAATCGGCGTTGCGACGGGTCAGGGCTGACAGATCATCCGGCGTGCACTGATCAGTTCATCGTCATACGCCTGCCTGCGGAGCCATCTGGGCAGCTGATTTTATTGCACTGGGATCAGTCCTCCATATTTTCGTAGACAGCACATACATCTTTGTAGAGCTGCCTGACTATTGTGTGGCATGATGGTCGGCTGATAGCTCCATGGCAGAGTCCGGGACCCGTAGCAACTCATGCTCAACAAGATATGTTTGGCAGTGAAGCAGCGTGCCCGGACTTTCTTCAGTAGCATGCCAACAAGTGGCGCTGTGAGCTCCATCAATACACCCATCAACTCTCAACCCAGATGGTGCCATCTCAGGATACCTGTGGTATCAAGTGGCAGCTTGCTGCACAAGAGACCAGCTCTGTATCATGTCACTCATGCCAATTACCATTGCTGCCTTGCTGCAACCAGTCATAGCCAGGCTACATGTCAAGATCAGGAGGCAGCGCAGCGATTCACTCACAGCTTGAGTGAAGAACAGGCGGCAGCAGCACTAGCTGGCGATGGGCATCTCAGGTACAATCAAGCACCAGGCGATAGGACAGGTCGTTTAACAACGCACCTTGATTCTCCCACGGCCTGTGCAATTGCAGCTCATCTATACAATGCATGTGCTGATTGCTCAACGGGCTTGAGCAGCCCAGCAGACATCAGCCCATGCACAACTCCCACAGCGACATCAGTACTTGCTTGCCTTTACATGTCAGACCGTCATGTGTATATGCATCAGGATCATAGCTGGACCTGGCAGCGGCAAGACACGGGTCTTAACTTCACGAGTGGAGTACCTGATCAGGGAGAAAGGCTGCAAGCCATGGGAGCTAGTAGTCATCACCTTCAGCAACAAGGCAGCCCGAGAGCTGCAGGACCGCCTAGCTGTGCTCCTTGGGCAGACTGTAGCTAGCCGTGTCGTTGCAGGTCAGATACCTTTGCTTGTGCAGCAACACCCTGTGCATGCTGAATTGCAGCAGATCGTCATTGTACTGCATCGGTTTCACATTGAGGTCCTGCGTATGCCTGAGATGCTCTTGGATCATGCAAGCAGCTTGGCTAAGCCAAAAGCCCAATTGCAGCTGCCATGTGCGCAGCTCATGTGCTGCAGTGCTCTGCAGGCACCTTTCACTCTATAGGCTGCCAAATTGTGAGGCGGCACGTCGAGCATCTTGGAGATACAGGGCGTCAAGGGTTCAACATCTTTGACCAGGATGATACTAAAGCAGTCATGAAAAAGGCTCTGAAACAGCACTTCAGCCAGCGCAGGGGCACTATTGCTAGCAGCAACATTGAAGATGATGACACTTTGGAAGAAACAGTGGCAGATCAGACGCAGCTGCAGGAATGGGTAAGGCTTGTAAATTCTCCTGTTTTGATCCACCTCTGCGGCGCATCTGTCATTAACTGTAGACTGCCAACCATATCACAGCAGGCTGTTGGTATGTCACACTATCTTTGCAACACCTGTCCTGTTGTTCACTACACACTGTCATCTTCAGGACTTTGCAGAACAGAAGGTTTTGTTGTGCATCTGCTTTCCTAAATGAGTATCAGACTGCTTTTTTGCAGCACATGCAGTAAGCTAGTCACCTCAATAGTCTCCATTAAGCTGCACTCATTACAGCTGATTTGGTTTGCAGGAACAACCAAAGTCTCTAGAAAAAATGGCAAAAAGGTTCCGTCATGACATTTCTTTGGTGAAAAATGGCGTGAGCACCTGCTTTGGGCTAAATGGCATATCAGCAATCGCAAAGTACAACGCCAGCAGTGCAGCTTTGGTGAATAACCTGGACAAAGAACATGAGCTTGCAGTCAAGGCAGATGTCACTCTTGAGCAGGCCTATGACCTGTATGAAGCTGAGCTGAAGCAGAACAGGTGTGATGGTCTGCATTGCGTGCAGCAAAACATGATGTGCTGCTTGATGTTTTTTTCCCACTGTATGCAGCAAGCCAGGCACTGGTGCTAGGAGCTTTTCACAGCAATAGTTGCAGGCTAACAGTAACCTGTCACAAACAGTCCAGGTCCACGCTGTGGCCTTAGAGTCAGTCCCTGTGGTTTTGCAATCATGGCAAACAAATAACCAGAGCCAACAGTTAAAGGCAGTACAGCAGTGTGTGTGTCCTACTTTACAGGGCGCTGGATTTTGATGACCTGCTGAGTTGGCCTGTGGCTTTGCTTGAGCAGTGCCCGGCTGTGCGCAACAAACTTCAGAAGCGGTACAAGCACATCCTAGTGGATGAATTTCAAGATACCAATGCACCCCAGTATGAGTTAGTTCGCCAGCTTGCAGGCAATCAGGTTTGTCATAGACTGCCACTGCTGAGATGCCATGTTGGACTCCCCAACAATCATGCACAGCTAATGCACATATGTATCCAGTGATGTTGATTGATGCCTTCTGTAGTCTTGCGTCATTGCTGGAGAGAAGTCGCCGATGGCTGTGGATCACCATGACTCACATACCTGCAAGCCATTTGACAAGCCTTTGCTGTTGTACAAGTACAATGTTTGGTAGAGGAGCAGCATATTTTTTGCATTGTAGATCAACAAGTACAGTGATGCTTACATCGCAGTGTGGTGAACCCCCGTTACAACAGCCACAATGTGTTTCCTGCTAGGCAAATGTCTTTGTGGTGGGCGACCCAGATCAAGCTATCTATGGCTGGAGAGGGGCAAATGTAGTCAACATGTCAGAGTCTTTTGGAACTGATTACCCAGGTGCGGCTGATAAGCCTGTCTACAGTCCTGTGCCAAGATGTGCTTGGCTGGTTTGATGGCCATGCTGTTGGCACAATACGGGACTTTGTTGCCTTATCACTTAGTTATCACACTTCCCTGCATGCTCATGTGCCAAACCTAGGCATCAGCTCAGATATGACTGACTGTATATGCAGTGAGATTTGCTGATATGTTGTAGGAGCAACCACTTTGCATCTCAAGGACAACTATCGGTCCACCCCTCAAGTGCTGAGGGGTGCTGAAGGGGTCCTCAACAACATCCTGAGTACAGGGGTGACTCCAGAACGGGTGGTCCTCAACCCCCTACAGAGTGAAGGACCCCAAATCCAGGTATGTCCTTTCAAATGCTGCACAGAGGCATGTAGTACAGTGCTGAGCTTGTCATGCATGCTGCAGGTCAAGATTGACAACTGTGCTTCTGCACACATGACTGCATTTCTTGACACTTGCTTTGCCATGATTTGCGTGCTTTGCTGAAGCCAGCTGGCTGCATGTGGCTTTGGCAACAGCTATTGCATGCTTGTCACCTGCAATGCTACCTGGCATGGGTACAAAAGCATCTTCGTGCAACCGAGGTTGTGAATGATGCACACCATTTGTCGGCATGGGTGAAATGATGATGTATGTGCAAGATACGATTCTGCCTGTGATGACCCATGTCAAGCGCACCTGCTGTCTGTAATGTGTCAGCATCTCATGGTGCAGGTGACACAGGTATCGGACGAGAGGGCCGAGGCAGAAACAGTTGTTGGCCTCATGCAGCAGCTGCATCAGCAGGGCAGGCACAAGTGGAAGGACATGGCCATTCTGTATCGCACCAACGCGCAGTCGCGCCTCTTTGAAGAGCAATTGGTAAGCTGTGCCATGCAGCTGTAACATGGCCAAACTTTGCTTTGCTTGCATGCATTGTACAGCAATGATGAAGAACTCCAGCCTTCAGCCTTGCATGGTGCAAAGCTCCTCTGTTTGCAACTTTGACCTGCGCGAGCTGACTCACAGACATGTGGCACTGATAGCTTGCATGGGTGAGCACATTCTACAGCATGTTGCATGAACATTGTAAGCCAGACTTGCTAGCAGACTGACAGCGACTTGGAGTTCTGCCTGGCATGAAGCAATGCTCCAAGCAATGCTGCAAGCAATGTCAAGCGATGCTGCAAGCAATGTCAAGGTTGTACCCTTCAGGTCAAAAGGAACATCCCATACCAAGTCATTGGGGGAACCCCCTTCTGGATGCGGAAGGAAGTAAAGGATGTGATGGCTTATGTGAAGTTGGCAATCAACCCAGAAGACGATCTATCTCTGATGCGCAGCATCAATCAGCCCACACGGGGCATAGGCGCTGAGTCGCAGATCAAGCTCAAGGCTTGGGCAGAAGGACAGGGCTTGACCATGGGGCAGGCTTTGTTCCCCTCCTACCAGGTCAGCAACTGTACTGCGCTGTCACATCCTCTTTACCAAAAACATGCCGTAAAGTTACTACACTAAGCTGTGTATAAGGAGATGGGCATCGAGGATGAGTAATTATGACGTCCTCACCTGATGCCTTGCTGCTGCAGCACTAGTCCTAACTAGCTGTCCTGTTTTGGCCTTCAAGCCAGCGTTGCATTGCAGATTTGGGTCCGCGCTGCCCATGTCTTTTCAGTACAATTAATTGGCTAGCCACATCTGTTGACCCACTCAACCATAGCAGTTTTCTGTAGCTCAACTGGAGACTTGATTGAGACCTTTGATAAGCAAGGGAGGCCTTGAGAAGGCAGTCACAGGGGGCTGTTGTGGATGCAGGCAACAACTACTACATACCAGCAAGCAGCACCTGCGCAGTTTGTGGGTGCACCCCAGGGTTGGCCTGACATAGCGCACCTGGAACCAACTTGTCATGTGCCTGTCAAGGAGTTGCACCTGAGCAAAAAGGTGACAAGACAACAACATACAGCTTTCAACCCAGCCTGCGGTGATGCATCTGATGCTGGATTTTTTGGTGATTAGCCTATTGTACATGGCATGTGCCGGCACTGGTTCACACTCCTGCCAAGGCCAAGGCCCTAGCCCATGAGGGGCCATCAGCTCTTGTAAGTATGTACGCATCTGCTGCTTCTGCAAGTCGAGATAGTACCTGCATCTGTGCCTGTTTACTATGTCTTGCAGTGGCAAAGGCAGCTGCAACACCAGCTTCCCCCATGAGTCATTCTTGTGCAGGCCGCTTCAGGCATTGATGGATTCTGCAAGACCATCATCATGTTACGAGCCTTGCTCACAGAGCATGCCCTTGCGCCTGTTCTGGATGTGCTGCTGAACCACATCAAGTTTGAGGAGTTTGTGATGGCAGGTATGCTGCTTGCCCATCCATCTCTGATGCTCCCTGTTGTCCTAAGCAACTGTTCTGACAGCTTGTTCTCTGGTGATGTAGCCAGAAGTGGAAAGGACAAGCAGCAGAATCGATGGCAAAATGTACTACAGGTCGGCGCTCCTCTTGTGCTGTGCTGTGCTTGGTCTGTTGCCAGTCCTGCTTTTGCAGATCTGTGGGGCAAATCGGCTTTTGCAGTGCCTGCAAACAGTCATGTTTAGTGATGCTGGAAATTGTGTAGATGGTGACTGCTTTACAATGCGCTGTGGCAAGATGTCTCTACCAATGTTGTCACCACTGGAATTCCAGTGCCTGTCTTCACCATGAAATGTGCCTGCTACTGAAGCAGTGGAATATGTGCTGTTGATGTCTACTGAACCAGTACAATGTGTGGAGTTGATGTCTACTGAACCAGTACAAGGTGTGGAGTTGATGTCTACTGAAGCGGTGCAGTGTGCAAAGTTGATGTGGCATACAGGTGGTGGGAGCAGCTGAGCATGCCGCTATGCAGCCTGCAGTGCGCGGCCTGGACTATCTAGATACCGATAACCCTGCCCAGGTACTGGCATTGCTGTGTTGTACTTCCTCTGCATCGTAATGGAAAGCACAGAGAATGACAGGGCCTCAGCAGTTTGCTGTGTCCACAATCACGTTGTGATGTGTCAAGCAAGATCGTTTGGTTTGATTTGGTATGCATGGACAGACATTAACGGCTTGGTGTTCAGGAGTCTAAAGATGGGCTGGCAAGAGTGCAAGACTTTCTGGAGCAAGTAGCCTTATGGAGCGAGCCAGAAAAGGCGGCGGCTGAAGAAGAGCAAGAAGGGTCTCCAGATGTTGTCAACGTCATGACGCTTCATCTGTCCAAGGGTCTTGAATTTGCTGTGGTGTTCATTGTGGGTAAGCCAATACAGTGTCCCTGCCCTTTGAGTTCTGCTTCCAATGTCTTGTATGCATTCTGCAGCTCTGGTGTCATTGTCAGGCTGCCAGAAGCTGTATGGGCAAGACATGCAGGATACAATCAGCACATCCTTTTTCGTTGCATTTTCGCTCACTTGCAACATCTGTTACAAAACCTGTGCACCTTGCACAATATACAAAGTGCTTGGTATTGCACTATGCATGATCCATATGTGCTTTTTGCAGGTTGTGAGGATGCTTTGATGCCTCATGGAGGGTTGCTAGATGATGTGTCAGATCCTAGGGATCTGGAACGTCACAATGAGGAGGTGCGATTACTATATGTTGGTATGACACGAGCCAAGGAACAGCTGCATCTGCTACATGCAAAAGAGCGCGCACCCAGGGGTGGAATGCAGCGATTCAGTGCTAAAATCTCCCCTTTCTTGAGATCCATTCCAGGGTTCAAGCCTTACCGCCAGCATTCAGCTTTTGATCGGACAGACAGTCTCAGGCATAGCTCGTCACAAACCTACAGACAATTCAGTAGCAAGTCCAGTCAGCCTTTAGCTGCAGTGCCAGTACAGCCAGCCCAGAAGGCGAAAGGGGCGATTAAGACACCATTGACACCAGCTCAGGCAAGAGCTGCTCGGCGGTGTCGATGACACACTTCTGAGCAGTATTGCGGCGGGCACATAAAACACATGAGAGCAGAATGAACCTCCTTCGCCAACAAATGGAAAAAAGCATCAAAGTATTTTTTGCATAGGTATCAAACACAGTATGCAGGGACACATAGTGTCCTGTCTCAAGTCTCAATTGATTGGCTTTGGAGAAACGCCACAGCAGGGATGCACTATGCATGCAGTACCATGCTTTATGGAAATGGTACATGTACTGCCAGTGATTACTCATGCATTCATCCAGTAATCATGATTATATGCAATCCTGTACCCGACTGTATTGACGATGATGTACAACATACATTTTCAACACAATTGGTGTACGCTTTCGGTGTGAGGATAGTCTACGAGACGCATGTGTATTGGCATGCTGCCTACGTGCGTGGATTCAGCAGGTAGAATGCTGTGGCATACTGCATGTCGAGAGAGATGACAATGCTTGCGCCAGCACCCTCCTACCCGAAACGGGTAGGAGTGCTGTCCAGCCAGAGATGAGAGAGAGAGAGAGAGATTACAATGCTTTAGCCAGCCAGCAAGTCTGATCACATATAGAAGAAGACAAAGGTCAAATGTGGAAAACATCAAGACAGTCCAGAACGAACTTGAAAACCTGCATATGATCTTGCTGTGCAAAAAAGGATCTCATGGTGTTTGTGTCCGTGGAAAACAAAGGAGCATACCGCTGCCTAACTGCCTGGAGAGCTGGACACTCAAAAATCATGTGCAATTCATGCCACGTAGCGAGAATTAGTCTTCTTCGTTAGGAAACTTCGTGTATTCAAAAGTAGCCAAGGGCACCACTTTGCCGCACTTCACCGAAGCTGCGCAAGAGGGTGATTCCGGCTTGGACACAACTTGTGAATGCGTCAAACAGCACAGTCCTGATCTAGTAGCCGTGCCCTGTCTGGCGCTCTGCACTGTTGCTACTTACAAACCGAAGTGGTCACCAGGTGCTGTCACAGCACAACGCCGCTATCGTTCCCATCCTACATAACCAAGTTTCAAAGCATTTGCTTCGCAAGTTCTTGCAAAGACATTTACAACTGTGCATCACCGCCTGGCCGCCGTTGTGCCTGGTACCAAACTTGCGGGGTCAGGCCACTTGTAGCATGCGTTAGGTCAGCGTGCGTGCCTGGCTGATGCCCAAGATCTGGAGCAAGTGGCAAGCAAGCGTCTTGTTGGTGCTTTTGACTCAGGTATACTTGCGCAAGCATCCGAGCTTTGCACGCAAGATCACCCTGTTGAAAAGTTCTGACCCGCCTGCAGGCAGCACGTTTTCCAGCAACCAGCGAAGCTTTGACGCGTCAGAGCAGAACAACACCGGACTACCACAACCAGGGTTGGTCTCTGCCTGTGCACCAACATACCCCCTTGACACTTGGAAACCAGCCAAGAGCAGTTTTGACAGAGGGTAACACCAGAGCTCTTTTGCAAGCTGAACAGCAGCAACAACTTGATCTGCAAGGCAGCAGCGCTGCATATGAGGATGTTGACAGTAATCAAATTGCCTCTGAAGCGGGCATCATCGTCGGCACAGCCTTACGTACAGATGCAGCTTCACTATCACAGACCAAATCTGAAGCACTGCTAGCACAAAGACACGAGCCACAGGCAGCGGTTCAAGAGTATCAGCCAAGCAATGCTGCAGTTTTGGATGAGCCTAGGCTGATCTCAGCAGCAGCATCTCAGGCATCACAATCACTTGCAGACTCAATAGAAGAGACAGCAGGGGAAGACCAGTTTGACGCTTGGCCCTTAGTAGACCCGCCTTTTCAACACGCGCTCCATGAGGTACAGCATGCTAATACTCCTGTTTTCTGCAACAACATGCTGTT
>JAABUK010011342.1_pt1 | contig 11637 bp, 10 predicted proteins | sample 5559141 | NCBI WGS metagenome assembly JAABUK01 (sample SAMN10711869, study PRJNA513367) | rock metagenome | isolation source: Antarctica rocks | place: Antarctica: Victoria Land, Pudding Butte nord | collected 2016-01-03 | reverse complement strand
TGATGTCGATGGTCGGGATGCCGACGTTGTTCAGGGGGAGGTGGTCGTCGAGCACGGCCCGCCCCTCGCGGTCGCGGAACTGCGGGACCTTCAGGGCCTTGGCGACGCCCCAGACGGCGCTCACCAGCTTGGGGGCGAACTCCAGGCTGTGGGGCTCCTTGTCGATCATCAGCTCGCGGTCGCCGACCATGTCCAGGACGATCCCGGCGACGTAGCGGGCCTGGTCCTTCTGGGATCGCTTGTAGGCGTCGGCGAAGGCCTTGGAGCCGAGGAAGTACTCGCCGGTCTGGTTCTGGCCGCCGCCGTAGACGAGTTCCTCGCCGTCGAAGAGGACGAGGTCGACGCCCCAGGGGGTGGGGGATTCGGCGAGGTGGTGGGCGATCTCCATGAGGAGGGCCACGCCGGAGGCCCCGTCGTTGGCCCCGATGAAGGGCTTGCGGCGGTTGGCGAAGACGACGTCCTCGTCGGGGAAGGGCCGGGTGTCGTAGTGGACCCCGAGGACGACCCGGTCGGCCCGCTCGGGGAACCACGAGCCGATCAGGTTGACCATCGCCACCGGGGCGTGAGAGACCGGGTCGGTCGAGTTGAAGGGCTGCTCGCGGACCTGCCCGCCGTGCTTCTTGAAATGGTCGGCGACCATCTGCCGCTGCCGGGTGTTGGCGGCCGACCCGGCGGGCCTCGGGCCGATCTGGCAGATCGCCTTGAGGTAGCCGTAGGCCCGGTCGGCGTCGACCGGCGCGGGGGTGACCTTGGTCGGCGGGGCGTCGGCCATCGTGGTCCTCAGGCTCGGCAGGAACGACAGGGCCGAGCCGAGCCCGACCGCGCCGACGAGCAGGGCGGCCCCGGCGATCTTCAGGGTCGGTCGGCGGGCCGAAGAGCGGGTCTCGGTCATGGGTGCGGCTCCGGGGCCCTGGGGTGCTGTTGGCAAGGTCACGGCCCCATCCTAGCCGGGCCGGCCTCGCCTGTCAGTCCCGGGAAATCCGCGAGGAGGCTCGCCAGCCGCTCCATCGGCAGGCCGACCACGTTGGACCAGCTCCCCCGGCTCACGGTCACGAACGGGTCGTCGTCCTGCACGCCGTAGGCCCCCGCCTTCCCCTCCCACCGGCCCGAGTCGAGGTGTTCGAGCCGCTCCGCGTCGGTCAGGGGGCGGCAGGTGCAGAGGGTGACCTCGACCGCGCCGATCCAGTCGCCACGGTTGGCCCGATAGAGGCAGAGCCCGGTGACGACCTCGACCTCGCGGCCTTCCTGGAGCCGGATCATCCGCTCCGCGTCGAGCCGGTCGACCGGCTTGTTGAGGATCATGCCCCCCACCGCGCAGCTCGTATCCGCCCCGAGGATCAGCCCGGCCCCTCGCCGGAGCCCCACGCTCGAAGCCTTCCGCCAGGCGAGCCAGGCGACGTAGTCGGCGACCGGGGTGGAAGCGTCCGGCTCGGGCTCGTCGACGCCCGAGGGGTCGACCTCGAAGGCATAGCCGGCCTCGGCCAGGAGCTGGCGACGGCGGGGCGAGGCGCTGGCGAGGACCAGAGATATGACTTTCATTATGAATTACGAAGAGAACACTGCTTTGAGGCAAGCATCGTAATTAAAAAAAGTATAAACTTATTTTTCATGACTACTGCTTTGATATCTTTTCAACGAATCCGGATCCCCCAACAACTGAGTCGCAATAGATTCGAACGGAAAGAGATAACGGTCAAGCAGCAGCGGCCGAAGATCATCAGGAGGAATGAAATCAGAAAATTGAATATATGTCGATTTTTTGCTGTGGTCTTGAAGATACCGAGCAACTGTCGAAGCTGACCATAAAGCGTTATAGGACGGATACAAGGTGCTGTAGCGACGTGATTTTCCGACAAACTGGAGCCGCTCTTTGTGGTTCTTGGCGTGACGAATTGTTGGATCACGATGAAATATAGCTTCTATTACATGCAAAGACTTGTAAAACGCACAAACCGAGATCAATTCCGAACAGGTCGCGATGTCAACGAGCATCAGTTCCAAAGTGGACTGGAAGCGGTTCGCCAACGCAACATGGTCGCCCTCAGTTGACATTGAGCAAGCCCGTCCCGGTCCACCCATGAACTTCAGGCGAAATTAAAAACCCAGCACTGATTGATGTCGATAAAGGAAGACACAGACTCGTCGGAGCAGAGAGGTAAACTGATACTTCTAAAACTGATCATGTCATAAGCATTTTGCTGCATGACCGACAGATCGAGATTGGAAAGAGAATCCTGAAAGTCGGGGTCGAACAGCTTTTCCTTGCGAACGACAAGGAGCGTGACTTCCCCAACTCCGGCAATGTCAAAATAAGCTCGATCAATCTGATCGCGATGGTCGCAAATCCATTGGTAGACGATGTCATCCCGCAGGTCCATGATCTGTTGAAACAAGTCGCCGATATGCTCGGATGCCTTGCACGCATGCAAGACGTCTTTCGTCGGCAGTGAATGATGCTGACCATCCTCAGCACGAACAACGACGCCATCGTGCTCACTGACATTCAGTCGGGTCCAACCCTTTCTCCGAGTTTTTGCCGTCATTTTTGCTCCAAGCTAAGTGTCGAAAAGTGGAACGAGGTCAAGTCGTCGGAAAAATCACCCCCAATGATTCCGACGACCACATCGACAATCTCGGAAGGACCATATTACAGTTTCGGTCCCCCGTCTACCAGCCTGGACGAATAACAGGGAAAAAGGTTCGGGATTTGATTTGGAGGTTCGGCGTGTAAGTGCCAACTTTGTAGCATTCGGTTAGTTCACGTTCGCAAGATGAAAAGTATCGGACCGCCAGCCAATCCGTCGTCGAAGGCTGACGGTCCTTGCTGCTTGTCCTGCAAATATCGGAGGGAAAAATCGCCCGGCTCAGCCGAGCGAGACCGTCACCGTCTTCATCTCGGTGTAGTTGTCCAGGGCCTTCTCGCCGAGTTCTCGGCCGATCCCGGAGCTCTTGAAGCCGCCGAAGGGGGCGGCGGCGTCGAAGACGTCGTAGCAGTTGATCCAGACCGTGCCGGCCCTCAGCCGGTGGGCGATCGAGTGGGCCTTGCCGATGTCGCGGGTCCAGACGGCGGCGGCGAGGCCGAAGTCGGTGGTGTTGGCCCGGGTGATGGCCTCCTCGGTCTCCTTGAACTTGATGACCGAGAGGACCGGGCCGAAGATCTCCTCGCAGGCGATCGCCATGTCGTCCTTCACGTCGGAGAAGATCGTCGGCTTGATGAAGAACCCCTTGTCGCCGTGCCGCTCGCCCCCGGTGACGACCGTCGCCCCCTGCTCCTTCCCCTTGGCGATGTAGCCCATGATCTTGTCGAACTGGGCCTTGTCGATCTGCGGGCCTTGCTCGGTCTTCGGGTCGAAGGGGTCGCCGAGCCTCCGGGCGGCGACCTTCGCGGCGAGCTTCTTGACGAACTCGTCGTGGACCTCCTCCTGGACGAACAGCCGGCTCCCGGCGCAGCAGCATTGCCCCTGGTTCAGGTAGATCCCCAGCAGGGCCCCGTCGACGGCGGCATCGAGGTCGGCGTCGGCGAAGACGATGTTGGGGCTCTTGCCGCCCAGCTCCATCGTCATCCGCTTCATCGTCTCGACGGCCGACCGCATGATGATCTTGGCCGTGGTCCCCTCGCCGGTGAAGGCGATCTTGTCGACCCCCTTGTGGGCGACGATCGCGGCGCCCGCGGTCTCGCCGAAGCCGTTGATGATGTTGATGACGCCGTTGGGGAACCCGGCCTCGATGGCCAGCTCGCCGAGCTTCAGGACGCTCAGCGGGGTCTGCTCGGCGGGCTTCATGACGATTGTGCAGCCGGCCGCGAGCGCGGGGGCCCACTTCCAGGCGACCATCATCAGCGGGAAGTTCCAGGGGATGATCTGGCCGGCGACGCCGACCGGCTCCTTGCGGGTATACGTGAAGTAGTTCCCCCGGACCGGGATCGTCTGGCCCTGGATCTTGTCGGCCCAGCCGGCGTAGTAGCGGAAGGTGTCGACGACCATCGGCAGGTCGCCGTTGCGGGCCTCGGTGAAGGGCTTGCCGTTGTCGAGCGACTCGACCCGGGCGAGCTCGTCGATGTTGTCCTCGACGAGGTCGGCGAGCCGGTTGATGAGCCGGCCCCGGTCTCGGGCGTCCATCTTCCGCCAGGGGCCGGAGTCGAAGGCCCGGCGGGCGGCCTTGACGGCGAGGTCGACATCGGCGGCGTCGCCCTCGGCGACCTGGGCGATCTCCTCCTCGGTCGCCGGGTTGAACGTGGCGAAGGTCCGCCCGCCGACGGCGTCGCGCCACTGGCCGTCGATCAACAGCTTGGTCTGGAGCGTCTGTTCGGTCCGTCGACGGGATTCGGTGACCGTGGCCATGCGTCGTTCTCCTGGGAGGCTCGGGGTCGGGGCGTCGATCGAGAGGGGAGGACCCGGCCGCGAGGCCCGAGGGTCCATGCCCCCATCATAAGGAGGCCCGCCCGTCCGACTCAAGCCGGAGGGCCCGACGCCTGGAATCCGCACGAGGCTACCGGGCCACCCGCCCTGGTTTGACCTCCGAGAGGATCTGATCGAGGGTGACCCGTTCGAAGAGGGCCTCCCGCTCGGCCGTGTAATCCCCCCGGCCTCTGGTGAACTGGTCCAGGAACCGGATGGCATCGCAAGGCCCGAGTTCCCGGGAGAGGACTTCGATGGCCCGGCTGGTCAACTCGGCAAGTGGCTTCTGCTCGACGTTCATGGGCCGATCTCCGCGATCAATTCGAGGGGGCTCACGACCTTCGGCGGGCCGACCCGGATCTCACGAGCCCGCTTCAGGAGCCGATCGTCGAACGGCCGCTCTCCAGGCCCGATCACGTCGGGGCTGAGTAGCACCCGGGCCCTGGTTTGTCCTAATTTCCGACTCAATCCGGGACGATGCGCAGGGCCCGGCCGTCGGTCGTGCGATAGACGGAGAAGTCCCTGCGATCGAGGGTGAAGACGGTGTCGATCCCTTCGCGTTCCGCGAGATACATCAGGGCGGCGTCGGCCAGCTGTGCGCCGGCCGAAGCGTAGCGGAGCAGGAATGCGATCATCCAGTGCAGGGCGTCGTCGTCGAGTTCGACGATTTCGACGACGCCACTGCGCACGATCTCGCCGATGGCCTTCATCCCGGCCGGCTCGCCCCGGAGGAGCCAGGCGACTTCGGTGAGGACCGGCCAGCAGGTGAGCAAGGGGGCGCGAAAGCCCTTGAGTGCGGCCACGCACCGCTCGTGGGCCTCCTCTCGCCTTCGGACGGTCGCGACGAGGGGGCCGGTGTCGACGAGCGAAGGGCTAATCACGCCCGAACCCTTCCCGATGGGCGGGGTTCGTGCTCAGGTCGGTCGGCGAGTCGGGCAAGCCCTCGATGCAGCCGATCAGGCCCAGCCGCTCCAGCACGTCGAAAGCGCTCGGTCCGGTCGTCGGGCCGACCCGATCCAGGAGCAACCGAGCGGCCTCGGCCAGCGCCTCATCGAGCGAGGCGAAGCGGCCTCGACTCACCTCGGCCCGGAGGGATCGTTCCAGGTCTTCCGGCAGGTGGACCGTCATGGCGGCCGTCCTCTCCTCGAACCGTCGGGGTCAAGGTCCAGGATCTCTCCCACGGGGCCGGCACGCTCCGAGCCGATGCGTCCACGGTACATGATGACCGGCCGCCTTGCGAGGCCCAAGCTCGCCACGGATTGGCTTGGCGGATCGGGAGGTCGCGTCTCACGTCGGCGAGAATGATCATCGACCCCTCGGTTTTCGATGGCTCGGCCCGTCGTCTCCGCCGGACGTTCATTGCCCGATCTTCGCATGAAGTTCGAGGGGCCCCGCCGGCTTCGCCCCGATCGCTCCGCGCCTCACCCCTGCTGCAACTGGTTGATCTTGTTGTAGAGGGTCTTCAGGGCGATGCCCAGCTCCTTGGCGGCGGCGGGCTTGTTGCCGTTGTACTTCTCCAGGACGACCTGGATGTACTTCATCTCCACGTCGCGGAGCGTGGGGCTCCCCTCGGGGATGGCGAAGTGCGGGCCGGCGACGGCGCCGCTGGCGGCGGGCATGGCCCGGCGGGAATAGTTCTGGGTCGGCAGGTGCTCGGGGAGGATGAGGCCGCCGCCGGAGAGGATCGAGGCCCGCTCGATGGCGTTGGCCAGCTCGCGGATGTTCCCCGGCCAGTCGTGCGCCGTCAGGGCGTCGATCGCCTCGGGGGTGAGCGTGGGCTCGGGGCCTCCCCGGCGGGCGTTGTAGCGGGTGAGCATGTGCTTCGCCAGCGCGGGGATGTCCGGCTTGCGGTCGCGGAGCGCGGGCAGGGTGATCTCGAAGGTGTTGATCCGGAAGAAGAGGTCCTCGCGGAAGGCGTCGGTCTCGATCATCTCGCGGAGGTCGCGGTGGGTGGCGCAGAGGACCCGGACGTCGACCCGGAACGGGTCGTTCTCGCCGACCCGGCGGATCTCGCCCGATTCGAGGAAGCGGAGGAGCTTGACCTGGACCGACTTGTCCAGCTCGCCGACCTCGTCGAGGAACAGGGTCCCGCCGTTGGCGACCTCGAAGAGCCCTTTGCGGTGGTTATCGGCGCCGGTGAAGGCCCCCTTGCGGTGGCCGAAGAGTTCGCTCTCGACGAGGTTCTCGGGGAGGGCCCCGCAGTTGACCGGGATGAAGGCGTGGCCGGCCCGCTTGCTCTTGTCGTGCAGGTTCCGGGCGATCAGCTCCTTGCCGGTGCCGGTCTCGCCGAGGATCAGGACGCCCGCGTCGGTCGGGGCGACCATGTCGATCTGGCGGCGGATCGCCTGCATCGAGGCCGTCTCGCCGACGAGCAAGGGGGTCCCCTCGACCGCCTTCAGGCGGGTCTCGAAGGCCGTCGCCTTGTTGGTCAGGTCGCGGCGCTCGGCGACCCTGGCGAGCAGGACCTCCAGCTCGGCCCACTTGCAGGGCTTGGTCAGATAGTCGAACGCGCCGAGGCGGAGGGCCTGGACGGCGGTGTCGACGGTGGCGTGCCCGGTCATGATGATGACCTGGGTCTCGGGGCTCGCCTGGCGGACCTTGGCGAGGACCTCGATCCCGGTCAGGCCCGGCATCTTGATGTCGAGCAGGGCGACGTCGAACGAGCCTTTTTCCAGGGCCTTGACCGCGGCGATGCCGTCGGGGCAGACGGTGACCTCGTGGCCGATCCGCGGCAGCTCCATCTGCATCAGGTCGCGGAGGTGGGCCTCGTCGTCGGCGAAGAGGATGCGGAGGCCGCCTTGATGCGTCTTGTCCATGACTGGGTCGTCCCTATCCATCCGGGAGGCGGTCGGTCGGATCGCCTCTTGCATGATCGGTCCAAGGTAATGGCCCGCGGGTCGAGTCAGGGTTGCGGTCGAACGGCCCGGTTCAGCCGGCCAGCCGGTTCGGCGACCCGACCTCGGCCGGGGCCTCCTCCGGGCCGGTCCCCATCGCCAGGACGGCGTGGCCCGCCTTGGCGACCCGGACCCGGCCGGACTTCGGCGGCGGCGGGACCGACTCGCGGGCGTGGACCGGCAGACGGACCGAGAACGTCGCCCCCTGGCCGTCGCCGGGGCTCGAAGCCTGGATCTCGCCGTGGTGCTGGCTGACGATCCGGTGCGTGATCGAGAGGCCCAGGCCCGTCCCCTTGCCGACCCTCCGGCGGGTGAAGAACGGCTCGAAGATGTTTTCCAACACGTCCGGCTCCATCCCGCAGCCGTCGTCGGCGAAGACCATCTCGGCCATCCCCTCGGCGTGGCGGAGGTCCACCTTCAAGGTCCCCTGCTCGGCCATGCAGTCCAGCGCGTTGACCACCAGGTTGAGCACGACCTGCTTGATCTCCTGCCCATCGACATGCGCCAGGACGGCCTCCCTGGGCAGGAAGACGATCTTCTTCTGGCGATACTTGCCCATGTGCCGGACCATCTCGACGACCCCCTGGATCAGCCCGGCCAGGTCGGTCCGCTCGCGCTGGATCTCGCCGCAGCGGGAGAAGTCGAGGAGCTTCTCGGTGATGCTCTTGCACCGGAAAGCCTCCTCCTGGATCATCCGCAGGTAGTTCTGGACGACCTTGGCGTCGGCCACGTCGCCGGCGGCGAGCAGCGGGGCCAGGCGGTTCTCCAGCGCCTCGGAGCAGAACGCGATCGAGGCCAGCGGGTTGTTGATCTCGTGGGCCACGCCGGCGGCGAGGAAGCCGACGCCGGCCAGCCGCTCGGACCGGACGAGCTGGCGGCTCCGCTCGCGGACCTGGTTTTCCAGGTCGTTGTAGGTGACCCGGAGCCGCGCCGTCATGTCGTTGAAGGCCTCGGCGAGGGCCTGCATCTCGTCGCCGGTGTTGATCTCGATGGCGTAGTCGAACGAGCCCCGGGCGACCCGCCGGACGCCTCGCTGGAGCAGCCGGATCGGGTCGAGGACCCAGCGGTTGAACAGCAGGGCGAGCCCGACGAGCGTGGCCATCACGGCGAGGGCGGCCAGCCAGACGATGACCCGGCTCCGCTCGTAGTGGCCCCGGGAGTTCTTGGTGATCTCGTAGACGTCGCCGTAGAGCTTGTGGGGGATCTGCATGACCCGGTGGAAGATCCGGTCGATCCGCTGCTGGATGGCGACGGGCCGGGTGATCTCCGGGTTCAGGCCGACCCAGATCGGCGTCCCCGGCAAGGCGGCCTGCGCGGCCTCCTCGGGATCCAGCTCGTTGAGGATCGCGGCGAGGTCGTAGTCGATCCCGCAGGCCAAGCCGCGCTCGCTGAGGCCGTCGTCGAGCCGGTTCCGCTTGATGGCGTTCTTGCGAAGCTCGTCGAAGTACGCCAGGAGCGCCTTGCGGGCGGACCTGGCCGAGGCCTGGAGCGTCCGCTTGCCCGCCGCCCGCTCGGGCTCGGGCTGCGAGTCGCGGGGCGGTTCGAGCCGGGCGACGTGCTCGATCAGTTGTTCCGACGCCCCGAACTCGCGGAGCAGGTCGGTATGCATCAGGTTGCTGTCGTGGAACGCGCCGAGGCCGAAGATCGCGCCCCCCATCAGGGTGAGCATCATCGCCACGACCAGGCTGAGCCCGGCGATCAGCTTGACGCGGATTGGCCATCGGGGCATGGGGAGCGACCTCCTGTCGCGGTGTTGATCATCCTGATCCGTTTCCAGGGCCGGCGGTCGATGCCGGCGAGGCGGCGGGACTATAGCACACCTCGCCCGACCCTCAAAGAGAGGTCGCGGCGGTTTTCCTCAAGTCGAGGCGGCGACCGGCCGGCGGCGACCTTGACCCGCCGAGCGATTTCGACGGCGGGCGTCAGGACGAGTCGCGGGCCTGGCGGCGCAAGGAGTCCAGCTCCCGTCGTAGTCGCTCGATCTCAACCTGCTGATCGCGGGCGGTCGCCTCCAACCGCTCCAGGGCGACCGGCAACTCGCCCGAAGTCGCCAGATATCGGCCCGTGGCGGGATCATGGAGGCGGACGTCCTGCGCGACGGGTTCGAGGTGCAGGCCGGCGACCTCGCTCGGCAGGCGTCCTTCGACGGGCTCGATGGGCCGATAATGGCCCGCGTCGAGGCGAAAGCCCTTCAGGGGGGGCTTGAGATACTCGCCATAGGGGTCGAACAGGAAATACTCGCGGACGCCCAGGACGTCGCGGTAGAGGGCGAGCTTGCTCCCCTGATCCTCGCGCCGGGTCGACTTCGAGGTCAGCTCGACGATCAGGTCGGGCCCCTTGCCTTCCTCCCAGACGAAGTAGGCGTCCCGGCGGCGGCCGTCGTCGGGGATGCCGAGGGTCACGAAGACGTCGGGGGAGACGTGCTTGCGCTTGTCGCCCTGGACGTAGTAGAGCAGCATGTTGCCCGAGACGTAGGCCGTCGGGTCGGCCTCGAACCAGCGGCGAAGCCGGTAGACCAGGTCGAAGAGGATGTCGCGGTGGACCGGGGTCTCGCCCACGGGTTTGCCATCTCGAGTTGGGTAGCGGGTCGTGGGCTCGCTGGGCGACCGGGTCCGGCTGGCCATCGGGTCACGCTCCTTCGAAGTAGGTGAATTCGCCCTCAAGGCCCGAGGTGGTCGATCGCCCCGGTGTGGAAGGCGAAGGCCAGGCCGAGGACCAGGGCGACGGCCAGGCCGATCCTCAGGCGGGAGACGCCGAGTTGGAAGGTCCGCTCGGCCTTCGGCCGGCCTTCGAGCCCTTCGAGGAAGGCGACCCGGCGGTCGATGCTCCCGTGCCTCCACGACGGGGCCGAGGGCTCCATCCCATTGAGCAGGGCGACGTTCCGCAAGGCGTTGGCGAAGATCCGGATGCCGACCGGGCAGAGCGGGACGTCGACGGCGCCGGGCTCGCCCCGGGCGTAGAGGTCCGGGTGGGGCGGGCACTCGGCCCGGCCGCAGGAGACCGACCGGCAGCCGAAGACGTCGGCCTGCCGCTCGAACTTCCGCGAGAGCAGCCCGAAGATCGTGCCGAAGTAGGCCAGCCCGAGGCCCAGGGTGATGACCCCCTGGGCCAGCGTCGCCGTCGAGGCCCCGAGCGCGTCGGCCGCCGCCAGGGCCCGCAAGGCGTGGGCCGAGGCCAGGTCGCTGGCCAGGGTCAGCACGCCCATGCTCCCCACGAAGAAGAAGCCGAAGAACGCCAGGTGCCGGTGGCGGATGTGCCCGACCTCGTGGCCGAAGACCGCCGCCACCTCGTGCTGGTCGAGCCCTTCGAGCAAGGCGTCGGTCAGCAAGACGTAGCGGTAGAACGGCAGGGCCCCCGTCACCCCGGCGTTGACGATCGCCCCTTCGGTCTCCCAGACCAGGATGTCGGTGAACCGGAACCCGAACCGCGAGGCCAGCCGTTCGAGCCGGTCGCGCAGGGGGCCGGCGGGCAAGGGGCGGGTCGGCCAGCTCAGGCGGACGAAGGCGGGGGCGAGGAAGAGGACGGCCGCCCCCATCGTCGCCATCAAGACCATCTGGAAGCCGGGGTCGTCGAAGTTCCTCGGCCAGGCCCAGCGGGCGAGGTCCTGCGCCAGCGAGAAGATCAGGGTCGCCGGCAGGACCATCCCGAGGGTCTGCCGGGCCCGGAGCAGCAGGTGCCGGCCCACGCCGATCGACCGGAGCCCCGCCGGGCCCGCCGGCCGGAGCGCCCGCTCGGCCGGGTAGAGCCCCCACCAGCCGATGACCTGCGCCAGCACGTAGGGCAGCAAGATCAGCAGCTCGTCGACCAGGATCGCGTCGCGGAGCCCCAGGCCCGAGCGGACCACCTCGACCCAGCCGAGCCCGTAGATCACCCAGGCATAGCCCGCCAGGGTCAACGCCCCGACGATCCGCGAGCCGGCCGTGTACGCCCGCCGGGCCCCGGGGGTCGACCGGCCTTGCCTGCGGACCTGGACCAGCACCGAGGCCGAGCACGCCAGCGCGACCAGCCCGACCGCGCCGACGCCGCTCGCGGCCTCGACCAGCCGAGGGACGACCTCGGCCCGGGCGACCCTCGGGGCGGGCAGCAGCGCGTCGGTCCCGAACGCGAGGAACAGCGCGATCAGCAAGGAGACGGGCATGGGCTTGGACGGTCCTCGGGCCCGGCAGGGCGAGGGTCGATTATCGACCCCCCCCGACGACCCCGTCAAGGGACGCCCGGCCCCCTCCAGGGTCACACAAAGGTCAGGGTGTACCCGCGGATTCTCGGGCTCAGGCCACCCGGTCCCGGGACTGGCCCCGTTGGTCGGCCTGGCGGGAGCAGATCGGCGAGGCCATCGAGCGGCCGTT
>JAABUK010011341.1_pt1 | contig 11638 bp, 8 predicted proteins | sample 5559141 | NCBI WGS metagenome assembly JAABUK01 (sample SAMN10711869, study PRJNA513367) | rock metagenome | isolation source: Antarctica rocks | place: Antarctica: Victoria Land, Pudding Butte nord | collected 2016-01-03 | reverse complement strand
CGGCAGCACCCGGCAGCTGTCATAGAACCGGTGATAGATCCCCGCCAGCTCCTCCAGGTAGCGGGCCACCCGGTGCGGCGCGCGCAGCTCGGCGGCGCCGGCCGCCACGCGCGGGAACTCCCCCAGCGCCCGGAGCAGATCGGTCTCCCGGTCGGTCGTCAGCAGGGCCACCTCAGCCCCTGACTCCGCCGCCAGCCCGAGCTCACCTGCGTTGCGCAGCAGGGAGGCGATGCGCGCGTGGGCGTACTGAACGTAGAAGACCGGATTGTCGTTGCTGGCCCGGGTCCACAGGTCGAGGTCGATGTCGATCTGTGAGTCGGTCGAGGAGCGGGCTAGCGCATACCGGGCGGCGTCCGTGCCGATCGCTCCCACCAGGTCCTCGAGATTGATCACGGTGCCGGCCCGCTTGCTCATCCGGATCGGCTCGCCGCCCCGGACCAGGTTGACCAGCTGGCCGATGAGGATCTCCAACGTGTCGTCCGGATCGTCGCCGTAGGCCGCGACCAGGGCGCGGTAGCGTCCGATATAGCCGTGGTGGTCAGAGCCCAGCATGATGATCACCCGGTCGGCACCGCGCCGGCGCTTGTCGAGGTAGTAGGCGCAGTCCTTCGCCACGTAGGTCCACTCGCCGTCAGACTTCAGCAGCACCCGGTCCTTGTCGTCACCGAAGTCGGTGGTGCGCAGCCACATCGCGCCGTCGGCGTCGTAGACGTGGCCGCCGGCCCGCAGTCGCTCGACGGCGGCTTCGAGCGCACCGCTGTCATGCAGGTCCCGCTCGTTGGAGTAGACGTCGAAGTGGACCCCGAAGTCGGCCAACGACCGCTTGATCTCGGCGAACATCAGCTCGACGCCTTCGCGACCGAACCCCTCGACCGCATCGTCGGCCGGCAGGTCGGTGACCTCAGGCCGGCGGGCGACGACCTCAGCGGCGAGATCGGCGATGTAGGTGCCGCCGTAGCCGTCGATCGGAGTGGGCGCCCCGGTCGCGGCGGCGTACAACGAGGCGCCGAACCTGGTGATCTGGCCACCGGTGTCGTTGAAGTAGTACTCCCGGGTCACCTCGGCGCCGCTGGCCTGCAGCAGCCGGGCAAGGGCGTCGCCGACCGCCGCCCACCGCACGGCTCCGAGATGGATCGGCCCGGTCGGGTTGGCCGAGACGAACTCCAGGTTGAGCCGCTGGCCGGCGAGGGTCGTGGTCCGGCCGTACGCCGGTCCGGCGGTCAGGATGGCGGGCACGATGGCGCCCAGCGCGTCGGCGACAAGGGTGATGTTGAGGAAGCCGGGCCCGGCGACATCGACGGTGGACACCGACCGGTCTCGCCGTAGCTCGCCGGCGATGATCTCGGCCAGCTGGCGCGGCGGGCGCCCAGCCGCCTTGGCGAGCTGCAGCGCGACATTGGTCGCGTAGTCGCCGTGCCCCCGCGCTTTCGGCCGCTCGACGGACACCCGGTCGGGCACGACGACCATGAGGTCGCCACGCTCGACCCCGGCCCGGACCGCGGCGCGTACGGCTTGCGCCAGGTCGTCCGGAGTCATCGATAAAGGCTATCGCGCCGTGACCGCGCACCTGTCCCAGCTAACCTGGGCCCAGGGATTGCGCAGCGTCCCCGTCACCTTCGTCATAAGGCAGGTTCTCTTGACGTCCCCCACCGGCCGAGTCGGGCCGAACGCGCGACCGGCAGCCAAGGCCAAGGGCGGCCAACGGGGCGGCAAGGGAAGCTCGCGTGCCCGGCCGCCCGTCCGGCCTGGCCCACCGTGGGGGTTGATCGGGATCGGCATTGCCTTGGTGTGCTTTGCCGCAGTTGTCATCGGCTACGCCGTCTACCAGATCAATCAGGCCAAGAAGCCGGCCGCAACGGCCAGCGGGATCGTCAACTACCGCAAGACTGAGAAGCTGGCCCGCAACCATGTGCCGGGGCGGGTGAAATATCTGCAGTCGCCGCCGGTCGGCGGCAACCACAGTACCGAGTGGCAGAACTGCATGGGCGACGTCTATACCTCGGCGATCGCCGACGAGCGAGCCGTCCACTCGATGGAGCACGGCGCCGTGTGGCTCACGTACAACCCGAGTCTGCCCAAGAGCCAGGTCGCTGCGCTCGTCGCCCAGGTGCGCGGCAAGCAGTACCTGCTGCTGAGCCCGTACCCCGGGCAGAAGTCCCCGATCTCGGTACAGGCCTGGGGTTACCAGCTGACGACCAGATCGGCATCCGACAAGCGCATCGCCAGTTTCATCTCGGCTTACAGCCGGACAGCGTCAGTCGAGCCGGGGGCAACGTGCAGCGGCGGCAGCACCGCGACCGGTCGCTAGCCGGGGCCGGCGCGGACCAGCCGGCGGATGACCCCGACCAGATCCTCGGGCTCGAACGGCTTGGTGACATAGGCGTCGACACCGCTGTCCTCGCCACGGCGCACGTCGGCGGCCTGCGCCCGGGCCGATAGCAGCACAAGCCGGATCCCGCAGGTCGCGGGAGCCGCCCGGAGCCGGCGGGCCACCTCGATCCCGTCGAGTTGCGGCATCATGACGTCGAGCACCACGACATCGGGAACCAGCTCCGCAGCCATCTGCAGGGCCTCCTCGCCGCCGGCCGCCTGGTGCACCTCGAAGCCCTCCAGCTCGAGGTTGATGCCGATGAGGGCGCGGATAAACTCGTCGTCGTCGACGACCAGCACCCGCCCGGCAAGGTCACCCACCCGGGGATCATCACACGCCGGCGGGGGGATGCCGGCTGCTAGTGTCGGTGCCGCCCCGGCCCCCGTAGCTCAGGGGATAGAGCGCCACCCTCCGGAGGTGGAAGCGCAGGTTCGAATCCTGCCGGGGGCACCCGCCCGCACTCGCTCTAGCCTCGTTGGATGCGGTTCTCGCACGCGGCGACGGCGCTGGCGCTCGGTCTCGTCCTCGCCACGACGGGGTGTCCGCGCCAGCCGCCCAGCGCCGGCCCTGCACCTCGCGCCGCCCCTGCACCCCGTGCGCCGGCGACAGCATCTCCGTCAACCAGTCCCGCGCCGGCCACCGGCTTCACCATCGCGGCGACCGGCGACCTGCTGGCTCACGAGCCGGTGGTCGCGGCAGCCCACGCTGCGGCCGGCGGCGCCGGCTATGACTTCCGCCCGCTGCTGGCCAAGGTGCGCGGTGTGCTGTCGCGGGCCGACCTGGCGATCTGCCACCTGGAGACGCCGCTGTCCCCGGACGACCGGGTCATCCGGTACTACCCCGACTTCCAGTCACCGCGGGACCTCGCGCCGGCGATCCACTGGGCCGGCTACGACACCTGCACCACTGCGTCGAACCACAGCCTCGACGACGGTCCGGCCGGCATCGAGCACACCCTGGACCTGTTGGACGCCGCCGGCGTTCGCCACGCCGGAATGGCCCGCTCAGCAGCCGAGGCCGCGACGCCCCGCATCTACCGCGTCCGCGGGTTCCGGGTGGCCCATCTGGACTACACCTACGGGCTCAACGGCCGCTCGGTCCCGGCCGACCAGCCGTGGCTGGTGCCGCTGATCGACGCCTCCCGGATTCTCACCGACGCGCGGGCGGCTCGGGCGGCCGGCGCCGGCTTGGTCATCGTCAGCCTGCACTGGGGCCAGGAGTACCAGTCCCCGGCGACCGCCGAGCAGCGCGCCCTCGCCCGGACCCTGCTGGCGTCCCCCGACGTCGACCTGATCCTGGGCTGTCACGCCCACGTCGTGCAGCCGGTCGAGAAGATCAGCGGCAAGTACGTCGTCTACGGCATGGGCAACTTCCTCGCCCGCCACGCATCGTGCTGCGACTCGCCGCCCACCTTCGACGGAGTTGTGGTCCGCGTCAGAGTCAGCTCGGCTGCGGGTCGGTTGCGCGTCACCGCGCTGACGTACACCCCCACGATGGTCGACCCGGCCACCCTGGTGGTGCTGCCGGTCGCCGATGCGCTACGGGAGGGGGCGGGCAACCGGGATGACCTCGTCGCGTCATGGCGGCGCACAGTTGCCCGGATGGGCGCTCTCGGGGCGGGCGTCCTCCCGGACGACCTCCCGGCGGGGCTGCCCACCGGCTGAGCTCAACCTGACCCTTACGAAACGTGAACACCGACGTCCCGGGGCCTGGTCACGTGGCGCACTTACGCTTCACAGATGCCCGAGCGCCGCGTACTCGTGGTAGAGGACGACGAGACGATCGCCAATGCGGTGGCCAACCGACTCGCTGCCGAGGGCCTCGCGGTCAGCGTTGCGGTCGACGGACCCTCCGGCGTACGCAGCTGCCGGGAGCTCGAGCCGGACATCGTGGTGCTCGACCGGATGCTGCCCGGCCTCGACGGGATCGAGGTGTGCCGGCAGATCCAGGCCCAGCGGCCGGTCGCTGTGCTCATGCTCACGGCGCTGGCCGAGGAGACCGACCTGCTCGTGGGCCTTGCGGTGGGCGCCGACGACTACCTGACCAAGCCGTTCAGCCCGCGCGAGCTCGTCGCCCGGGTGCACGCGTTGCTGCGCCGCGCCGACCGGACCGGCGCCGCCGTCGGCGCGGAGCGGATCTGCATCGGCGAGGTCGAGGTCGACACCGTCCAGCGCCGCGTTCGGGTGAACGGCGCCGACGTTCACCTCACTCCGACTGAGTACCAGCTGCTGCTGCGCCTGGCCGAGCGACCGGGTCAGGTGCTCGGCCGGGACCGCCTGCTGAACGACGTCTGGGGCTGGGCGGACGGCGCGTCGGCGACCCGTACCGTCGACAGCCATGTGCGGGCGCTGCGCCGCAAGCTCGGCGACCGAGTCGTCCGCACCGTTCACGGAGTGGGGTACGCCCTGGACGCGCCGTGAGGCCACTGGACCCGCTCTCGTCGATCAAGGTCAAGCTGGGCGTGGTCATCGTCTTTTCCATTGGCGCTGCGTACGCCAGTACCGTCGTCGGCGCCGGCCTGGGACTGCGGCTGTCGGGGCGCATCGTCCTGGCGACGGCGGTCGCGCTGGTCATCGTGCAGCTGCTGGCCCACGGCATGATCTCCCCATTGCGGGAGATGTCCGTCGCCGCCAGGGCCATGGCCCGCGGCGACTACAGCCGGCGGGTCCGGGCGACGTCGCGCGACGAAGTCGGAGAGCTGGCCCGCGCCTTCAACAAGATGGCCGGCGAGCTGGCCGAGGTCGACCGCCAGCGCCGCGACCTGGTGGCGCACGCCAGCCACGAGCTGCGCACCCCGATCACCGCACTGCAGGCGTTGCTGGAGAACATCGTGGACGGGGTCGAGGAGCCAGACCCGCGGACGCTGCGCGTGGCGCTGGCTCAGACCGAGCGGCTCGGCCGGCTGGTCGGGCAGCTGCTGGACCTGTCCACCCTGGAGTCCGGCGCCGCCGCACTGGCCCCGCAGCCGGTGGTGCTGGCCGCGTTCTGCGACCAGGCGGTGAGTGAGGCGGCGCTGTCCGGCCGAGCGGTGGAGCTGGTAGCCGACGTTGTGCCTGGTGACCTCGTGGTCCACGCCGATCCGGCCCGGCTGCACCAGGTGCTGGCCAACCTGCTCGACAACGCCTCCCGGCACAGTCCCGTCGGGGGCCGGGTGACGGTCGGAGCCCGGTCTCACGGCGACGGAGTGCGCCTGTGGGTCAGCGACGAGGGTCCGGGCATCCCGGCCGCCGACCGCGACCGCGCGTTCGAGCGGTTCTCCCGGCTCGACGGCGGGGGCACCTCGCGTGACGGCGGGGGCGGACTGGGTCTGGCTATCGCCCGGGAGGTCGTCGAGCTGCACGGCGGAGTGCTCTCGGCGCAGGACAACTCCGCGCCGGACACGCCACCGGCCGGCTGCCGGATGGTGGTCGACCTGCCCCCGCTGGGCGGCAGGGCCCCGCCTCCGCTGGCATGAGGGCGGGTCGAGGCTGATGTCGACGTATCCAGGGAGTAGCCGGGTGACTGAGCTGGACGGCAAGGTCGCAGTCAGCGGGCTCAGCAAGCAGTTCGGATCCGTCCGGGCCGTGGACGACCTCACCTTCACGGTCGCTCCCAACACATCACCGGGTTTCTCGGCCCCAACGGCGCAGTTCATCGGCATCGGCCTTGGCACCCTCGTACGCAACCAGGTCGCCGCGACGGTCATCACGCTGCTGCTCTCGCTCTGGCATCACCAGGGCGACAAGATCTACCGCTGGTTCCCCGGCAACGCCGGCAGCGCCGTCACCGACCAGTTCCTGGGCGGGGGTCTGCACCTGCTGGCGCCGTGGGCGGGTGCGCTGGTTCTCCTTGGGTACGGCGTCGCCTTTGCCGCCCTCGGGTCAGCCCTCACGCTACGTCGCGACGTGACCTGACGACTGCCGGTAAACTCCGGGCACACTCCTAGCGCGCACCCCGCGGAAGAGGCGACCAGCTGTGCCCACGCCCCACCCCTCGCCAGCCGACTTCGGAGCCAACCAGTGGCTGGTGGAGGAGATCTATCAGGCCTACCAGCGCGACCCGCACAGCGTCGACCCCGCTTGGCACGACTTCTTCGTCGACTTCCGACCGCAGCAGCCCGACCGCAGCCGCAACGGCAGTGCACCGGCGAAGCGGCCGGCGCCGGCTCCCCCGGCGGCCCAGGCCCCTCCGGCCGCGCCGGCTCCCGCGACCGCCGCACCGGCGGCCGGCAACGCCGCGCCCGCCGCCGGGTCGCCAGTGGAGCAGCCTGCCGCGACACCGGCTCCCGCCCCGTCGTCACCGAGCGACAACCACAGCACCCCGCTTCGCGGAGCGGCTGCCCGGGTCGTGGCCAACATGGAGGCGTCGCTCACCGTCCCGACGGCGACCAGCGTGCGCTCGGTCCCGGCCAAGCTGCTCAGCGACAACCGCGTGGTGCTCAACAACCACCTGGCCCGCGCCCGCGGCGGCAAGGTCTCCTTCACCCACCTCATCGGCTACGCGCTGATCCGGGCGTTGGCCGACTTCGACCGGATGAACTGCTCGTACGCCGAGGTCGCTGGCAAGCCCAGCCTCCTGCAGCCCGAGCACGTGAATCTGGGCCTGGCTATCGACCTCAAGTCGGCCGATGGCAGCCGATCGCTTGTCGTCGCGGCGGTCAAGTGCGTCGAGGCGATGAACTTCGCACAGTTCTGGCAGGCCTACGAGGACATCATCCGGCGCGCCCGTGCCGGCAAGCTGACCGCCGACGACTTCGCCGGCACGACGATCAGCCTGACCAACCCCGGCACCATAGGCACCGTCCACTCGGTGCCACGCCTGATGGCCGGCCAGGGCGCCATCATCGGCGTCGGCGCGATGGAGTATCCCGCCGAGTTCGCCGGCATGAGTGCCGATGCGCTGGCCGCCAACGCCATCAGCACAACCATCACGCTGACGTCCACCTACGACCACCGCATCATCCAGGGTGCGCTGTCCGGCGACTTCCTGCGCCGCATGCACGCCCTGCTGCTCGGCGAGGACTGCTTCTACGACGACATCTTCCACGCCCTACGCGTGCCGTACGAGCCGGTGCGCTGGACCCGCGACGTCAGTGCGACGCACGAGGGGCAGATCGACAAGCAGGCGCGGGTGATCGAGCTGATCCACTCCTATCGGGTGCGGGGCCATCTGATGGCCGACACCGACCCGCTGGAGTTCAAGATCCGCAGCCACCCGGACCTCGACATCATCGAGCACGGCCTGACCCTGTGGGACCTGGACCGCGAGTTCCCGGTGGGCGGGTTCGCCGGCGCCAAGGTGATGAAGCTGCGCGACATTCTCGGCGTGCTGCGCGACTCCTACTGCCGCACGGTCGGCGTGGAGTACATGCACATCCAGGACCCCGACCAGCGCAGCTGGTTGCAGCAGCGGATCGAGACCCGGCCGGAGCGCCCGGACCGTGATGAGCAGAAGCGCATCTTGGCCAAGCTCAACCAGGCCGAGGCCTTCGAGCACTTCCTGCAGACCAAATATGTCGGGCAGAAGCGCTTCTCCCTCGAGGGTGGCGAGTCGGTCATCCCGCTGGTGGACGCCGTCATTGACGCCGCAGCGCGGGTCGGGCTCGACGAGGTCGTCATCGGCATGCCACACCGCGGCCGGCTCAACGTGCTGGCCAACATCGTCGGCAAGAGCTACGGCCAGATCTTCCGGGAGTTCGAGGGCAACGTCGACCCCAGCACCGTGCACGGATCCGGCGACGTGAAATACCACCTGGGTGCCACCGGCACCTACCGCACCCCCGACGGCGACGATGCGATCACCGTGTCGCTCACCTCCAACCCCAGCCACCTCGAGGCGGTGGACCCGGTACTGGAAGGCATCGTGCGGGCCAAGCAGGACATCATCGACAAGGGTCCGGCCGGGTTCACGGTGCTGCCGCTGATGATGCACGGCGACGCCGCCTTCGCCGGCCAGGGAGTTGTCGCCGAGACACTGAACCTGTCGCAGCTGCGCGGCTACCGCACGGGCGGCACCGTGCACGTGGTCGTCAACAACCAGGTCGGCTTCACCACCGCGCCGGAGGCGTCACGGTCCAGCGTCTACTCCACCGACGTCGCGCGCATGGTGCAGGCGCCGATCTTCCACGTCAACGGCGACGACCCGGCAGCCGTGGTGCGGGTGGCCCGGCTCGCCTTTGACTTCCGCCAGGAGTTCTACAAAGACGTCGTCATCGACATGGTCTGCTACCGCCGGCGCGGCCACAACGAGGGCGACGACCCGTCGATGACCCAGCCGCTGATGTACGACACGATCGACGGCAAGCGCTCGGTCCGCAAGCTCTACACCGAGGCGCTGGTCGGTCGGGGAGACATCACCGTCGAAGACGCCGAGGTGGCCCTGCGCGACTACCAGGCCCAGCTGGAGAAGGGTTTCGCAGAGACCCGGGACGCCGCCGCCGACGACTCCCCCGACCAGGTGGCTGCACCACCTCCGCCGGCCGGCGCTCCTTCAGACACCGCGATCGGCACCGACGTGATCAAGCAGATCGCCGACGCCCAGGTGAGCTGGCCGGCAGGTTTCACCGTCCACCGCCGGCTCAAGCCCCAGCTCGAGCGCCGGGCGGCCATGGCCAGCCAGGGCAACGTCGACTGGGCGATGGGAGAGCTGTTGGCCTTCGGTTCGCTTCTTCTGCAGGGCCATCCGGTGCGCCTGTGCGGCCAGGACTCGCGTCGCGGCACCTTCGCCCAGCGCCACGCGGTCCTGGTCGACCGGGTCACCGGCGCGGAGTACACCCCACTAGCCCACCTCGCCCCGGAGCAGGCGCGCTTCTGGGTCTACGACTCGTTGCTCAGCGAGTTCGCGGCGATGGGCTTCGAATACGGCTACTCGGTGGCCAACCAGCGGGCGCTCGTCTTGTGGGAGGCCCAGTTCGGGGATTTCGTCGGCGGCGCGCAGTCGGTGATCGACGAGTTCATCTCTTCCGGCGAGGCCAAGTGGGGTCAGCGCTCGGCGGTCGTGCTGCTGCTTCCGCACGGCCACGAAGGCCAGGGCCCGGACCACACCAGCGGGCGGATCGAGCGCTTCCTGCAGATGTGCGCCGAAGACAACATGACCGTCGCCAACGCCACGACGCCGGCCAGCTACTTCCACCTGTTGCGCCGGCAGGCGCTCAGCACCGAACGCCGCCCGCTGGTGGTCTTCACGCCGAAGTCGCTGCTGCGCAACAAGGCGGCCGTCTCGGCAATCGAGGACTTCACCACCGGTTCCTTCCAGCCGGTGCTGGCCGACCCGGGAGTTGGCGGGAAGCCGCTCGACAGCGCGGCCGTCCGCCGGGTTCTGCTGTGCTCCGGGAAGGTGTTCTACGACCTTTTAGCGGCTCGCGAGGCGCGCGCGGCTACCGACGTGGCAATCGTTCGGTTGGAACAGCTGTACCCGCTCCCCAGCGACGAGGTCACGGCGGCGCTGGCCACCTATCCCCACGCCGAGGACCTCGTCTGGGTCCAGGAAGAGCCGGCGAATCAAGGCTGCTGGCAGTTCATAGCACTCAACCTGCCCGAGCACCTGCCCGCCGGTGCCCGGCTGCGTCGGGTGGCCCGGCCGGCCTCGGCGAGCCCAGCGGCCGGAGCGCAGAGCGTCCACGAGGCCGAGCAGCACGCGCTGTTGGAGTCGGCCATCAGCCCGACCGGCTGATGTACGCCACCGATCGGGGCATCGAGGAGCTCGAGGCTCGCCGCGGGGCCGAAAACGTTTCCCTGGCCTGGCTGGCCGACCGGTTGCGCGCCTTCGTCGACCTGCACCCGGAGCACGAGGTTGCGGTAGAGCGACTGGCCACCTGGCTGGCCCGCGACGATCAGGACGACTGACGGGCGAATACGCCCCGAGCCGGCCGACCGCCGGATACGGTAGATGGCACCTCACGCTGCGGGACCGCCGGCAGCGGCCCGGCGTAGCGGAGATAACGTGCGCAAGCATTCCCTCGCGATGTTGGCGTTGGTGGTCACCCCCCTGCTCGGGCTACCGGGCCCGGCCACGGCCGGCGCCACCCAGCCGGTCATGGTCAGCCCCGCGCCGGCCGCGGAGACGCCCAATGTCAACGACGGCGCCGTCCAAGCCATCGCCGCGGTCGGCTCGCGCATCGTCCTGGGCGGAAACTTCACCTCGGTCAGTCCGCCGGGGGCCGACACGCCGGCGCTCGCGCGGCCGTACCTGCTGGCGTTCGACTCGACCACCGGAGCGGTGGACCGCGGCTTCATACCCACCCTGGACGGCGCGGTCAACGCCCTGCTGCCCGGGCCCACCAGTACCAGCGTGTACGTCGGCGGCGATTTCCGTACGGTCGACGGCGTCGCGGAGCGACTGACGCTGCTGGACCTGACCGACGGCTCACGCATCCCGTCGTTCCAACCACCGGTGCTGGCCGACGGCTACGTCAACGACCTCGCTCTCGCCGGCGGGCACCTGCTGCTGGCCGGCTCATTCACCTCGGCCGACCGGGCACCCCGCGGCGGCTTGGCGTCGGTCGACGCGCAGACCGGGGCCCTGGACGGTTACCTGAACCTTCCGGTGGCCGGCCACCACAACTATCCCGTCGGCGGCGGCGTTTTCGGCCCGGTCGGGGTCACCGCCATCGACGTCTCCCCCGACCGCAGCCGCCTGGTCGCCGTCGGCAACTTCACCACCGTCAACGGGCTGTCCCGCAATCAAATCGCCATGGTCGACCTGACCGCCGGCGGTGCCGCGGTGGATGCCGACTGGGCCACGACACGCTATGCGCCGGCCTGCTCGTACTGGCTCAACGACGGCTACGCGCGCGACGTGGACTTCTCACCCGACGGCTCGTACTTCGTCGTCGTGGCAACCGGCGGACCGCATTCCGGGACCCTGTGCGACGCCGCGGCTCGCTGGGAGACCGGGGTGGCGAGCACGGGCGCGCAGCCGACCTGGGTGGACTCGACGGGCGGCGACACGCTGCTGTCAGTGACGGCGACCGGCACGGCGGTGTACGTGGGCGGCCACCAGCGCTGGCTCAACAACTCCGACGGCGCCAACGCCGCACAGCAGGGGGCGGTGCCGCGGCCGGGAGTGGCCGCGCTCGACCCGGACAACGGGCTGCCGCTGGACTGGAACCCCGGCCGTGACCCCCGTGGGGTCGGCACCTGGGCGCTGCTGGCTACCTCGACTGGGGTGTGGATGGGTAGCGACAGCTTCCACATCGGGGTTCCGGGCGCCGGCTACACCCGCGGCCGGATCGCCCTGTTCCCGCTCGCCGGCGGCAGCCGGCCGGACCCGACCACCACGGCCGGGCTG
>JAABUK010011340.1_pt1 | contig 11638 bp, 10 predicted proteins | sample 5559141 | NCBI WGS metagenome assembly JAABUK01 (sample SAMN10711869, study PRJNA513367) | rock metagenome | isolation source: Antarctica rocks | place: Antarctica: Victoria Land, Pudding Butte nord | collected 2016-01-03 | reverse complement strand
ATTGCTTCTGCAGCTAAGAATGCAATTGTGGTAGTGACAACTCGCAGGCCATCATGCACATCTGTGTTCAAGTGCTGCAAGGTTTTCCTTCGTCACGTGGACATTTGCCATCAATGACAGCCCAAGAGTGCAAAATGCCTCTGTGATAACAATCAGCACCTGCAGGGCAGCTGGGCGATGGGCGTGTAGTCAACCTAGGCGAAGTAGAGGGAAGGAATGGCCAGAAATGGGAGTTGCAGCTCAAGGGGGCTGGCAAGACCCCATACTCTCGCATGGCAGATGGAAGGGCAGTCATGAGATCTTCCATTCGCGAGTTCATTGGCAGTGAAGCTATGTTCCATCTTGGCGTGCCAACTTCAAGGGCCCTCAGCATTGCTGGCACGGGCGCCAATGTTGTCAGAGACATGTTCTACAAGTGAGTGCGCCATCAGCCTGTGCTATTGAAATGCAATGCTGTCTGTCTCAGCAGCTCAAGAATGCAGGAGGATGCACAAGCACTGCAGCTGCAGTGAGGCTGTCTTTCCTGGGTGTCACTGGCCTTGCAAGAAAGCCACATCCCCCTGTTTTGTGACATCGCCTGAGTACTTGGGGCGTATGCTAGGCACATTACCCAACTATATATATCTGTGGTGCGCCAGTATAATGCAACCTCAGCCCTGAGACCAGTCACCTTTGAGAACCCACCAAGTCGACCCAGTAGCCTCTAAAATGTCCTGAATGCGCACTTGCAACCCAGACGTTTGTTTGTGATACCAACAAGTCTTGCAAGTCTCCCCTTGTTTGCCATCCCATTGCTTTAGTAACGGTCAGTACTAACATTGTATCAGTAATATCACACGGTCACTGCTAAAGCTGCAGTGGTGTACAAGCAGCTTCAGAGTTCCCTCCAGTCTGCTGCGCATCAATGTAAGGTAGTTCTGGTGCAAGGCCAGTCAGATCCACAACACATCAACACACATCACTGTTGATACACTGACTACCAGAACTGGCTACCTCATACAGGGAGCTAGTCAAGGCTGTTTGTACGTTTTGTTGGTGAAAGACATGTGCTCATAACTGATTGAGCAAGGTGAATTTGGCATGTATGGTGTTGCAGTGGCATCATCGAACGTAAGGCTGGACTTATGCTTCATGTTACATTGAACACAAGGCCAATCTGGCATGTGTGGTGTTGCAGTGGCAACTGTGAGCCTGGTGCCGTGCCAATGTCAAGTATGTATTTTGTCTTATATAAGGCCAATCCGGCATGTGTGATGTTGCAGTAGCGATACCAACCTGAATTTGGAGCAGTGGCAACACCCAGTATGACTAAGGCCAACCTGGCATGTGTGATGCTGCAGTGGCAATTGATTGATTGATTGACTTTCACCTGTGCCAGCCTTTGCTCTCTTTGCATTAGCCAGGTAGGTGTCAGGTATGCCTCACCCCGATTCAGAAGGCCATACACCCAAGGATGTGCAGTCGACGTGGCAAGCACCGCGCTGCATGTCAATCCCAGGAAAACCTGTACCTACATAAACCGCCGTCAATCCAAAGACCAAGTTCTGGAAAACCTGGAATCGTACAGCTGACCAAAAGCCTGAGAGGCTAGGTGGTCCTATGGGCGCAGCTTGCTGGTGCAGTGGCAGTGTCAAATATGCGTGAAGGCCAATCTGGCACGTGTGATGCTGCAGTGGCGACATCATCAACATGAAATTGGAGCAGTGGCAACGTTAAATGTGAACAAGGCCAATCTGGCATGTGTGATGCTGCAGTGGCGGCATCAAGTATGAGCCTGGTGCAGTGGTAATGTCAAATACGAGGCCAACTTGTGATGTGTGGTGTTGCAGCGGGGACATCAAGTATGAGCCTGGAGCAGTGGTATGCCGCATGGCCCACTCCTGGGTCAGATTTGGCTCCTTCCAGCTGCCTGCAGCCCTGGAGGAGAATGATCTGGTCAAGCAACTAGCAGACTACGTCATCAAGCATCACTATTCCCATCTGCAAGGTACAAAATACTTCTGCTGCAGCAACTGTTTGTTGCTTAGTCCGTGTTGCAACACAGAGTGTTTCTGGCAAGTCTGCCTCTTTCACCATTCTTTTGCAAAAGCTTCTGCTCTCTTCCACCTACTCTCAACAAACACGGCACTTTTTCTTTCTGTACACGGCCTCTCATCACAATAACAGTCATACCTCAAAACAGAACCCTGCAAGCAGCAACATTCACGGGCTAGCTCTGTCCACTGCAGGCAAGCCTGACCCATACCTCGGGCTGCTACAAGAGGTCATCTCCAGATCAGTGAAGCTAGTAGCCAAATGGCAAGCAGTCGGCTTCACTCACGGCGTGCTCAACACAGACAACATGAGCATCCTGGGCGAGACCATCGACTACGGTCCCTTTGGGTTTATTGAAAGATTCGACCCCAACTTCACCCCCAACACCACAGACTTCGCCGGCAGGAGATACGCCTTCCGGAATCAGCCGCAGGTCGTCCAGTGGAACCTCATGGCGCTTGCTACCAGTCTTGTGACTGTTGGCCTGATTGAAAAGGTAACCCTTGCTCTGGCTGGGTGTGTGTTTGTGTGTGTGTGTGTGTGTGTGTGTAGCCACACATGCAGTGGTACTCGCATGCATCTTTGGCTGTGAGCATGCCAGCAACGCTGCTATGCATGCATTGTCTCTGCACCTTATCAGCAAGCTTACAGGACTGCCGCCTTGGGAGGCTCCCGTTATGATTGCTGAAAAGCATAAGCTTTCCTTCTCTTTTCTCTGCATCTTGTCAGCCTTTCACATTGGCGCTGCTGCTGCTGCTATGTATCCTGTTCCGCTCATTTGCTTACCTACCACCTGCATTCACCATGACACACACTTTTGCTATGCTCACCTTTAGTGGGGTCGACCCCAGGAGACCCTGAAGGCCAGGCATGGCTCAAATCTGGTGCTGAGCACTGCCCATGTCCTCAAAATCTATCAATGTGCATGCAGAAGGCTGCTGGCAATGCAGTGTTTGCGTCGTCAATGCGGGGTTCCATGCAGAAAGCTGCTGAGGATGCATTGTCTGCGTTTTCACTGCAGTTTTGCAGGCAGGAGGCTGCTGAGGAGGCAGTGTCACTGTTCTCACAGCAGTGCTGCATGCAGAAAGCTGCCGGGGATGTAGTGTACATGTTTCCACAGCAGTTTTGCTATGCAGAAATTTGCTGGGGATGCAGTGTCCACGTCATCAGTGCCGTTGTGCATGCAGGAAGCTGCTGAGGAGGCACTGTCACTGTTCTCACAACACTTGAACACTCAGTACACAGCCAACATGACTGCTAAGCTGGGACTGCAGAAGTACGACAAAGACATTGCTGTGGAGCTGCTTACTAACATGTATGAAGACAAGACAGGTGTGCAGCAGTCTCTGAAAGCAGCATTTGCACCGCTGTTGCCTGCAGCCAACTGTCGTGCTGCTGTGCATGCACAACGGTCTGATGTCAACCTTGGTGCTGCACAGAGCACCCTGTTTCAGCACATGCCATGCCTCTGGTCATTGAGGCCAACACTGCATTCTGCTATAACAACAGCTGCTGCCTGACGTGGTCTTCCAAGGTCTCGCCTGAGAAGTTGTGACTTTGCCTTGTGATGTTTGCTCTGGATGTTTTGGCATTTTGCCCTTGATCTGTCATGTTGCAGGTGTCATAAGCCCTTGTCTGTAGATTTGCAACTTTGCCTTGTGCTTTGTGATGTCCTCTCTGGATGTTTCGCCCTTCTAACACTAATCTGTCATCTTGCAGATTTCACAAACACCTTCAGAAGCCTGGCCAGTGCTCAGCCTGAAGATAGCAGTGATGACTTGCCTGGCCCCTTGCAAGAGGTGGGGCCCGCCTATTCTTGCCTTTCCCATGCCCTCTAACCCCCTTTCATCCCCTGCCCATTGGCCCTTGCCTGTCACACCCCTGCCTGTCACCCCCCTGCCTGTCGCACTCCTGCCTGTCACACCTCTGCCCACAAGCTGCTCCCTTCAGCCCCTTATTGCATGCCTTCTCTTTTGGTCCTTGCTTGTTTGTTTCCTGCCCATTGGCCCTGCCTTTCAGGCCCTGCCCATCAGCCACTGTCTTCCTTCAACCCCTGCCTGTGCCTGCTCAAGCAATTGCAAGCTGATATGAAGATGCTGGCAACTGCTTTGCTCGCTACAACACTGTAGACCTGGTCAGCAGTTGTTCCAGAGCTGCACGCGCAATTTGCAGCGCTGCTGTTCAGAGCATCAGTACGCACGTTACAGGCTACATGGGTCATATCAAGAAGCAGTGCATTATTGTTCAACAATTTGAATGGAAGATTTGTGTGACAACTCAGAGCAGCATGCCTCAGGACAATAATTAGCAGTGCCTGCTTGCTGTCACACAGAACGGCATGGCTCAACACTCACTCACCGTGGAAACAAAAGGAAGAAATCATCAATTTTCGGATCCGGCGAATCTAACAGGAGCCTGTTGAGGCAGCAGCACTCAGAGTGCAATGGCTTTGTAGGCAGTGGCTGCTTGCTGTCAGAAAGAGCAGCATGTCTCAGGACAACAATCAACAGCGTCTACTTGCTGTCAAAAAGAAGGGCATGGCTCAACACTCACTCACAGTGCTTTGGCTTTGCAGGCAGTTGGGACAGAGCTGACACCAGAGAGGCAGCAAGCTTGGAAGCAATGGCTAGGTCAGTACAAGGCTGCCCTGAAAGCTGAGGGGCAAAGCCATGAGCAACGAAAACAGATGCAGGACAGCGCCAATCCGTGCTACATACCCCGAAACCACCTGCTGCAAAAAGCCATTGAACAAGCAGAGGCTGGAGACTTTTCAGAGGTGACAGGCTTTCTTTGCAAGCCAGACAACTCACAGCACCAAATTGCATGATCTGCAGACACAATAATGATGATGATGATGATGACCATAATGATAAAATACCAATAGTAGTAACAGTAATTATAATAGTAATAATAATATCAATTATTTACATGCGTTCCAGCTAATTGTTCTTGCCAGGTACCTACTAGGTGTGCCTAAACTCTGCAGACATGCTTGCACCTTCACTGCCTTGTGTGCTGTCGCTTGCAAGCTGGCCGTTGATGTGCAGCATAAAGCACTACTGCTACATTCTTGCCGGCAAAGTGTGGTGATCTGCTGGCTTAAGATATGTTTTTGACTGCAAGCTGCAGTTTTGCTGTTCTTGCAAGTGAGCTTATAGTGAAACTGCAGCATGGGCATTCCTACTGCAACCGTGCAGGCACAAACTGTGGCTCTTCTGGCAAAAAAGTCTGCTTTGACTGCAATTGAGACTGGTCTCTGCCACTCATACAGGGCTTCGATTCACACAGTTTCTCGTCATGACAAAGCAGCAGCCAGCAGTGTTGTAGCAGAGCCAAGGTAAAAGGTGCATTGCTAGCGTGTCAGGCTAATTTCCTGCACTGTTACAAGTGTGCAGCAGTGTGAAGCAATTCAAGCTAGAACAGACGTATGTGACTGCAGGTGAATCGCTTGATGCAAGTGTTGAAGAAGCCCTACGAGCAGCAGGAAGGCTGTGAAGCTTACACAGAGCCAGCTCCTGTAGAAGTGCGCATGGGAGTGGAGTGTTTATCATGCTCGTCTTGATTTCAACTCGTTTTGCTCTTGATTGACACGATGCTTGTTGTTGCACATGGCTGTTTGTCAAAAGGCATGTTGCTGATGCGCAAGCAGACCTGCACCAGCTTTTTGTGCTGTCAGACGGTACCGGTGCTGTTTCTGCCCTCGTGCAAAATGTTGGTGGAACGTCACAGCTAGCAGCACAAGAATCATGTACATTTACGCAGATGACTGCACTACAATCACAGGCCTCCTCAAGAGGTATTCAGATACAAGATCTTGAGGATATCCAATCGATGCACTGTGGTATGCTGCAGATCTCTAGAGTGCAGCAATCGCAAACTGCCTTGTGGTCGAATTCGATAGTGCACACCTGTAACATCAACGCGGTTGGAAGCATGAACATGGAAGATTGTATGTGAGCAGGAGCTTCCGCCTGTACACGTAGGCTTGCTGATTGCACATTAATTTTGTGTGGACCTTCATATCTGCTCAACACACTGTGTCAGCCTCAGATATTTAATTGTGCTCAGCACGCTGCTCGGTTTATTGCTTACTAGGTAGAATCTCAGGCAAGACAGCTGGCCGACCATACCTGCCAAGCGATGGTGTTGTGAGCCTGCTTGCCAGTACTTTCTGTCTGCACACAGATGTGAAACAGATGTTCTGCCATTGCTTCGGTATAGCCCACAGCTGTACTCAGGTAAGACACTCTGCGATTAGATAATATGGATGCGGCGTATCTAACACGCGTCCTGGAAATAATCTGACTGATCTTGATCAAACAGACGCATGCTCGGGCAACTTCCATGGAATTTGTATAGTACTTTATGCATAGGATTCTGGAAGGATATTTGAACCACCGAGGTCAATGGAGAAGTCGTCGTTGGGATCTGCACGTTTACCGAGTTGACAGCAGCAGCGCCAGACAAGTCTGGGTGTTGACGGGAAAGACCAGGCACGCGGGCACTCTGCAGTAAAGCCGCAATTTTCAACCTTGCGGGTGGAGGAGGGAATGTGCAAGGTTACAACGCCGATTTCACCTGGGTCGCTTTTTTCTGTTGTCTGATAGCGGCCAGCGGAGGCGCTTTGTTTGGCTACGATAATGGTGGGTGACACCTTTGCATTCTTGATACAATGTGTTCCTGAATGCCGCAATGGGTACGCTCCGACGGCTCACGGTCGTATTGTCATCATCGTTGGTGTCAGTAACCAGGCATGCCTCGTTTTGTTGTTCCCAGCCAGACACGTGCAAAGCAGAACATGCCCTGGGAGCGGAACCGAATTCAGTTCTTGATACTCTCGCCACATTGTATCGTATGTCAACTCAACTAGTAATGAACGCACTTGCAGCATGTCTGCAGTTACCGTTAACGTTATGACCTTATCTTCACGGAGGTACCGCGGTACCGGGAGTTTCAAGCTTGAGTGACGTGCAACAGGTGTCATGGGAGGAGTCACGTCCATGGACGGGTTCCTGGATAAGGTTTTCCCCAGCATCAAGATGCGGGAAGCAGAGATTCCAACAGTTCACAACCTATACTGTCAATACAACTCGCAAACTCTGCAGCTCATGACGTCGTCCCTGTTTATAGCTGACGCTCTCTGCGAGCTGAGTGGCACGACAGGCAAACAGTATACTACTTAGTCGATAGAGATGCTTCATCTGTCTGGTACTCAACGGATCACAAAGTTGCAACTGTGTCTTGGCATCAGACCAAAGGTGATCAGACTTGCTGACACTAGCAAACCTAGACATGCATGGCACTCAGTTGCAGTCAGTCATGTCACCCTGTATATCGAACCTGCAGTAAGTTAAGGTGTTCCATCACTTTCTGTGCTGTTCCCCGTGATGTTGTCTCATTGCCAATGTACCTGCAGCTTGGCTGAGCCGGAATCATGGACGCAAGCGAGTCATGATGTAAGTCTGAACATCTTGATGTGGTCCATGCTGTATACCTTACGAGTACCGTGCATCAACCGCATAGCACAGTAGCTGCAGCAATTGAGTTATGAATCAACCACCTGGACGCCTGACATGTCAAGACACACATAACACGTACAGCTTGTGGACATGCTTATTGTACTTGTATTTTTTCTGCATTTGAGCAGGCCTGACGGCACCATGCACACTGGTAGCACAGCATGTATGTCATTACATGTCTTGAGGCGCGTTACTATCTTGAGGCACAATACCATCGTGATAGAGGAATTGTCATGATCAAACATGCAACACAATGTTTGCTGACATTGCTTTCTTGTTCTGTGGTACAGGTACAGCGGTGCGCTGTTCATGATCGCCGCCATCATCCTTGCCTGTGCAGAGCACATTGCCATGCTTGTGATTGGCCGAGTCTTTCAAGGAGTGGCTGTGAGTTCCTTTCATGCAATCAATATGTATATGTCTACCTGCTGAGACTGTTGACAGGTCACTGCCAAGGACCGTGACTATGTCTCTGGCATGTGTGCAAGGGCTAGGAATGTTGCACATGTACATCAGTCAATGTTGCACCGACAGCTTCAAGTTACTTACTGAGTTTGGTATGCCACACAACCAACAGTGCGTGTGTTGTGGCCAAACTGGGATTGTGCTGTTGACTTTACAACAAGATCTTGGCTAGACATATGTCATGTTTACATGTGTAGAACAGCGTTTTGAGAGCCAATGATGACTCACTCAAGCTGCAGCAGCATGTATGATCAGAGATTGACTCGGCCTGTTGTGTGGATACAGATATCCTTTGCATCTGTGTCAGTCCCCATCTATAACAGGTCAGCTCTCCCAACTTTGACCTCAAATCAGATTTGTATATACCACTCCTTAATGCGTGATCAACATTGCATGATGGGAGCAGGATCACTCAGAGCCAAAGTTGAAGTGATATGTGATGTCATGCACCAAGTCGCATATGAAGCTGCACATGAAGCCACACATGAAGTCAAAGATCTTAGCTTGAATGTAGGAATGAGCCTGAACATGCATTGTGTTAGTCTGCAACCCACAGCACCAGTGTTGCAGAGCTTCAACTACTGCAGTTTGCTGCCTGAGACTGCAACATGTGCATGCAACATGCATGCGTCCATACATACAATGCAACCAACTGATTCATAAAAACACATCATCAGAGTCATGCTCACATTCCTTGAGGTTTCAGAAGATGATGATGCTGATGTTGATGATGCAGAATTCTGCCCAAGCAAGAACTGAGTTTGACTTGTGGTGCAGTGAGATGGCTCCTCCTCATCTGCGTGGCAGATTCAACCAGCTCTACCAGATTATACTAACGCTCTTCATTCTGGTTGCCCAAGTCATCAATCTGATCATCAACCTGACCAATGCTGTGCGCTGGGGATGGCGCCTGTCCCTGGGGTTTGCTTTTGTGCCCTCTTCAGTGCTCTTTTTGGGCGGGATCTTCCTGCCAGACTCGCCAAACTCTCTCCTGGAGCGCGGCTTTCCTGAGCAGGTACTCTGTCAAACTCTCAAGACTGGCGCCTGAGAACATAAGCATAGGTGCAGCTAGTGGTCAATGCGCTGTATACTTTTCTGCGCTGCTGTGAGTTGCATGTGCACTATGTGGCATGGCATGCGACGGATGCAATGCTGGTGTCCACCTGACCACCCTAGGTCAATGGTGTTGCATTGCGTGACGGTCGACAGTGTCGTATTAGTAGGCTGTACAGAGATGCACAAGACAGACCGAAGAGATTTGTCCTGCATGTACTTAGCTCATCATGAGCCAGAAAGCATTTGAATTTGTAGTTTGTGCTGTGATGCATATCTATTATTATTATTGTTATCATTATCATTTTCATTTCATTATCATTATCATCATTGTTATTACTAATATTGTTATTACTAAGTCTGTTATTGTTAGTATTAGAATTTTCATTGATCCTTGCGTATCTGTTGTTCCCTCGACTTGACTGATTAGGCAATACAACTTGAGGTTTCAGCATAAGCTACCATCTGATGATTGTTTTTTCAATGCGGCATCTGCACTTCGGTAAACAGAGACACTGGTCCGACTTCCTTGCAGGCCAGGAAGAATCTGGAATACGTCCGTGGCAGAAAGGACGTAGACAAGGAGTTCAACGATCTGGTAGAGGCTGCTCACATTGCAGCACAATGCAAGAACCCTTGGGGCACCATATTCTCCAAGAAGTATTGGCCCCAGTTGGTGCTGTCTGCCTGCAGCACAACCTTCCAACAATGGACAGGGTAATCGTCTACTTTGCATGTTTGATTGAATGCATACGCTTTTGCCAAGAAACGTGTACGAAGGAATGTTTACAGCCACAAGAGTTCCTTCTGTCATAATGTTACAAGCTATACATGTTGTCACTGCATGGGGCTTGATGCGCTACACTCCTGTCTTGATCAGGCATGACTCACGCTGACCTTCATGTGCTGAGTCAGATGCAGCCTTGCACATGCAGCTGACGATGCTCTTCATCATGCAATCACTGATCTGCATGACTCACGCATGCTGTTTTCTGCTTTTGCTAGGGTGTGCTATCAATGCCTGGCTGGGAAAAAAACTAACAAACAAAAAAACTAGAAAGGGCTGAACATATGTACAGTCAGTGACAGGTGTAGCGGTGCGCTGGCGATGTCTACTTGACTGAATGTCTTTCGTGCTGTGCAGGATCAACACCCTCATCTTCTACGTGAGTCTAGCATGCTCAATTCAAGTCCACAGCACTGAACCGCTGGCGCTTGTGACATGAGCCTGCCACAGCAACCTGATGACACCATGTTGTGCTTGCCTGTCTCTGTTTTGTCTGTTGGGTCTGTGTCAGCTGCAACTGCATTTGAACTGGCTGCAAACTGCACACTATGCGTTAGTGAAAATGCACAAACGATCAGCTGACAAGGAGGGTGACAGTGTGGAGTCAGCAGTGCATGGGCACTCATCAAGCACTGCTTAAGTGAGTGATTTAAGCAGCAGACAGAATGTTGGATGCGTTGCATTGCAAGCTGTGTAGCCTGAGTGAACAAGGTGTATGTGTGCATGCAGGCACCACAACTTTTCCTTGCTCTTGGGGTAAGTCTACTCAAGCTGTGCACACACGTCACATGATACGTGACACGTAATACGTGCTACGTGGTCCATGCACAATAGTGCCCTGTGCATCACTTGCATGGCTTTGCTCTGCAGTGCTTTAGCAACTAACCCATTCTTGCTGTCTCATGATGTCTGTGAGCTTGATCATTGTGGCTCTCAACAGCATGCAATGAGTATGACAGTCCTCCATCTGCGCTAGACGTGGTTCTGCTGTATGTCGTTTGCTTGACCGCGTCACATGTATGTGCACTACACTGCATTACGGTGTTGGGTATCCTGTAGCAACACCATCTGTGCAGATATTATCTACATAGTGACAGACGAGTACCACCTCCTGGATGACTCATCGCTAGCGAAAGCAACCCTTCCATGCTGTGTGCTAATGCGTGATTGTCCGAGAAAGCTATTTAGCACAGCATATTCACAAGAACAACAACATTTTTTTGTTGCACTTGCAGACAACCAAGAACATCTCCCTTATAGCTGCCATCATCCTGGGTGCCTGCAACCATGTAAGACTCTCTGTTTCTCAATGCAGCGCTTGTTCCTCTCAACCTTGCCTGCTTGGTGACGCCTGCTTGGTGACAGATGTACATTACCAAGTGTTGACAGTACCTGCAATTTTATTTGCTTGTTTCTGCCTATATCTCGAACCCAATCTCATAAACTTCTGGTCCCCGGTGCCTTTTGCTCTGCTTGCATCAACCTTTTCAGCTGATTCGCCCTGCCTGACAGCTCCATGCGATGATGTTTTGCACAGATAGCTCATCAGAACGTATGTGAGCAGTGCTGTGGTAGTAGAATACATGAATAATTCATCAGTCTGCTATTTTAGGTTGCTTGTTATGTTGCAGCAAGCTGTGCTATCTCACTATATTTGGCTTTTACACTCTGTGCGCAGACAGTCCACTCCACAATCTTTGTGACGGTATAGTCTCAACCAACATGATTCTCAGCCTTGATGATCCTGAAGCTCTCATGCACTCAGCTTGGATGAGTAACG
>JAABUK010011339.1_pt1 | contig 11639 bp, 19 predicted proteins | sample 5559141 | NCBI WGS metagenome assembly JAABUK01 (sample SAMN10711869, study PRJNA513367) | rock metagenome | isolation source: Antarctica rocks | place: Antarctica: Victoria Land, Pudding Butte nord | collected 2016-01-03 | reverse complement strand
GCCAGAACACCAAGGACGGCTTGGCTCAGTCTAAGTTCACACAACTCACAGCAATACAGCGGGCATCCTTACCACACGCCTTGTGTGGCAGGGACATCTTGGGTGCTGCCAAAACAGGCTCTGGGAAGACTTTAGCATTTCTGATCCCGGTCAGTCATCCCACAGAATCTAAGCCGGCGCAAGCTTCAAGCAGCATGAGTCACTTGTCATTTGTTAAGGCTTGCACAGCTTTGAACAGCGAAAGGCAATAGCCATGCCTCAGCTTCTGTCGGTCTGAGTCACATGCAATAGAAAGAGACCTCTGTGTATTTCATGTATTCTTTTCAGGCAGGAGCACTGACATCTGCAGCAACACGTTGCTTGCGCACCTGCGGAGGATGACTGATACTGTTCCTACGCAGGTATTGGAGAAGCTATACAGGCTCAAGTGGGGACCCTTGGATGGTCTGGGAAGCCTCATCATTTCCCCCACCAGAGAGCTGGCACTGCAGATCTTTGATGAGCTGCGTAAGATAGGCAAAAAGCATGACTTCAGCGCTGGACTGCTCATTGGTGGCAAGAAGGTCAAGGAGGAGCAGGAGAGAGTGCATGGTAAGCATAGGATATTTGTTTCTGCACACTTGTGCTTGCACGCGCATAAGGCATGCACCAGCTACCACAAGGGGCCCCGGGCTGCCGCCTTAGGAGGCTCTCGTTGTGATCGCTGAAGAGCGGAAACTTGTCTTTCTTTTCTACCACAAGGGTTGTCAGCAGGATCACAGAATTGAGGTGACTATGCAAAGAGCCTCATTGAACTGTTTGAAACCAGTAATTTGTGGCGTCAATGTCAGTACTGTTCAAGCACATGTGCCAGATGCACAACCAGATTGCAAAGGCCGAACCGGAACAGGCATCATGTGCAATTCTGGTCAACTGCATGCACATTGATGCTGCCATGCAAGCAACACCTTCTGGAACAACTAGTCATCATACAACTTCTGCTGTGCCGCCATGTTTTGACATCAATCACCAGCATGTGCATTTGCTCATCAACACAGCGGGTTTTCCATTCCTATCACACTTGATCCCAGAACTGTAGAGTACTCCTGATTTGCTATTCGCACCTAGACAGCTGGACGTGTGGCATGCTGACATCAGACTGTCTCCCTACTTGCAGGCATGAACATGCTGGTCTGCACCCCAGGCCGACTGTTACAGCACATGGACGAAACCCCAGGCTTTGATGCCAGCCAGATCCAGATCCTGGTCCTTGATGAGGCAGACCGCATTCTAGACATGGGCTTCTCTGCTACCCTGAATGCCATCCTGCACAATCTGCCTCAGGAGCGCCAGACCATGCTCTTCTCGGCTACACAGACTAAGTCAGTGAAGGATCTTGCTCGCCTTAGTCTGAAGGCACCTGAGTACATTGCAGTGCACGCTGAGGCTGCCATGCCCACTCCTGTCAAGCTTCAACAGGTGCGGCACAATCATCATGTGTGCTGTTCCAAGACCGTTGCTTGTACACACATCCAGGATCAGTAAGTTACAGCTTGCAAGCAGTCATGCACATTGTTGTCAATTGTCAAGCTTCCATAAGTTTGCATTAAGCGCTGTTTGAAGGTGCACTTAATTTAAAAACGCCAGAGAATGCAGTGTATCGTGTGGTGGTTCTTGCCTCTGCGTACTCATGCATGCACCTGCACACGCACATGCACCTGCACACGCACCTGCACCTGCACATGCACCTGCACACGCACCTGCACACGCACCTGCACACGCACATGCACATGCACATGCACACCTGAGCTACGACACCACAGGTCAAGATGCGGCTTCTGTCTCTTGGCGTGCTGTGCTCAAGACAGACTCTGTGCTGTGCTGCAGGCTTATGTCATTTGTGAGTTGCATGAGAAGGTGAATGTGCTGTGGTCCTTCATCAAGACCCACCTGCGCTCCAAGGTCATTGTGTTCCTCTCCACATGTAAGCAAGTCAAATTCATGTACGAGGCTTTCAAGAAGCTGAGGCCGGGAGTGCCTCTGAGGAGCCTGCACGGCAAGATGAAGCAGTTCAAGAGAATGGCTGTGTTCTATGACTTCTGTGAGGTACAACTGCTCATTCAAGCAATGTGTTTCAGTGGTTTCCCTAAGTAACCAGTTTTACAGAGTGTCTTGGGTAACTTCTGTGGTACGAGTATGCTGTATTGCACTGCTGTTACATGCTGGGGCACGTGGTGACCACATGGGTGGTAGTGACATGGCACATGGGGAGGTATGGTAGGCACATTGCAGGCACGTGACACACAAAGACAAATGTCATAGCTGTTGCTCTGGCTGCAGCTGCTCTTGAGAGCGTCAGCACGTGATTCCCCAACAGACACACAGACGCGCAGCACATAAATGCACATGCATGATAGGCATACAGCAAAGACACATGCACCCTTACCTTGTTCTCATTTGCACCTTAAATTGCATGCAGTCTTGCCTTCAACTGTGCTTTGGGACCATTTTGCCAGAGCACTTCTTCTTTCTGTCAAGATCAACATGCCCTTCCAGGGAATGAGCAGTGTGTGTGCTAAACTACATGGCAGTTGACACCGCGATACATTGCAGTCGACACTCTCACTACATTGCAGTTGACATGGTACTACATTGCAGTTGACACTGTACTGCATTGCAGTTGACACCGCGATACATTGCAGTTGACACCATCACAGTCCCTCAGACATGAAAGCTAATGCTGTCTGGTTTGATGCAGGCAAAAACTGGCAGTGTACTGTTTGCAACAGACATTGCAGCGCGTGGGCTGGACTTCCCAACTGTGGACTGGGTGGTGCAAGCCGACTGCCCCGAGGATGTGCCCAGCTACATCCACAGAGTGGGCAGGACAGCCAGATACATTGCAGGTGGCCCTACTTCTGCCTCTCCCCTATAATTGTGTCATTTCCTCACTCTCTGTCTCACGTTGCTGACTGTGATGTACATCACGTCTCTAGTAGACGCCTCATCATGAGCTGGAAAGCGTAATTATCATGATTATTATTATCGTTAGTGTGTTTACTATTGTTATTAGTGTTATTAGAGGCCATCCACCTGGATTCTCTGAAGACTACACAGAAGGCTGACCACCGTGCTGTGTCACAGCTGCTGCAGAGCACCAGTGTGTCATTGCCAGCCTTGGCTGTGCTGCGCCAATATTGCAGGTGAAACTGGCCTCTGCAAAGAGCGTGCACAGCAGCTGCAATAACACCGTACTCTGAGTCCACCACCATACCAGACAGCAGAAACAACTTGCACCGTTTTGCCTGTTGTTTTGATGCTGATGGATTCCAGCAAACAGCTAGCTGCTGCTTGTGAAACTGACCAGTCAGCAGCTGTTATGCCAACCCCAATCAATCGAGGTCATGTTACTGTTGCTCACCAAAGCTCCCTACATCAGTCTTGTGCTGTGAGCCATTCGTCCTCAGAGCCAACAAAACATGATGACAACCCCCTGCCCTACTCCCTCTGGGAGCGTCGGCCCCCTGCCAAATTCCCAGTCAAAGTCCCTGAATGTCGAGTCACACTACCCAACATATCCTCATACTCTGTCACCCTGGTCATACAAACTCCTTGCAGCAAAACAAATCTTGCTGCAGATGGTTCCCAGTCCCTGTGACTACAGGGCGCACTCAAGAGCGCGCCAGGATGAGCACTGGGCAAGCCGTGACTACCAGTGCTGAGGTGTGTGCTGCTTGCAGAGGGGCGAGCCCTGCTGCTGCTGCTTCCCAGCGAGCAAGAGGCCATGCTGAAGGCCCTGGAAGTTGCCAAGGTGCCAGTGAAGGTCATCAAGATGAACCCCCACAAGCAGCAGCCCATCACAGGCGCCCTGCAGGCCCTACTCTCCAAGGACTCTGCCCTCAAGGTCTCCCATTGCCCCTGCCTTATGACTCAGCAAGCGTCCTCCTTACCTTTTGGTGTGACTAAGCAAGTGTCCTCCTTACCTTGTGATGTGACTCAGCAAGCGTCCTCATCACCTGCTCTGCTGCTGCTTTCCCTCCCCATTAAGATCACTTTCTCCAGTGTGCAGAGGACTTGCATTCTCTCTCCTTTTGCAGCTGTTCAGCCCCTGATTGTTGTGCGTTTAGGATCTAAACCTTAAAATAAGCACAGATTAGTCTCCCTGCAAAGTAACGCCGAGCATGAAGGCCCTTGACTGTGCTGCGTGTTCTGCGTCTGTGTATGTCTGGGCATATACCTTTGTTTTAGTCTGAAACACACAAATGTCTACAAGTGTCCACAAGGGTGCTGTTATCTTTTCTGACCTGACTGCCTTACTGCAGCACTCACGCAGGGTCTTCCACAGTCGACTATCCATTGCTCTTGTTGCTGCATTGAGTGTGTTTTCTTTGTGGGTATAGGAGTTGGGACAGAGGGCATTGGTGGCATACCTGCGCTCAGTCTTCCTGCAGCCCAACCACGCCATCTTTGATGTTCAGAAGCTGCCAGCTGCTGAGTATGCACTCTCCATTGGCTTGCCCACAGCCCCCAAGCTCAGGTTCCTCAAGCATGCTGGCAAACATGTCAAGGAGGTCTGCCACCTGGCTGCCCTTTCTGGAATGACAGCAACACATACATACATACAGACTATGCATGTGACGTGGATTGAATGTCTTGCTATTGTGCCACATATGCCAGTCTGATGGCCTGCTGCATATCCGTTTTGGCCAGTCAGGCGTATTCATGGCCTGCCTGACATCTATTTTTTTGCACAGTCAGAGCTGCTATGGGTCTGCAATGCCTTTAGGTTGTTGACACCTTTAGTTGCAATGGACAGCAGGTGCTATGTGGTGGTGGTGTCAAAGTAGCAGGGTGTGTGACAGTGTGTCACCAGCATGCTGCATGCAGATCAACATTGGCGGTGGGCATCAGCTTGAAACAAGAGCATCAGAGCCAGAAGCTGCAGTTCCTAAAATAGCAGCTGCAGCAGCAGCTGCAGCAGCAGCAGCTGACAGTCCAGTTGACATGCAGTCAGCTTCTTCAGCTGATGACTCAGAGCCAGAGCTGCAAGAGCTGCCTAAGCAGTCCTCGCCAAACAAACGGCGGCGTATTACGGACCTGCAACCTGACAACAGCGAGCATGATGACTCTGAGGTCGACACTGACCCCGACAGTCAAGGTGCTCCGTCACCCGGTGTGTTGCAAGGCACAGCTCATGCTCAGAGGCCGGATGACAGACATGGCAGCGGCAATGTCAGCAGTGATGATGATGATGATGTTGATGAAGATGATGATGATCTACTGGTGGTGAAGAGGAGGGATGTGCTGAGTGACAGCAATGCAGCAGCTGCTGCTGAGGGGGGTATACCCCTAGGGGGTGTGGAGCTCAGGGGCAACAAGAAGAGGAAGAAGCTGAGGATTGATCCTGGGAAGACTTCAGGCGCTAGGACTGTGTTTGATGAGGCAGGGGAGTCATTACAGCCTCTGGCGCTGCTTGCCAAGGAGCAACTTGACAGGTCAGCACACCTGCTACCAATCAATCAAACTGCATCTCTGCAGGACTCGTCAGGGGAGTCAACAGACAATGGTTGGGAAAACCATGAGAGGGCTAAGTTTGCATCATACTCGTCATTCAATGCTGTACAAGAAGAGGCAGATCTGGGCCCCAACAAGGTCCCACCGTACACCTGTCTTGTGCAATCTCTCTGCCCATGTGTCTCAGCTTGTTGCTCTGGCCATGTCAAGTCAGCACATGTGTTCAGGAATTTCAGCTTCTCAGGAGCCTGGTTGCTGAGAGCAAATTGCAAACAGAGCTGCTTGGCTAATGCATGAGATGCGCACGCATCATGTTGCACAGGGCCCTTGCTTGCTAACTCAAACATCTCCCCAATGTAGCAACGCGGTTTTACTCAGATTAGATTTCTACTGTACACTGGACAATTCTGACATAACCTGAGACGTTTTTGGATTGCAAAGAGCAAGCCATCTATGTGCACCCGAGGCACTCAATTGCTGGTGTCAGCAGTTGCAAGTGACCAGTGCATTAGGCAGTGAGCTACCTACCAGCAGCTGTCTGCTGTGCTTGACTGGGCTTGTGTATGTACAGGGGAGAGGTGAGCGATGCCATGATGGCTGCCTTGGGACTAGACGTGGGCGCCAACCTGACTGCTGAGGAGCGCTTCAAGCAGGTGGCTGCTGTCATGAAGCGGCGGGACGCCCAGGACCGCAAGGAACAGCGCGACCTCAGGCGTCAGCAGAAGCTGGACAAGAAGGTGAGCTACACTCAGCAACCTGGTGTTGCTGCAGCCGCTGGAGCTGTCGGTATGTCAGGGGGGTTTTGCTGCATGTAGAGGGATGGTTTGCAAGTAGGCTGGTGGGCATGTGTAAATGGCAGGTTGTCAGACAAGGCATTGCCTGCTTACTAGACGTAAAGCACCTTCCATTGTCTGCTGCATGGCTGGTACTTTACGCTGGGTACATGGCATGACTCAGGACAGGCTGTAACGCCCATACACCCAGCGTAAAGTACCTGTCATGCAGCAGAGTCATGATTGTCACATGCCACTTGGTAAGGAAAGTTGTCTGTTTGGATTTGCAGGTGAAGCGGAAGGCCCGGGAGAGTGGTGAGGCTGACATGGGGGTCACCCTTGCAAGTGCTGGTGGCAGCGATGAGGAAGAGTCCTCAGACCAGGAAAGAGAGGAGGAGGATGCTGTCAGGCATGAGCAAGAAAACGACTCTGACAATGATGGCGTCGCATACGAAGGAGGCCTGACCAGCAGTGATGAAGAAGATGAACAGAATCAGCCAAAGCAGGCATCAGTAGCAGGGAAAGCTGCGTACTTTGGCATGCAGAAGAAGAGCAATGCTGCATCTGCTACACAGTATGAAGGTTTGAGTTTGGCAGAGCAGGAAGCTTTGGCATTGAGAATGATCAAGAAATGAACAGCTCAGGCAGTTACTTGAAATACTTTTTACTGTAGCAAAGGAACCTTGCCTCGCATCAAATGCACAGCTTAGTGAGTGGTAGGGCACACCAATACTTGTAGCAACAGGCAGCTTTTTACTCGTAGCGTACTTCATGACATTGTCAATCAGATGCACCTGGACATGTCAGGATGACATGCTCACATTTCAATTAGCACATCTCATGTCTTGTACAACTTTGCATTTGGCTGAAAACAGAGTCTGCAGGAGAATGATGCATTTCACAAAGATCGCATGATGCGTGATTGCTGCAAACACTGTGAGCAGCTTTTTGTTCTGTGCTTTGGTATCACAGGACTTTGCAAGCTTGCTGCTGTAACTGAAATGCATGGGCTGTGTCTCGCAACGGAGGATATGCAAAATCTGGGCAGAAAGGATGCAACAGCTGCTTGTGAAGCGTGGTTGATGGTAGTACACAAGAGGCATAGCAGACTGGGCACTGTAGCTGTATGCAGCCAGCCAACGCAAGGTTTGCAAAACCAGGTTGTACAGCATGAAAACAGGGCAGCAGGGGTGTCAGCTTTATACATATATGGGGTTGCTAATCTTGTGTGGATTTAATCTAGCGCATGTCTCAACCATTGCAGCATATGGCAATGGTTGAGACTGGACTTTTATGCAGAATCAATCCTTATGTAAGCAGCAAAGACCATGGTTGTAATTGACACACGTATGAGCCCTGATCTCATCCAGCAGCGAACTGTACAGGATGACAGATGCTATTGAAAAGTTGCTTGATTGCATTGTCATCAGACCTGCCAAGCGTCAACATGTTCAAATGTGCAGAACCGAAAAGGAAGTTGTACATCTGCAGCTCCATGTGTGTATTTGGGCCAAGCAACATAGCCTGATTGATTACCAAGGCAGGATATCGCCCTTGTAACCAAAGAACTTGCCAGTATCTTTCTTGGTCAAGCGATCATACAACTCCACTTGAGCCTTAGCAGTGTCTTCAGGACTGATCTCAGGCTTTGCACTGTCCACTATTTCTTGTGGCCTGCTACCCATGTCGGTGTCTACCACTCCAGGGTGTAAACTGATGACTGTGAAGCCAGCCTCCTTGGTGTCCTCAGCGATGATAACAGTCTCTGCAAAACATAAACACAAGGATTGAGCCAAACATTAGGCCTATAGCAACAATCCGTTTTGTGGTCTACTGAACCAAACAATGTGATAGCCTATTGGCAAATGGTGTGACATGTGCGAAGCAAACTCTACACAGGTCCCAAAAGCAGGCTGGCAGAGAATGCATTGCAGAACAATATGCACATTCACAAAACAGCAATGAGGCTAAAGCACGTCAGAGTACACAGGATGAACAAGACCAAGCATGGGACACTGACATATGTGTGTCCTGGTCAAGCAGGATATACCCATGCATGGGACAGCAAATAATCTGGTGCAAACGTTATCCTACATTCCTTATTTCATGGACGTAGAATGTAAGATATAGGTAAGCAAAGTCAACAATCGACGCCAGTGTCAAACAGTGATGTTCAGCCTGAGTACAAAGTCGTGCGGACTGCAGTTGTAAGAATCCATCTGCAAACATACCCATATTGACAGCAGCCTTTGAAGCCTTGTACGCGATCTGAGTGTGGTCCAACGGTGTGGCCTTGCTGGAGTCCTTCAGAGGCTCAGATGCCAAAGTTATGGATCCGTAATTTGAGGCGAAGTTGATAATCATCTTTGTCTCTCCCTTGTCTAGCAATGATTTGAAATATTTGTATGCAATGATTGGGCCCACAGCATTTGTCATGAATGTCAGCTTCAACTTCTCATCTGGCCTGCAAATATGCGTGTTGAATTTGTGTGTAAACAGGCGGAATAGCATACGAGAGGGAGAGCATGTGAAGCCTTTCAGCAAAATGGCAGCGCTTTAGTTTTGCCAGGGCCAGTGATGTGTAGCTCACGTATCTAGAGGAGGAACCAGATCCTCTGAAGTGCCTGCATTATTGATCAGCACATCCAAACCCTTGCCTCCAACGATTTTCTCAACTTGTGCAGCAGCTTCCTGTAAACACAACTCTTGTCACATCTCATGTCTGCTCTTGCACACAATTGTTCACTTCAAGCTTCAGATAGCACACCTGGCATGCACTCAACCAGGGACGTTGTGCTGACCAAGAATTTGAATTGTAAGATCTGCACATAGAGTTTCACGCACCTTTGCTGAGTCGCCGCTGGTGACGTCAAATGTAACGATGTGAAGGCGATCCTTATGCTTTTCAGCCAGCTTTTGCAGTTCCTCAGACTTTTGGGGCGACCTGGCAGCTGCGAACACTGTTCGATTGTCCGGCTTGGACAGAAGCTCTTTAACCAGAGCTAGCCCAACCCCCCTTGAAGACCCGGACACCAGATACGTTTTGCCCTTGCCCATGCTGCTCAGTCAAAAGCTGTCGCAGTCCTAGTTTTATCAAGAGGTGGTGTTTTCGGAAAAGACTGTCGCACACAAGTATTAGGCAGGAGCGCTACTGGCTTTGATGACCACGCAGAGTTACGCAAGCGTTTCCGCTCACAATGCAACTGCAATGCATGCATGCATGCATGCATGCTGAGCCCCAATCACAGCATGACCGGTCCACATGCAGGGCGCACATCGCAGTGGTTGCCGCTCAAATGAGTATGCGTTGCAATGTATTTGACGCTCGAGCATGCGGACGTGCCGGCATTGCAATGCACATGACGCTCGAGCATCCCGACGGGCAGAAACCAGCAGGCACAACCTAAGAAGGCCCATGGCACGAGGGCCGTTTCTTGGCCGATTGCCGCCTTACTTGCTATTGCAGGCACAGCTGATTAGCACAATCTCGGCGGCTCATGAGACTAACGGCAGACCTGTGGGGCCCCGTTGTGCTGCCTGCATCGCGTCCGCACTTGTCCGCCATAGCAAACGCTTTTAAGCATAGTACAAAGAAGAGGAACGGAGTGGCCAAAGTCCATATCAAACTGGCCGCTTAGCGATGGTCAACCTGCTCTGTCAGAGACGAGCCGCAAAGCCAAATTGTGTTGGATGACAGCACAAGCTTGGCAATAGCATGCCAGGCAAGGCTTTGTAAACTGTAGTGTCACAAAAGCATCCCAAAGATGGCTTTGCTTGTAGCGAGTAGACCTCCCGTTCCCCCGGGTCAGATGACATCTACGATATATGGTCACTTGCGAGAGGGAAGATGTAATGAAGCCATACAAATCTTGGAGTACGAGCTGCAGGTCGGCAGACTTTTAGATTTAAGCCTGATCACAGAGCTGATCAGCATTTTCAGCAAAGTGCAGTGGCTGCGCCTTGTCAACCTGTCATACGCTTTTGCAGAGCTTTCCTACAAGCAGAGCAGCGCTGTCGTTGCTAGCATTTGCACTCTTTCAGTCTGAAGACTTTTCAGCAGCAGCAGCGCTGTAAGTTTCGGTTCTTCTTCTGTTTCCCCCTTTGCGTTTGTTATGCTGGATACTTGTATCTGTATGCAGGTACGAGCAGTTGACAAGGCTGTATCCAGATGTATCTGACTACAAGCTATACCAAGCGCAGTCATTGTACAAGGTCAGAGGCCTACACTACCGTGAGATATCAGTGCTGTCTGTATCTACCCTGCATAGCAACAAATCTCTATATAGAACAGTTCATGCCCCATTGTGCTGGATATCTTTGTAATGTGCGCAGGCAGGACTGCATCAGGATGCAGCCAAGTTGGCTGTGGGCCTTGAAAGCCAAGAGCAGTCACTCAGCTTGCAGATTGCCATCAAGTATGAACAAAACGATATTGCAGGTCAGTCACCTTTACCTGGCTGCTGCCTCACTTCACCACAGCCATACATTGCTGTCATCATCAGCAAATTTGCCGGCTGGCACTGCAAGCCGTCTGGACGCAACTATACAGGTTGTTTGCAGGATGCAAAAGGCTGTTGGAGAAGCTGCCTGCTGGCAGCTCTGATGGCAAACTTGGTGCTGCATGCTTGCTGTACAAGGAAGGCGACCACGAAGGCGTCAGAAAGCTGTTCATCACAGCAATGAGTGCTTTGGGACATCAGCCTGAGCTGGCCTACAACATAGCCCTGTGCTACTACCAGGTCAAGCAGTATGGCCCTGCTCTGAAGCATATTGCTGAGATCATTGAGAGGGGTGTCAGGGAGCACCCCGAACTCAGCGTAGGGGCTGCTGCAGATGGGGCTGGTGTCAGGAGTGTAGGCAATAGTCAGGTGCATTCCTCCAAAGCCCTATTGCCTGTGCTACATGTGTGGCCGCATGCCCTTGACAACAGCTTGACGCAACTACTTTTTGATGAAACAAGATTGCTTTACATTCATCATTGCCAGTCTGCGTAACTTATGGCCTGCAGTGGACTGGCATCAGTTGTGTATCTGCTGCACCGCCAATGGAAGTCTTGTCAGTGTTGGATCTCATGGGAACCGTCTGTGCAGTGCTACGCTCTGTGCAACAGGTGCTGAAGGAGAGTGCACTGGTGGAAGTGTTCAACCTGAAAGCTGCCATCGAGTACAACATGAAGAACTACGAGGCTGCCCAGGAGGCCATGGCTGATGCACCCCCCCGCACTGAAGAGGAGCTGGACCCTGTGAGAACTGCACCATTGCACTCTTGTCATTCTGAACTGTGTAGATTGGGGTACCATTGCATTCTGTCATTCAAACTGAGTAGATTGGGTCCATCAGCAGCGACAACAATGCAGTGGTGCAGCTTCCACTG
>JAABUK010011337.1_pt1 | contig 11641 bp, 17 predicted proteins | sample 5559141 | NCBI WGS metagenome assembly JAABUK01 (sample SAMN10711869, study PRJNA513367) | rock metagenome | isolation source: Antarctica rocks | place: Antarctica: Victoria Land, Pudding Butte nord | collected 2016-01-03 | reverse complement strand
CGAGTCGCCGCTGCAGGTCGTAGTGCCTGCAAAGAATAGGCAGCCTATCACTCAAGACCGAGATCGGCCCATCACACAATGTGTATATCGGCCACAAGAACAACTTTCGTCTATCCACTGGCATCCTTTTTGATGTCACCTGCATATCTCATTAAGCTGTTGCTGAATCATTTCAACCTCAAGCGCGCCTGGTGCGGAGGTGCACAACTGGCTGAGCAGCTTCTGGGGCAGATTTTCCATGCAGATGTTGTCGGGCAAGAATGTGACGGTGGCCCTTTGCAGGGTCGGGGAGGGAGGGGCCCCTGGCACATTGCTGGTTTTCCCGAACCTGCCGTCCGTCATGGCAAACACGTAAGAAATGTGTCACATACTGCACAAGCTCGTGAAGGCCACGACGGTGGCGCCACTCGCGTACCGGTAGTCTGAAGACAGACCGAAATGTGCACTGGGCATAATGTCTGTTCGGGCGCACCCGATTATGGTCAGGTTGGACCCTGCAGGCGGCGCATTGGGGGGCGACAGGTCGATACCATCCACACCAGCATCATTGAGCTTCACAGGGGTGGCGGACGCATTGTGAGAGAGAACCAAAAGCCCCACGTCGTACCCGTTGCTCACATTGCCTGCGGAGTTTGGAACCTTGGGGCTCAAGAGAGGATACACTTCGATGCCCTCCTGAATACGGAAGGATCCGGATGGGAGGGATGCATCCACAACGACATCTAGGACACCGACAAGGGGAGGCAGGCGCCCAGCGAGAAGGGAAAATCCACGCTCTGTGCGTGGATTCCATCATGATGCCGTTATACGTGCATGCATGGCAACACACCGTCCCACATGGGGTGGGTTTGGGCATCCAGGACAGGGATGGTTTCGGCGCCCGGGCCGCCCGTGCCAGAGGAACACACGGCGCCGACGACCGCCGTCGGTGCCATTCTGAGGTCGCCGTGCAGCTGGCCGCCAGCGTGGTTGGAGAGCGCTGTGTAGTTGGGAAGCCAGTCCCCGGCCTGCGCAAATTTCAGCACAGTAGGGTGCATGTGGCTGACGGAACTAATGGTGTTCATGATTCGCACACCGCACATTTCGTTGACAGCAGTGGTGATGCTGCCCTCTTGCATGCTGCATGCATGTGAAGCATGCATGCATATGCTAATGAGATGCTGCCATGACTTTTCATAGCACATGCAGGGCTTTCGACACAGCTCACCGGCAGACCGGTGCTGACACTGGTGCTGTCACCGCTGCGATTTACATGCAGGCAGTGCGCCGCTGCACCAGCCAAAATCACGAAGTTGGATGTCAAGCTGCCAACCAATAGCCTGGCAGTTTCAGCAGGGTGAATGCATCAGAAGCGAAATGAATGCGGCTCACAGCACTGAGCAAACTACATGCACACGCTGCAGTCTCACACGCAGTTGTGCGCAAACATGTGAACCTGTCAGCACAAGGTTTGGCGCTACGAGGGTGCCACCGCAATAATGGACAGGATTTGCCACGCTGCCGCCAGCCTCCTGAAGGACATCTTTTTCAGGACACCGCATTGCTGGCTTGGTCCTTGCAGCAGTTTTGATAGCCTGCCGTGATAGACGATGCAATGCAAGCGAACTTGAACTTCGAGCTTCAGACCATGGTGGCCACCAGCAGCTGCTTAGATCGTGCCTGAGCGCTAGTACGCAGCGAGACCATGTAGGGGAACCTGTGTGGTTTGCATGACATCGAATCACTAAACGCAGGAGAGTGGCGCAGGTTGTATGCATGTGCATACTCTGCCTGGCAGATGTCAGATGTCAGATGCGCTGTATGTCATTGCGACAACCCGATGAGCACCCACGAACGTCCTGCCAACTCCACATGCATGCCATGTAACGGCAAGTCACGACAGGGGTGCACGCATGTATCAAACCTGACGCCCGCATTGACGCCGTTGGAGATCTGGGGTGCCACTTCGTTGGGGCATTTACCAGGCGGCACAATGACGATCTGCTGCCTGGAGGCATTGCGAGCAACGGCTGTTGGCGCCTGCAGCATGTGGCGCCGCACATCTGTACCAGGACGGCGGAGCACCACTTAGACAGTCTGCGGCTTGCATTGCCCTCGAGGGTGAGCTCACTTCCTGATGGCTGCGTCAGACGTAATGCAGGAGCTGGAGGTAATGGCGACAGCAGGAGTGCCTGCTGGTCAATGCATGTGTGGCCGCAGACCTTCTACCAGAACTCAATCCAGCGGAGTGCAAGAGATGCTTCAGCATCTGGCACAGATGGTTTACAGTGCTGCATACCGCCTGCAAGGTCCGATGATGCGGACACCCTGAACTGCAGCAGCAGAAGTATAATGCACCCGAAGATGCACAGACACAGGCGGCAAGTCGGCGAGAGTAGTGCAGCGGGCTTCATGGTTGCGCACTGGCGGGAAAGAATCAATAGCTGGAGATGTGCCGGCAGAGACCGCTTTGCGCAGCGAGTTGAGAATCAGCAGCAAATGCACCTCAGCATGCATGCTCCATATGGATCGTCCATCACGATCTCAGTCCCTGGGCTGCTGACACCTGTGTCCACAGCGCTGAAGGATGACCCGTGTATTGAAATTGAGATCTTTTTGGATTCATCGTCCAGGTTCCGATCGGCTGTGTCAATGTTGCGCAATCTCAATTTTGTGTGCGGCTCCAGCTGCTGGTGGCATATTTGGCGGTGCCGCGCTGTTGGTGGGGCGGTAGCAATTTTGCTGGATGTCGTTTGTGCGGGATTTGAGCCCGCGGATTATGCTCCTCGCAGTTCTGATCTCCGGGGCATGTCTCGGTTTTGTGCCAGCAGGTCTGAATGTCCGTCAACGAATCTGCTGGAAGCCTTTGTCCCGCATTGTCGTGAGCAACCCTGTGGAAACGAGCCCTATTGGGCTGACCAATCAACAGCTGCCTGTTTGCCCACATACAGGTGCACATGCACAACCTGCGACATCACAGGAGGCCGCAGTGTTCAACATACCTGGCGTGCCGCCAATCAAAGGGACCGTTCAGCGCCTGACGCCGCCGCTTCCCCTGCCGCCGCCCCTTTCACCTCCACAGCTCATGCCCAAAGCGACAACGCCGGCGATGAAAACGACCTCAGCCAAAGCGCCAACGCAAACGCCTACTGTGGCCAATGCGCCAACAAACTCGCCTGCGCTGGCAACTCCTCCTTCCAGGCGGCCATTTGTAGCCACAAACAACCTCTTCCAGTCGCCGCCGGCCGCGCCGCCGCCTGTCCGTGGCAATGTGCCTGTCGTGCCTCTCAAGCCGGTTCCCATTCCCGGGGGCGTGTGGCGGCCCGCCAAACTTTGCTAATGTTCTGGTGCGCTCTATTGTTCTGACCGCAGCACTGCATGCGGCAATTTCTCTGACCGTGCCTCTTTACGTGCATCTCTGCGCAATCAGGTGCTTGCGAATGACGGCATTCTGTTGCGCCGCAGTTTCAGCGACAGTGTAGCACAATTGCGGATTGCGCTTACGATATGAGAGGCATCACCAGCACAATAGGTATGGAGCCTCCACGCCATCATGTGACCCTGAATGGGAAAGATGATGGTGTTGATGTTCAAATTATGTCTGCGCAGTTTGATTGAAACAGTGTGTCATCGCTCGTTCAGCTACGACAGGACTGATGCTGAGCAATCAATTGCCGGCCTGCAGGCACAGACTGTGCGTGCAACTCTGGGGGTGCACCTTCTGATAGCAGCTGCACGCACGGAGTCTGCTGCGCCACAGGTGACTCACTAGTGCACACATGACTTCTGCTGATGAAAATCACCACTGATTGCTTTCGATGACAGCCCGCACCCCACCCTGATGACCGACGATTCGGAGTATGCTACAAGCTTGAGCTGTGAAGCTGATATTTGAGAAGCGGAATACGTTCGATTGTCCGTCGCTGCGTTAAGTGACTATGCAGACAGCTCGGAGGGGCCTGCCTGCTTCGCTAATGAAGACTGCTGTGGCAGCAAGGTACGAAGACGTTCAACAGCCACATCTCCGCTGCGTGGCGTGCAAAGCTCACCCGACATTGACATTGGCGTCTGTTGATGAAGATAAATTCAATTGACGGTTCTCTCTGCTGCAGGTCTGCTCCAGTGCGATGGGAGTGTGCGTCTGAAACGTTTGCGTGCCGCGGTGCAATGATCATGAGTGTGCTGTGGAATCTAGCGCCGCCACATGTATTTGAAAGGCGCCAGACTGAGTGTTGCAGCAGCAATGTTACACGTGTCACATGTTCCGATTCAGGTGGTGGCGCGCCCACGACTGGGCCCACAACTGCTCCTGCCAAAACGCCTGCGCCCACCACTTCCGCTCCTTTGCCGCCAAAGGCGACCACCTCTCCGCCGTCACCTGGGCCCAGCCCTACAACCCCATCACAGCAGCCTGCTCCACCAGGAGCGCCTGCAATCAATGGCTTAGGCACGTTTCCCCTTACCATTTCCTGGTTATGTCATTTGTCGCCTGACCGCGCCTCTAGTGAGCAACGTGCATGAGGCTCTGGCACTGCCGCCTCGACTTTGGATCATCCCGTGCATTGCCAGGACTGCGGCACCACATCCTCATTTTGTTGATGTAGCTATGTTATTGTACCACCACATTTGGCTCTTGGCTAGATGTCAGGTTTTTATCCTGACTTGACAGCGAACCAGCGAACTACCTTGCATGATTGCAGGCGTTCTCTCCAGCCTGACGACACCGCGCTGCGTGCTGCCTGAGGTGTGCAACCTCGGCTATCCTGAGCTGCCGCATGGGTACTACGACGCCCAAGGGACGGGCGCAGCCAGAGACTACTGCCGGTGCACCTAAATGGGGCGGGGATCCTTTTCATGACGTTGATCAACTCTAAAGATTGGGCTGTCGATGTGATGTACCTTGCAAAAATCTGCCCGCCTGTGCTGCTTCAGCAGGACACAATATGGAGACAAAAACAGGACACAACATGGAGCCGCACCCCTGTGCTTCCCACACGTTTATTGCCAGCTCGTGGTCATTGACCCTTCCCGGCGTTGTATGCCTGACTGCAGGTTCGTTGGTTCGTACATCGGCGGTCCTACTCATTTCAGGTGGGCGGCAGCTGCTGTGCCGCACATCCCATGCTGTTGTGCGATGAGCTCGTCTGGCGTTGACAGACAAAAAGCGTCGTGGCACACTGAAAGCAGAAGATCGCTACTTATGGTATTGCATGATTCTCGATCGCCAAATTTAATATCTTGTCGTTATGTTGGTTTCGTGCAGTTGCGCTCTGCTTGGCAGCACATGCCAATACACCTTGGAGGGTGCCTACAGCTTGCATTCCGGCAATTGGACGATTGTCCACCCACATTTGCCGCAGCAGAACGATTCCTTCTGCCCTGCCGCTGCAAGCAAGTCTTCTCTTCCGTGCCTGCGCTAATGCGCACTGACGTACTTTCGATTCCAGCTGCAGGTTCAAACATGAAGTTCTGTGGATTTTTGTCTGCTTGCAAAGCTGGTGAGAGTGCTCTGTTGCAATGCAGATGCCGTTGCTAGGCGCAGCTGACACCGAGCATTTGCCTGCAGGCTCCGGCAGCGAGCGGCGTTGCGTCAATGGTGAAGAAAACAATTGCGACCTGGGCGACCCAAACCGCGGCAATCGCTCGCGTGGGTTCTACAGCGCGCAAGGCAACGGCGCTATGAATGATTTTTGCCGGTGAGGAGGTCATTCTGATTGTCAATTCCTCAGGTATCTTTTGCAAAAAATATTTGGCGTTGTCGCGCAAGACCGCCTTCCTCCCTGATGTGCTCACTTCATACTCGTTCGCCATTGAAACTGAAGATGAAACCCCTATAGCTATGAGAGATTGTGCATTTGGCATATTGAGAGGGGCAGGTCCAGTCGCGAGGACAGACTGAATGAACGATTTCGATGCAAAAGTGCAAGTTTCGCCAGGCAGCTCGCGCATGCCCGCGGACTCTATGATGAATTAGAAACTCCATCAGACTGCATGCGCTAGCCGATTGAGCCTGCACATCGGAAATGGGGGTGAATCGGGATTGCGAACAACCGGATTGGCATGAGATTGGTCGGGCAAATTTTAAAGCCAGGGCCGCGACATCTGGGGTGGAAGAAAAGCTCAATAAAAGTAGATTCTGTGCGTCATTGCATTTCGAAAGCCGTTGTGCGGGCCGAATTTTGCTGAAACCTATAATACATCACATTCCCGGGACGAGAAGCAAGACACGTCAGCTTTTCGGGCTGCGTGAGCATTAAGTGAGCATCAAGTGCGATTTAATGAATTTCTGTCCTTGCCAGGCCAGCCAGGGACTCGTCCGGCTGCAGCATTCATTTGCACACCTCATAAGTTGGCGCATCCTTCTATTTGCAATACAGGTGGGTTCAGGGACCCGTTGGCCCTCCATACTTCAGGTACTGCGCGTCATAACACAAACAGGCACAGCACATTTCCCATGCATGATGATGACTCAAAGAAGAGGTGCAAATATGCCGATTGTGTCAACGCAATGTCTGCCCCGCTTGCAGCTGTGCCCTCGCGGGTACCGAATGTCAGTATACCAGAGATGGCGCTTACTTCATCACACCAGCAAATGGAAACCCGATAGACAATCCACACGCCCTCAACCCTTCAGGTCTTCTTTGCTGAAAGCGCAAAGAGCGCGGCCGGCGGTGCCTAAAACGTTTCTGCGTGCGCAATTGTCCTAGATGCAATTAGTCTCCAACCCATGTCCATCATAGGTTGAACACTACTTTACCATACCGCTCGTTTGGGACTTGTTGTTGCTGCTGTTGCACGTCATTAGCTACAGTTTGAGCTGGAGGTGTCACTGGGCGGCGTTTGATGTCAGAAACAAGTAAATGTCAGTCGGATGCGTCAGAAAGGGTGCCTGTGCTACGTGTCGTCGTCTGCATGAGATTGAAGTGGACAGTTGGGCACTCTGGCTAGCCAGAGTGCCTGATTCTGGGAGCGCTCCCAAATGCCATGCCTGAGTTTGGGAGCGCTCCCAAACTTAGGCATGTGGTCACATCAATCAGAACAAACTCGGCAGATCAATCATCCGCCATCGACGTTCACCACAAATCAGCTCGATTAAAGGTGTAGCTCCATGCTTCAGTGGCGGCGGCAGCGCCGCGCCACCACCACCCCCCACCAATCCAAAGCTACAGGAGGTATGCAAACCGGCACTGCTATGGGCTAGGTACTGGAGCACCCACCCAGGGCCGGAGCACCAACAGAAAAGTTGCAGGTACCAACGTTCGTGCAAGGACAAAGGCATCACTAAACCCTCCTCCACAAGGCACAGGGCGGGTTAGCACACGCTGCGCTGATGCTAGCCCCCCGATGCGCACAAAACACAACAGTACTGCCAAGATTCGTGCACAGAAATCAGGGTAGGTTGAGGCCTTTTGCTGGTCAGCCCGTCGCCGAGTGGTGCTGCCTGAAAAGTAGCAGGAAATGCGCTGCTTGATATGACACGACACTTGTTCTCGCAGGCGGCAACACTGCCCGCGGGCCGTTATAACGGCCGTTATAACGGCCGTTATAACGGCCGTTATAGGTACATACGTTTTGCAGTGTGCATTGTGAAATGCAATGCGTCGGTCTGACCTTTGCGGTTGACTGTGGGCAGGTGGTGCGAGCTGCAACATCACTCCCGGGGACCGACCGATCGACGACATCAGCGTCAACGCCGACGTCAGCTCGGCCCAGGATTACTGCAACATGTGCAGCACGACCGGCTGGCTGTCAGGCGTTTACCTGGAACGACCTCGACTACTGCATCCTCAAGCACAATGCAACGGCTGCTGTCGAGACCTCATGCCGCGGCGTCAACGGGCAGCCGACGGTGCAGTCCTGCTTCACCGGCACTGTTGTCGGCGGCCTTGGGGGCTGTCAATCATCAATTCTCATTACTAGAGCCGTGTCCGAAGGTGACGCAACAACGCGAATGCATCCGATTACTAATCCGATTACTAATCCGATTACTAAGTTAGAAGGAGGATTTATTGTTCGCTCTTCATTAAAAAGCTCAGCTCTCAAGCGACTGTTGCAGCTGTGGCGAGTCTGTACAGACTCGCTACATGTAGTCGCGGGATCTGCGGAGTTATCTGCAAGATGCCGTACGGCATCTTGCCACGCGTGACCCTTCCGAAGGAAGGTCGCGACCGATAGTGACAGGGCCACATTTGCCCGGCTGCGGCGTTGCGCTCAGCGAGATGCCGCGACGGCGCCCGCCATTTCCACAGTGTCTGACGGTTCTGAAGTGTTTGCGCCGCTGCCAGCACTGCAGGAGCTCAAGATATATTTGCTAGCAGAGATGAGTCTGACCTGGCGATCCGCGCAATTTCGGCGGAAATTCCGGCAGCGGCACTTGTCGGCGGAAGTAACGGCGTTCGTGTGCCTGTGTCGGTTGATTCGTGCGGGCATTTTCAGGGGCGCACGTGTGAGGCATTTTGAACTTCCACGCGGAGGCACCTTAGGGTCCGCCGGGTCCGGTCGCCGCGTGTCATTCTGAGAGGAATTGCAGCTCTGAGTCATGACAAAGTTGACGTCCACTCTTTTGATGCACCACAATATAGCTCGCCAGACGTGCAAACTGGTTGAGGTGCATCTGCTCGTGTCTGAGAGGCCACAGGCATCCAGCAAATGATGTCGAAAGCAGAAACTGCCGTACTGGCCGCCCTGCTGCTGCTCTTCCACATGCCGGCTGGCGCCTTGGGACAGGTCACCGCCTTCAAGATGCATGCTTGTGGTTGTGAAGTTGCATGCCAGCCCGGCAGCCGGCAGCATGGTGGTGGCGGATACAGAAATCGTGCGCCGTTATGCCCAGCAAGCTTGAAGGGTTCAAGGCACAAGACCCCTGTTTGTGACAAGGGGTCATTGCCGTGGTGACGACGATGCTGTGCCAACATGCATGTATAGTGTGCGGGATCGACCACGGTGAATGGCGGTGACACGCTGTCAAGCATCGCGGACGGACACAGCGTGTCGCTGTCTGATCTCGAGGCCGCCAATCCCTCCATCACCGACCCGTCCATGAGTGAGATCTCCCCTGTTTGATTTGGGACCTGCGCGTCCGTTCGAAACAGCTGAAAGTTAGCTGCCTTCTCACATGTGTAAGGAACCAGGATGAAGCTGCATCGCGGTGGTCCAGGCTGCTATATTGGTTGCTAACGGCACAATGCTTCTGGGCTCACCGCAGTCCATCCGGGAGACACAATCAACATCCCGCCATGCGGCGGCGGCGGCGGCGGCGGTGGCGGCGGCCCCTCACCCAGCCCATCACCTGCGCCTGATGCAGGCACTACTTCCAGCTCTGGTAGTGCCATAACAGGGTGCCTTGAGTCCAGAAGGAACATCATGACGAGTTTTGTTCCTTCTCAGACTGCGATTGAGGCTTGTCAACTGGGATGAAGCACTTGTATATTCATGTTGACGATGTTGCCAGGCGTCGACTGCTCCCCTGACGAGTTTGAGGGCGCCATAACCGGCAGCGGCTTTCCCGCTCGCCCTGATGACAGCCAGCGCATGGACATGCTCGCCTCCATCAGCGCGGTGCGGCTGCAGAATGATGGACGCATGCACAGCATCGAAGATACAGCATGAGATATGGGTGCATCTTGTCGCAGCCATATGCTGGCATGGCGACGTGTATTCTTGGTATGTGGCTGTGAGGCGCGCCCTGGCACTTTTCTGAGCAGTGACATACCTGCTGTGTCTGCAGCGAGGCGGCGGCTCAGTCATCTCCAGCAAGCGCGAGCTGGCGATGTTTCTGGCTCAGGTGAGCACTGCTGGCTCTTCCTCCTTTATCCTATTGATGAGCGGATCCAGTCAGTGCACATTTTCTTGCTGACGCTTCAGCCTCCTCTGAGCACTCAAGAAGCGGCGAGCGCGTCACCAGTTTGGCCGCGGCCTTGCTGTGCCATAGAAGCAGATCGCTACTAGCGATCGATTTGCAAGAGAAGGTTGGGGGGGGGCTCATTGACAGGACCACGACGATTCCTATATACTCTGTTCCTTCTTGCAGTGCATACACGAGAGTGGCGGCCTTGCCACAACCACGGAGACGGGTATGGCGACAGATCCTCCGTATTACGGTCGCGGCTACCTGCAGCTCACTCACCAAGCCAACTATGCTGCAGCCTCTCAGTGCGCCAGTTCCTGTTCGCCCTCGGCAGTAAAGACCCTTTTGCAACAGCAAAAGCGCTTCCTGTTTCAAACAGATCTGCATATGTCCAAACAAACGGCAGCAGGCTGCATTCTCAAAACAGCTGTTCACTTGTCAACATGGGTCGCGCCCACCGCCAACAACTGCATTGGAGCTTGATCATCTTGATATGACGCAGGGCTATCTATGGTGACGACCGCCTTGTGACCACCCCCAATCTCGTCACGGACAGTGATGCCGGTAAGAGAAAGATTACATGCCGAGAAACTTTTAACTTGTTGTGTTCACAACGTGACTTTTTGGTGGAAGGCGTAACACCCCACCAGCGTTTGGCAAATGTTGATCTGTCACGGTTTCGCCATCGTGTTGCAGCTTCTTGGGATGTTTCCACCTGGTACTGGATGGCCAACGTGCACAATCAGCCTGGTGTATCTGATGGGCATTTCGGTGCAACAACCAAGTGAGCGTCTCTTCAAGACGCGCTGCAGTCCAAAATGCGTTTTGCTCGATGCAAATCAATTTCTGCACTTGACTGAGCTCCGGTGGTCCCGAATGATTGAGCCTCTATTCGATTTTTGAATTCGCAGGGCCATCAACGGTCCGCTGGAGTGCTCCTCTCCTGGCAACGCTCAGGCACAGGCGCGCTGCAGCAACTACGGCAGCACGCTGTCCGCCTTTGGCATCACTAAGGCGCCGGACTGCTCTGGATGCGGCTGAGAACTGCTTCCTCGTAGGACCACACAGATTCTCAGAGGAAGTCGATGGCTAGCCTTCTACACACGCGCGGAGACCACACAAGCCTGCATTTTCAGTTGCGGCCTTGCTGAAACCAGGCAGCGACTACCGTGTTCGCATGCTCGGGACCGCCCGAGTTTGTTCTCTGCGTGCTAGACTAAGCAGTCTGCAAAATGACACATTTTGAGGTAGTATGTGTATGTCAGCATGTCGTAGTAGGATAACTTATCCTACTACGACAAGGCAGGTGTCTTAGTAAGACACCTGCCTTGCAACACTCTGCTGCGGGCCAACGCACAGTGGCCCGCGCAACAAACCCATTACTCGCTCATGACTCGCACACAGACACGCATGTGCGGAATGGGCGCATGGCAAAGTGCAAGCTCGAAGAAATCGAGCGTCGATGTTCCGATCTCCCTCTTGCTAAATTGCACAATCTGCAACTCTGCGTCTCCAGCAATGTCTTCCAATTTTCAGCACGCACTCAGCATGGCGCACCTTCAACACTGAACGCCAGCGCTCCGGGTTTTTTTTTACATCAAAACATCCGAGGCGTGAGCTGACCGGCATGCAGCCACCGAAGCCGCTGCCGATGACGCCGCCACCGCTGTGGCAGCGGCTGTTCTTGTAGATGCTGCCACTGGTGCTGCCACTGCTGCTGCCGCCGCCGTCGCCGCCGCCGCTGCTGCTGCTGATGATGCTGCTGATCCTCCACCTGCTGCTGCTGCTGCTGCTGCTGCTGCTGCTGCTGCTGCT
>JAABUK010011332.1_pt1 | contig 11643 bp, 18 predicted proteins | sample 5559141 | NCBI WGS metagenome assembly JAABUK01 (sample SAMN10711869, study PRJNA513367) | rock metagenome | isolation source: Antarctica rocks | place: Antarctica: Victoria Land, Pudding Butte nord | collected 2016-01-03 | reverse complement strand
TGATGCCGCCCCTCTCTTGGATGGCAGCTACAATGGCATCTGCTATTCTGCCCTTGTAGAAACCTGCACGTAAAACCAGAGCTGTGGAGACGTGTCAGATGAAAGAGGAGATGAATGCCACTGTACACAGCTGGCAGCTGCCTTGACTGTGTGAAATGATACTATAGATGAGGGGACAGCCACCACATGACCAGTGTATGGCTGCATTTCTGTGCACACATGCAGTACAACTGCTCCTTATCTGCCTCTGCAGTATCACCATTACCATAAGAGTAGTACGACCTGCAGGCGCGGCAGCCATATCTGGTAAGTACCTAGCAGGTATGCAGCGATTGGCCCTGAGACAGCAGCCAGGTGCAACTTGCTCATGACTATGCTACTTGGCTGACAAATTATCCAAGTCACGAAACATGGTCGTAATTAGGTTGATCGGAACTTGACCCTGTACAGACCCGGGGGTATGGAAGGGCCCTCTGGGGTGTATTATAACCAGAGGGCCAGCTGGAGGACAGCCACCTGCGTCTGGCCTGTTTGCAATACACTTGTGCACTTTGCACAGTCTAACCTGCTTTTGTATATCATAAGCTGCAATGCCATGCAAGTAAACTTTGTTGCCTTTTCAGTTCAAATCATGAGATGTTTCAACTTTGTTGCCTAACAGCTGAGCATTGCATGTGCATGTTGACTGTTACCTTCCTCTGCGCCATGTTCAGCAAGAGACCGGAAGGTTGCAGCCAGGTGAGGGTTCTTCTGCAACTGCCCTGCCTTTGGGGCGTTTCCATCCGGCTGCAGCAGGGCCTTGATGCCGCTGCCTCCCTGGTCCTTCAGTAGTTTAGCTCCCCTGCCCCAGTAATATGCCGTAATGGGGCTGACAGGGAAGCCCCCTTCCCCCAGCTCAATGGCCGGTTGCAGCACCTGCAAAACAGGTAATACGCCGTAATGCGCCGTAAAAGTCACGAGACGTGCAGTGCAGAGGGATCTGCAGGTAGCAATATGTCACATTGGAGCCTCAGAATGACTGTGAGGAATGCACAAGATAGAGTGTGCAGTCAAAAAGCAAGTGTGACAAGTGTCCCCTGTCTCTGAGGCTAACCATGACAACTGGCAAAGCCTTTTCCCCTTCACCCCTTTCCACCCCAGATTACCACTGCTGCTGCAGCCGCTGCTGCTGCTGTATGCAGGTCACAATGTTGATGATGCATGTGCATACAGAAACTCGCTTCATCCCTGCCTCTCACATCAGTGAGCTTGCCAGATGCCTCTGAACATCATCCTCCCAAGTTGCTACGACCCCAACCACCCATGGTCAGCTCATACCAAAGCCATCAGCACATTCAGACACAATACATACACCTTGTCAACATGCTCAAGATGTTGCTTGCTTCATGGATGTGATACATGTTGACTGGATCATGAATGTGCACTATGCTGTACCTCTTTGAGGGTGAGCTTGCCGTACATCTTGACAGTGTCTTCCCAGGCAGCAGCAGCCCCAGGCACTGTCACTGTCAACGCACTGAACGGCTCAAATTCCCCTCCCTTCACCCCAAGCTCCCTGGCTTTCTGCAGAAATAGAAAAGACTATGCCTTTTGGCGTCAATGTAACAAGAAGCCAAGTATTATACCAGGCTGCCCAGGTCCCTAGCTTTCTGTACACCACACAGCCAGTTCTCAAGCAACATGATGCTCAAGGGCATATGAAAAAGCTCGCCAAAGTGCTTTCTGTGCCTTGAACCGCCCTGCTGTTTGCTCACACAACAGCTATCATGGTACAATACTTCTTGATCAGTCTCATGCCACAGTACTCTTGAAAGCAGGCAAATCAGAACGCTTGGGTTGCACAGCATGAAACTAAGCCAAGGCTATGGCTGCTGCTGCTACACTTCAGTAGTGTGAGGGTGTAGCCAAATTACTGTGCTACCTGTAGAGTAAGAGCTCCTGGGGCGCCGCCATTACCCAACATGGCAGATACTTTCTTGGTCTTGGCATCAAAATATAAACAGAAGGCATCACCACCAATACCTGCACGAGCCAAAACGGCGGCATGGAAGACAAGCAAAGGGAAAGGAAAACGGCAAAAAGAAGATGTCTGAAGCAACCATTGCAGATGCCCAGTAACAGCCATTATGCTGTTGTTTGCTGGAAACATGACACTGACAGTACAGCCTATGGTCACAGCTCCGGGCTGGCCCCTTATGAGGCTCCCGTTACGATTGCTGAAAAGCATAAACTCTTCTTTTCTCTCACAATACTGACTCCTTGACAGTGTAAAGGTAAGTGATGTTGTTGGCATACCACCTAGGCAGCTGTGCTCAAGCATTGCAAGCAGGTGTAAGCATATATGATGTACATATGCAAGCAAGCTGGAACACCTGTGGAACAAGGCTCTGTCATGTTCAAAGCAGCTGCCACAGCTACTGCAGCATCAGCTGCATTCCCTCCCTTCTGCAAGATGCGCATGCCGGCCTGCAAGCAGTGCCAGTTCAGCAATACCATGGAGAATGAATTGTTGCTGGGGGAAAACTGTTTGCATGGATGCCACGTATCTTGCCTGTCTGCTGCACTGGTAAGATTGCAAACAGGCTATGTTGTTGCAGCACATTCAAGCAGACAGACAGCTGATTTAAGGTGGGTGTCCTAGTCGGGTGCTCTGTGTGCAGATCAAGCGTTGCCTCCAGGCTTGTCATTCTTGAAGACACACACAAGGGTTGTGCATGTATTTTGGTATGACGTGCCGGCACCAATAGCATGTGGCACAACTTTGTGCACTCACCTCTGATGCTAAGGGCTGGGAGGATGCAACCATGCCACGTGTGCCCATGACTGGTGACCGCCTAGAGGTGAAGTCCATAAGTTGCACTCTGGCTTGGGCATCGGCAGGTGTCTTTGCCGTGTCCCCCTGACTTTGAGGTGCACGAGCTGCTTCATTGGTCTGGAGCTTCTGAGGCATGCTGGCTGCATACACGGTACCAAGTAATGCATACAGTGATGCAGACAGAGCAAGACGCGGCAACGCAACTAGTTTGACGCAACCTGCTCGGGTGCGCATGCAGCGGCTCTGCACGAGCTGGCGTGTGCAGATGCAGAGCGGTGACAATACGAGAACGCCCTCGCTTTAACAGCTGCACTATGACATATTTGTGAATTCTTGGCATACAGCTTGAGCATTCGCAGCTCACCCGTTGTGGAGCGCGATCGTCCGGTCAAAGCACAGTTGACAAAATGTCGTCGTCGATATGCCCAACGGCCGGTGCGCAGCAGCGACTGCACGGCCGTGATACTTCTGTGCAGTATAGCAACAACAAGATGAGCGAGGCAGACGTCGCGCAAGGTCAGAGTGCATTGCTGCACATTTTACGTTATTTTGGCAAACACAATTAGTAAATGCGATTCGACCGGGCCGATGTGGCCCCAAAAAGCAGCATGAAAATCCCCAAGTTCCTTGATAGCTGCAACTTTATGCCGTGGCATCCTGCGTTGACTTGAAGATAGCCAATGCAAGACCAGGCGCGCTTTTGCTTGTGCGTCAGCATCATTTCCTGATGATTGTTGAGCCAGCAGGTGCGCAGAAGTTGTGCCAGTCATTTGCTGATAACGATCTGTAACCAGGGCATGCACGTTTCGGTATGCTTCCCGACAGACCTGTATAGCCGGAGCTCTTCAACCCGGTCCCGGTGCAAGCAAAGTTCTGGCAACACAATCGGTGGTTGCGTACGCTGCAGCACTGATCGATCCAGCGCACAAGTAGCAGCAGCGAAGCGGTCGGGGACTGCATGCCCACAATATGCCGCTGATTCCAAAGCATTCACACCACCGCCCGGTCTCAGATACAATGTCCAACAGAAAACGCAGAAAGGCATCATTGACGCCGTTTGCTAGCCAGGAGCCTAGGCATGTCAGCCCTGATCAGGTATATGACCTCTGCCTTGACTGCTCATATTGCCAGCATCAGATATTTTAAGCTCATGGCAGGTGGTGACTGTCACGTGTGGAGCAATGGTCTTGGCTGCCGTTCACAGAGTGACCTTCTCCGTCCTGGCAGTGCCTTTTGCAGTACGTACCTATCAGGCTTTTGACTTTGCACGTTGGCAAAGTTGCATGCTGGTACTGACAGCAGTGCTACAACTCACAGGCAGAATTTCACATGAGCCTTCCTGAGATGGGGTTACTTCAGTCAGCTGCCTTGATCGGATACTTGATTGGCCAGGTATGTGACCCAGAGCCCTGAGTCATACAAATTCACTAAGCACACTGCTATTAGTGTGTCCGTCAGCTAAGACTGGATCACACCCTATCATGCTGCAGTGTGCCATACATTTCATGCTTGCCATGGCCTCAGCACCTGATGCCTGCTTATTTGCTCACAACCAAAAGGCATGGCTGAGGCCTGCAGACCTCAGTTGGTGCTATTCCAGACCATTCAATGATTGTGGCAGCATGCTGGTTCTGCCTTACAGGTTTTGCGCGTTCCCTCACAGCCAAAGTGCATGACTGGCAACTGCAGATCCCAGCAGGTGTTGTTGCAGACCGTTTTGGCGGCGTGCATGTGCTGCTGGCAGGCTTGGCCTGTTGGTCTACCATGACAGGGCTGAACCCCCTGGCAGGCTACACCACCCATCCCCTGCAGACCTTAGTCGTCATGAGGGCTGCCTTGGGCCTTGCTCAGTCTGTCATGATGCCCTCTGTATCAGCCACAGCTGCTAGGTAGAAATCCCTTTCTCCCTTTTGCTGCGACCACAAACCATTCTGCTGATGAGACAATCTACATCCTGTGCCACTTCAAGCTGATGCATTTCATGTTGCTAACGCTGCTGCTACTGCAGCACTTGCTGCTTTACTCTTGCTTACTAATATGATGGCCTGGTATGATGGTCACCCCAAAACACCTCCAAAACTAGTTCCCAGGTCTTTCTGAGTTTGGAATTCTACTGTAAGCTTGGTTACTTGTGTATTGATATGTGGTGTGTACTGCCATTTCTATATTGGCAGGAGTTCAGAGGGGTCCCATGAATACACACAAGCGGCATGAACATGAACAATGGTGTCTCTGTCAACTTGTGATGCTGATGTCTGCAGGTGGGATTGTCCGTGCCATCATAGGAAGAGCTGCGCCAATCAGTCACACTCCTCTCAAAGTTGCCTATGGCTGGTCTGTCGCATAGACTCCTATATTCCACTTCTGTTGCTAGGTTGCTACTCTTGATAACTGCAGGTAGATTCGTCCAGTTATCAGGGCAGGCAAGGCGCTATTACCCCAGCTCAGCCCCCATGCATTGCTTTGCAAGCTCACTCATTGGGCAGTCAGGGTTTTGCAGACCATGTCTGCTGACTCCGTGAAGTCCGAAGGCTTGGCCTGAGCAAAGGCCACACCCTTTGCATGGATGTGTTCTGGCACAAACGAAAAGAAACATAGTGAGAAATGGACGTGTTCTGGCTCTGATCTACTTTGAGTACCTATCCTGTGTTGGCCCCCTCTGCAGGTGGGTGCCCCCAGCCAACAGGGGCAAGGCCATTTCCACCATCTATGCTGCCTCCAGTGGTGGCACAGTGTTGGGTCTGATGACCACCCCAGTCCTGGCTCAGCTGCTTGGAGGCTGGCCAGCATGCTTCCTGTTGTTTGCAGGCCTCGGCATTGTATGGGCGGTGCGTCCTTTGCTGCTGCTGCTTGTGACCGCAGCTCTGCTTGTGTACAAATTATTTTCAAGCTGCAATGTATGTGCATGCAAGCACACAGTGCAGCACATGACTGGCAGGTAGCTCACGCACATCATTTGTGGCATATTTAGAAGCAGGATATTTGTTGATGTGTATTTGCTGTGTTGATTGATTGATTGATTGACTGATTTTCACCTGTGCCAGCCTTTGCTCTCGCATTAGCCGGTGTATTTGCTGTGTTGAACACTGTGCATATCACCTATAATTCACTGTGTACGCATTATGTTGAGATGTCTCAAGCTGATTGTCAGTCTCCCTGGATGTCAATCACGCATGCTGCATGGCATAGCTCTGCAAGGCGCACCTCGGCATGTGTGTGTGTCTGTGACTGTGAGAGACAGCACACTAAGCAGCCTTGTTTGCAAAAAATGCATGCCGTGTCTTTGCGGTGCATGTGCTAGCATGCTTGTTCTGAGTGCTTCATGATTCTGCCAGCCCAATGTCACAGCACGTGCCCTGCAGTGTGTACTTATTTGAACGTGTGACAGCTGCATTTTATTCTAACGCACTTTCCCTGTGTTCGATGCTGTCCCCCACTGCAACTTATAGGATCCCCAGGTGCTTTTCTGGTGCAGTCTGAAACCACACATACCATAATGTGTGAGTTTGAGCAATGTGCAGCTCTGTTCAAATCGACTGCATGTGAGTGCAGATCGGCTGTTGGCTGTACCTACCTGCTCCCTCCTCAGCACCTTATGCCACTGCCAGTGCCAGCCTCAAGCAAACACAGCCTGCGGCACAGGCAACAGCTGGACTGCAGCAACTTAACAGCAGACGCAAGCCTGCAGCCAGCTTACAGACTCAGCTGCTGGAAGCAGACCTGCCTGCTCATGGTACGCACCATCCGCACCCAGTTTGTGTGATTGCCACATGCATGCAATTTTGATCTTGGCTATTCATGTGGTCACGCCCTGTCTTGCTTGCAAATTGACATTTTGTTGTCTGTAGCTGCAGCTTAATTGCCCCCCCCCCCCCTCGGGCCGCCCAGCCCCCTGGTCAGTTTCAATTGGTCTCTGCCTCAACAGCATGTTGTTTCTGTTGGATTGTCTTTGCTCCAGCAAGGCATCTGAGGGGTCTGCTGCTTTCAGCTTTTGTGCACGGTGAAGGTTTTAACAGTCATAGGTGTGCCGGCCACACCCTGCTAGTTGCCCACTGAGCATGCCATATGGAATGCAACCTTTGCACGAGATGTTCATCTTATGAGTGACTCAGATAGCAATGCCGTCCACAGCATCTGCTGATCACATTACCTCGACTGCCACAACACAATGCATGTCCCCAAAGTGCGTAGCTTTGTTGCAACCCAGCCAAAACTCAACATGTGCTTTTCACCTTCTAAGCTGACTCACCGCAGGCGGCGCTGACAAGCTACCTGTCAGTCGCTCTCAGAACGTAGTCCATATTCTGGCATTGTGTTGGGTCCACAGCGTCATTGGCTGGGGATTCTTCATCCTGCAAAGCTGGATCCCCACCTACCTGAACCATTTGGGCATGACTGATCTGAAGACAGTTGGCTTGCTTAGTGCGCTGCCCTGGGTGGTGAGTCACACTCCTACTCTATGCCCTGTTGACTGGTCCCATTGCTGCCCTCTCCCATGATTGCCCATCGTTGCCCATTGCTGCCCTCTCTCATTGTTGCCTATTGTTGCCCGTTGTTGTCCTCTCCCCTGATGGGTTGCAGCCTGCCTTGATGGGACATGCCATCATCACCTGCATCTCCTTTTGCCACCACCCCATGGGCACCATATCGTCTTCCATTGATTTCTTGTCTACATAAACGGCTTTTCTGGAGAAAAACACAAGTAAACCTCAACCTACCTGTAGGCTATGTGATGTGCTAGCTTTGGCTTTGCGTGCTCTCTTGCCCTTCCCTTCGTGCCTAACTCACCTCCCCCCCACCCCCCCCTGGTTCGAGCAATGCTGGCTGAACAGATGCACGGTCAGAAAAAGCATTGTGACTGTTAACTCTTCTCTGTCTTCTCTGATTCATCCTTTGCACTAAGTGTTGCTAAGAAGTCTTACATTGCTTCTCTGACTAGTCTAAGACTTGTGTGGTTCAGGGCACAGCCATTGCAGCAGTTCTGGCTGGCAAACTAGCCGGCCACTTGCGCGACCAGAAGGGCTGGAGTGCCTTGCGAATCAGAACTTTTTGCCAAGATGTTGCTACTCTTGGTAGGATTCTCAACCACATGTAGCACCTGCTCTTCAGTGCCGTTGTTATTGTTGCGATGATGATTATCATTGCTACAGTGGTTATCATGCTTGGTGTGCTGGGGAGCTTGGAACTGGTCTGGCCACAGTGCACTCATTGTCCCATACCAGTCATGCTTGTTGGGTCTTAGTAGAGCTGCCATGTCACATGAAAGCTGACTGTATCATGCCAGCAACCCATCTGGCTGTACTTTCCAGCAAGCATCAGTCAGCCAGATAGGTGACGACTCTTGTGCCTCATCATAACAATCATGACACTCCTCAATTAGCTCTTGGTGGCTCCAGCTGGCAAGTCTTTGTGGCCATGTTGGCTGGCAGAATGTTGCGAAAGCCTACTGCTTCTTCTTCTTCTTCTTGCAGGTCCAGCTGTCAGCTTAGTGCCCTTGATCATTTCCTCCCAGGGCTCTAGTGTGGCAACAGCAGTCCTGTGCCTCACCGGCACCCTGTCCTTACAAGCCTTCTGCTATGCTGGCTTCCATGCCTATGTCCAGGTGACTGTCACCACATACTGCCCTTCATGATTGTATTGCAATGTCTGCTCTAGCTCCCCAGGCTGTGCACGGTTGAGCAGTGTGTGCTTCAGCTCCAGAGGATTCTCTGGCTGTGCGCAATTGAGCATTACTGCCCAACACCACGGTGGCATCAAACTGCATGACATTTTGTACCAATATGAAGTGTTGGCTTGTGCGTGTCTAGCAACACACTTGGGTACAATCGCTGTGAAGTGACTTTGATGTGTTACTGTGTAACATGTAACATATTCGTTGCAGGATGTTGCCCCTCAAGATGCTGGCAAGCTGCTTGGCATCACTAACACATGTGGCACTATGGTTGGCATTCTTGGCAACATTGTGACAGGCAACATTGCTGCGTCTCAAGGAGGTTATCCAGTTGTGTTTGCTCTTATCAGTGGAGGCTACCTCAGTTCGTTTGTTGTATGGCGAATTTGGGTGAATGGCCACAGCATTGTACTGGGCAAGCAGCAGTTGGTGAAGTGACCGTTCCAGCTGGTTCAAACCAACGAAGACATTTCTAACAGCATTTGCTCAAATCAATGGATGCCACGGCCGCACTTAGTAGGTTGCCACTTTTGGCGAGCAAGGCCTGTAATACGGTAAATGCATGAAGTAAAGGTACAGGACGAAGCTGTTGCCATCGGAATTGTTGCTGTAGCTACATATAGGCCCTTAATAAAGCGTTGAGTGTTCTGCCTGCAAGGTCTGGCATAGAGCAGTCTGTAATAGTCTCTTTGCAACCCACGGCAAGTATGTGTCACAGCAGCTGCAGGCGCTTCCATTGAACCGCATAGAGATGCAGAGTACAATGCTGTCTTCAGCATGGTTTGTCCACCGTGAACATGACCATGTGAAATGTGGTACATTTGCATCACCAGTGCTGCATGATTATGAGCCTTGGCCATGGCCACTCCAGAGTGATTTTTTCAAGATAGGCATGCAACTGGAAGACAGTCTGCGAGATGAAGTTTCTGCCTTTATCTGCTGGCCTCACGCTTTTGAAAAGAAGCGATAATTTTAAGCAGGAGGGGAACAGACAAGGCTAGGTATTTTAGAGCCTGGCCTACAGAGACTGTGCGCAAGATGATGATAGTCAAGACTGATCTCTTCCAAGATTGGGTACCTAATGTACGTTTTCCCTATGACTGCTAATATAAATGAAGGCAATAGCTGAAACTTCAAGAGCTTAAGAGCAAAGACCTGGTGTGGCGAAGGATGCAATGCGCAGCATCTCTCGCGCTTCATTGTGCTTCGTAACAATGTTGCACCGACAATTACAAAATATTTACGGCCTGCACCTGCTTTAAAATTTTTGGCACTCACCATCCAAGTTCGGCTCTGGCAGCATCGACTGAGTCAGCCGATCTGCAGTTGAGGTGTCTGAGGGGTTTTGCACGCCTTGTAAAGATTTAGCGGCGTCAGCTGCTTCGAAGCAAATTCTGCTGAGTTCAGTAGCTCTGATGCCTATAGCAGATCTCAGAGAGAATTCTCAAAAAAAAAAAAAAAAACTCAAACACGTTTACCGAATATGTACGGTCACGCTCAATGACGGTAGTCGTTTAAGTCAGGGTTCACTAGATGCTGACACGAAACTTGCAGCGCCACACTTGATCAGATGCGCAGACGCTGCAGCTCGATCATGCAAGCTGTTGAGTAAAGCATTGGTCTCGCTTTGCTTGACTCGACCGCTAGTCTAGAACGTCAAGTGCTGTATTCTGTCAGGCTAGTTGAACGCTTCGTGCAATGTCAAAGCGGAGGCAAAGCTTTTCAAGCGACGACCTGCAACCTGGGTTTCAGTGTAGCAAAAAATCAAGATCACAAGCCTCAGCTGTTGAGCACCAGCCTGCTGAGCCAAATAGTGACGAGAGCCACCGTACTGAGCAGCTTCTGCATAGGGACTCTGTTACGCCTCCTCAGAGAAGACCTGTGAGGAAGCGCAGGGCAAAACAGACAAAAGCTGCCACCAGAGGCTCCAACAAGGCCGCTCCACCTCCGTTGATATTCTGCCCAACGCAAACCACAAGCGAGGAGGAGTCAGACGTACTGCACTACAATCCTGACACAGCCTTGTACTATCCGGGCACGGACCTGGTGATCGACGGCTGGTTTCAACCTTGCAGGTGCGTGCAATCTGCTCAATACACGTCATCTTTGTAGCTTCCCATAGGGCCCACACGTAGTGGTTATAGGATCAGGATAGATGCTCAGGTGTTGAACACTGCAGGGGTTGTGGTGCTTTCACGGCTGGACGCTTGACTGCAGCTAGCAAGGTTGCGCCTGTGTGTCAAAGGTAAATTGTTCTGCTGATGCACAGCACAGCTCAGATGATTGTGCCTCTGGTTTGTGACATATAGCAATACCAACAAGCTCATGCATTGTGGTAATGCTGTAGGTGTCAGGAGAAGCTCAGCAAAGCAGTGCAAGGTGTCCCTCCCTATGAACATGCAACAGACCATGAGGGCTGCACTGATTACTTCTATGGCTGGATGAAAATCAAAGTACCATTGAAGAGACAGCAGACTGCAGCTGATCGCCTGGTTGTGCAGCATGATCTGATCATTAGGATGTCAGAGCACTGGGTGAGCTGTCGGGAAGAGGCTCGAGCTCAAAATTGCCGGATTCCCTGTGCTTAAGGGACGCCCTTTATACAACTGATGATTGAGTCATGGTGACTGAAGACAAGTGCCGACCATTACCAAACTGCTATGTATATTTTTGCTGGGGAAGTTGACTTTCGACCAACATGTACATATTTTCTGAGCTTTGACACTGCTTTTGACTTCAGTGTATGGTTGCTTTCTTATCAAGTTGATGGCTGTATTGATGCAGTGTGATATGTACACTGCATCAAACACCGTGTAGAATAAAGCCAATTGGGCTGCAGCATAGCAATGCGTACACTGACAATACAACTGATATGTTGGCTTCAGATGCTAATGGAACTGTACTTAGTGGATGCAAAGACCCCTCAACATTTTCTTGATTTGCTGGCCTTTCTTATTCTCTAGCTTGTAAATCCATGTCAAGGCATTGCTGAAGGATGCAGTCTGGATCATAAGACATGCTTTCCTTGAAAGATGCACGTCGCCAAGGATCTGCAGAGCTTGATGACATGTTCAAGTCGTGGAGATATCGAGGCACAGTACTGCTACGGTACGCAATCATGCAGAATTGTGTCAGGCTGTGCCATGCATGGAAATGC
>JAABUK010011330.1_pt1 | contig 11644 bp, 12 predicted proteins | sample 5559141 | NCBI WGS metagenome assembly JAABUK01 (sample SAMN10711869, study PRJNA513367) | rock metagenome | isolation source: Antarctica rocks | place: Antarctica: Victoria Land, Pudding Butte nord | collected 2016-01-03 | reverse complement strand
CCGCCGCCATGGCCTCGGGGTCCGCCGCGCGCGAGATGGCGCTGGCCAACAGCACGCCGTCGCAACCGGCCTCGAGCGCGAGCACGGCATCGGAGGGCGTTCCAATGCCGGCATCGAGGATCACCGGCACTCCGGCCTGCTCGACGATCAGGCGGAGGTTGTACGGGTTGAGGATCCCCTGGCCGCTGCCGATGGGTGAGCCCAGCGGCATCACGGCCGCGCAGCCGGCGTCCTCGAGCCGGCGGGCCAGAACGGGGTCGTCGGTGGTGTAGGGAAGCACGGTGAACCCGTCGGCCACGAGCTGCTCGGCCGCGTCCAGCAGCTCGGCGGCATCGGGCAACAGCGTGCGGTCATCGCCGATCACCTCGAGCTTGACCCAGTCGGTGCCAAGCGCCTCACGTGCGAGCTGTGCCGTGGTCACGGCATCGCGTGCCGTGAAGCAGCCGGCGGTGTTTGGCAGGACGAAGCAGCTCTGCTGCTCGAGCACCTGGAGCAGCGATCCACGGGCCTGTGAGTCGATGCGGCGCATGGCCACGGTGGCCATCTCGGCGCCCGAGGCAGCGACCGCGCGGCCCAGCGCCTCGAGGTTGCGAAAGCCACCCGTCCCGATGATCAGGCGGGAGCCGAAGGTGCGATCGGCGATCTGCAACCCGGACACGGCGCTCATCCTCCCTGAACCGCGTGCAGGACCTCTACGTGACCGCCGTCGGCGAGCTCGCGGACGGTCCACTGGGCGCGGGGCACGACCTCGCCATCGAGAGCCACGGCCACGCCGCGGCCGTCCGAGGGCGCACCCGATGCCAGCACCGTGTCGGCCACCGTGGCCCCGTCTGGAAACGCCCGCTCGCAGCCGTTGAGCACCACCGTCGGCATTAGCCCGTGGCCCCCGTCGCTGTAGGCGCCCGAAGCAGCCCGAGCACACGCTCTGCGGTGAGCGGCGCGAGCAGGACCCCGTTGCGGCCGTGCCCGGTGGCCCAGAGCAGGCCCTCGGGACCGGCGGCGCCGACCACCGGACGTCCGTCGGGCGTGCCGGGGCGCAGGCCGGCGCGGGCACGCTGGAGCTCCAGCTCGCCGACGTCTGGCAGCACCTCCATCGCCGCCTCGAGCAGCCGGAACACGCCTTCGGCGGTCACCGTCAGGTCGAAGCCCTGCTCCTCGGTGGTCGCGCCGACCACGACGCGCCCATCGGCACGCGGGACCACGTAGCAGCGCGGCGTACGCACCACGCGCCCGACGGGAGCGGGCCGCCCCGCGCGCACGCGCAGCTCCAGCAGCTGGCCCTTCACCGGGCGCACCTGCGGCGCGCCGGGAAGCGCCCCAAGGCCGCCCGCCCCGCTCCACGCGCCCGCGGCGATCAGCACCGAGGGCGCGCGCACCTCCAAGCCGTCGATCGTGCGCACGCCCGCGACCCGGTCGCCGTCGCGCATGAGCTCGGCGACCTCGGCGCCGGCGATCAGCTCACCCCCGTCGGCCATCAGCGCCCGCTCAAGGGCCGCCACAACCGCCGGGGCATCGACCTGGCCGTCCCCGGGCGCCGAGATGGCACCCGCGATCCGCGGCGACAGCCCCGGCTCGAGCCCCCGCGCGGCGCGCGGCGTTAGCCACTCCGCGCTCAGCCCCAGCCGTTGCTGGAGGGCGTGCAGGCGCCGCAGCTCCTCGGCGTCGTCGCGATCGGCGGCCACCACGAGACAGCCCGAGTCGACATAGCCTGGCGAGATCCCCGAGCGATCCTCCAGCAGGGCCGCGAAGTCGCCCCACAGCGCGCGGCCCTCGCGGTTCAAAGCGAGCAATCCCTCCTCACCGAAATCGGCCTCGGTCACCGGCGCGAGCATGCCCGCAGCCACCCCGGAGGCGCCGGTGCCGGGACGGTCGCGCTCGAGCACCGCAACCGACAGCCCGTCCCGAGCGGCGCGCCAGGCGCACGCGAGCCCGATGGCGCCGGCACCCACGACCACGAGGTCATAGCCGGCGCACTGTGGGGTGGTGCTGGACATCGCCATTCCTCCGCCGGTATCAGCCGGATCAGGTTCCACGGTCGGTGGGCTCGCCTCGCGGCAGCCACCCTCTCAGCCGGCACGCCCGGCTCCCGTCTGCGGTAGGCCTCAAGGGTATCCGCGACGACCTGGCAGGATTCGGGGCATGACCGTGGGCGAGACCCGACTCGAGCGCCTAGCGCGAGCTCGCCTCTACCTGGTGACCGACGCCGGCATGTCCGAGGTGGCTCTGGACGCCGCGCTGCGGGGAGGCGTGGCGATGGTGCAGCTGCGCGACCGCTCCCTCGACGACGCCGCGCTGCTGGCGGCCGCCGAGCGCTTCCGCAAGATCTGTGACCGCCACGACACGCTGTTCTGGATCAACGATCGCGCCGACCTGGCCGTGCGAGCCGGGGCCGACGGCGTGCACGTCGGGCAGGACGACGCGCCGGTTCACCACGTCCGGGCCGAGGTCGGCGAGGATGTGCTGATCGGCCTCTCCACCCACACGCCCGCGCAGTTCGACGCCGGCCTCGCATCCGGCGCCGACCAGCTGAGCGTCGGCCCCGTGTGGGAGACCCCGACCAAACCCGGCCGCGCCGCCGCCGGGCTCGACTATGTCCGCTACGCCGCGGCCCGGGATCCGAACGTGGCCTGGTTCGCCATCGGCGGGATCGACGCCGACACCATCCCCCAGGTGGTGACCGCCGGTGCCCGGAGGGTCGTGGTGGTGCGCGCGGTGCGCGACGCCGCCGACCCCTCAGCCGCGGCCGCAGGGCTCCTGGATGTCCTGGAAGGAGCACCCGTTGGCGCAGCGCAGTAGCCGCAAGCGGCGTAAGGAGCGCCAGCGCTCACGGGTACCCGAAACGCCCCCGGCGGCGACCGTGGCCGCGCCGCCCGATGCGCCAGAGGACACCGACTCCGAGCGCATGGCACGCGGTTACGAGCGCGGCCGAATCAAGGACGAAGAGGCCCGGGCCGCGCTCGTGCCGCTGGCGCCGGGCGAACGGCCGCGGGCGGTCCAGGTCGCATTCTGGGTCGCGCTGCTCTTCGGCGTCGCCAACCTGGTGGCTCTGGCGATCGGATACGACCCGTCCAAACGACCGCAGACGGGATTCACCGTGCTCGGGTCCGGGGTCATGTTCTTCATGGCGTGGGGACTATGGAACGTGCGCTATTGGGCGGCGCTCGGCATGCAGGCACTCCTCGCGATCACCGTGCTCATCGCTGCAGGCGCGCTCATCACCGCTAGGAACTTCGCAGCGCTCATCTTCACGCTGTCGATCATTGCCGGCGGCGGCACGCTGTTCTGGTTCCTGATCAAGTCGATGGCCAGGATCCAGATGCCCAAGCCGCCCGGGGCACGCTGAGCTAGCGGGAGGAGCACAGCGGGATCGGTGATCCCGGGAGCACCGCACCGACCTACTCGAACAGCTGATCCGCCAGGGTCATCCACACCACACGCTCGCCGCCCGCGCGCGCACGGCGCCACGGGCCCTCGCCCTCGATCGCGCGGCCGGGGGAGTCGAGCAGCACACGCACGAGCTCGTGGGCGTGCTCGAGCGAATGCGACGGGCTGTCATAGCGCGTCCCGGCATGGCCGGTCATCTGCGCGCTGAGCCGATCGTCGACGGAGACGATGTAGCGCGGACCTTGCATGTCGGGCACGAAACGTACGACCTAATAGGCTCGTTGCAATGGCCGACTCCAAGTACGACTGCATCGTCATCGGGTCCGGGCCGGGTGGCTATGTGGCCGCGATCCGCGCCGCCCAGCTCGGAATGAAGACCGCCGTGGTCGAGAAGGCCGACACCGTCGGTGGCCGCTGCTTGAACGAGGCATGCATCCCCGCCAAGGCCGTTCTGCGCGTGGCCGACGCGATGAAGGAGGTCAAGGGCGCCTCGAGCTTCGGCATCACCACCGGCGAGGTCGACTTCGACTTCTCGGGCGCGACCAAGCACCGCGACAAGGTGATCAAGACCCTCACCGGCGGCGTGGCGATGTTGTTCGACAAGAACAACATCGACGTGATCGAGGGCCAAGGCTCGCTCACCGACGACGGCAACGTCAAGATCGGCGGCTCTTTCGACGGCAACGAGATCGAGGCCGACACCGTGATCCTTGCCACCGGCTCGGTGGCGCGCCCGGTGGGCGGGCTCGAGTTCGGCGGGCGCATCGTCGACACCGCCGCCATGTGGCTCACAGACGTACAGCCCAAGCGCCTGGCCGTGATCGGCGCGGGCGCCTCGGGCACCGAGGTGGCCTCCGCGTTCGGACGCCTCGGCACCGAGGTGATCCTGCTCGAGGCGCTCGAACAGATCCTGCCGCTCGAGGAGAAGGAGATCGCAAGGACCGTCGCCAAGGAGATCGGCAAGCAGAACGTCAAGGTCATCACCGGCGCGTCGGTCGAGGACGTCGACGACACCGGTGACTCGGTCAAGGTCACGATCGGGGGCGAGACCCACGAGGTCGACCTGGTCTGCATAGCCGCCGGCCGCGGAGCCGACATCGAGGCGCTCAACCTCGGGGAGGCCGGCGTCGAGGTCGACGATCGCGGAATGATCAAGGTCGACGGCGCCATGCGCACCACCAAGGAGGGCGTCTACGCGATCGGCGACATCGTTCCCGGGCCGGCACTGGCACACAAGGCGTCGGATGAGGGCGTTATCGCCGCGGAGGACGCCGCCGGGATGGACACCCACCCGATCGACTACACCTTCGTCCCGCGCGTGACCTTCTGCATGCCGCAAGTCGCCAGCTTCGGCTACACCGAGGCCCAGGCCAAGGAGGCCGGCTACGACGTGGTCGTCGGCAAGATCCCGATGGGTGCCGTCGGGGCCCCGACGGTGTACGGCGATCGCGGCGGCATGGTGAAGATCATCGGCGACAAGAAGTACGGCGAAATTCTCGGCGCGCACATCGTCTCACCAAAGGCCGCCGAGCTGATCCAGGAATTGGTCGTGGCGCACGACCTCGAAGGTGGCTTTTCCGAGCTCGCGCATTCGATCCACCCCCACCCGGCGTTTGCCGAGACGATCCTCGAGGCCGCCCGCGCCACCGACGGCTGGCTCATCCACGGCTAGCTAACTGTCACCTAGCCGCAGCGGCGGAAACGGCGGGTGAGCGTAAACCGGTTGCTGCGGCGATCGACCGCCGTCACCGTCAACCGGTTGCGCCCCCTGCGCAACCGCGACTGGCGGCTCTCGAACCCGAAGCGCTTCTGCCTGGTGCCCTTGATCTTGCGCCCGTTGAGGCGCACGGCCACGCCACGCAGGTTCGAGGTGTCGGTCACCCGAACCCTCGCCTTGACGCCGCGGCGAAGGCACGACCGCGAGATGCCCGTCAGCTTGACCGCCGGCGGCGCAGTGTCGACGCAGGCCGACGCCGAGGGCACGGTCTGGGCGATGCCGTCGAAGTAGGTGAAGGCCACCGAGCCCACGACCCGGCCCGAGGAGGGACATGCCGGTGGCGTGGTGATGTAGTTGCGCACCTGTGCGCCGTCGCGACGCGAGACCGCGCCGATCGACAGGTCGACCGTGCGGATGGCGGTGGCGCCGTCCGGAGGACCTCCGGGCAGCTTCGGCACCTCGTTGGTGATCGTGTTCCCGCGAATGGGAGCCCGGATCAGCATCCGCGCGCGAGGCGTCGTGGCGGTCTCGACGAGGAAGATCAGCTCGTTCGCGTTGTTGATCAGCGTCACGTCGGTGTTCACGTCCGGATCGGCGTTCTTGCTGGACAAGGACACCTTCCCCGAGCCCACGATGCTGGCGCCAGGGCAGTTGCCCGCGCCGCTGGCCATCAGCTCCGCGTCGGTGAGCATGCACTGCGCGGGCACCGACGTGTCGATGGTCGAGCCGGCCGGCAGGGTGGTCACGATCTTCTGCACGGCGAAGGGCTTCGCACTCGGATCGTTGGGGTTGCGGTACACGATGCCGATGTGCAGGCCGGTGCTGCTCGCGGGCCGCTGCTCGGTGAACTGCGCCACGGCGTCCTGGCGGGACTGGCTCTGGGCGGAAGCGGGGGTGGCGGTGCCTACGACGACGGCGGTGAGCATGGCGGAGGCGAGCGTGGCCCGCAGGCATCCAGAGGGCATCGCCGCAAGGTAGCGCTCTCCCTGGCTCCCCCGCGCCGGTAGCCGTGGCCGTCAGGCGTGCCTTTAGGGTTCGGCTCGCGCATGCCCGAGCAGCCCATCTTCTACTACGACTTCGGCTCGCCGTATGCCTACCTCGCCGCCGAGCGCGTCAATCAGGTGCTCGGGGTGGTGCCGATCTGGCAGCCGATCCTGCTCGGCGGCATCTGGCGCCACACCGGCGGCGCGTCGTGGTCGCTGACCGATCGCCGCGACGAGGGCATGGCCGAGGTCGAACGCCGCGCCGAGAAGCGCGGTCTCCAGCCTGTGCGCTGGCCCGACCCGTGGCCGACCACCACGATTACCGCGATGCGGGTGGCCACGTTCGCCCAGCAGGGCGGCCGCGCGGTCGCGTTCTCGCTGGCGGCGTTTCGCCAGGCCTTCGCCGGAGGCAAGGACCTGTCTGTGACCGACAACGTGCTGATCGCTGCCGCGGCGTGTGAGCTGCATCCGCGCGCGGTGCTGAAGGGCATCGAGACGCGCGCGATAAAAGACCGGCTTCGCAGCGCCACGGATGAGGCGGCCGCCCGCGGGGTGACCGGAGTGCCGACCGTCGCGGTCGGCGACGAGCTCTTCTGGGGAGACGACCGCCTCGAGGATGCAGCCGCCGCGCTCCGGGTTCCCTAGGATCGTCCGCCGATGCGCCTACGCCCCCTCGCCCTCGCCCTCATCTGTGTCCTCGTGTTCGTGGCCGCCGGCTGCGGGGAAAAGGAGAGCGGCATCGGTGCCGGCCAGAAGAAGACGACCGCGCAGAAGAAGGCCCCGACCGCCCAGCCGGCGCCTGGTGGCGCCCAGGGCGTCAAGGTCTCCCAGGAGGCGGCCGCGCGCAAGAAGCCCAAGATCACGGTGCCCAAGTCGCCCGCGCCGGCCAAGCTCGTGGTCAAGGACCTGGCCAAGGGCACCGGCGCCACGCTGAAGTCCGGCGACCAGATCGCCGTGAACTACTCCGGCGTCACCTACTCCAAGGGCCAGCCGTTCGACAACTCCTTCGACCGCGGCCAGCCGTTTCAGTTCCAGCTGGGTACCGGCGGCGTAATTCCCGGCTGGGATCAGGGCCTGGTCGGCGCGAAGGTTGGCGCGCGCCGCGAGCTGATCATCCCGGCCAAGCTGGCCTACGGCGCGCAGGGCTCCCCGCCGAAGATCGGGCCGAACGAGCCGCTCGTCTTCGTGATCGACGTGCTCGCAAAACGATGATGCCCCAGACGAGATGGGCGTCCATGCCCATTTCGTAAACGGCCACCGCCGCCCGTCGCGGACGAACCGACCACCTACCCCCCACCGTTCGGGAGTTCGGTTTGCGCCCCGGCGGCAATGGCTAGAGTCGTCGGAGATGGCCACCGAAGACGCCACGCGCGGCCGTGGACCCGCCGACCGCGGCGTCGAGGCCGAGCGGCGTCCGCTCCCTGACAAAGAGACCTGCCGGCGGATCCTGGCCAAGATGCAGCTGATCCGGCGCTTCGAGGAGCGCGCGGGGGAGATGTACGCCAAAGCCAAGATCGGCGGCTTCCTGCACCTGTGCATCGGCGAGGAAGCCACGATCATCGGCGCTACCCAGGCACTCCGCGACACCGACTTCCTGCTGTCCACCTACCGCGAGCACGGCCAGGCCCTGGCCCGCGGCACCTCGCCGGACTCGGTGATGGCGGAGCTGTTCGGCAAGGTCGACGGCTGCTCGGGCGGACGGGGCGGCTCGATGCACCTGTTCGACCTGGAGCGACGCTTCCTGGGCGGCTACGGCATCGTGGGCGGCAACCTCCCCCTGGCCGCGGGCGTGGCGCTGGCCAGCGACTACCGCGAGTCAGACGACGCCACGCTCTGCATGTTCGGCGACGGCGCAACCAACCAGGGCAACTTTGGCGAGACGATGAACTTCGCGGCGCTGTGGAAGCTGCCGGTGGTGTTCATGGTGATCAACAACCAGTTCGGCATGGGCACCGCTCTGGAGCGCCATTCGGCCGTGACCGACCTGTCGACCAAGGCCGCCGGGTTCGGCGTGCCCGGCTCGCGCTGCGACGGCATGGACGTGCTCGACACCCACGCGGCCGTGGCCGTGGCCCTGGAGAAGGCGCGCACCGACCGGGCTCCCCAGCTCGTCGAGGCCGTCACCTATCGCTACCGCGGGCACTCGATGGCCGACCCCGAGGACTACCGATCGAAGGACGAGGTCGAGCAGTGGCGCCCGCGCGACCCGCTCACCGCGTTTCCCAAGCGGCTGGTCGAGGAGAAGATCCTCACCGAGGACGAGGTCAAGGCGATGGACGACGAGGCCGTCAAGACGATCGACGCCGCCGTCGCCTTTGCCGACAAGTCGCCGTTTCCCGACCTCGACTCGCTGTATGACGACATCTACGTGATCGGCGAGCAGGTGCGCGATCCGTGGTACTCCACCGATACACGCTCGCCCGGCAGCCACCGCGGCGAGCAGGAACGCGACGCCGGCGACGTTGCGCGCGAGCTGGCCGAGGCCGGCGCGGCCCACGAGGTCGAGACCGAGGATGACCTGCGCGAGGCGCGGGGCCGCGGCGAGGGCGGCTGATGACCCAGATGCGCTATCGCGAGGCGCTGAACCTCGCGCTCCGCGAGGAGATGCACGCCGACGACGCGGTGTTCTGCATGGGCGAGGACATCGGCGTATTTCAGGGCGCTTTCAAGGTGACCGCCGGGCTGCTCGAGGAGTTCGGCGAGAAGCGCATCCGCGACACGCCGATCTCCGAGAACTCGATCGTCGGCCTCGGCGTTGGCGCGGCCATGACCGGGCTGCGGCCCGTGGTCGAACTGATGACCATCAACTTCTCGCTGCTCGCGCTCGATCAGATCATCAACAGCGCGGCATCGATCCGGTACATGTTCGGCGCCCAGGTGTCGGTGCCGCTGGTCATCCGCATGCCCCAGGGCGCGGGCCACCAACTGGGGCCGACCCACTCGCACTCGTTCGAGGCGCTCTACCAGCACGTACCGGGACTGCTCGTGGCCGTGCCCACCACCGCGGCCGACGCGCGCGGGCTGCTCAAGGCCGCCATCCGCGACGACAACCCGGTGATCTTCATCGAGCACGAGACGCTCTATGGCCGCCGCGGCGAGGTGGACGAGGACGACCAAGAGCCACTGCACTTCGGTCAGGCTGCCATCCGCCGCGAGGGCGCCGACGTGACCGTCGTTGGGATCTCGCGCCAGGCCGAGACCGCCCTGAAGGCAGCCGACACCTTGGCCTCCGAGCACGAGATCGAGGCCGAGGTGATCGACCCGCGCACCCTGCGCCCCCTCGACCTCGACACGATTCTCGACTCGGTGCGAAAGACCAACCGTGTGGTGATCGTGGAGGAGGGCTGGCCCCACGGGGGGGTCGGTGCCAACATGGCGGCGCTGATCCAGGAGCAGGCCTTCGACCACCTCGACGCCCCGATCGCCCGCGTGGCAGGGGCCGACGTGCCGATGCCCTACTCCAAGCCGCTCGAGCAGGCCTCCTACCCGCACGAGGAGCACGTGGTCAAGGCGGCGCTCTCCACGTTCCGGGACGTCTAGCCCGTGGCGGCCGAGGTGACCATGCCGCGCCTGTCCGACTCCATGGAGGAGGGCACGGTGCTCAAGTGGCTCGTGGAGGTTGGCGGCGAGGTCAAGCGTGGTGCGCCGCTCGTGGAGATCGAGACCGACAAGGCCAACATGACCTACGAGGCCGACTCCGAGGGCGTGCTGCTCGAGGTGGTGGCGAAGGAGGGCGACACGCTGCCCGTCGGTGAGGTGATCGCGCGCGTTGGTGCCGAGGGCGAGGAGGCGGCACCCGAGCCGGCCACCAAGCAGGAGGAGCCACCGGCAGACCCCGAGCCGGAGCCCGATGCCGCGACGGGGAGCGAACCGGAGATCGATGATGCGCCCGCCCCCGCGGCCAACGGTGGTGAGCGGGTGAAGGCGTCGCCGGTCGCGCGCCGGATTGCCGGCGAGCTCGGCGTCGAGCTCGCACGGATCGAGGGCACGGGACCCGGCGGCCGCGTGGTCAAGGCCGATGTCGAGTCTGCCGCGGAGAACGGCGCGCCCGAGCCGGCGGGAGAGCCCGAGGCCGCCGAGCCCGCCGAGCCCGAGCGTGAACCCGAAGCGACCCCCGCGCCGGCCCCCCCCAAGGGGGAATCCGGCGTCAAGGGCGAGCCCGAGATCGTCGAGCTCACGCGCCTGCAGCGCACCGTCTCGCGCCGGATGGCGGAGTCGAAGGCCACGGCGCCGGACTTCACCCTCGAGCTCGACGTGGATATGACGCTGTGCATCGAGCTGCGCAGCCGGCTCAAGCAGCAGGCGAAGGATGGAGCCGCGCCCTCGTTCAACGACATGATTGTCAAGGCGGTCGGCCTCGCGGCGCGCGAACACCCGAAGGTCAACGGCGCCTACCGCGACGGCGCGTTCGAGCTCTACCCCGAGGTGAATGTCGGCGTGGCCGTGGCCGCCCGGGACGCGCTGGTGGTGCCCGTGGTCCGCGGCGCCGACCAGCGTTCGCTCGGCGACATCGCCCGCCAGGCGCGCGGACTGATCGAGAAGGTGCGCGACGGCTCGATCACGCCGCCCGACCTCTCCGGTGCCACGTTCACAGTGTCCAACCTGGGCATGTACGGCATCGAGCGCTTCAACGCGATCATCAACCCGCCGCAGGCGGCGATCCTCTCCGTTGGCGCCCTGATGAAGAAGCCGGCGGTCGGCGACGGTGACCGCGTGGTCGCGCGCGACCTGATGACCCTCTCGCTGGTGTGCGACCACCGCATCCTCTATGGCGCCGACGGCGCCGAGTTCCTGGGCCGCGTGCGCGAGTTGCTCGAGCAGCCGCTGTCGCTGGCGCTGTAGCGGGCGTCTCGTCGTCCAGGCCGGCTCGCAGCTCGGATGCCACTCCTAGATCGCGTTAGGCGGCGTCCACCACCGCAAGATCGAACTCCCCGAAGTCGCTGCCAAGCCCTCCCGCCACAAAGGACGCCGCGGCGCATCCGAGCACCGCGCAGTCGCGCAGCGAGCGTTCCAGCGACAGGCCGCGCAGGAAGCCGGCCGAGAACGCGTCGCCGCACCCGGTGGTGTCCACCACCTCGGTCTCCACCGCGGGCACGCGTTCGACGCCGTCGGCGGAGACGACCACGGCCCCGTCGGGACCGGCCGTGGCGGCCACGCAGCCGATGCCACGCTCGAGCAGGAGCCTCGCACCGGCCTCGAGATCGTCCGCCCCCGACAGGGCGAGCACCTGCTCGTCGTTTGGCAGGAGGTAGTCGAGGTGCTCGAACGCGGGCGCGATCCAGTCCAGTATCTGGGCGGCCTGCTCGCCCGGTGCGAGGATGTCGGCCGAGGTGGTCACCCCGTGCTCGCGCGCGAAAGAGAGGATCTTCGCGGCCGCTTCGCCGCCCATGAACTCGGGCGCGCCGAGGTGGAGGTGGGTGGATGCCGCGATGGCGTCCCACGGGGCGTCGTCGGGGCCGTAGGTGCCGTTTGCACCGACCACGTGCAGCGCGGGGCGCTCGCCGTTGGCACGGATGGGCAGCACGCTGGCGGAGGTCTGCACCCCCTCGCGGCGCACGAG
>JAABUK010011327.1_pt1 | contig 11645 bp, 11 predicted proteins | sample 5559141 | NCBI WGS metagenome assembly JAABUK01 (sample SAMN10711869, study PRJNA513367) | rock metagenome | isolation source: Antarctica rocks | place: Antarctica: Victoria Land, Pudding Butte nord | collected 2016-01-03 | reverse complement strand
TGTGATTATTGGACAGGTCTGTCAGTCTGTCATACCGTCAATGTATAGGTCTCATGGAAAGTGAATTGCTCAGTGGCGCTGTATATGGAGGGCAAGTATGTGAAAGATGGCTCCTCCCTCCTCCCCCCTCCCCCCTCCCCCCTCGTTGTCCTGTACGTACTTAGCTCATCATGAGCTGGCAAGCGTTTTGATGATTACAATAATTTTAATTATATGAGTAATATACATATTAAATATCGTAATATAAATAACAATTGATTTTGATTTCATTTGGCATGCATGCCTGCAGCTGGCGGGAGCTGCAGCCATAGAGGATGTCTTCTCCCTTTGCTTTGGAGGCGTTGAGGGCAATGGGGCCCTCATGTTGGGAGATGTACCCCCCGCTACCTTCAATGTGGAGCTGCAGTACACACCACTGGTCTTCTCTGCTGTGCATCCACACTACTACTTAGCGCACCTGCAGAATATTGCAGTCGACGGCGCCATTTTGCCTGTAGACCAGGTGAGGCTCGACCTTGTGTGTGTTTCATGTTGCCCTGTAGACCAGATGAGGGCGTTTGAGTGTGCGTGCGTGATCGTTGATGATGAGGGCTGCATGCGGACTAGACCGTTTGCTTGTTTTCATGCTGTCAACCTTGCGTGCTGATGCATGCATGCAAATGGTGATTTTCATGCATGCTCATTCCACCTGCTTGCTTGCTTGCTTGCTTGCTTGCTTGCTTGCTTGCTTGCTTGCTTGCTTGCTGGCTTGCTTGCTTGCTGCTGCTTGCTTGCTTGCTTGCCTCGTGATGTAGATCAGATTCAAGCATGTATTATTATGTGTTTCACCCATGTGGAGATTAGCCCAAGCATACATCTGCACGGCCGTCAGAACATTGACTGCACAACAGTCGTTTAATTGTGTTGCTTGGTTGCCCACTCACTTCCTGTTGCACTGAACAGCCTTTTCTCTTTTGTTTCCTCTTGCTGGGCTTAAAATACACAAAAACACACCACAGGTCCCATGCACGCCAAGTGTGCATCTGACCACAGCCTGGTCAACACAATTGAGTAAAGTAGACATGCCTGACATCAGTCCCCAGGGCTTTCTGACATACGTCATATCTCAGGATTGTACATCAAGAGAAAGAGACAGAGAAGGAAAACGAGAAAGAGAAAGAGAAGAAATGATATTTCTGCATCACATAATTGCAATTGGTTCTGCAGGGCTTGTATGACATTGGGTATGGCACAGTTCTAGACAGTGGGACAACCTTCACCTACCTCCCCTCACAAGCCTATGACCAATTCCATCAGCATGTGTCTGACTATGCCTTGAGTCATGGCCTGGAAAACATCCCCGGGCCGGACCCCAGGTACCCGGACAGCTGCTTTGGGGGCGCCCCAGATGCCAGTCATCCAGATCAGCTGAAAGAGTTCTTTCCAACAGTGGATCTGTATTTCGAGGTGAGCCTGAGTGCCAGTTTACATCTTGAGCTTGCAGGCCTTAGTGATGAATCAGCTGATCCTCTATATTGAACGCCTGACGGCGCCGTCTTTTCTTTTTCTCTTCTGAAACAGCTGATCCAAAAGTAGAAGCTGACCGACTCTCAGCAGCCAGAAGTTGAGAGCAATAGACATGCAAATGCTAAGGTGCATGGTGTTCAGAATCATATGAAAAGAATAGGTCAGCAAAGTTCCAAGAAGAGATCAGTCTATTTCAGAAACTCTGACGCTCCAGTTGACAATAATTTGTTACTATCAGAAATCTGTGGCATACGAGCTTTCTGCATACCAGCTGCGATCTGCAGCGTTAGGGTTCAGAATACAATACTGCAAGCAAATTCACATCACATTCAGTCTGTTCAGCTTGGTTTGGACCACAGGGCATAGTCTTCAGCAGCTTGCCCCTGAACTAACACATATCTCATGTTTGTGACAGCAGCTCAAATACACTTGACATCCAGCTCATGTTAATGACTTATGTGACAGGCATTCTGGCAATGCCCTGATATACATAATGTATATAACATGTACAATAGTAATATGTATAATATAAATGACTGTGCTGAGTATGTTGTGCAGGGCACAACTTTTAGCCTGCCCCCCCTGAACTACCTGTTCATGCACACCCGGGAATCCAACGCCTTCTGCATTGGGGTGTTCAACAATGGGGGCTCAGGCACCCTCCTGGGGGGTATCACCTTCAGAGACACACTCATACAGGTCAGTGCTCCCTCTGCATAGCTGGCACATACAACAAAAACATCTGTTATTGCACACAATTATTCTTTGATGAACAAGACAAGACCATGGCAATGATGCAAGGTTGGATGGCTATGTTGAGTACTGTATGTACCTGAACCTAAGGGGAAGACAGATAGTTCATGAATGAGTGAAACAAGTGACTGTATCAAGCCATCAGCAGTGTCTTCACAGTGTCATCCTCTTTTCCTGCATCGTGGTGTGCTCGCTTGTTGCTTCCAAGGCAGATCGTCAATAAATGCATGATCTTCTGAAGCAAGATGAAAGACGCCAGCTTTTCTACTGTCGGCAAATTTGTCAAATTACTTGACTCTCTTCATTTTGCATCCAGTCCTCTTGACATTATGTTTGCCCAAACCTCTAGATCCGGCTGCTGCAAACAGTCTGTGATTTGGTGCATGACTGTGATGCAGTATGACCGGCGTAACAACAGGGTGGGCTTTGGGGCCGCCCCCTGCCAAGAGATTGGCACAGGGGAGCTTGTGCTGGACCCATGTGACCCCTCACTCATTGAGGAAGCCAGGTCAGTGGCTGCTTGGCAACCAGTTGAGAAGAGAGTCTGTCCTGAGAACCATGAACGATGCATGCTGACCTGCCACTGCTTTTGTGCTGTGCTGCAAATGTCATGTCATAACTTTGCTTTGGAGAGGCCAGATATGTCCTGCACATACCTAGCTCATCATGAGCTGCAAAGCGACTTCATTATTGTTATTGTCATTATAGTTTGGCTGGATCTGGCCACTGTGCATGTTGTACATCTTATAAATTGCTGTGTCAGCATGAGGTTATTGAGCTTGGTCCCTGCTTTTATCCTGCCCTGCCCTGCCTGGACCTGCCCTGCCTGAACTTGCCCTGCCCTGCCCTGCCCTGCCCTTCATTTGAACTGCGCATGACAGACATTGCCTGCAGCAGTTTCTGCACTTCTGAAGCTATCTCTGAGCAGTTGAGATGCTTATTTCAAACGCATGCTGCAATGTGGTGCACAGGGCCATGCTGCCAGCATGTGAGTCAACAGCAGCACCCATCCCCGTGACAACCCTAGTAGAGCCCTCACCAAGCCCTGGCAGCCGCCCTGGGCAAGAAGATGATGTACTCGAGTCTGAAGTCAGCAATAATGGCACCTCGGGTTCTGTATACACTGCTGCAGCTATCTTCAGCAGGTGAATTGCTTTCTTCTTCATCACCACGCTGCATTGAGCTATATTTGCATGTGCATACACCTATACATGCATATGTGTAGACCTGTATGTACATAAACATACAGAAGCAGATGCTACTTGAGCTTACCAATTCTTACTGAACCTGAACCCCAGAACCCTGAGCTTCTGACAGCCAGTTTCCTAACCCCTAACCCTCAACTTTCTAACCCCTAACCCTGTAGGAGCTGCAACACACAAAAGTCCTAGTTGGCAGCAGCCGCTCCAACAGTTCTTACCAAAGTTGCATGTACTTTGATGCATGCCAAGCCTCCCCTGCACGGTTCAGCCCCTGCCCCTGCCCAGATACAGCCCCTGCCCCTGCCCCAGCCCCTGCCCAAACACACCAGAATGCCCCAGAACAGGCCCCAGAAGTGCTTCAGGAGAGCTTGACTACACAACAGAGCTCAATTTCTGATTGTGCATACAGGGGAGCAGCCAAAGGTGCAGCTGCCGTTGGGGCCATGCTGATCATTGTCTGTGCAGTAGCTTTAGTAGTCAGAAAAACGAATTTTGTCACCAGCCTCAAGGACCGATGGCAGGCTCAACCATATGAGGCAGTAGGGGACACCGGAAAGGCCACAGCAGCAGGGGGTATCTCACTAAGTGATGTTAGGATAGATAATGAAGCTGTGTCAGATGCAGCATCCTCAACACGTAGTAGATCGCCTGGCAGGACTCTAGCTTAATGATTTGCTGTGTGCAGCACATGTGAACTGTGTATCAATGCCAGCTGCTGTTGCATCATTTGCATAAAGATAGTACCCAAGTACAGCAGCATGAGCTAAGGCATATAGATAATGTGCACAGCAGGTAATATGTGTTTGTGTCGATTTACTTGTGGTGGACCACAGCATTGAAATAATGTCATGAAAGCACTGTAGTCATCTAGCAGTGCTTTCAAAGTAATTGAGATAAGCAGATGTCAGACGAATTGAACATACTTCAACGCACTGTATGCTCATCATACATGTACAACAGGACCTAGCGGTCACATTTTGCGTCTTAAGCCAACAAGCCATATTGTGGAGCAAAGGCAAATCAGTGCTGGATATTCAGATCTGCTGTCACAGCTGCGAAAGAACTGCAACAGTTACTGGCTGTTGACACACAGTCACACACACACACACACATCTTGTAGCCATCATGTGATGTACCCAGTGTCATATAAATTTTGTGGATCATCCAGCTCTGTAACTGCCTGAAGGTCTTGCTTGGTGGCCTGCAAAGCCAGGTGGATTGGAGTGTAATCGTCAGGTCAAAACAGCCTACTCAGATCTGGTCAGACAATTCAGATTCCTGAAGTGAGCTGTGCAACATTGCTTTTGGATGACAAATGTAATGAGCTCAGCAAACATGCATCTGTCAGACTTGCAATGAACTTTGCTCTGCTGCACTTCAACAGCACAGCAAACAGACACTTTTGGTATTCTGGATGTACAAAGCCTGCTGCTGCTGCTGGTCATGCAATAAATATCAGACTCATTGTCCATCCTGAAAGCTGTGACATGCAGATACAATCTTAACATCACCTGATGTTTGCGTTTGATGCCAACAGGATGCATGTTGGCAATGCGCTGCATCTCAGCTGCCCCATCCTTGCCATACTTTGCTTCCAAAGCTGCTAGCTGCAAGGCTGCGGCAGATGTTGCAGCTCTGACCTTTTCAGCAACAGCTGCAGAGTGTTGAGCTGGTGTCTGGTACTGTTTCAGGGCCACAATCTGTTCTCGAGTGCTCTTGATGCTGTTTGCAAGACTGCTGGAAAGCTGTTGCTTGAGGTTGCGTTGGTCCACCGTTGTTGCAAAATTCCAGCCTGTGGTGGCATCTCCCTGTACAGCCATCAAAAGAGCAGCTGAGTGGTGTGTCAATCACACAGGCAGCACAAACAGGTAGAGCAGATCACCCTTGTGAAAGCAGCCTCCTTCTGTTTTTGATACTGGTGTGTTGGGCCTGCAAGATGCCGGAAGTCCACTGGGTTGATGTGATGCGCTGTGATGTGATTATCCAGTGAGAGATGAGATGGTGGCCCGTACAACTTGAAAGCGTGGACACGATTGCTGCCTTCCCACTGCGACAACCAAGTCAAGTCACCCAACGTCTCTGAGGTACATTGCCTTGTGGGCAACCTGGCTTGGTCACATGAGCTGAGTCCATTCCACCAACGGTAGAGCAAGCGAACTTGCCTCAGGTGCTCGTAAACCTAAGATATCCCGACCGTACTTGGCGTGAACTTCAAGGTGCGCGGCTCTTGCCTGCAATAGACAGCAACCAGGAACGAGCACAGACTGAGCTTCTCAGTGGTGCCAGCAGGCGAGGCTGTGCCCGTTATATAATAGGCGCGCGCTACCTGCGGGTTGATGGAAGCCCCCGCCGCTCGGTCCCGAGATCGCATATCTCTGTCAGCAAGTGCGCTGTAAGTTGCTTATGGCAGCAGTTTTTAAGTGTTTTTGTTAAGGCGCTTTTGACCGATCGCTTGTCCGGCCTGGCCAGGGAATAGAGCCAAAAGCGGTGCCAAGTACACGGAGTGCGTACCGAGCGAGGGCCCTTCAAGAAGGGCTGACAGGCTGCTTCCGCCCTTAGTTACTGTAGGCAAAAGCAGCAGAAAACAACAGTGCTCTCTTGAGGTTCAAACATAGCGGCCACCGTATTTCATACACTAAGCAAACGCCGCACATATACAGTTTTGGTGACGAAGTGCCTCCTCCCTGACGTCATGGTCAGGGCAGCTTGGGTCTCACTGGTGATGGCAGTAGTTGCACTGATGGGTCTGTATGGCCTAAATCGCCTCAAAAGCTGCTGGGACTCCATGTGGATGGTTGAGAGTGTCATATTGTTGTTGTCAGGTATCACTATTGCTGCTCTTTGCCTGTTTGTTTGTCTTGGCCAAGGCGCCCGCTTAATCAAACTTTACCAAGTCTCAGGGTACCATACTGTGCTTGCAGTGGGCTTCGTGGGATTTCTGCTGGGAACTTTTGGACGCTCTATATGGCAAACCCTGCTCAAGCCCTCGGTCGGACCGGCTTCACGCTGGCGACTACAGAGTTGCTCTTCTCTGGCACTGCTGATGTTTGCGCTGGCCGTGTTCTACGCTCACCAACGCTCCTCAGAGCTGTCCTCCATGCCAGAACAAGGCGTGATTTTTTCTACGTGGAGTGGTCGAGAACCCACCCTGTTGGCTCGCGTTCACCCACGGTCCTCGCTTACTTCCTGGGTTGGTCCCGAGGCCTTGCCCGACGTCCTAGCAGGTCAAAGCAGCCCTGGAGTGATGCTGCGCATTTCCGACGACCTTCATGCGCATTCTGATGACCTTCAGTCTAAATCGACAGCCATGGCAGTCAGCTCAGGCGTGCTCGAGGTGGTCCCTACTCTGTCTGCCAGCACCCTAGGCAGGTTCCAGCCCCCAGGTCCCTCCAATTCTCGCTTTGGCAGAGCGTGCCAGGCCTCCTGCAAGCCACATGACCTTCAGCAGCAGCAGCCGCAGCTTGGATGGTCCTGTGACCTCCATTACCAAACTTTGGCACTGCCATCACCACATACTCTTGCCCCATCTGACATTGGCACCTACCTGGCCAGCCGCAGCCTCAGCGCTCAGCAGCTGCTCCTGCGCCAACCGGAGTATGCCTATGCCATCAGCGTGTTCAGGTTTGCTGGCCTGGACATGAACATCAGACATGCGCAAGGCCAATACGCTGCACAGTGTCTCTCTGCCTGGAGGGGACAGAGAACTAGTTTTGTTCAGCAGCTTCAGGGGTTCTTCAAGGCACCCATGAACACCACTGGAACCGCCACCCCACAGCAGCAACTGCCCGGCGTGTCCGGACTAGTGTTGAACAGCATGAGCACTAGCCCTTCTGCTTGGGTCTGGTCTCAGGTTCCACACTTGGCCACATCTGCTGGCAGGCTTTCTGCACTACCCCTGGCCTCAAGATGCAGAAACACCTCAGCGATCATCCTGGAGTCGGCAGATTTAGATTGGAGACAAGCCTGCACCACAGAGGCAGACTTCACCAACAGTACGCAGTCCTGCCATTGCGCTCTTGGTTCAAGTTAGTTGCACTCACTGTGGTAATTTAGTGGTTGTGTCAGTGACTCATTACGTCAGCTGTGCACAGTGTTATAACATGCTGGGATTCAAGTGCATGCCTTGCTTTGGTCACCGTCACTATCAGCATTCAAGCATCATATTTTGTCATCTTAAGCTCATCAGTGTATACAAACAAGCTGTCTTTTTTCTGTGACACTCTTATTCCTAACAAGCCTGTGCAGCATTCCCTTCCCCTTTTAGCCCCTATCCCCACACCATGCGCACCCCCTGGCTCTTCAATCACAACCCCAATGCACTTTGTCTGAGCTCTACTTGAACTCAACCCATGTCTGCACTGGTACTGCAGGTTCACCAAAGATTGTGCCAAGGAAGCCCCGCCATCAGCACAATGGCATATCAAAGGGCTCCAACTCAACTGCCAAAGACAATATCCCACCTGCATCTACCCATCGCCCTGATGTTTTTGTCTCCAATGTGACATCAGACATCGCCACAGGCCTAGTCGCCACACCAACATTGACACCAGGTGACATTCTGCAGTTACTACTTAGCCATTGAGTACACTTTCTTTGATACATCACACGTCCCAGACTGACTGCCGTCAACAGGCAAGGTTGTTGTCCCCTCGAAGGGCTTTTGTTTCTGTTGTGAGGTTTCATGGTCAGTCATTTTTGTTGTCTTCATTCTCCTGCAGCATTCATTGCCACTGCTTTTGGCTCATTACCCAAGCTGTTCCTGGCCTCACCTTGCCTCTGCACTGACTCTTGCAGGTGTACTAGTAACTGTGCCAAAGGCGCCCCGCCATCAGCACAATGGTATATCAACGGGCTCCACCCCACAGAACATCACTATCAACAACATCTCGTGGGTTTCTACTTCAACCTGCTCAGGTTTTGACTTCAACATCATCATCGCAGCTCTGCCTGCTGTGGAGCTCTGCATGATGGAAGGTGAGTAACATTTGAAAGCTGTTCATGACAACTTATGCTGATTGCGCACTGAATAATGTAACAACTGTCTGGGCTTCGCTTGTTGGTCCTTGTAGCTTCGACAAAGTTTCACGGTCCAGGCTCTGTAAACCAGGCATTTTCCAAACTCATCTGCAAGTGTAAGTACATGCAATGTCAGCATCCAGTCACCATGCAGTCATGTCATGTTGACCTTTTGCACTGCAGGCTCATCAACAGAAGTGCATGCATTTGCCTGCCACCTGCACTGTGGCGTACCAAGGGCAACCAAGCTCCTTGACGGCAGCCAATTCACAGCCTTCGTTCTGCTGACAGTCCATAATGCATCTGATTCGTGGGCTGGCAGCTTCCTCGCTGCACCTGAGGCCATCCTCAGACTCCTACTTGCTGCTTCATTCAATTCACAAGGTGAGACCCTCAGCTCATGTTAGTTGTCTGTTTGATGCTGCCTGTGCAGCTGCAAGCCAACATCATCAGGCTTGGTAGTAGATTTTTTTTGCAGTGTGTATGTGCTCTGCAATGAGTCTCAACAAGCAGTGGGTTGTTGACTTGGGTGGGCTTGCTGACACCTGCGTTTGCGGAACAATCTGCACATATGAGCACTTCTGCAGTTTGCATGGCTGCTTGTTTTGCACAGCATGGACACAGGTGCACGGGACTTCATAACACCTCGTGACTGTTATGCAGGCTTCCCAGAAATACATGTGCCAGGACTGACCAGCCATATGCACAGTGGCGCACCACTGGCAGTCCACCTGAACCACACCTTGACTACGCTCCTGCGTCTATCTGACGCCATGCCTTGCAACAGAAACACCATCGAACCCATCAACATCAAGAGAGCTCCTTTTGCCCTAGGATTTCTTCCAACCGGTGAGGAACCATCACCTGTCCTTGCTGTCTGCTTGATCAATGGCATTGTCTCCAGCATGTCTCCCCCTCCCAAAGCGTGCCATGCAGGTCATATTTGCCTGTGGTGCATACAAGCAGCCTGAGGCTCCGTCCTCATGCATATGTCAATTCATTCCGTGAAATATGTTTGACCTGCAGGTATGTACCTAGTTGTGCAAGGATTGATCTGCCACATGCACAGTGGCGCACCAAAGACAATCCTTTTTGCCATTCTGAATTCCATCGGGGGCAACTGCAGCCAGATGATGCCTGGTGTGGTCAACACTCTGGCAGCCCCTCATGGCACGTGCAACATCCTACATGGTGAGTCACTTCACAGATTTGCTCAGCTGCTCTGTCTTTCTGTGTGTCTGATTGTTGGCTTTGTCTGCCCCTGCTCTTGCAATTCTTGTGCATATGTGTGTATTTGCATACTTGTGTGTGTGTGCGTGTGCAAGTGCGTGTGCGTGTGCGCGTGCGCGTGTGCGCGTGTGCGTGTGTGCAGACATGTGTGCGTGTGTGCAGACATGTGTGTGTGTGTGGCATAACCCATACCTCTGCGACAGACTCAAATGTGACTTGCCTGCAACGCTGATCTAGGCTGTGTGTTCCTGCAGACAGCCCTGATGTGTGGATGCAAGAGGTACCTCAGACCACAGCAGTGGCCGTGCATCCTGATGTGCTGCAGCCACACCCCCTCATGCTCGCTCCATCAACAGTACCTGACCTGCTAAAGGAAGATGCCACCACTTCTCTGTGGGTGATTGCACTCTTCATCAGCATCTCCCTCCACGTTCTGCTGTTGCTTTTCCAAAAGTCAGGTAGGTTTCAATCTCTGCGCTTCTATTGCCTCTTTTGTGTGATAACTAGTATATCATGATGTCATTGTCGAGCGACAAGACATTGGCAGTAATTGTGTGCATGCACACACATGTCCGTAAGCAAGCAAGCAAATTGCACAGTCCATGCCTGAGCTTTATTTCTCGCACCTTGAGCTTCTGTGAAATGTGCCTACCTTACTCTCAAGAGAAAGGCACTTGTGGAAATGATTGAACAAGCAAGTATGTTTCTGAGCTGACACACTTTGAGGATGCTGCAATGCCCCTGATGCTGTTTCCCACCAGAACAGCCTGGAAATGCAGCTGAAGCCAAAACCTGAAGCGCCTCATTTTGCGCAATGTATCAGCGCATTTCCCACTGATTTGTTGCTGTGTTTCAGGTTGTTTCAGCTGCATCTCGGGTCCTCGGGTGGACTGGACAACTGGGGTTTACAGAGGATCTGAGATCGGTACCAGCCGCAGAGTCCTGAAGGTAAGCCTGGCTGCATTGCTTTGCAAATGTGTTTCATTTCTACCCTGACAGTATGGCTGAGTGTTGAGGACATGCTGTGCATGATGCGGTGTGGTGTTGTGGTGCATACTGCATGCCAGCTGCATGATGACTTGTGATGCAAACGCCCCTTGGATTCCACTGATCACCATCAACAAACAAAACCTCTGCAGGTCTCCGCTTGCCTCCTGAAGCTGTTGCGTGGTAGCTGTGCTGACTCTTTATCAGCATCAAGCCAATACATGCTGTGATGCATGATGTGTAGCTCATGATAATGTAGCTTCATGTCCTGCTGACATGTGTGCCAGTTGCATACTTGACGTACTGGCTCTCAGATATCACATGTCCACAACAATGTCAGCTGAATGACCAAAAGAGTAAACTATTAGTAATGTTGGTGACTATATTGCTAACACCACACACACATGATACAGTAAACCCTCATGACTGTCAGCATGCATGTGCACCTGGGCAAGCTGCCCATATAGGCTCAACTCATGTGTAGTCACAAGAGCAGGTGTACAACTGTCACATGACACACCTGCTGCAAGGGTGTGTGTGTAGAGAGGTGCAACCGACACAACATGTTCTGCTGCATGTGCCTGACAGATCAGATCTCAGATGCGCATTTTCAAGAATGCACTGATTTGCCTTATAATGTGCATGTGTCAGTTTTGCTTGGCCAACCATACATTGCGCTGCACAGGTGCCTGCCCAGCTGCAGAAGCGGATAAAGGACGCAGGAGTCCGTGACGCAGCAGCTGTCTGCCTCATGCTGGAGCTGCTGAGCAGGAATCAGGGCCTGCCGGCCACAACCCACACTGGGGCAAGCTTTCCCCTGCCTGCGGTATGGGTTGCCTTATACCCTTTGCATTGTGTGCACAACGATGCTGAGTGCTGCAACTGCCCTAGGCTGCTTACAACCAGCCCTTCACTACTTGGCATTCAGCCCTGGACTGCTTGCCATTAGCC
>JAABUK010011326.1_pt1 | contig 11646 bp, 10 predicted proteins | sample 5559141 | NCBI WGS metagenome assembly JAABUK01 (sample SAMN10711869, study PRJNA513367) | rock metagenome | isolation source: Antarctica rocks | place: Antarctica: Victoria Land, Pudding Butte nord | collected 2016-01-03 | reverse complement strand
GATGCCAGGCGTTCAATCACGTTAAGACACCACCAGCGTTCGAACTTCTAAGGAATGGAGGAACGTTCGGACTGATCGCGACGAACTCTATCGGCCAAGGCGATACTCGGAGCACCGGCCTTGGATGGATTTGCGTCAATGGTGGGACTATCTTCAGTGCTCGAAGACGGATCAAATGGCCGGGACTAGCCGCCGTGGTCGTAAGCGTTGTTCACATCCAGAGAGGCCCTATCGTTGGACCTGTTGAACTGGACGGACGAGAAGTATCTCAAGTTACGGCGTATCTCTTTCATGCTGGAGCACACGAAGATCCTGATAGGATCTTAGCAAATGATGGCATAGTATTCAGTGGTGTTAAAATAACAGGAAATGGCTTTACCTTCGACGACACCGACAAGAGTGGAGTTGCTTCGTCCATTGAACAAATGCATCAACTTATAGCTGAGGATTCTCGCAATGCGAAGCTCATTTTTCCATATATAGGCGGAGATGAAGTTAACGATTCGCCAACCCATTTGCACCATCGTTATATTGTCAATTTTGGAGACATGGACGAATTGAAAATTAAGGAGTGGCCGTCGTTGGTGAAGATGCTTGAAATAAAAGTTAAGCCTTTTAGATCCCCAAGAATGCTTACACCTTGGTGGCAATTTGAAAGAAGTCGACCGGATCTAACGCGTGCCATTCATGATCTTGAGCGTGTAATGGTGGCTTCGCTACATCAGCAGCATTGGGGAATAGCGTTTCTACCCAAAGGGGCAGTATTTTCTCATGCACTCGCGGTTTTTGCTCTCCAATCCTCGAACGCCCTTTGCACCCTTCAATCCCGCCCCCATGAGGTCTGGGCCAGGTTCTTCGGATCGTCGCTCGAAGATCGGCTCCGTTACACCCCCTCCGACTGCTTCGAGACTTTCCCCTTCCCCCCGGATTTCGAGTCGAACCCGATCCTCGAAGAGGCCGGGCGGGTCTACTACGAGTTCCGGGCCGACCTGATGGTCCGCAACAACGAGGGGCTGACGAAGACGTACAACCGGTTCCACGACCCCGACGAGCGGTCGCCCGACATCCTCCGGCTCCGCGAGCTGCACGCGGCGATGGACCGGGCGGTGCTGGACGCCTACGGCTGGCTCGACGTGCAACCGACCTGCGAGTTCCTCCTCGACTACGAGGAGGACGAGGACGACGACCCAGCACCCGGAGCCCGTCGCCGCAAGAAGCCCTGGCGCTACCGCTGGCCCGACGAGGTCCGCGACGACATCCTCGCCCGCCTCCTCCAGCTCAACCGCGACCGCGCCGAACTGGAGAAACTCACCGGCCCCGCCCAGGCCAAGCCCAAGAAATCCACAAGGTCGCCCAAGAAACCCAAAGACTCCGACCCGCCCGAACTGTTCTGACCCCTCGGAACGGAGGAGAAGTAGAGAAGTCGTGTGTATCGAGGCGTCGAAGACGCACCGGATGAGCCGTCGTCGGCCGATCGGCTCCTTTGACCCGATGGTGCGTCTTCGACGCCTCGACACACCCTGCTTCTACTGGTGATCGAACGCCTTATCGCGTAAGATCTTCTAGAGTAAGACTCTCCGATTCGGGTTCTCTTCAAAGGGAGAGAAGGTGTCCTCAAGATCCTTGGAGAGATGGTCGGGAGAGAGGTCGGACGCGTTGGATCAAATCGCCAGTGCACACGCACAAGTTGGTGGCACAACCCGGGGCAGGCGGTTTACAACGGAACAAATCAATCATGCTTATACCACTCTCTTATCATCTCATTTCCAGGGTTTCGCTCGCGACCTCCATTCCGAGTGCGTGGATTACATCGTCAACGAAGTCCCCGCCGACTATCAAACAATGCTGAAAACCTTGCTCGTCCGAGATCGAAAGCTCGACAGGGGAAATCCGAATCCCGGGAACTTGGGGGCGGACTTCGGTAGATTCGGTTTTGTGTTCTGGACGTCAGTCCGCGCCGACTTCCACCGGAATGATAGGCGGCAGGAGATGTTAGAAGAGCTGAACGAATGGAGGAACGCGATTGCTCATCAGGATTTTGATCCTGCCAAGCTGGGTGGAACAACGACGCTCCATCTCAACAAGGTGACGCGATGGAGAAGTGCGTTAAGTCGATTGGCGTTATCATTCGATAATGTTATGCGTACTCGCATCAATTCGGTTACTCATGCTGATCCTTGGTGAATTCATCCCGGAGGAGCGTGATTTTATGGCTGGCGAGCATGAAATTCGAGTCGGAATGACGGTTCAGTTTCGCTTTGGACCCCAGAACGTGATGGGCCAGGTCATAGAAGACCGAGGGGCCATCGGCAGGGGGGGACGTCGCCTCTATTTGATCACGTTCGAACTCGGACCGGGCTATCGATCCGAGATCGAACTGGCGGCGGAAGAACTCCAGGTGCAGCATCACAGCCTGCTCTGATACCTTACAACTGGTGGCGAGTAGCCTTCAGCCGGTCGTAAACCTGGTCGAGGTCAGGCATGGTCGGCGACCGCGTCGAGGACACGATTGATCGTGCCTTCGTCGAGGGGAAGCCGCTCGGCCTCGATCACGAAGCGTGGGACCGTCGATTCGGGAGGGAGAGCGTAGTGGATGAACCATCGGTCGCCTTCGAAGTCAAGGCTGACCACATCGTCGTAGGCCGGCATCAGGTAGAGATCGACCACCCCGCCGGCCCCAGGGACGGTTCGCGCCACCGGGCTCAGGACGACCTCGACCTCCGCCCGCTCCATGAGCAGCAACGGGACCTCGTACCGCCCCAGTCCCGGCTCCGTCACCGGCTTGGTGTCCTGTCTCGTCCGCCATCCCGAAGCCTCGACATAACCCTTGACGAGAGAAACCAGGTCGCCCAGGCGGTCCAGCCACTCGGCCTTCATGGCCTCCGAGTCCGCGATCCGCGATTCCACTATCGACATCGATCGATCCTCCCGGGCGTCGGCCTCTCGTCAACGTCAAGCGGCGGTTGCCGATTCTCGAGGTCGCCTCCAGACTCCGATGGCGATGATACCAATAAGCAAACGCCCAATCACCCCCATTGGTTTGGCCGGCAGGGCTGTTTCATCCCGTCGTCCGCCGGAAAATAGGATGTTAGGCCGGTCCTCTTTCCACGATATTATCAGAAAGGGGCATTCCGCTTTCGCGCGAGCTCACCCCCGAAACGACCCCGATTTGAACAACCATGATTGGCTCCGAAGCGACCCTCACCACCAGCCATTGGGAGCGGAGCCCGATCTCGCCGTCGGGCCGCCCGACGCTCAAGGGTGCCGGTCCTTGCCAGGACCGAATCGGCTCGCCTGACGGAACGAAGCCAATCTCGCTCCACGGCGAATCTGGCCTCGTGACGGAACGAACCCAATTTCCTGGAGTGGCGGATCGCGTGACGGAACGGACCCAGTCTGGGCGTGGTCGCGTCGCTCGCGTGACGGAACGAAGCCAATTTCACCGGGAGGTTGGGCCGCTCGCGTGACGGAACGAAGCCAATTTAGTCATCGGAAGCGACGGGGATTCAACCGAAGTCGATCCGTGAAAACGGGTTGCGTCGTGGCTGGCTTGAATCACCCGGAGCGGCCGAACGACCGACCAGCGGAAGCCTTTGTCGCCCTCTGGCCCGTCCTTTGATTGCGGTCGGCCGCGGCTTCTTCTAGGATCGTCACCACATCGATGATGTGAAGAACGATCCGAAGCCGAAGGCCCGTCGGCGACCACCGACGTTTTTCATGAAATCCGTCGACGTCCGCAACCGCCTGGTGGAGGCCCTGAGGCTCGACCTGATCGGACCGTCGAATGGGTCCGAGCTTGAGTCCGAGGTGCTCGACACGGCCCCCTCGCGGTGGTATCTGACCGGGTACCTCGTCCCGCTCGAAGCCTCCGAAGCCCAGCGGATGGACGAGACGTCCGACGACGAGACCTTCGCCCTCACCCCCGACACCGACGGGACCGACGACGCCAACGCCCCCGAGCCGCCCGCGTCGCGCCGGGCCTTCTTCCCGTCGTCGATGGGGATGAGCCTGATCGTCCCCGCCTCGGTGAAGTCGCTGAAGGTGGCTGTCCGCTGGGGAGACTACGCCAACGACGCGACCGTCGAGGCCGTCGAGGCCCTCCCGGTTGACGAGCCGATCTCCGTCCCCGAGGATTCCGCGAAGCCCCACCCCTACCGCTGGCGTCGGACCCAACGAGAAGAACACCTCTCGCTCAAGCTGCCCGCCCGGTCGAAGAAGCCGGTCGACCACAAGATACCCAACGAGGATGGCCTGAAGGTTGCCCTCTCGATCCGGCCGGTCGAGGCCCCCGAGCTGGCACCCTCCGGGGCCCGAGCGGTCTCCGTCTTCGTGGTCAACCGCCGGACCCCGACGGCCGACGAGCGCTGCGACGAGCGGTTCGCCTTCCAGGTCGAGCTGGAGGTGATCACCGACGAGCCGCTCATCCCCCGGCCGAACGTCCGGGGGCTCCGCAACTCGGACGATCGCGACGAGCGGATCGCCGACCTGCAATATCGCGACGCCTTCGAGTTCGCCGTCGGTCACGGGGTTGCCACCCACGCCGAGGTCGGCCCCGACGGCCATTGCCACAAGGTGACCACCTGCTGGCTCCCCTCCGCCGAGGTCGAACGCGTCGCCCCCGGCGAGATCGAAGGGGTCGAGCTGTCGATGGAGGCCCTCGCCGGCCTGGAAAGCGGGGAACAGGCCCGCGCGGCGCTGGGTAACCTGGTGGTCAAGTATCGGGAGTGGCAAGACGGCCAGCGAGCGGCCATCCCCGACGACCCGAGGCGTCGGGAAGTGGCCGAGGACCTGCTCAACGGCGCGAAGGTCGCCGCGAACCGGATCGAGGCCGGGATCGCCGCCCTCACCGATCCCCAGGTCCTCGACGCCTTCCGGATCGCCAACAAGACGATGGCCCGGGCCGCCCGGCGACGGTTCGGGACGATGCGGGGCTCCGACGAGAAGTCGGTCCCGGCCCCGAAGTGGCGGCCGTTCCAGCTCGCCTTCCTCCTGATGAACCTGCCGGGGATCGTCGACCCCCACCACGACGACCGCGAGGCGGTGGACCTGCTCTTCTTCCCCACCGGCGGCGGCAAGACCGAGGCGTACCTCGGGCTTTCGGCCTTCACGCTGGTCCTCCGTCGGCTGAGAAATCCCGGCCTGGCCTCGGCCGGCCTGAGCGTCCTGATGCGGTACACGCTGAGGCTCCTGACGCTCGACCAGCTCGGCCGGGCTTCGACGCTCATCTGCGCCCTGGAGCTGGAGCGCAAGGCCGACCCGGAGAAACTCGGCCCCTGGCCGTTCGAGATCGGCCTCTGGGTCGGCCGGGCCGCCACCCCGAACCGGATGGGCGCGAAGGGGAATTACGACCCGAACACCGCCCGCAACAAGACGATCGCCTTCTGGAACGACGATCGGAAGCCCTCGCCGATCCCGCTGGAAGAGTGCCCCTGGTGCGGCGAGAAGTTCACCGCCCGGTCGTTCGAGCTGAGGCCGAACAAGGACCAGCCGATCGACCTGGTGATCAACTGCAAGAACCGGCACTGCGACTTCAGCCGGGGCCAGCCGCTGCCGATCCAGGCGGTGGACGAGCCGATCTACCGGCGGCTCCCCTGCTTCCTGATCGCCACGGTCGACAAGTTCGCCGCGATGCCCTGGATCGGCCAGGTCGGGGCCTTCTTCGGCCACGTTCAGCGGCACGACTCCCACGGCTTCTACGGCCCCTGCGACCCCCTGGCCGGCGGCATCCTGCCCGCACCCCTCCTGCCGCCCGACCTGATCATCCAGGACGAACTCCACCTGATCTCCGGCCCGATGGGCACGATGGTCGGCCTCTACGAGTCGGCCCTCGACGAACTCTGCTCGAGGACCGTCGGCACCAAGAAGATCCGGCCCAAGATCATCGCCTCGACCGCGACGGTCCGCCGCGCCGACAGCCAGATCCGCGCCCTGTTTAACCGGCCCTTCGTGGAGGTCTTCCCGCCCCCCGTACCCGACCGCCGCGACTCGTTCTTTGCGAAAGTCCTGAGGCCGGACGAGGGCACCCCCCGGCTCTACCTCGGGATCGCCGCCCAGGGTCGGAGCCCCAAGGTCCTCCTCCTCCGGGCCTATCTGGCCCTGCTCGGGGCGGCCCAGAAGGCGTACCTCGAGGCGGGCGGCAAGAAGGATAAGGACAACCCGGCCGACCCTTACATGACGCTCCTGGGCTACTTCAACAGCCTCCGCGAGCTGGGCGGCAGTCGGCGGATCGTCGAGGACGAGGTGAACACCCGGCTCACCGGCTACGCGGCCCGTCGCCGGGTCGGCCAGGCCGAGGGGTCGTTCGCGAACCGGTCGATCGCCTACGAGGTCGTCGAGCTGACTTCGCGGGTAAACACCGCCAAGGTCGCCGAGGCCAAGCGGAAGCTCGCCCTGCCGTTCCACGAGAGCGACAAGGTGGACGTCGCGATCGCCACCAACATGATCTCCGTCGGCCTGGACATCACCCGGCTCGGCCTGATGGTGGTCAACGGCCAGCCCAAAACCTGCGCCGAGTACATCCAGGCGACCAGCCGGGTCGGGCGTGACGTCGAGAAACCTGGCCTGATCGTGACCCTGCTGAACATCCACAAGCCTCGCGACCGGTCGCACTACGAGCGGTTCGCGGCGTTCCACGAGTCGTTCTACCGGAGCGTCGAGGCGACGAGCGTGACGCCGTTCTCGCCCCGTGCACTCGACCGGGGCCTGGCGGGGACCCTGGTCGCGCTGGCCCGCCTGGGCCACGTGCCGATGACCCCGCCCAGGGGGGCGTCCCAGGTCCTCCAGGAGCGAGCCCGCCTCGACTTCGCCGCCCACGTGCTGGCGAACCGGGCCCGCACCCACGCGCTGGTGGAGGCCCCCCGGGCCGAGGCCCTCCGGCAACGCGTCCTCGACCGGTCGAAAGACCTCCTCGACGAGTGGGAGTTCATCGCCAACGACCTCCGTAACAAATCGGTGGAATTGCAGTATCAGCGGGAAGTCGGGGCGGCCCAGCCGCTACTCCGGGATTTCCTCGACCCGGAACTCAACGGCCTGCCGCCGAGGCACCAGAAGTTCCGGGCCAACCGCTCGATGCGCGATGTCGAGCCGAGCGTGAACGTCTGGATGAGGACCCTCGAGGACATCGAGATCGAGGAGGACAGGGAATGAGCGCCCCCCGGGCCAAGAAGCGACCCCACGGCCAGATCCGCCGGAGCCAGGTCGTGACGATCTTTGGCCCCGGGTCCCTGCTGGACCTCCCGAACCACTCGGCGATCGTCGGCGGCCTCGACCACTGGTTCAATACCGGCGAGGAGGTCCACGAGCCTCGCCTGATCGAAAAGCTCCGGCGGGTGCTCGACACGCCACTGCTCACGCTCCAGGCCCCCCCTCCCGACATCGAAGACCCGACCGGCACGACGCAGACGGGGATCACCGCCTGGCAGTTCCCCGAATGGTTCATCACCCAGGATGCCCGGACCCTCCCGGGAGGGACGACCCGGACCCGCCGCCTCGTACACCGCCAGGCCCTGACCAAGTCGAGGTTCATCGACGAGGATCGCCAGCCCCAGCCAGTCGTCCCGATCCGCTTCGTCCGGGCCTGCATCCGGGGCCACATCGGCGACATCAACTGGAGGCAATTCGTCCACATGGAAGATAAGCCGTGCCCCGTCCCGATCCTCTGGCTCGACGAGCGTGGGACGAGCGGCGACCTGTCCGAGGTCTGGATCCGCTGCGAGTGCGGGCAGAACCGCCAGATCGCCGAGGCCACCCGGACCGAGCGAAGGCCCCTGGGGACCTGCGACGGGGCGAGGCCGTGGCTCGGCAAGTACGCGGGCGAGGGCTGCGATCAGCCGAATCGCCTCCTGGTCCGCACGGCCAGCAACGCCTACTTCTCGCAGACGATGAGCGTCATTTCCCTCCCCGAGAAGGACGAGGAGCTGGGGAAGGCCGTCGACCAGGTCTGGGAGCACTACCTCAAGCATATCGAAAACATCGAAGATCTCCGCTACGAGCGGCGGAAGAAGCCGCCCGTGCAGGCGGCCCTCCAGGGCTACGAGGACGACGAGGTGTACGCCGAGATCAGCCGGCGCAACGGCGGCCTGGTCCTGGCCGAGGAGAAGACGGTCAAGGAGGCCGAGATCGAGACCCTGATCTCCTGCGAGGATGAGGTCGGCAACGACCGGCCCGACGGCGACTTCTTCGCCAGGGCCCTGATCGACCTCGACCGAACCGGGCCCTGGATGAAGGCCGTCGAACGCGTCGTGCTGGTCCATCGGCTCCGCGAGGTCATCGCCCAGGTCGGATTCACGCGATTCGAGTCCTCCGCCCCCGACGTCAACGGCGAACTCGAGATGGGCGTCTCGCGGGCCTCGCTGGCCCGCGAGGTCACATGGCTGCCGGCGGTCGAGAACCGCGGCGAGGGGATCTTCCCGCAGTTCTCGACGGCCGCGATCGAGGAGTGGAATCGCCGCCCGAAGGTGTTGGCGAGGGGCCGCGAGCTGCTGGCAGGGTTCGAGTGCTGGAAGAAGGACCACGACAAGAGCAAGAAAGCCTTCCCGACGCTGCCATACATCATGCTCCACTCGCTCTCCCACCTGCTGATCACGGCCGTCTCGCTGGAGTGCGGCTATCCGGCCAGCTCGATCCGCGAGCGGGTCTACTCGGGCCCCTACGGCCACGGGATCCTGCTCTACACCGGCTCTCCCGATGCCGAGGGCACGCTCGGCGGCCTGGTCGAGGCGGGGCGTCGGATCGACCTCCATCTCCGGGCGGCGCTGGGCCTGGGTGGCCTCTGCTCGAACGACCCCGTCTGTGCCCAGCATGAGCCGGCGAACTCTCACGTCTGTCGGTTCCTCCACGGCGCCGCCTGCCACGGGTGCCTGCTGATCGCCGAGACCTCCTGCGAGCAGTTCAATGACTTCCTCGATCGGGCGCTGGTCGTGCCGACGGTGGACGGATTGGGGGCGGAGTTCTTCGGGCCCGACGACCCATGAGCGGTCACTTCGAGCGACTCGGAGGCGACGACCTGCGAAGCCTGGCCCTGGCGCTGCGGACCGGCCGGCTCTCGCCCCCTCACGGCGTCGCCGCCATCCGCCGGTTCATCCACGGCCCCGAGGCCGAGGACGTCGCCTCGACCCTCCAGGGGCTGGCCGGCGAAGGGTTTCTGCCGGGGCAGCTCGCCCGGATACTCGACCTGCTCGCGGCGGATCGCGCCTCCCGGCCGCACCCAAGCGACCTGATCGAGCTGGTCTGGACGGGGCCGGAGGCCGGAGGGGTCGCCAACCGCGACACGGGCGTCGTCGTCCGGGAGCTATTCGGCGAGGCGAAGAAGACGGTGATGATCGCGGGCTACAGGATTTATCAAGGTCACGTCATCTTCCGCACGCTGGCGGAGCACATGGACCGGGATATCCATCTGAAGGTCCGCCTGTATCTCGACGTGCACAGGGAGGCCGGGGACACCGCGCCAGAGTCGACCATCGTCGCCCGTTTCGCCGGGTGGTTCGCCGACCAGGTCTGGCCGGGTCAGCGATTGCCCGAGGTCTACTACGACCCGCGGTCGCTCCACTCCGAGCCCGGCCAGAGGTCGAGCCTGCACGCCAAGTGCGTGGTGATCGACTCGGAACGGTCGCTGGTCTCCTCGGCGAACTTCTCCGAGGCCGCCCACTTACGGAACCTGGAGGTCGGCGTGCTGATCCGCTCGCGGGACTTCGCCGGACGGCTGGTTCATCATTTCGAGTCTCTGGCCACGCGAGGCTTGCTCCGCCCGATCCCGTTTCGCGTTCGCTGAGACGTGGGAGGTCCAATTAATTCCAAGCGACGGGGCCAGCGACGATGGTCCTCGTCAAGCGACCTCTCCACGGGCAACTGAGGTTGATCATCCCGAGGACGTGAGCGACGGGTACGAACTCTCGGCTGTGTCCTACAGACCCAGGTGTCACCCCAAGGACGGGTGCCTCAATAGTGCCTCCATGTGGGCCACGACCATGCCATACGACCCCCGACGATCCCACATCGCGGATCGATCCAAGACCAAACGTGACTCGAACTTTGCGCCGCAAGTCACTGATCACAAAAAGGTTAAGAAGGGCGGTGGGAATAGCTTGAGGGGCTAGTGGGCTTACAAGCCCGCGCAGGTTCAAGTCCTGTCTTCGGCACTGTGCAGCATAAGGGGTTGCGTCGAATGGCGTGGCCCCTTGTGCTTGCGCTATGGCCGAGATTGGCAACAACCTGGCAATATTGTTGCGGTGGGATTGGGGACACCCATGGTAGCCTCCAGGAACGCAACGGCACCCATCGCTTCATCTTCCGGCACTACGGCAAGCAGCACTTCGTCCCGATCGGCAAGGTCTCCAGGCGGGAGGCAGAGGCCAAGGCCGCCCAGGTCGATTACCTGCTCCTCTGCCTCAAGCAGCGGCTCATCGAGCTGCCGCTCGGCGTCGGGATCGTCGACTTCCTCCGGTTCGACGGCAAGCCCCCGGCACGGGCCGGGGATGTTGCCACGCCGGTTGCCAAGGGCGTCACGCTGGGAGGGCTACGCGATTGCTTCCTGGCCGCCCGGGAGGGCGGCCGCGAGAAGAGTACCCTCCAGACCAGCCGCATCCACTTCAAACACTTGGTCGCGACGCTCGGCGAGAGATACCCGCTGGCCGAATTAACGCAGATCGACCTCCAGGGCCACGTCGAGCGCAGGGCGAAGCTCGGCATCTCGGCGTCCACGATCAGGAAGGAGATCACCACGCTCAGAACGGCGTGGTATTGGGCGATCGACACCGGCGAGCCTTCCCGGGACTATCCCAACAAGGGGCTGATCTATCCGAAGGAGGATGAACTGCCGCCCTACCAGACGCGGGAGGAGATCGAACGACCGGTGTCGGCGGGCGACCTGACGCCGAATCAGATCGACGCTCTCTGGGACGCGCTCTACCTCAGGCCGCACGAGATCGCCGAGCTGCTCGGTCACGTCCGCGATCACGCCAAGCACCCCTGGATCTACCCGCTCTTTTGCATGGCCGCCCACACCGGGGCCAGGCGATCCGAGCTAATCGCGATGCGGGTGGCGGACGTCGACTTCGTAGGCGTCGGGGTGACGATCCGCGAGAAGAAGCGGCTGAAGGGCAAGCGATCGACCCGCCGGGCGCCGATGACGCCGCTTCTCGTCGTGGCGTTGCGGTAATGGTTGAACGACCATCCCGGGGGACAGGCGCTGTTCTGCCACTCCGGAGGGGTCGCCAACAGCAAGAAACGCGGTCGGACGACCGGCCACCGGAGCGGCAAGGATCGGGCGACGTCCCTGAAGGGTCGCATGGCGAAGGTGAAGGCCCGGGGGGAGATCCCTCCCGGCCCCTCACATTCAGTGAGTGCCACGCCCATTTCAAGAAGACGCTGGAGGGCTCGAAATGGGCAGTGGTCAAAGGGCTGCATACTTCCCGCCATTCGATGATCTCCTGCATGGCCGCCGCCGGGATCGACCAGCGGATCATCGATGACATCGTCGGCCACACCAGCGAGGAGATGCGGAAACGGTATCGCCACCTGACGCCCGCCTTGAAGACCCAGCCGGTGGCCGCTGTGTTCGGGTGAGATGGGCCCTCGGGCGACGAGCTGGCATTCCGCTCGGCCGAGCCCGGGGATCTTCCTGATGTCGCATTTGGCGTGCTGCGATGG
>JAABUK010011324.1_pt1 | contig 11647 bp, 7 predicted proteins | sample 5559141 | NCBI WGS metagenome assembly JAABUK01 (sample SAMN10711869, study PRJNA513367) | rock metagenome | isolation source: Antarctica rocks | place: Antarctica: Victoria Land, Pudding Butte nord | collected 2016-01-03 | reverse complement strand
GGATTCTGGCGGTCAGCGCAACAGGAGGTCGCCGATGAGTTCGATCGGCTTCTTGAACGCTAGTCGTTTGCGGGGTCGATCGTTGAGTTGCTGGGCGACCCAATCGAGGTCCTCGACGGAATGAATCGATAGGTCAGTGCCCTTGGGAAAGTATTGGCGCAGCAGTCCGTTGAAGTTCTCGTTCGTGCCGCGTTGCCACGGCGAGTGCGGGTCGCAGAAGTAGATGTCGATCCCGGCGTCGACGGAGACCTGTTTCCAGTCGCGCATCTCCGGGCCCTGGTCCCAGGTCAGCGACAAGCGCAGCGACTCGGGCAAGGTCGTGATCTTGGCGGCGAGAGCATCGCGGACCTGTTCGGGCTTATAACCATCCGGTAGGTGCAGCAGCATCGCGTAACCGGTCTGGCGTTCGACCAGGGTGCCGATCGCGGTCTGGTTCTGCTTACCGATGATCAAATCTCCCTCCCAGTTCCCAGGCACCGCCCGGTCCTCGACCTCGGCCGGACGTTCGGCGGTATTGATCATGTTCGGTATCCGGTTCTTGCGCTGCCCGGGCTTGCGGCTCGGACGCCGGTGTGCCCGCCCGGTGCGCAGGCACACCGCCAGATCGCGGCGCAACGCGCCGCGGGACTGCACGTAGATCGACTGGTAGATCGTCTCTGGGGACACCCGCATCTCCGGGTCGTCGGGGTACTCGATGCGTAGCCGGCCGGTGATCTGTTCTGGTGAGTATCGCTTCTCCAGATCCTTCTCGACCGCCGCCCGCAACGCCAGGTTCACTGCCAGCTTCGCAGGCTTGGGTCGTGACGCCCGGTGATATGCCATCGCATGCGCCGAGCTGGCCAGATAACCGCCGCCCACCTCTGTGTTGCGCCGCAGCTCCCGACTGATCGTCGACGGGCTGCGACCAAGCTGGGTGGCGATCGCCCGCATCGACATGCCCGCCGCACGCAGAAGCCCAAGCTGTTCCCGCTCGGCGAAGGACAGACACCGGCCCTTCAGACCACGGCCCCGACGTGGACGCACGCCCCCGTTGGCGATCACCCACCGCGTGCCCTGCTTGCGATACGTCCCTGCCGCAACCGCGGCGTCGCTGATGAACTCGCCACGCTGCAGCTCGGACCAGAAAATCTGCACGTTCTCGGTGATCATGTGATTAGCGAACCGGATGATCAACACCCCCACTCAGTCAGGTGTTGCGATCACCGCGAGAACCCAAGGATCGTTCACCGGGACGCCCCGTTCATCTGACACACCCGAACCCCAAGCGTTCTAGCGGCTGTTGGGCGGGCTTGTTGACTGGCGTACGACGAGTCGGGTAGGCAGGAGCAGCGGCTGAGTGGGGCGATCTCCAGAGAGGGCGTCGAGGAGTCGTTCCGTGGCGATCCGGCCTTTGTCTCTTAGTGGCTGGTGGATGGTGGTCAGGCCTTGGCTGGTTGGTGCTGAGTCGTCGAAGCCGACGATGGAGAGGTCGCCCGGCACCGTGAGGCCACGCTGGTGGGCAGCTAGGCGCGCGCCGAGGGCGAGTGGGTCGCTGAAGGCGAACACTGCGGTGGTGTTGGGTGCTGCGTCGAGCAGGATATGAGCACCGAGGCGACCGTCGTCGATGCTGCTGATCTGGCACTGCACAACCGGTACGTCCGCCCAGTCCAGTCCGGCGGCGCAGACGGCTGCCGCAGCGCCCTGAAGCCGCCCTCTGGCCACGCTGGCGGTCGCGGCGGATTGGCGTGAGAGGCTGCTCAGACCCGGGTGGTCGCGGGCGGCCAGGCGGGTGCTGAGTACCCCGACCCGCCGGTGCCCGAGGGTGAGGAGGTGTGCCATGGCCGTTTGGGCGGGCTGGTGCTCGTTGATGCCGACGAAGTCGAAGCTGCCGGTCGCAGCGGCGTCATCGAGGGTGGGTGAGTCGATCACGACGGTGGGCAGGTTCCGGCGGCGCACGGCGTCGAGCAGGGGGTCGTCGCCGACGAGGGAGTAGACGATCAGGGCGTCGACGGCGACGTGGCGCACCGCCGGTCCAGTGGAGCTGCCGGTCTCGGGGTAGGCCGGGACAAGGACGAGGGCCAGTTGCTGGGGGTCAGCGGCATCGGAGAAGCCTTGCATCAGCTGCACCGCGGCGGGGTCCTCGAAGGTGTAGGCCAGCCGTTCCCGCATTACGACGCCGATGGCGTTCGTGCGGCCCCTGCGCAAGTTGCGGCCTGATGGGTCTGCTCCGTCGTACCCGAGCTCAGCGGCAGCGGCCAGCACGCGGGCATGCAGGGCCGGTGAGACGACGTGCGGACGGTTGTAGACGTTGGAGACGGTGCTGGGCGCGACCCCGGCGGCCTGGGCAACTTCTGCTACCCCAGGCCTGGCCGAGCCTGGGACTCCACGGGTTGAGCGGCTGCCACCTATTGACACGGGGTAAGCCTAGTTCTAACGTTCAATCAAGGTAATAAAATCGTTGCAACGCGCCTGTTGCGTGGCCACAGTCCCAACGTCCGGATGGATGAGAGAGCCGCCACGCCTTCGGTTTCGTACGCCGAGTAGCCCTCGGCGCTGAGTGAGAAGAGGAATCCACCGATGACGAGCCGCTTCACGCGAGGATTGACCGCGATTGCTGCGGTGCTACCGCTGGCCGCAGTCACCGTCGCTGCCGGTGCCGCTGCCGCTGAGCCGGCGAGCGCCACCGCCCGCCCGGCTTCCACGACGGTCCAGTCGCTCAGGGCAGCGCCGGGCGGCGGAGGGCAGGACCAGCACACCCGCGCCGGGGTCGGAGACCGCAGTGCCGGGGCCGCGGTCCCGTTCGTCGAGCAGCAGGCGGAGGACGCCCGCACGAACGGCACGGTGATCGGACCCGACTGGGCGTACGGCACTCTGGCCGCGGAGGCGGTCGGGCGTCGCGCGGTTCAGTTGCGCGGGGCCGGGCAGTACGTGGAGTTCACCTTGACTAAGCCGGCCGATGCGGTCAACGTCCGCTACAGCATTCCGGACACAGCTGATGGGAAGGGCCGCGACGCGACCCTGGGCGTCCTGCTCAACGGCCGGCCGGCTAAGTCGCTGCCGGTGACCTCCCGCTACTCCTGGTACTACGGAGTGTACCCGTGGACAAACACCCCAGCTGATGGCGGCCGTCGTCAGCTGTATGACGACTCCCGGGTGATGTTCGGCAAAACCATGCCGGCCGGAACCAAGGTCCGGCTACAGGTGCCGCGCACCGACAGTGCGCCGTGGTATGTGATCGACAGCGCAGACTTCGAAAACGTCGCGCCACCGTTAGCGCGCCCACGAAACTCACTCTCGGTACTCGACTTCGGGGCTGACGCCACCGGTCACGCCGACTCCTCAGACGCCATTCAAGCCGCCATCACCAAGGCCTCCGGAACCGGTCAGACGGTGTGGATCCCGCAGGGAACCTTCACCGTCACCAGGCACCTGATCGTCGACAAGGTCACGGTCCGCGGCGCCGGGCCCTGGTACAGCGTGCTGCACGGCAAAGGGGTGGGCGTCTACGGCAACTTCGCCCCCACCCCAAGCAGCGACGTCCACCTGTCCAACTTTGCGATCTTCGGCGAGGTGCAGGAACGCAACGACGCCGACCAGGTCAATGCGATCGGCGGCTCGCTCGCCAAGTCCAGCGTCACGGACATGTGGCTGCAGCACACCAAGGTCGGAATGTGGCTCGACGGCCCGTTTGACGGGCTGCAGATTTCCCGGGTGCGGATCCTGGATACCACGGCCGACGGCATCAACTTTCACGACGGCATTACCAACTCCTCGGTCACCAACACCTTCGTTCGCAATACCGGCGACGACGGCCTGGCGATGTGGTCGGAGAAGAACCCCGACGCCCACAACGTCTTATCGCACAACACCGTCCAGGTCCCGACCCTGGCCAACAACATCGCTATCTATGGCGGCAGGGATAACACGGTCGCTCACAACCGGGTGTCGGACACCCTGACCCAGGGCGGCGGCATCCAGATCGCGAACCGGTTCGGAGCGACACCGTTGGCCGGGACCACCACCGTGACCGGCAACGTGCTGCGGCGGACCGGGACCTTGGACCTGTTCAGCCACATCGGCAACCCCGCGCTGTGGTTCTGGGCCGGTGACGAGGCGATGACCGGGACCGTGAACGTGACCGGGAACAGCATCAACAACAGCGCCTACTCGGCCATCGGTTTCACCGGCCACCGCATCACCAACGTCCACTTCAACCACGACGTCATCAACCGCGCCGGCACCTTCGCGGTGCAGCTGAACGCCCCAGGCTCCGCGACCTTCAGCCACGTCGTCGCACGCCGGCTCGGCGCTGGCGGCCGCTATGACTGCAACTCCGGCTTCACCATCACCGAGGGCCGCGGCAATCGGGGCTGGTCCGACAGCCACTGCGGCTACCCGGCCCCCGGACCGCTGACCCTGAGCGCGTCGAACCTGAACTTCGTCGCAGACGGCACCGGGCAGGTCAGCGACCCGCAAACCGTCACGGTCACCAACCCGACCTCTACCCCGCAACGGATCGCCTCGGTCACCGCCACCGGCTCGTTCACCTTGACCACCACCTGCGGCGCCACCCTCGCCGCTCACACCTCGTGCACCGTCACGCTGAGGTTCGCCCCGACCGCCATGGGCGACCACGGGGGAGCGCTGACTATCTCCGACGGCACCTCCGCCGGCCGCTACCAGGTGTACCTGCAGGGCACGGTGCAGATTCGCACCGTTGGTAATCTGGCCGCCGGCAAGCCGGCGACCGCCAGCAGCCAGAACAGCTGCTGCACCGCGGGCAGCACCACCGACTCCAACACCGGCACCTATTGGGAGAGCGCGCCGGGTGCCTCGTTCCCGCAGACCCTGACCGTTGACCTGGGCAGCCCCATGTCGGTCTCCAAGGTGACACTGAAGATCAACCCCGCCTGGGGAGGAACCCGGACCGAGAACTTCCAAATCCTGGGTAGCACCGACGGCACCACCTTCGCCAGCCTGGTGCCGGCAGCCGACTACACCTTCAATTCCGCCACCAACAACACGGTGAACATCCCCTTCGCCGCCACCACCGCGCGCTACCTGCAGGTCAAGGTCAACAGCAACAGCGGCTGGCCAGCGGCGCAGATCGCCGAGTTCGAGGTCTACAAGTAACCAAACCGAGTGCTGAAGAAAGGGGACGCAGAGCTACCGCGTCCCCTTTCTTCAGCGTTCGCCGCTCCAACCTGCCGGTGACCCGCTTGGCTGCATGTGGGTGCGTGCGCCATGCCCAGCGCACGAGCGTCTAGCGGGGATAGTCGCAGTGATTGGTTTGAGATGTCAGCCGGGCGACGTCCCGGCTGCCTGCTTGTACATCTAGCCGATCGGCGTGGCGGGTGTTCGCGTCGCACCGGGCCTCGACCATCGCCGGGCCGCGGTGGCCTCGATAGGCTTCATCGCCGGTCCTGCGGTCTCGTGACTGGCTGCTGTCGCTGCTGGGGCGATTGATCCGCTTGGTCCTGCAGGAGTCCCAACTCCCGTTGCCGGTCACGGTCGAAGTTACCTTCCGGCCGGTTGAGCGTGGGCAGCATCTTGATCAATGGAAGCAGGTCCGTCCGGGCCACCTCGTACACCCGCCGCAGCTCCGCGACCGGATCCGGATGCTCGTCCACCCGCAGCTCGAGCGCGGGGTACACCTCAGTGCTGTACACCTTGACCGCCGCGGACTGCCGCCCGCGTTTGTCACCGCCGGCCGCTTGCCCCGCCGCGAGGGCCGAGAGCAGGCGCTCTATCAGCGGCCGGGACTCCTCACCCTCGAAGTCCGCCCTCATGGCGTCCAGCGTCTCAGGCCCGACCAGCATGTTGCCAGCAATGGCGTAGTTGGGACCGGTAAGGTCGCCGTTCCAGGTGTCGCACTCCATGCCGGTGAACGCGGCGCTGCCGCCGGAGGAATCCACGATGCCGAGCTGCCGGCCCTCGATGCCGGAGTCCCTGGTCTTCAGGTACTCCAGGGTCTCTTGCGCGGTGTGCCCGCTCGCCAGGTATTCCAAACCCCAGATGCCCAAATACGGATTGACCCATGACTGCGTCGCCACGGCGCCGACCTTGCTCCGTACGAAGGGGCAAAGCATGCCCACCGCTGGAACCTTGGTCGAAACTGCCACGCCCAGTTCATCGGTGCGCCCGCAGCGCGCGGTGATCGAGAAGGTGTTGTACTTCAGCATGTGAGGGCTCCTACCGTTGAGTTCTCACTGAGCAGCAGCTTCTTCAAGACGCTGGTCAGCACACTGACGCCGGGTTCCCGTTGCTCAGGCGAAGTGAACTCCTGCGGCGCGTGACTGATCCCGTCCTGGCTCGGCACGAAGATCATGCCGGTGGGGACGTGTTGCGCCAGCACCTGCGCGTCATGCCCGGCACCACTGCTCAGCGATGCCCACGCCAGCCCCTGCGCGTCCATCTCCTGTCCGAGCAGGTGGCGCAGGTCGCTGTCCATCGGAACCGGCTGATGCTCATAGGTCACACCGATCTCGGCGGTCAGGCCCTCCGCGGCCGCGGCCGCGCACACCGTGTCCCGGACAAGTGTGCCTAGAGTGGGAAAGGTTTCCAGATTCGCTGTCCGGATGTCGACGAAGAACACCGCCTCGCCCGCGATGACGTTGGTGCCGCCGGGACGGACTTCGATGCGCCCGACGTTGGCGGTGACGTCCCCGGCCGTCAAGGCCGCGTCGCGCAACGCCAGCACCACCCGGGACGCTCCGGTGAGCGCGTCGCGGCGCTCACCCATCGGGGTGGTGCCCGCGTGGTTGGTCTGACCGTGCAGGGTGACGCGGTAGCCGCCGATGCCGACGACGGTGGTCACCACGGCGGTGTCGAGAAGCTGGGCCTGCATCCGAGGTCCCTGCTCGATGTGCAGCTCCAGGTAGCAGCCGACGCCGTCGATGGCCTTCGCACGCGGAACCTCGTCGAAGTCGAAGCCGCGCTGGCGCATTGCCTCGGCGAGCGGAATCCCGTCTACGCCGACCCGGTCCCGCAGCGCGGCCAGGTCATCGCCGACGAAGGCGGTACTGCCGAACATCGAGGTGTCGAAGCGGGCGCCCTCCTCGTCGTTGAACGCGGCGATCCATAACGGGCGGCACGGCCGGAATCCCTCGGCCTTAAGTCGCCGGATCGCCTCCAGCGCGGACAGGACGCCAAGCGCGCCATCGAAACGGCCGCCGTCGGGAACGGTGTCGAGGTGCGAGCCGATGAGGACCGCCGGGGCCGCGTCGGCGGTGCTTTCCACTTCCCAGCGGCCGATCACGTTGCCGGCCGGGTCGATCTCAGCCGTCAGGCCGAGTTCACGCAGCCGCTGGACCAGCCACTCGCACGCGCTGAGCAGTTCCGGCGTCCAGGCGAACCTGTTTACCGCGCTGCCAGTGCCACCGATGAGGCCGACCTCGTCGACCCAGCCGTCCAACATACTCATCTCAGTTCTTCTCCGCTGCGGTGTCGTCGCGATACACGGTGCCGTCCTTGGTCACCAGCACTACCCTGCTCATCGCCTCGATGTCCACGCTCGGGTCTCCGTCGACGAGCAGCAGGTCCGCCAGCTTGCCGACCTCGATCGTGCCGACCGAGTGCAGGACGTCGAGGTTCTCGGCGGAGTTGCGGGTCGCGGCGGTAATCGCCTGCATCGGGGTGAGCCCGAACCGAACCATCATCGCCATCTCGCGGGCCATGTCGTAGTGCCGGTTGAACGGCGTTCCGGCATCGGTGCCGGCGGCGATCTTCATACCCGAGTCGACCGCCGCCTTGAAACTGGCGCGGTTGGCCTCGGCGTGCTCCGCGGCCTTGGCCACGACCCAGGCCGGTACGCCGGCGTCGACGCCGTGATCGAGGATGCAGGCGATGGCAACGAGCGTCGGAACCAAGAATGTGCCTTGTGAGACGGCAAGTTCCAACGCCTCGTCATCGAGATAGAAGCCGTGCTCGATGGAGTCGATGCCGGCGTGCAGTGCGTTCTTGATGCCGGCGTTGCCGATGGCGTGAGTGGTCACCCGCCGCCCGGAGTTGTGGGCCGCGTCCGCAACGACCCGCAGCTCGTCCAGTTGCAGCGCGGTGTTCGCCGGATCGACGCCCGGGGTGAGCACACCGCCCGTCGCCATCACCTTGATGAAGTCGGCACCCTCCTTGATCTCGGCACGGGTCGCCTGCCTGATCGCGTCCGGGCCGTCGGCCTCGCGGCCCATGAAGTGGCCGTGGCCACCGGTCATGGTGATGACCCGCCCGGCGGCACGCACCCGTGGGCCCTCGATGAAGCCGTCGGCGATGGCACGGCCCAGCTCGATCACGATGTTGTCGGCCGCACCGCAATCGCGGACGGTGGTCACCCCGGACTCCAGCGTCAGCCGCGCGTTGCGGGCTGCCCGCAGGGTGGCCAGTGGAATGGAATCGGCCATCACCTGGGCGAAAAGGTCCGGGGCGCCGTCGTTGCACAGGTGCACGTGGGCATTGATGAGCCCCGGCAGCAGCGTCCTGCCGCGCCCGTCGATGACCCGCTCCGGGGTAAAGGCGGGCGCGGATTCGGTGGGCCCGATCCAGCTGAGCTTCGAGCCCTCGATGACCACTGACTGGCCTGGAACCGGAGCCGCGCCGGTTCCGTCGATGAGCTGGACGTCGCGAATCAACCGCCCTGTCGAGGTCATAGGAACGCCCGGATCGCGGCGAGATATCCCTCGGTCTCTTCGATGAAGCCCATGTGACCGCTCTCTTCCTGGATCACCAGTTGGGCACCGGGAAGTGCCGCGATGATGGCCTCGGACTGGCTGACCGGCGTCACCCAGTCGTAGCGGCCGGCGATGACCAGGGTCGGAGCGGTCACCGAGGCAAGTCCTGCACGCACGTCGTAGTTCGGGATCTCGTTGGCCATCATGTAGTTGGCGACCACCACCTCACCGCGCATCCGCGCCTCGACCTCGGCGATGATCTCCGCGTCCGGCTTGCGGAAGTACAGCGGCATGCACGTCTCCCACCACTGGTCGAACTCCTCCTGCGAGGTGAGCGTCCCTTCGAACAGGGCGGGCAGTACTGCCAGTTGCTCGGGCGTGGCCATCCTGTCCGCCATCGCCTGGGCCTCTTCCCAGAAGTCGGCACTGGGCGCGGTGTTGGACAGGATCAGCTTGCTGACCGACTGTGGGTGGCGCAGCGCGTAGACTTGGGCGACCATGCCGCCGAAGGAGTGGCCGAGCACCATGATCGGCCCGAGCCCCAGGTGATGCCGCAGCGCCTCGAGGTCATCGGCCATCTGCTCGATGGTGTACGTCCGCTCGTCCACCCGGCCGGACCGGCCGTTGCCGCGGTGGTCGACCAGCAGCAGTTGGACCTGGTCGGTCAGCGGCAGCAGCCAGGGCTTGAAGTAGGAATGGTCACAGCCGGGCCCGCCGTGCAGCAGCACCAGGGTCGGCTTCTCCACGACGGTCGGCCCGTCGGGGGCATAGCCGCCCCCCTCGATATCGAAGAAGAGGTCGACTCCGTTGACGTGGGCATACATCGGTATCTCCAGTCGGTAAGGCCCGCGGTGGGAGCGGGCAGATGTCCATGCGGCTGAGGGCGGTCAGCTGACGTCGTGGGCGGCCAGTAATCGGCTGGTGAGCCACTCCAGCACGGCCTCGGCTCGGACGATCCGGCCACTCAGATCGGCTACGTCGTAGACGCCGGTGTGGAACATGTTCGGCAGCCGGAGCATCTCAACCTCGCGTCCGGCCATGCGGAGAGCGTTGTACAGCACGTCGCCCTGGCCGGCCGGGCACCGCAGGTCCGCTTCGTGCACGATGATCAGCATCGGCGTGGTGCAGCTCGCCGCGTACGTTGCCGGGGCGACCTTGACGTACAGCGCCATTGCCTCCGGACCGGTTCCGGGCTCACTGCCCATCCACCGCGCGATGACCTGCGGGATGTCGGAGCCGACCATGCCGTTCCAGTCGGTGACGGGGCATTCGGCCACGCCGGCCTTGAAGCGGTCGCTGTGGGTCAGCAGCCACGAGGTGAGGTAGCCACCGCCGGAGAGCCCGAACGACCCGATCCGGTCCGCGTCCACCCAGCCCTCGACCATCGCGGCATCGATGCCGGCGAGCAGGTCACCCGCGTCATGGTTGCCCCAATCGGCCCACAGCGGTTCGGCAAACGCCTCGCCATAGCCCGAGGAGCCGCGGAAGTTGATGGCTAGCACACCCAGCCCGGCAGCGGTGAAGAGATGGTTCTCCAGTGAGAACACCTCTCCATGGCCGGCGAAGGGGCCACCGTGGATGTTGAGGACGGTCGGATAGGGCGCGGTGCCACCGGTCGGCTCGAGGAACCAGCCCGCCACCGCGGTGCCGTCCTCGCCCTCGAAGGCCAGCGGGTGCACCGTGAACGGGGCCGGCGGCAGTCCGGCGGCATTGAGGTCAGTCAGCCGACGTGGCGTGCTGGCACCCGAGGTCAGTTCCGCGCCGCCTTGGATGCCGGCACCGACGGCGTCGAGCATGAAGAGGTCGAGCGGAGCAGTGAACGAGGTCCGCGCCAGCAGCAGTTGCGAACCGCGCAGGGCGAGCGGCACCGTCGATGCCTCGTCCGGCGCGAGGGTCCTCACGCTCACCGGTCCGCTCAGCGAGATCGCGCAGGTGTCCAGCAGCCCCCCGTTCTGCACGTACAGAACGCAGTTCTCACCCGACTGGTCCACCAGCAGCCGGGGCTCGAGCAGCGCGCCGTTCATCCCGGGTTGCAGATAGCCCGAGATCTGACCGGCAATGTCGATACCGCGGTTGGTCGCGGTGCCCGTTGTGGGGTCGAAGATCACCAGGTCCAGCGGCCGGCTGACCTGCCACGCCGTCGTGTGCAGCACCCGGCCGTCGGGCAGCCAGGCGGCGGCGGGCGGGTACAGCAAATACTCTCCCCGCATCACCTCGAATGTCATGCCGGCGCCCGGAATGGCGGCAACCTGGATGGCGAATTCGGCGGAGCCCGCTTCGGCGAAGCAGCCGTACAGCACCGACGTACCGTCGGGTGAGAACTGCGGGTCGGAGATGATTGCGTCGTGGAAGGTCAACCGGCTCGGCTCGCCGCCGTCCACCGGTACCAAGTACAGGTCCGCTTTCACGTCCTCTACCAGCCCCATGCCGTCCCGGCGCCAGACCGGCCGGGTCACCCAGTACGGCTTGGCGGGATCGCGTTTGGGCTCGGCGCAGCCGGCGAACACGATCGTTTGACCGTCCGGTGCGAACCGTGGCTGAACAGCGGCGACACCGCGCTCGAAGTCGGTGAGCGAGCGCACCTCGCCGCTCGCGAGATCGAGGATGCACAGCTGGGAACATCCCGCTGTCTCCCGCAGGAACGCCACCGTCGCACCGTCCGGCGAGATCGCCGGGTTCGTCTGCGAGCCCTCGGCCGGAAGCAGAACGCGTGGCTCGTCCGATGCCAGGGACCGGCGCCAGAGCACCGACTCCTCGCACGTGCGCAGTCCGTCCCTGCTGTTGGTGGCGTAGACGAGCAGGTCGGCCACCGCGCTGAAATCGGCAGCGAGCAGGTCGAGGAACCTGCCGAGGCTCGCGGGTTGGAGGCCGCCGCTCTGTGGTTGGGCGATGGCGGAGGTATCAAACGACACGGTCAGGCCTTTCGTGGCAGGGCGTCGTTGGTGAGCGGGAAGTGGCAGGCGGTCCACCGCCGGTTGGCTGTAACGCCCCGGTCGAGCAGCGCG
>JAABUK010011323.1_pt1 | contig 11647 bp, 21 predicted proteins | sample 5559141 | NCBI WGS metagenome assembly JAABUK01 (sample SAMN10711869, study PRJNA513367) | rock metagenome | isolation source: Antarctica rocks | place: Antarctica: Victoria Land, Pudding Butte nord | collected 2016-01-03 | reverse complement strand
TGCCCGGCCCCGCCCTGCCCGGCCCTGCCCCGCCCTGCCCCGCCCTGCCACGCCCTGCCCTGCCCTGCCCTGCCCTGCCCTGCCCTGCCCAATCATGCCTTGCCCCTGCTGTGCCCAACTCTGCCCTGCCTGCAGGACATGTTTGCATCAGGACCACTTGTATGCCGAAAGTGGCTGATTCAGGTTTTGTGAACCTGCAGTATGATTTGAGGGTGTATGTGGTGGTCACTTGCCTGAACCCTCTGAGGGTGTACCTGTACGAGGAGGGCCTGGTCAGATTTGCCTCTGAGCGCTTCTCACTGCACAAGAGCAAGCTCAGGTAGGTTGAGTGGTCTTTCCTGCTTATGGTGACACATCAGAGTCCTGCTAGTGACATGTGTCCGCCCCCCACTCTTGGTGTCTGTCTCAGTCGTGCCCGTATTCAACCCATCATCTGAAAAACTAATACAGTCTGATGCTTGAGCATACACTGTTAGCCCAGCAATAGCTGCACTGTCTTTCAGTCATTAACCTTCATGGTCATCTGAAAGTGCATTCACGCTTCACGATGAATCGTGAGTTGCTCAATGGACAGTCAACTCCTCCAAACCTTCCACCAGCTGTAGCACAACCTACACATCACAGAAAACAGTGCTGCCTTTTCCTGAAACCAACTTGATGATCTTTGGCATGAGCTCTTCACCAGATGGAGGAGCTGACAGTGTGGTGCTGGTGGTGATGCAGGCGGCGGTGTGTGCATGTGACCAACTACAGCATCAACAAGCACCAGCCAGGCTTTGTTGCCAACAAGGATGCTGACTGTGATGGGGTGGGTTCTAAATGGAGCTTGAGAGCACTGCAGGAACACCTGGAGGGGCAATGCAGTGTACAGTGGCAGGACATTTGGTCCCAGGTTAGTCACATGCCTAAGACATGTGCAAGAGCATGCATGCTGCTGCACTGCAAGAGCATTGATTTCTTAGCTGCCTTCAACTGCTTATAAAACTGGTTTGTTAGCTGCCTTTGACTGTTGAGTGCAGATCTGTTAAGCGTCTTCATTCACTGCAAGTGTGTATAACTATGCTTCACAGCCATGCTGATGTGGAATGCCATACCTATTTCAGACATGACATGGTGTGTGCTTCACCCATATCCCTGTGGCTGTATGTTCACGCGCTCAATCTCATGACCATCTATGATGAGCACTGATGAAGCAAGGCCTTGCAAACACAGCCTGATGTTGAGATGTGGCATTGGCTTCAAGAGTTGCCAGCTGCAACTCAAGACATCCTCCACTTGACTTTGCTTCAGCTGCTGTGACCTGCAGCAAATCCCCATGCAATGCCATCTGCATTACATCTGGAATGCTGCAAGGACATGCTTCTCTGAGCCTATGCGTCAGATATATGGTAAATTGCTGAGCTTCCCTTGCAGGTGCATGACTTAGTAATGGCTGCTGTGTTGGCTGCCGAGCCCGAGCTGCATAGTGCTGCCAGGATGCATGTGCCTCACAGGACCAACTGCTTCGAGGTCAGTCATGCTGATGCCCTCATCACAGTCTGACACCTGCATGTGATTGCGCTCTGTTGTACATGCATTTGTGCAACTTTTATACTACATAGATCATCACAGATGTCCCTTCTGATCTACAATGTTGTGCTCATTACATACTAGTCTTTGTATTACCCAAGCTGCTGTTTTCCCTTTGTGTTTGTACAAGTTTTCATCTGTTGCAATTGGTATCACAATGTAAATATATCCATTCTAATTATATAACATGATTATATTCATTTGAATTTATTCAATATAAAACAAGACTTACTCACCTGCTAATGTGCAGTGCATAAAGCGGCCAGCAGCACTGCATCTCTGCACTCTTACACCTGTGTGTCTGGCATCCTGCTTGATGACAGTTTGCTCAGCCTTGGTCTGCCAACACTAATGTCGACCTAGTTTGCAAAAGGTGTGAGGAGTTAATGAGTTGCTGCTCCTGGCTGACATTCAGCAGTCTGGCTGCAGATCTTTGGGTTTGACATCCTGCTGGATGACAGATTCAGGGCATGGCTGATAGAGGTGAACACAGGCCCTGACCTCTCCTCAAGGAGCCCTCTGGACAAGCAGCTGAAGCACAAGATGGTGGCTCAAATGTTGCACTTAGTAGGAGTCATACCATATGACAGGTGTGTCACATGCGCTCCTGGCTTGTTTGCTGCCAGGGTCGTTCAGTATTCTCTGTGGTGCATGGTGAAGGGACGCAGGTTCAAATCAGTTGAATGCATGCTTCACAATTGGAACAGGCATGTTTGCTGCACACAAAAGGTGCAAATAATTTGGCAAACTTGTAAACAAGGCTGTCTTCACCTGCTGCTTACATGCTTTGCAGTGCAGTGCAGTGCTGTGCTGTGCTGTGCTGTGCTGTGCTGTGCTGTGCTGTGCTGTGCTGTGCTGTGCTGTGCTGTGCTGTGCTGTGCTGGAAACAGAGCTACTGATGCCTATAGGGATGAATACATAGCACAGCAAAAGCTGGAGCAGACAGCTCGCCTCACCGGTCTCCCTGTGTCCCGGTCAACAAGCCTTGCCGGCAGTGGCCGCACCATGTCCAGCAGTGGTCGTGCCCTTGTCAGCTGTGGCAGCACCTTGTCCAGCTGTGGCAGCCTGGTGGGCAGCAGGCCTCAAACGGTGGCCACCTCACAAGCTCAGCTGGGCATGAGACGCAGCGCTGACTGGCTGCCAGCTACTGCTGCTGCTGCTGCCAGCGCCTCAGGCAAGCATGTTGTGAGGAACACTTGTTGTCTGATCACAAAGGTGGATGCAGCACTGACCAAGGCAACAATGAGTGCTTTTCCGTGTTGACTCGTGTGTTGCCTGGCCGTAAGATGTTGAGTAGCCCAGCTGGCATCATGTCAACAAAGCCTTCCCTTGTTGCTGGAACCAGGCACATGCAAGCAACTGACATGTGTGCAAGGCTACGCTGTCCCTGCGATGCAGACTGGATTGCAACCCCTCACTCATGAATGTGTTGATCAACACTAGTGTGTTTTCAGGTGTAATGGAGAATGTGGTAGAGTTGGTAAATGAAACAATGGCAGAAGCAGCTCGCAGCTGTCAGTGGCAAAGGGTCTTTCCATGCAGCGATGACCCAGAGCGCTATCTGGGCAAGTTTGAAATGCAGAGAAGTGGCACTAAGCGTGTATGCCAAGCTTTGAAAGACTGGGACAGCCAAAGGCCTCAGGATGTTGTGGTCAAGAAGCTGTCACAGTGTACAAGCCGTGCTTGGAGATGAAGGTTGATCAGCACCATGTCTTGCTGCAGCTATCAAAGGCAGCGTTCACTGTTGGCGGTCAAGTGTATAGGCCTCAACATCGCTGCTCAGTGTGTCAGCATATCACCTTGGTCAGTTCTGCCAAATGGATAGCATGCTGCGTTGTGGCAGTTTTTACTATATAGTTTTTACATATATGTAGGACTAGTTTATTACTAAATCAAAGTTTCTCTGAATCAGGACACCTTCACGACTACACCCTCTTAAAGAGGCCATCATTTTGCATTTCTGCGCTGATGAGCCCTGCCCGTGGAATACCAGTTGTCATGTAAACGTTAATTGATGAATTCAATTCGAAAGCGACGGAGTGTTCAATGTACACAATGGCATCGGATGTCCTAACGCACAGCCAATCGCTATCCGTGAGTCACGCGGGTGTTTCCATGTCCTGACTGGCAATTTAACCCACGTGGCTCGTCATTGGAAGCCAGATCCGCAGCTTCGGCCACACCCAAACACCTTCCCACTGTAGCCCCTGCTTCCGGCAGTTCCGAACGTGATGCTTGATAAGGCTGCAGTCTGCAAGACAAAGGACACAATCGAATCTTCCTAAGGTGCCGGTTGTCTCAGCTCTGCAAGTCACCAAGATGACAAAATTTTCGACACTGCTTGTCATGTTGTTGGTGGTGGCCTACGTAGCTGGCACGACAACAGCGCGCGCTTCCTGGCGTCTCAGGTAAACTTGCACTGCTCACACCCGCAGATGTACGCCTTGCCCTGCTGCGTTGTTCAGCACCAACGCTACTCCTCCTGCGTTGCAGACGGGGCAAAGACAGGAGCTCGACGACTTCTGAACGGCGCCTCCAGCCTTGACGGATCCGGAACCGATGCTCCTGACGGGGTAAGAAGCTCTCAACAAAAAGACTTATGCACAGTATCTCGCTGATGTGCTTTCGAATGTCGAAGCCACGGCCACCTTGGCCCGTCTGTCGCCCTGCCAGGCAGTGCCTTGCCACACAGTATCTGCTCGCTGCAACGCCTCGACACATTTGCAACCTGCTCAAGCAAGCTTGCGCTTGTATGCGCAAAGGCTGCATTGGTATGCTTGCAATGTACAGCTAAGCAGCAATGTTCTCAAGGGCCATGCTAACCCTTGTTGTCACAGGCGTACAAGAGTACTTGCAAAAAAATCCAGTACAACAGCAGATTTATTGGGACGCTGAGTGCCAACTGTGAAGATGGCAATGGGGGATTTCCCTATACTCAATTAGCACACATCGATAATTGCAATGGAGACATTCAAAACAATGGTGGAGCATTTCTGTGCGTTCAGCAAGGATCCTGATGAGGGTGCTCACACCAGAAGCTGATGCTGCTCTCTTGAGGGCAGCTGACGAGCTTGGGGTCGTTTGTAGAGAGGTGCCTCCCCTGAAAGCCCTCAGAGAGTCTCTCCGGTCTTTTTGGGACTCAGGTATCGCACCCCTTTTTTTGCTGTCTTAAGGAGCAGCCTTTGAGCCTTCCTTGTTCTTGGTGGACTTTGTGATGCTAGCCCTGTGCTTCCCTGCAGTGTCCTGGGTAAAGACCTATTTCGTCACGAAGGAGGCTGCACAAGTCCTTCGGCATATACCAACCTTGTGCCGTCGAATGGTCACATTGGGACAGCTGTGTCCAGTTGATAGCAAGAGCTTTGCAGGCTTGGTAAGCCTCTTGCTCTTCTCCCAGCATGACACCAAAAAGGAACCTGAGCAGCTGCATATTTTGACCCATGGGTGACATGAGATGGAACTCACAGAGGCAAGCTTCAAGGTTTTGGCATCATGTGACATGCAGGTTGAGAAGCATTGTCTTGACGCTACATCTATTGATGTCTGGCATGTCAGACCTGCAGCAGCAAGTGCTGAACAGGATACAAATGCAAGCTCAAGCCCTGTTGACAAGCTCCAGACAGAGTCTCGCCACTCAACTGGAGGCTTTGGGTTTCCGGAACGGCCTGGCAGTGGTCTTTACCATTGAGCAACACCTACAGCAGAAATCACGCCTGAATATACACTTCAGTGCGGCATCAGAAGTGACAATGACAGAGTCAAGGAGATTGTCTGAAATCCTCAATGCATGGTTGCATGACACACAATAGTGTAACGGCTTTCAGACTGGTGCTTTTGGTGGGGACAAGGATGTAGTCAGGCATACCACTTGGGAGAACCAGTTGTGGCAGTCTGCATATGCATTAGGCAATTGCATTGATGGCTCTCAAGCTCCCAAGTATGCAGGTTTGAATGTCATTCCCCAGGCTGGTGGATTGGATGACCCTCCTGGAGAGTTCGCTTTTGGTGATTGCTATTTACAGTTAAAGCAGCACATGTTGAAACGTGCCACATTTTGTCTTGTGGACAGTGGGGCGTTATTGGCTATGGAACAGCCCTTCCAGCTTGCGACCATAGACACAATCTCAGTCGCGCTGCAGGACTCAGACAGCAATATGGATGACGATGACTTGTGCAAGCTTGTGGTAGCATTGAATGACGAATCTGAGTCAGCTCGTCTAGAATACCAGATCGAGGCGCAAATTCACAGCTCAATCCAGTTTGCTGATGACTTTGAGTCACTACACATGCCTACAAAATATCAAGGTGCGCAAGAAGCTCAGCTAATTTACAGGAACAAGAAGGCCCAACAGCTAGCGGGCAAGTATGGATGGGATCTACGTTACTATAGCACCGACAATTAGGAAGGTTATTTACATTGGGCCTCTAGATCCAGGACGTCCATTTAAGGTACTGTAGACTTTCTAAATCAGATGATCATCAGACAATAATCAAATAGGCTCAGAAAGTAATGCATGCGCTGAGCATTGGTTACCATTTGATGAGATTTGCTCATAATATCGCACAGTGAATGCAGGTCACTCGGATTGTTAAATAAGCATTTCGTCGTACTACTCAAGTTTCACATGTTCAGTACAGAATCAAATTGCACCGTCATGAACAATGTGAGCATGGTGCGTCTTGTAGCAATTGATGTTCTTATGATTTTTGTGGCAGAATGCAACACTTGCATCGTCAATCTGGCCCTCGTCATTTTGACACTTTGTTTGGGCTCTGACGTTGTGTCACATCGCATGGTGTGGTTGGGCAGTCTGCATTTTATTCACAGCAAAAGGAGTAGTGCACTTTGCATAGGCTGAGATCAGACATTGTAGCTGTTCCTGCCAGTATAGCGGTAGCGTCAGAGCTGCTGTGAAAGGTCTGCACACAAAAGCAAGCCCAAGAGTTCGTAGCTCAACCCCTGTAATAATGCTTGTCACATTACTCCAGAGTTGGCGTTCTAGGGACTGTGACACAGGTCACTGGTGTCAACATTTGCTCTTGGCCTTGCACCAAAGTAGCTGAGCCCTCTGTAGTCTATACAACCTGTTAATAAACAAGGTATGTTGCAGGATGTCGTAGAAGCCGTGAGACTACATGCGCTAGCAAGCGACACACTTAATGGTCAAAGGCTTTTCTACTTGCAGCAGCTTCTGTTGCTTTCTGCTTTGTGACTCCATATCTGCTTTGCACTTCTTGGCTTCATTGCCCGTCCGCATCTGTGACTGCAAGTCCCCCATGACAGCAGAGACAAAGCCCTGTGGTAGTCCACCAGCAATCAGCTACTATAGCTTTCTCAAGGCGCAGGTAAACTCTGCTGCACAATCTGCAAGCCCCAGTTGCTTTCAGCCACAATCATGCCAATCTCCCTGTCACTGACAGTGGCATGTCATCTCAGCTATTGTGTTTTGCTGCATTGAATATCTAGTGTGCACATGTGTCTTCGAAGCTTTGGTGTGTTCTGACAGTACATGCTTGAATTGTGTAAATGGAGTCTTATGATGCTTTTCTTTCTGCAGGTAACGCTCGTGATGTCTTCCAGAGCAACAACTGCATGGGCGTCAGTGGAAGCCTGCATCGCATGAGCCGACTGGTGAACAGATTTGGTGACATGTGTGGCATCACCTACCGCATTGGTCGCCATGTGCCAGGTACCAGCAGTGACTGCTGACATGCTCCAGTCTACGTGTTCATGGCATAGCATCATGACTGCATTTGCAGCTTCTCAGATTTCAACATATACAGCATGTTCCATCCATGGCATAGTCATGTGATGTCTGTGTGTCAGCTGGCATACATTTTGCTTCCTGCTACGTTTCTGTCTCAGTACGCATGCCTGGCTTTGGCACGGGTCATGCAAGTCAAACACAACAACCTATCTATGTTGACTCCAACTCCTGTTTCAAGCAGGCATGAGTGTCATCTGTGTCTTGCTTCAGGTGTTGCGACCTTGATTGAGGACATCGTGTCGCAAGTGGCAGTTGGTGACAGAGGTGCTGCTTCCGAGGTTCAGTCAACATCTCTGCTGCTTTTGGGGCCACCCGGTGCTGGTAAGCTCACAATTTTTGCTCATCAAGTATTGCACAGAAATCTGCCGCTAATGCGAGTTTTCAGCGATGCTGGGCCCCCAAAACAATGTTCAGCATCCTGTTGACCCATTCTTCTTGCTTGCAGCCATGCTTTTGTGGCTGAACCTGACATTGGTTGTTGATGCACAGCAAGCTGGGCTGCTCAAAATTGCCTTCATCATAGGAACTGCCTCATCTCATTAGATTGAGCTGTCATTGTCCCTTGACAAAACCATTTTGCTGCTGGCAGGCAAGACCACCCTGCTGCGCGACATCACATGCATGCTGGCTGACAAGTTCTACAAGCTGGTCATGGTGGTAGACACCAACGAGGAGATTGCTGGAGGAGGCAATTTCCCTCATGCCTGTATTGGCACTGCACGGAGAATGCTTGGCACTGCCAACCAGAGCAAGCATCAAGTCATGCAGGAGGCTGTGGCAAATCATGGACCTGAGGTAAAAACTTGCTTCAACCAACACTGTGTCCTCATGCACAAGTCTAGCCACTTCAGTTATCTGTTGCATTACACACCTGTCCAGTCGGGCTGATTGCGCCAAACCATGTCCTTGTTTGTCATGCAGTTATCTACATAAACACAGTAGTGCTTCTTTCATACCATGCAAATACCAGTCATTACCAGCTTGGGTCTACAACAGCACTTTAAGCTATGCACCTGCTTTGTTCATCAACGCAGATCAGGCACCAGATGCAACTTCTGGTATCAGCAGGCAGTACAGATATCAACATGACAATGAATGCTCATGTCAAGCAGTGCATCTGCAGGTGGTGGTGGTGGATGAGATTGCCAATGCAAAAGAGGTTGCTGCAGTGAAGGACATTGGCCATAGAGGGGTGGCGATGGTGGCCACTGTCCATGGCACCACACTGAAGGACTTGCTAAACAACCCCATCCTGAATCCACTGGTTGGCGGCAAACAGAGCATGATCATTGGAGATACGGCAGCCCAGTGAGCCCCTGACCTTGCTGTGCAAAGATTTTATGCTTGTTGGTGTGCATGAAAAGTGAGCAAGCTTTTGAAATGGCAAAGGGTCATTCGTAATGCGTGTTAGATGTTTTGTTAATAGAAACCCTGGGCTGAGGGCTGCCAGCCTACCCTGTGCATTGTCCTGTCATGCCGCTGCTGATGTGAGCATGTCAGAGTACAATTCTGTTGTTGATCTGCCTGCAGCTGTGCATGGTGCCTTTTTGTGTGGCAGTTGTGTGTTGTGAACATTGTGCAATGCGCAGGTACCAAAATGGCAGAAAGAGCCGCACAGAGAGGTGTGGAACACCGTCCTTCTCAGTCATTGTGGCGGTCAGAGAGCAGGACAATTGGTGTATACATAGTGATGTGGCTACCAGTTTCGACAGAATCTTGCAAGGCAGCAAACCACTTCTGTGGTCACCCCAGAGTCAATGACAAGAGTTCATAAAAAGGCTGTAAACAGCTTGAGCAGACCGCACTTGAACAATGCATTGCTTTGTGCTGTGATGTTCTGTGCTGTGATGGTCTATGCATGCATCTTGACAAATAAATGATGCCGTAAGTCTCCCTTCCAGACCTCTGCATTTTAACATTTTCAGGCATGTTGCACACAGCTGCCAACTGGCATGCTGTTTTGCCGTGCCTCCTGTCTGCCTCTGCTCTCTAAAGGCTACCGCCGTGTCTTGATGCTTGACATTGCGAAGCAGCTGAAGTTGAAAAGTCCAGTACACCTGGCTAAAGCTTTGGAGGAAGAAGAAGGAAATCATCATGATCAGCGCTTTGAACCTGCAAGTCTGCTGCTGGTCGAAGCATTGCAATCTCTCTGCCGAGTGCAAGGCTCCTACAGAAAGACCGAATCCTGTTTGCAACCTGTGTAAGGTCAGGGACATGATGGAGCATCCCACTGGCAGACTGGATGTACGTTGCCAACCCTCATATTGATCTCGAGTTCACTCATCGGTCCTGTGACACACAGACACCAGCAGCTTGACCTGCTGCATTGCCTTCTGAGACAAAGTGTTGCCGGTGAAGCGGGGATCATGAACAGCAGTTTTGGTGCCAGATGCAGCACCCGCCAGATCGGTCAGAAGAGCGACGATCAGTTTGATATCGATGTCGTTTTGTCTTTTTTCTAGCTGCAAGGCTGTAACGCCATTTGGCTGCAGCTGTTGAACGATCCAAGTCACAAAAAGTATCTAGCCACGGTCGGCGACGCTTGTTTGAGGTTTTTTGTACTCAAAGAACTTGCACTTAGGGGACTTAAGACTTCTGGCCAGCTGTGTTGCTCTTCTCAGCGCTACCTGACCAACTCCCAACTTGCCATCCTTGGTTCCAAGTTGCACCTTAGCGCAGTCCTTGGTCGTGCTGGAAATGAACCACCCACACTGGCGACGACTGTGGAGGCTCTTGTAGGAGCAGGTGAAATGCATCTGTCTGGAGCCAACACACAAGGGGTGGTATTGAGTATCATGCACTTTCTAGATAACTGTGGTGAGACTTCAGCTGTCAAATGCTGCCATCGTTACCCCTATGCAAGTACTCTTGTGAGATGACTGGATCCATTGCTAGTAAATACACCTTTGCTGCCCATACTTATGAACTGCTTCTGCTTCTGCTTGTCAACTTCCTGCTCTTTGCAGCTGTGCTACTTTCTGGAGTTGCCCTGTGTCAGAGATTTTGGGATTTTCTGCAGGTGAAAAGGGAGCAGTCCACCAAAGGCGTCAATCTCATTTGGCCAGGGCGTACACGTGCAAGCGAAATGCTTTGGGCGACACCAAGGCTAAGTTGATACTCCAGGGTTTTACACAAAAGATGGACCTTGACTTCAAAGAAAGGCTTGCATCGGTCAGCAAGCAGGCCATCTTCAAGATCTTGCAGGCTTGGGTGGCAGCAGAAGATGTAGAGGTTCATCAGCTGGACATCAAGGCTGCCAACCTCAATGACAACCTGCAGGAGAATGTCTGTGGGTGTCAGCCAGAAGGGTGCGCTGCATGCATGCCCATCATGGTTTCATTGTTGTAGAGCTTGAGGCAAGCATTCACAACAACATGTGTCAAGCAGGAGCTGGAGAGCAAGCACTGGTGCTTTACAGCGTTAGGAGCAGATCCAGGAACTCTGACAGCTGAGTACAAATTGTGTCTTAACAGCTGACTCCTGACAGCTCAGCAACAACTAGATTCTGATGTAGAAAGGACAGAAAAGTCAATTTAACAAGAAGCCAAGTATTATGCCAGGCTGCCGCTGAACAACAACTAGACTCTGGTGTATGTCAGTGACATTGTCAAGTGACAGCTCTATGGCATCCAAGGATCTCGCAGACATACAGCATGCCAAGTCAAGACTCAGGGCAATCATTGATGTCAGAGACTTACAAGAAGCCAAGTGCTTTTTGGGGATGGGCACAGACTCCCACACGCAGGTAATGGCCAGAAGACCGGAGGAGGACCGTGTTTCATAGCTGATTCACAGGCTTGGACCAAGGGCTTCAAACAGGGAATACACATGAGTACGCTGGCGCCATGGGGAGAGTCTCCCAGCCTTTGGTGTAAGCTGCTATGTTTCAGGGCGTGACGCAGCAGGTCACGGGTTCAAGCCTCAGTGGTAACATGCTGATTTTCCAGGCTTCCGTGTCAGGTAGTGGGCAGGGGTGTTTCGCCTCGCAAATGCGTCTATGGCACTCGCCCTGTCAGCGCACACCCCTTGGGTGCAAATAGTGTGGCCTTGGCACGGTGTTAGTGCATGTTGGCTCACGGGACTAGGGTTAAGGCACACCTAGTAGGTACCTGGCAAGAGCGATTAGCTGGAATGCCTGTAAATTATTATTATTTAATTATGGGGAGAGTGCACACAGCAACCAAGCTTATGCAAAAGAGCTGAGGAGGGACTGCTGGACAAAAGGGAGAATGGGTCAGTACCTGTCAGTGCTGGGAGGCTTGGCAGGGTACATGATAAAGCCTAGCATGACGCACAGCTAAGGCATGCTGCAC
>JAABUK010011322.1_pt1 | contig 11647 bp, 13 predicted proteins | sample 5559141 | NCBI WGS metagenome assembly JAABUK01 (sample SAMN10711869, study PRJNA513367) | rock metagenome | isolation source: Antarctica rocks | place: Antarctica: Victoria Land, Pudding Butte nord | collected 2016-01-03 | reverse complement strand
CAGGATGCTGAAAATACCAGTTACGGCAATGCCCTGTGACGGATGACGTGCTCACCAGCTTTTCTGAGGTTCTATTGCTTGAAGGTCAGGAATTCCTCTAGAGCTTACGCTGGCTGTTGGGTGCGCTCTCGAATTCATGTACTGCTTGTAATTTAGTGCATGTCATGTTGTGTTTCATATATGTAGGAAGTTTGCCTTGCACATACCTAGCTCATCATGAGCTGGAAAGTGTCATTATTATTATTAATAATAATATTAATAATAATAATGTAATTCGTCATCATCATCATCATTATTATTATCATTTTCGTTGTTATCATCATTGTTATTATTATTGTTATAAAAAAATGCAGGAACAGAGGGATGGGCAAGAGAAGAGGATGTTGACCCAACACTGGAACTTCTTCGAAAGTACAGCATGATAGTGTACACCCAGGCAGACCAGAAGCAGAAGCGCTTCAAGGTGTCAGCTATGCCCTGTCTTGGGGTGGCTTTTGTAGGCGATGTGCTCATGTAAGCCATGTCAATTTGGCTTTCACAAACTCCCCCTGACTTGGGCATCACTTCTAGTCATGCTTGCAACTACTGGAAGCTTGGGGAGGGCACTCAGCATCCACCCATGGCTGCATTGCTGATGATCAAGCACTGGTACAGCATAGGGACGTGCAAACATTTCCCATCATTCCCTTAATGATAATAATACTCAAAACGTTTACCTTGTGCAGGGTGTATGCCCTGTTTGTGACCGATAGAGTGTGCGTTGAGCCTCTGACTCATGGGGTCCACTTCAAAGCGCTCTTGCATGCCAATCCTCAACATGTTGCAGCGACAGCACGCATGCTGAAGAGCCTGGTGTTGGCTGCCAACAAGCTCTACTCTGACCTGCAACTCTTGACGGAGCAGCAAGCTCCAATGCAACGCTCTGAAAGGCTGACATTGGGGGTACCATACTCACTGCATGACACACTGAGGTGAGTGCACTCAACCCTTGCTTTTGCTTGCCATCTTGCACTGTTGGTACAACCTGCCTGTTGTTGATGGACAAACAGCAAGACTCAATGGTACAAGTTGTCATGTACAGCATACGATGCAACTTTTGCTTCTTGAGGTTGTTTGGGTTCTTTCCTGCCGGCCCTTGTACTTCACAAGATAACACAGGCTTTTTGGCTTGACATTCCATGAATGTTAGCCTTGTGTTTCTGCATCAGCAGCAAGAATTTGAGGGCCTTGCATTGCCCTCCCAGTCTTCTAAATGCATGCACTATTGGCTGGTCTAGCTTCTGAACTGCAGCTGTGTCACTCTGGTTTTGTGACTTGCTCACACAGGATCCACTTGTTCTGCAGGTATGCACACATCACAAAACAAGCCACATCTGGTCTTCAGCAGATATATCATGCCACAATCTGCCACAGCAGCAACCAGCTGTCGTGAAATTCACACAATTGCCTTACCCCAAGGAGGTACATGTGGAATGTGCAGAAAGAGACTTGGCACTTGAGCTGCTGGCCGTGTACCCTATGCCTGGTCGCTTCACTCAGGTACAAAGCCTTGCTCAAAGTAGCAATGCCTGCAGCATCACTTCAGGGCTGCAACCCTGGAGCAAAAGTTTGCCTTGTGTGACTACAGTAGGAATTGCCAGCAGCAACAGCAGAGTGCATACACGCCGAGAATGAAGTCACCGACTTGCTCAAGCTGGTCACCAGCTGCCAGCTTCTGCCTTTCATTCCTTGTCACACCTGCAATGTGCTCAAAACGCAGTCTGCTGTGCCTGTGCAGGTGGACGTGCAGCTGCTCACAGACCCATGGCAGAGTTTGGAACACGCAACCCCAGCTCAGCTTGCAGATCCCAAACTAGAGGCTGCTGTCAAAGTAGCTGTGAATAAGTTGCATACTATCAACAAGTACCGACATGGGGATATCCGAAAGCCCAATCTCATCTTCAGGTACGGGGTCCATGGCACAGCGTTCATTTTCTTAGTCACTGATCGTCAGTGTTTTTGCAGTCCGCTGCACAGTTGCATTGAAGTGGCCAGTTGTGCAATGTAGGGATTGCCACCAGTCACATGCCTGAAATGCCTCAGATCTACCAATTTGACATAATACAATTCATAACTGTCTGTCTGGTTAGCTCCACTGCATCAGCATTTGCCCAAGCAAGTCTGGCTGCGCTCTTCAGCCGTGATACCTTGTCAAACCTACATGCTACAAAGTGTCATATGACACATGAGCTGAGCTTTTGCAACTTAATATCTGTAACTTTCTTTTGTAGCTGCTTTGCTCAAGCAGCCGGTCTCACAGTCTGTTTGTGAAACATCTGTCAACTGTAGCCAATTGCAGTTCAGCTCTGTTCCACACGCAATGTCCACAAGACATGTGCCTAGCTGCAGGACAGAATCGGATGGCACATACTCTGTGCGGTTCTTGAACCTGGATTGGTGCGGTCCAGAGACCCAGGCCAAGTATCCTGACTTCATGATGAGCACACAAGTAGACTGGCCAGAGGATGCTTTAGAGGGCATGCCTATCTTGCAAAAGCATGACCTGGAGATGGCTGAACTGATGTTTAGGCCAAATGACAATGTAGTCAAAGAGCAGCGACTGCGCAAGCGCATGGCAGTAGTAAGAATGGCATGCAAAACGACTGTCAGGATGCGCCACAGAGGCTGCTTTGCTAAGATCTGCACTTCTCAGCAGCTCAAAGCCAAACAACGCTGCTGTCGACTTTACAGGGTGTGAGCGGTTTGCGTGCAGCATTGCCATGGAATGTGCAAGTGAACCATCCTGATATATATGCTGCACACGCTGCTTCTTGAAGAAATGCAAGGCACTCCACTTGGTCTCTTGCAAAACTCCTTAATCTTCAGCAAAACTCATTCTCTCTTTCAATGGGTGGTGAACAGACAGCGAGACATGTCTACACAAGCAGCATCATTCCTTGTTTCAACCCTGTTGTCTTGGCGACGTTTTGTTTGTCTGATATGCATTGCCTTCAAAGAAATACTGTCAGCAATCAGCTGGTGCAGCACAGCTCAGGGTAGTCACTTTGCAAAATTTAACAACGTCAGGATGCTGATTGGCTGAGCAGTGAAGTTGCTGCAATCTGGTGAGCTCTAGTCAAGGAGCATACAAGTGCAGAGGTCTCAGGGGTCACTCTCAGGAAGTCATGTAAATTTTCTGACTGGTCTGCTGAAAATTTTGGCGTTTACGAGGGGGTATTAGTAATTGAAAAGTTAGCGTTGCATTGCGTAAAATGCGTAAAGCACCTGCAGAGCCGAGCAAACTTGCTGATACGCAGTTGCAGTGCCAATCAAATTGCTTTGCTGTGCGGAGTTTCTGTATGCTATACAGTCCTTCCGAAGTGAGAGACGATGGGACAGTCTTTTTCTACTGAGCGTCAGGTCAAGCCTCAGATCTCTGGCAGTTTGACCAAGACATGTCCGTTACCACAGAGGACAGGGGCAACACCGCTGCGTACCAGCAGGGCTGGAAATCCAGCGCCACCTCCTTCGGGCACCATGCTGCTCAAGAACATTCAAATGTTGGCGACGTTGAACGACGCATATGGCGATATTGCAGATGCTGCCATATATATTAAAAGCAACGTTATTCAATGGGTCGGCAAGACTCGTGACATCCCAGCAGAGCTTCGAGTTGCCGAGAGCACATTGGACCTGTCCAACAGGATAGTGATCCCAGGACTGGTATGCTGCCATCATCACATGTACCAGGTAGGCATGCAGAGCTAAGTGCTCAAGCATTTCATCATTTGCTTATGCTACCCTCAGTCATTTGCTGCATTGCGTCCTACTCACCATCATTCTCACTAGTGTCATCTACTGCAGCACCTGCAATGATGGCAGATATGCGTATGATGGTTTTTGCATCAAATATATTTATTGTAGGGCTTGACCAGGCTCAGAGGTACTAATGAAAGCCTCTATGGGTGGTGGGAGGCCTGCCTACCTGCCTGGTGTGAGCTCAAGGTAAGGAGCCCAAGCAAATTGGAAATCTCATAACAGCACATGTACATTGGCAGTTAGTTGATGTACTAAATTGCAAAACGCAGGCTAGCAAAATTCAAATAGCGATTTGCTTTGGAGAGGCCAAAGCACTGTATTGAAAATACTCCAGCCGGCAGGATGATGCTTGGCATGGCCAGCCAGCATTAATCATGAGACAAACCTATCATGTGGCTTTGCAGGCTGAAGATGTACACCTATCTTGTAAGCTAGAGATGACTCAGCTTGTCATGAACGGCTGCACAACCAGTAGTGATGATCAATATGTCAACCCAAATGATGTCAAGCTGGATGATGCAATCAGAGCTGCCAGGGAAGTTGGCATCAGGTAGGCCCTGTTCCCCTTGCCCACCCCACCCCTGCCTTGCGAGCAGCCGTGCGACATCACATGTGAGTATGATTGTATTCGTTCTTCCGCTCTTGGGCGACTTTTTAGTCGTTTCCACCCCTGCCTGGAATTATGTCGTGATGGGCACCCAATTACACAATAAAGCATGTCAACCAGAATGTCATGCTGATGTGGCAGGTGCACTGCATTCATCCATGCCTGATGTTGAACAATGCCCTGCTCAGGTGTTGCTCAATCAGAGGACTACATGTCACATGCAGATTATATCAGCATTGTGCACTCAAATGCAGTCCATGGCCAGATGCTTGTTTTGTGTTTCTCAGCATTGTTGCTTTCAGGTTTCAGCCTGCCAGGGCTACTACAAACAGAGGGGACGCTGTGCCGGGGAGGCCCTGCCCTCCTGCCCTGCTAGAAGATGAAGCTGATGCCCTGAAGGACATGAAGCGATGCATAGAGGAGTTTCATGATGACAAACGGTTTGTCATCATATTGTCATCATGTTGTCGTCATGTTGTCATCATGTTGTCATCATGTTGTCTCTGCTCCCTTTTCACTCCAGCAGACACTGGGGACATACATACCATTCTCCTCGAAATGCACAATTGTTGGACAGCTCATGCCACTCGTTTGTCTCAAGTGCTCTGGAAAACATTGCCTGCGACATGACCACTTCATCACACACCCCTTTGACTCAATAGCATTTGCAGAGCGTGTTGCATGAATGCCCGCCTTCTGCCCAACAAAGAGCGCACACGACGTGCAAAAGCTGCACTGCATGCAGTGACTCATTGCTGCTCCTGTATCTCTGGCGTGGTACAGTGATGTTGATATGCTCGGCAGCCCGGAATAATACTTGGCTTCTCATCAAGTTGACGCCGAAAGGCGTAGTCTACTCTTTTCTTTTTCTGATGTTGATGTTTCATGCAGGTATTCCATGCTGAAGATAGCTCTGGGTGCTGAGTTCAACAGTGAGAAGATGTACAAGGATGTGGCTGGGCTGGCCAGCAAGTACAAGGGAGTGCAGCTGCATACACATGTGGCTGAGAACCCGGTATGACCATCAGTGTTGGCAGTACACTGTATGGTTGAGGCAACTGCTGGAATGACTAGTGCATTGATGGATGACTCAGAGTAATATTTGCATTATGTGGTAGTCTGTTCTAAGCGGTAGTCTGTTGCATGCTTGCCTGCTGGTCACACATGTTCGGTGCAGCCTGATATGCCTTCATGCGAAGAAGGATGCATGGCTCCCACATAGCTTCCCGCGTAGCTTTGGCAATTCAGCCGAGTTGACACTCATATGCATAAAATATATTAGTTTGCATCAGGGTTTTTGGCATACAAAAAGATCAGGGGTTTGGATGGTCAAAAGTGTGTACGGCGTGCAGGAGTGGACCAAATTCTGCCAAGAGAAGTTTGGTACAGGAGCTGCAGGCTTCATGGAGTGAGTGCTCCTCTTCTTGCTTGCAGGTGTCACTATGCCTGCCTTCCGTACTGCATTTCTTGTTAAGTCAGGCTTTAACTGTTTGCAGTTTCTGAAAGGACAACAGATCTCAAATATTATCTGTGTTAGGAAAACTTTTGAAAGGATTGTTGCCTCCTACAGCCCAACCCAGCCAATGGGTTGCTCCTGCTGACCAATGCGCCCCCTCCCTCCCCAACCCACACCTCTGAGCCCATCTTGTTGATTGGCAACCATGCGCTATAATACACGGAACCTTGCTGCAACATAGTTGGCACAAACCTGATAATGGCATTTGCCAAGCCAGTATACGTAAGAGGTTGAGAGGGCTGGGACAATTGGTCAAGTTGTCTCTTGTGCTCGGCAGCAACTCAGAAATGTGCTTGGACGTGTACTGTTGCTGGAACAGTCGTGCATCTGTGCTGCATACAGTGCACGTCTTTTTGCTGAGCTGCAAGGCAGGCATGTACATCTTCATTTCCAGCTGACAAAACAGCTGTTGTGTGCAGTCACAGCAAACAACTCAACAGTCACACAGTATCAACATAGCGGAGACAATCATAGTTACATGTAATGACGGCGTTTTGTGTGTTGTGACAGGAAGATGGGTTGGAACAGGAGCAATGCCTGGATTGCCCACGGGTGTCAGCTGACGCCTGATGATGTTTCAGCCTTTGCCGAGTGGCAAGTGGGTGTTGCACACTGCCCATGCTCCAACTCCAGACTTGCAGATGGCATCTGCCCAGTAAGCTCCTGTCACATTCCTGTCAGCTTCTGTTACACTCCTGTGACGCTTCTGTTACACTTCTGTCAGTTTCTCTTGGGCTCCTGTTATCCTTTTGTTACATGCCAGTTTCGCTGATATTGGCTCCTGTTTGGCTCCCTTTTTTCGAGTCCTCCTGCGTAACAATTTGCCCCTGCACTGCCAGTGATGATGACAGCAATGATAACAGATGCAATCCCACTGACACGTCAACAACTTGAGTAGTGGTTGACAGCAGCGGTGACAGCGGCAGTGACAGCAACAATCATAGCAATGTCAGCATCGGATTTCACTGTTTCTGCAAGGCTTAATGAGCATTGCAATTGCCGCCGCCTGCTAGCACCAGCAGCAAGCAGGCTTCATACATTATGAGTGGTGCGTGGGACAGCTACAGCCAGAAGTCAATTCGAACAGCTGTGACATTATCCTTTCGGCTTGTTTGCATGCACTGTCAATGGGTCTTGTACCTCCACCATTACCTGACTCATATCAAATCTGATGCTCATGGCCCTTCCATACAAAAGCACCCACACATTTGTGACTCACCAGGGACAGGGTGGGTGCATGTGTGCATTTGTCTGCAGCCTTGTGTGTTATATCTGCATCAGGTGTGCACGTCTGTCACCAGGCATGTGTGTTGCATTTGTAGGTGCGGGGCATTCTGGACGCAAATGGCAAAGTAGGGCTGGGTGTGGACGGCAGCTCCAGCAATGAGACTGTGAACTTGATGGATGACTGCCGCATCGCCACATACCTACAGCGCAGCGGGGGCAACCCCAAAGGTGCCCTTGCTGCTTCGGTTGATGTTCAAATGCAAGCTGTATGTGCATTGCCATCTTCTTCTTCTTTGACTGCTTGCGGATCATTTCAGCAAGGTGTTCTTGAATTCGACTGGGGTTCTTATTCAAGTGGGTATGTGCACACAGACTGTGTGTGCGCACAAAGTGACTCAGCCCTCACAACCCTCATCCCACATCTCAAAGGGGGGGAAGGGGGAGGGTGCCCCTGGTGAACTTGAGTAGCATTTTGGGTCTGTGATGCAGTACACACTGAGTGTTCTGGCAACAGCCTGTGGATCTGCTCATTCTGTCTATCAGGCTGTTATTTGTCCACAGCATTCTGACATGGCGCTTAGCACAACTCTGTGCCAAGCGCACCTGTTGTCTACAGCCATACGTCTCAAGATGCACTTCTGTTGTCTTTCACATCAACAGCAAATGCCTGTCTGCATAGTCTGCCACGTGTCTTGACATGCACTTCAAGGATCTCAAACATGCTCACTCCTGATTGCGAGACACTGAGTGCCAAAGCTATGTCGCCAGGCTTTCTACTCATTGTGCGACACTGAAGTCAAAGCTATGTTGCTAGAATCACTGCAAAGCTTAACACTTGCTGTGTTATGTCCATCGTTGAGTCTCAAACAACACTGATATCCCGGGTGTACACCTCAGCAGGCTGCTTTGTGTATTTTCTGCAATGCAGTTCTTGTCCTTCTTTTTCAACCCACTTTTGTTTTGTTGATGTGCGGGTTCTCATCCTACACTTTGGTTAACTTCTGTTTAGTTGGTGTGCGGTTTCCATCCTACACTTCAACCCACTTCTGTTTGGTGTGGCAGGGCTTTCGGCCAGAGAGGCCCTCCTGGTGGGCACACAAGGCAGTGCCAAGAATCTAGGCAGAGATGACATCGGCATGATTGCCCCAGGCATGGCAGCAGACCTTGTGGCCTGGCGTACTGACACCCTCACCTTTGCAGGTCTGCCTTCATTGCTTGTCCAGGCATGCCGTACATTCATATCCATCACACATTCTGTACGTATAACATGCTACATATGTCACAGAGATACATACTTACTTGTTGCAGATTGTAGGTTGTTGCATCACATGGTTCTGGCTCGGCAAGCATTTTAGACCTGCCCTCAACTTTCCGGTTTACCTTTGCACCCACCCCAATCGTAACACTCACTGTGTGTGCTTCCAGGAACGCATCATGATTTGGTAGAGGCTCTGGTGTTCACCAGACCTGGTCAAGTGGACCTGAACATCATCAATGGCAGAGTCATTGTCCAGGACGGCAGTATCTTGACGGTGGATGTCCCTGTGAGTACAGCAAAACATCTCCACTGCAAATTTCCTTGCCTTGTGCAACAGGAACAGGACACCAAATGTTCTGCTGTGTACATATGTGATGTCTGAGGTGCTATGCTGCTACGCTAGCATGGCTGATGTGCGCTCCACAACCAATCATGATGTGCGCACCACAATCGTGATGTGCGCACCACCATCATGATGTGTGCACCACAACCATGATATGTGCACCACATTCATGATGTGCGCACCACAACCATGATGTGCGCACCACAACCATGATGTGTGCACCACCATCATGATGTGTGCACCACAATCATGATGTGCGCACCACAACCATGATGTGTGCACCACCATCATGATGTGTGCACCACAATCATGATGTGCGCACCACAACCATGCATGCAGAGTGTGCTCATGTAGCTGAAGATTGACCCTGGCCTGTGCTGTGGATCTCCAGTGTATGCTGTGACATGGCTGTATTGATGCTATGTCTGGACTGCAGGACCTCCTGAAGAAGCACAATGCAAGGGCACTTGAGCTTAGGGCATTCACGAAACAGCCGTCCACTGATGACAGAACAAATGCAGCTGATGTGATGATGCTCAACCCAGTGCATCAAATGACGCAGTCAAAGCAGGCACTCAAGTGACTGCTGCAACAAAAGGGTGGGGAAAAGGCTTACACCAATTGGCAATTATCACGAGGGGGTCTCTGGGGTCCTGAGGCAGCAGCCCAGAGCTCAAGTGCTGCATATTTGAGGGTGAATCTGATCAGGAGAGGAGCTAACATAACTATCCATTTTTTGCTTTCTGACTGCATATAGGTATATATGTAAGCTGCCTTCAGCACACACTAGTACTTGTGCAGTGTTGCTGTGAACACATGAACCGCAGACACCAAGTTTGTGCCTTGCACATCAAACACATGCAAGCTGCAACAATCTTTCCGTCAGGTTTTGTGATGCAGTCAATCAGATCTCTGCCAGTAACTGCTTGCCTTGAAGTACACTGCATGTTGCTTTGCTTCGTTGTAAATTGACCTTACAGTAAGTGAACTATACTGTAAGTTGACCAAGGCAGCAGGCAGATACCGAGCTGTTTTTTGTTACACTTGGAACTCATTATGTCTGTGATTCAAAAGACATACTGGACATATGGCCAATCGACCGGCAACATCACTGTCACATACAAGAAGGGCTCATTCATAATTGCATGCTTGAGTCAGCAACTCGTGACATATAGTGTACAGTGAAGATCCAGTACACTGTGTGTAAGAATAAGCAAGTTGCTGAGCCAAGAGCTAGGCATGGTGAACTTCGGAAGTCTGCAAGAAATGCACACACTGCTTGTACCTTGATTGTTTGATAGTAATGGCGCTGGCCATTGACAACACTATCGCATGCAGCACAGAGGTGTTGCATTGTGAAAACGTTGCATGTGGCCAGCAGAGCTAATCCCATGAATCTAAGCCCGGAAATCTGTACAAGGGTGCAATGCTGCACAAGCTATGTAAAGCATTACACATTTACCATTAGTTGAAGCTAGTCATAGCAGCATGTGTTGCGCCGCTCTTCCGCAAGGCCGGACTTCAAATTGAGTATGTAGCATGTGTGTCTCACATGGCAATGTGGACCCAGATCATGCCAAAGGTCATTCTCTGCCTCAAACATTAGCAAATACATGATAGTTGATGGCATCCACCTGCACGCAAAATAGAATAATATTTACAGCCAGACGCATCACACATTTGACAGATACCTGAGAATATGGTGTTGCAGCCCATACAGCATCACACCGCTTGCAGCAACCAAAGCACAAAGCTGATGCAACTGAGTTGTCTGCCAGCTTCCAAGTCTGACATTGCCACACCACGGGTACTCATGCATGTTGACACTTGTGAGCAAAGAGCAGCAAGACAAAGCTAATGGCCATCAAGCACATTCACACACCAGGAAAGGGTGAGTCATGAGTGGGTGATTGCATTGCATGCAGGCAGCAGGGCTCCAGGCCGCCACATCTGGAGGCACCCGTTATGATAGCTGAAAAGCGTAAGCTTTTCTTTTCTTTTCTTTTCTTTTCTTTTCTTTTCTTTTCTTTTCTTTTCTTTTCTTTTCTTGTCTTTTCTTTTCTTTCAGGCAGCAGGGACTCACCACAATGTAGCGCACGGCTGCAATGCTGGAGACGATGCACATTCATGTACCAGGAAAGGGTGAGTCATGAGTGGGTGGCAACGTGCATGCAGGCAGGCAGCAGGAACTCACCACAATGTAGCGCACGGCTGCAATGCTGGAGGCAATGGAAGTGACAGCCATCAGAGACGCCAGTGCAATGTTGAAGATCTTGAATGGGGCAGACATGGTGTGCCCCTTGAACTGCAGCGCACCCAAGACAAGCTTCACAAACTGAACTGATCAGCAATAGACCTGCCATCATTCCGGGGGGGGGGGGGGGTCTACAGCGGGGCTAGGGGTTGACCGGTGTGGGATCCCTGGATGACATGGTGCAATGCAACCTGTTGTCTTTCAGCCTTTGCACAGCAAAAGGCAGGTGTTGCCTTTCAGATATGCGTGGTGCAGGGGGAGTGATGCCAGTCCAAACAAGGCTCTCTGTCTTCAGCCAGCCTGCCAGCCTGATATTTGCATGTGCTGAGTCCATGTGTGTCAGCGTTTTGTAAGAAGCAAAAACCATTGAATGCAAAAGTACAAATGAGCCACCCCAAAGCATGAGCAACACTGCACATTGTTACACAGCACTGGGAGGGTAAGTGGATTTGCTTTGCAGTGATGCTTTGCATTTGCGTTTGACATGAAGGCGCACCATGGTAAACTGAAGTTGTTTGATTTCAGACTGGTAGACTGACCTTGATGAAGAGTGCCAGGACCAACACCAGGTCCAAGGGCATCATGCACAGGGAGCCAGTGAGGGAAATGAAGTCCCCAAAGAATGGCAGCAGACAGGCCACAAA